>Ga0315336_1000703_pt1 | contig 82137 bp, 53 predicted proteins | sample ASW5metaG_FD_204512 | JGI IMG/M metagenome (GOLD analysis project Ga0315336, IMG submission 204512) | Ammonia-oxidizing marine archaeal communities from Monterey Bay, California, United States - ASW #5 | ecosystem: Environmental > Aquatic > Marine > Intertidal zone | place: USA: California... | reverse complement strand
CACACCAACAGCAGATGCCAGATGACGATTTGTTCGACCGAAATCGAATAGAGAAAATCGCTCGACGCCACCCGGTTCGCTCAGACGTTATTCCATTGATAAGGGAAATGGACCATCGCCGACCAACTGTGTCTTGAGCAATTGTCGCTGCGCGTTGCGAACTTCAAGTGTTTTGGCGGCGATGCGCAAGGTTTCGAGCGAATCGCCCCATTCAGCATCATCATCGGGCGCAACAACGCCGGGAAGTCGTCTCTTCTCGACCTACTACCTTTTCTCACTCGGCATAACTTCGATATTCCCGAGACGTTTTGGCACGGTGGAGAATCGCCGAAAATCTACGCTCGCTCGAAAATGCCGGAAGAGGTCGTTCGCAGGGTATTCAAGGAGAATTCACGGTCGGGCACAATTCCTGGGAATCATTGGAATTTTGGGAAGCGATACGTTGACACGGTTATCGAGTGGCTGATCAATACTGAAACACAATTCGTCGCGATTGATGATTGTGCGGATGGCTCGCGGCCGCTCGACCGTGTCAATGACAATGGGCAGTATGTGGAGCGGTTGGCGAAAGCCATGCCGAATCCTCTCGCCGGACTCGAATTCCGAAGGATTCTCGCAGAGCGCAACATCGTCCCCGAACAGAACGATGACCAATTGAAGGTTGATGGGGACGGGACTGGTACAACCAACATCATACAAAACTTTATAAACAAGGCGGCTCTCCCCAGTGCCCTAGTTGAGGAAACCTTACTGGAGCACCTGAACCTGGTCTTTTCACTAGACGCGGAATTCACTGAATTCGTGTGTCAACAAATTGACGGCGGATCATGGGAGATCTACTTATAGGAAGAACACACAGGTCGCATACCACTTTCTCAGTCGGGGAGCGGACTCAAGACCATCATTATCGTGATCGTCCACATCCTGTTGATTCCGCACATCCACAAAACGGACCTTGCAAAGTTTGTATTCGGATGCGAAGAGCTTGAGAACAACTTTCACCCGGCACTCCTAAGAAGACTGCTCTTCTATCTGTTCGATCACGCCAAGAAATCAGGGGCTTTATTTTTCTTGACGACGCACTCAAGCGTGGCCATCGATCTTTTCAGCCGCAGCCGTGAAGCGCAGATCCTACACGTGACTCATGACGGGGACAAAGCGCAATGCCGTACCGTAAAGACGTACGTCGACAATCGAGGCGTACTCGATGACCTCGATGTGCGCGCCAGCGACCTACTCCAGTCAAACTGCATCGTTTGGGTCGAAGGGCCATCGGACCGAATATATCTCGCTCGATGGATCGAACTATTCACTGAAGGCGAACTCGTCGAAGGCTACCATTATCAATGTGTCTTCTACGGCGGACGGCTACTCGCCCACCTTTCAAGCGAATCGCCTGACGAAGTCCAGGACGGAATCGCTCTACTGCGCGTGAACCGGAACTGTTGCGTTGTAATGGACAGCGACAAGCGCGGAGCAAGGAAAATAGTGAATCAAACAAAACGCCGCATCAAATCGGAGGTCGATGAAATCGGCGGGCTTTCTTGGATTACAAAAGGCCGAGAGATTGAAAACTATCTTCCAGCCAGTGCGATCACGGCCCACCTAGGAGTTTCCGCCGAGCAGGTTGGACCGTACGACGAGTTTGCCGAATATCTGGATATCCTAAAGGCCGACGCTGGCCGAAATTTCCTCCGTCAGAAGCCATTGTTCGCTGAAAACGTTGTGTCATATTTCAGCGCCGAAGACTCGTTCACAATTCTCGACTTGGAAACACAGCTCGCCAAGCTGTGTGATTCCATTCGCAGATGGAATGGTAGTGTGGCATCGTGAAAGGGAACGCGCAACTGGCCATGTACTCCCTTTGATCTGCCACGAGCATGATCACCGCAACGAAACATCAACGGGTCCAAACGCCGGGACGGGCATGTCGTTCTCGTCGGTGACATTGACGAATGGGGCGGAGCCGGATCCGTAGACTAGCTCGACGGCCGGGGTCGCCGGTTGCGAGAGGTGCAGGATCACGCGATTCGGTTTCTGGGCGTCGAATTCGACTTTGTAGATCCAATTGACGTCGGCACCGGTTTCCTTTCGCCGCAGACGAAACCCGGTCGGCCGTCCGTCGGCTCGCAGACGGCCGGTGACTCCGGAGAACTCGACCGCGAGCGCCGGTCGGCCGGTTTTTGCATACGTCGCAATCGACTTCAGGCGGATGGAGGTGCGCGGTGCCACGCCCGGCTTCGTGTAGGGAACCGCGAGATACGCCATTCGTCGGCCGAGCCGTTTGTGTGAGTCGTAATCGAGATGGATGCCATCCATCACGCCGAGGTCGATCGTTGGAACACAGTGGACGTGGGGGATTTGCTCGGGCAGGCGACGCTGAATATCGCGAACCGTTTCCCACGCCGTGTGGCGTTTTTTGTCGCCGCCGTGATGACGGCAGATCTGAGCTAAGATGACCGGCATCTCGGTGTTGCCAAAGTCGCCTCTCATCGCTTCGACGAACTTTTTGAACTCGTCGCCGTAAGTAGGATAAGGCTCAGTCGGCGAAGGCTTGGCGACAGTTTCTGTCTTGTCGCCGAAGATCGCATCTTGCTCGCCCTGATACCACAACATCCCCTTCACGCGACCGCCGACGCTTTTTACGTGATGCTGCATAAATCCGTAGCGGTTCTTGTTCCGTTCATCGGGGTCCCACAGGGCCAGTGGCCCGCCCATCGCGCAGGGAATCAAGCCGATGGGCACTCCCGTCTCCCGAACGAGCCGTCGCGCGAAGAAGTACGAGCAATCGATGCCGCCCACCGGCAACTTGTCGTCGAAGATCTGTTGAATCTGCTCATCGGTGATTCCCGGTCGTTGTGACTTGAGAATTCCCGGCGCGAACACTTCGGGAATGCGATGGATGGGAGGCTTCGCCGCGCACCAGCGTCCCTCGCGGTGAATGTGCGTGAAGTCAAACAGGTTGACCGTAGGCAGCACAGGCAGGTCGTCTTCGATTCGCGCGAGGCCGTACATGTTTGACTGGCCGCCAAGAATCCAAATGTCACCCACAAGTACGCTCTGGAAAACCAGCGGAGAACCGTCCACACCTGTAACCCGAACCCGAAGCGTGTATGGCCCACCGACGGGGATATTCTTGACGAGAATTTCCGCCGCGTCGCTCGACGACGTACTGCGTCTGACTCGGACAGACAACACGGCCTTCTCGCCGGCCGTAACGCGCACGTCGTATTCAACGGCATCTTTGGAGAGGCTGTCGACGTTGACGCGGCAATTCGCTTTGTCGTCCTTGTTTCGCTGAAGAACCTGGAAGTCTTGTTGGAGAATCGGCGCACCCGAGTCGCCCGCTGCCGGACGTGCCGCGAATATCACCAACAATGTTAGCGTGCAGATCGCACTTCTGAGCATTCGTTTGCTCCTGACAGGTTCAGTTGGCCGAAAGCCCGTAACGATAGTGGATGTAGTCGACGAGCGTTTTTTGGTACATCGGCCCACCCGGCGGCGCACCGTACATGTGGCCGGTCACCGTGCTCCAGTTGTGCATGCCGAACATGCCGATTCCCGTACCCATGACGTCCCCGACGTCGCACACGCGAGACAACAACCAAGGCTCATTCGGGTCGCCCCGAAAGCCGAGCCGCACGTGCTCAGCGTCGATGCACTGAATCAACATCCTGAGAGGCTTATGACCCATGATCGCCTCGGGCAGATCGTCTTCAAACTCGATCGGAAACAGCGACTTGCGAAACAGCGTGTGCCGGCCGGTTTGGGGATCGTTCTGCACGCCGGGCGTCCAGCCGCCGCGTTGATTGCCTTGGTCATCGACGACGATGAAGTTCATAAAGAGATTCCACGGTATCGTGTCGTCCGGTGCGATGAAGCCGACTTCGATCTCCCACGGTGGCGGATAGTTCTTCAAATCGAGCTGCGAACCGCCGGCCACGCCGAACCCCGTTCCCAACCCGGGGCCCAACAACTTGAGCATCAGGTAGCCGGGGTGCGAATGTGTGTCCATCAGCGTGCACTGCTCCTGGACCTGCCACTTGCCGAGATAGCCGACAATGTTGAAATCGTCCGAAAGCGATTCAAACGAGCGCGGCGGCGCGTCGAAAAACACGCAGTAGTCAACGTAGTATTCGTAATTCGGATTCGGCGGCTCGGGGTCCGGTGCATGAACCTTCGCCATGCGATCGGTCATCTTCACGTCATCGCCGATGAACAGCGGGTGCGGGCCTTTGCGCTGCTCGAGTTGCCGGCAGAGCACGTCGGGAATCCAACGATCGGCCGAGATAACCGGACCGATCTCCCAGATGCCGGTGATCTTGCCGAACTTCGAGCAGTCGATGTGCCGCATGTTCCAGCCGTGCGAGGCTTCGAACTTGATGCCCACCGAAATCTGCGTCGGGCTCTGCACCACACAGCGAAAAAACAATTGCGGGCTGGCCGGACCGGCGTATTTCGCTCCGTCGCCGATCCAGACATAGGGAATGTCCCAACTGCCCATGACCGTGTACCCCAAATCGCCCCGGCCCCAAACGAGATACGTTTCCGGATGAGGCTCCCCGGAATACTGCGGAAGCCCGGTCCCCGCTTCGCCCGTCGAGCCAAGATGCACGACGAAAAGCTGAAACTCGCGCGTGTCGGCAGGCCGCTCGAGCCGATCCTCGGGCCACTTCGATCGGTCCGAAAACGTCACGGCGACGTTCATGCCGACCGCCGTGTTGACCTGCGTCTTAACACCGACGCCGGCCGTCGCGTTAAAACTCTGCACGAGCGACGTTTGAAACTCCCACGGCAGCCGATAGTCGTCGATGCCGATCGGATGATCGAGCAAACCCTTGACGTCACTGCCGGCACCGGCTTCGAAAATCGTCGCTAGTCCCGGATGTCTCTCAGTGGAAACTTCTTTGATATTCTCTTCGGGAACGAATCGCCACGGGGCGATGTCTTTGCCGGGATCGTTGAAGTGCTGATTGAGCCGATCGATGCTGTTTGTTGTCGCTTGTGGCGCGTTCGTGTGAGCCGGTGCGTTCACCGAGTTTTTCTGTGCCGGATCGGCGGCTGCATTCGACTCCGTCGTAAGTTGCCGTTTCGCATCGTTTCGGGACGCAGCCTGCTGCGTCGCCGGCGTTCGAACGAGAAAACCGATTCCGAGAACAAGAACGATCGCCGCCAGAACGACGAGAGTAGATCGACGTGTCATTGGAATTCCCACGGATGTCACTGCATGCCGGGACCCGTCTTGTGTTCATTGCCAGGGGCCTTTTGGGCATCAATGTGAGCTGTCTTAATTGTATCGCGAGCGCCGCCGGTAAGCATTCACTTTCTCGCGCGGCTTAGTTCACGACCCGCCGGCCGCCGGTCGATCAGGCGGCTGGGCCGAATGTTCGAGCAGTCTACTTCGCTCCATTCGCCATCGCACCCGACGCACCGTCACGCGCGGGCGTCCGCTGAAATCCATCTCCGTAGACGTTCAGCGTCTCGCGAATATCGCTTCTCTATTAGAGGCCGTCCCAAATCCCGGTTGTAGTGGAATTTGATGCTACAAACTCAGGGTACGTGAAATCCGTCAGATGGTTTTGGGACCATTGTTGACACAGTTCCGATCGTACTAGGCCACCAACTTCCATTAGCGGCCTGTCGAAAAAGGGTGCCACTGGCTGCTTGTCAGCCAGTGAAATGTCGAGCAAGCCACGAAGCACGGGCCGATGAACTACCCGTGGCACCCAAGCACAACTCATACTTCGTTTTTCAACAGACTGTTAGGAACGATATGTTCATAAATGCCCATCAAAGCCCGCTCCATCGAGACCTACTATGAGAAGTCCTTGTAATCAAGAGCAGGAGCATACAGACTGGAAAGCGGGGCTTTCGTTCATAACTAGGGCAAACTGAACATGGTTGAGCGTGAACTACCGTCACAATCCGAGTTGGCGAGTTTGCCGCCCAAGGCCATCGTGGCATTTGCTGTGCGGTGTGCTTTACGTGTCGGGCCACTCGTCAGGTCGGAATTGGCCGAAGACGGCGCAGCCTTCGGAGCAGCTGATGACATCCTTCGACTTGCCGGTGACTTCGTTTCTGGCAAAGCGATTGATGTCGATGCTATTCGTGCCTTACGCTTGAGGCTGACCAGTGCTGACCGTGAATCGTTGGGTGCGCTCGTACCAGACAGCGTCGTCCAATCAGTCATGTATGCAGATAAGTCGCAGATTGCGAACGCCGCAGAGAACGCCTATCGGACGGCGATACAAAGCCAAATGATGATTCCAAAGACGCGCCCGACGCATCGGGCTGCGTTCCTTGGGGCGGCACGGCGCGACTTGGACACGTTAGTCAAACGAGCCTCCTCCACCGAGCGACATCGAAGGGCCCTTGAAAAAGGCTTCTCGATCGGTGAGCGGGGAATTCTTGGGAAACTCTGGCCCGACAAGGCTCCAGAGTGGTGGCGCCAAGCACCGCAACACCGACCGAAGAAACGTGACGACAAATCTTCGGAGGAACTTCGGTCGCAATTGTCAGAATACGAACAACAAGTCGCGACACTGCAGAACGATCTGAAGAACGAACAATCCACCGCCAGCACCCGTCAACGCGAATTGGAAGAAGAGCTCGAAGAAGCCATAGGCCTGCAAAGGGAACAACGGAGTGAGCTGAATCGTGTTCGTGGCACGATTGAAAAAAAGGACGCAGTATTGGACGAATTGAGTCGGGTCAGTCGCGAGCAAACCGTACAGAACGAAGCCGAACGCGAACAGTTGAAGTCGAAGCTTGACGATCTCAGTCATACAGTTCTGCAAGCCAAACAGGCTTCATCGGCCGATCACGGTGAAATCCGCCGGCTAACGTTCGCGTTGGCCGAAGCCGAAACGGAGTTGGCCGATGCTCGAGGCGAGGCGGAACTGAGTAAGCCTCAGTCGGTCGGTTGGTACTTCAAACACCTCTCGACGCCTCGGACGATTTTTGCCTTTTTGGCGATGACATTGTTGGTTGGAATCGTACTCAGCGTGATCTACGTCATCTCCGAGGTCCGCGGTCGGCAACAGCTCGAACGGATGCTCGTGAGCCGGATCGCGAGTCTTCAAGCCGACGTCGCCAACTCTGAGGCGGTCATCGTCCCTGAGAACGGAGCCGCAGCGGAGTCGCCGAGGCAGGAAAAACGTGCGCTCATCGAACGATTCGGCCGAGACCGCGCGTTGTTGCAGACGCTCAGCGTTTCGGGCACGACGAACGCCACCGGCTCGTTACCGGCGATCCGCGACGACGTGCAGCATGTCTTGGAAAACGGTGCTGCCGACACGAAAACCGCCGCCGAGGGTTCCGACGATGGAATCTCCATTATTTCGGTTTCCCGGTATTCCAGCGATCTGCTGCTGTCGTGGGTCGTCATCTTCAGCGGAACGGTGGGAGCCGTCATCGCGGCGATTCGCAAGCAAAAAGAGCTGGGCCTGTCTCCGAGGGAACTGGCGTTTGGCTTCGCGGCGGGATTCATCACTCTGCTGGCGATTCGCGGCGGAAAGAACTTGATGGTCGTCCAGATGGACGACATCAGCTTTACGTTGAACCCCTACGCCAGCGCGTTTCTCGGCTTGCTAGCGGGACTGTTCACAGAGAAAGCGTATTTGCTGCTCAGAAAGTTCGTGGACAAACTCGTGGATGGAATCGAGAAGACGTTCAACCTCAACGAAATCAACGGTGAGGAAGAACCCGCTGCCTCGGATGATTCGCAAACTAAGACCGAAGAGAAGCAGACCCCCGACGAGAACGTTTCCGACAGCCAACCGCTCCAGCAAGCGACCGCGCCGCCCGACGCGGACGAAGCGGCGGCGGACGGCGCTGGTGAAACGAAAGACGACGAGGACGTAAGCGGCGACGACGAGGACGCTTAGTCGTCCGTGTCACATCGAGGAGTGGCTAGAACATCTATCGGTCGCCGCTGTTGGGAAAGCCATGGCCGCAGTCGCAGAACTTTTTGCGGACGTGCATAAGCGCCTGGCATTTCGGGCAGCTTTTCTGCCATGGCTTGACATCCGCATCTCTCGCGATCTTCTTCTTCGCTGCTGTCGAAGGCGACTTGATCCGAGTCATGCGCTCTTGATCTGCCTTTTGCATGGCGCACTGCGGATGGATACCATCCGGTGAATAACTGACGTCGCCGCAGACGGGGCATTGGTTGCGGCGCGGCGGCGCATACAGTGGTTCCGGCTTTTGATTCATAGTCTTACCCACATCGTGTTGACTCCGGCGCCTTTTGCCCCGCATGGCATTGAATTGGGGCGTGTCGCTTTAGGATGAGGAGTTTGGCGCAATCCGACAGAGCCGCAGCTTTGGGCCGCCATCGGTGTCATTTACGACGAGCGTTTTTCTTGCCAGGCGTTTGGCAGCCTTCTGATCGAGTAGGAGCACCGTACGACCTGCATGTTGAAATGCCTCGTCACCTGGTTGCTGACTGCCGCGCTTCAGCTTCGATCGGCCCGCTCGTCGAACGATTCGCATGGCGACGTCAGTGGGATGGTTTGAAAGCAGTTCGGATAATCGTGTGTACGCTGTGTTAGTTATTCTGAGCATGATATTCCTCTCACGTGGATTTACAGTGAGACTGCTTAGCTACCGAGTTGCCCGTGCGGCGAAGCGCGCTCATCGTTCCGATTTCCCGCTCGCCAGCTTCTCCGTGCCTTAACGGCGACTGCGCCCACCCATCTCAACGACCACGTCACATAACCGGCAATGGAGCAAAGGCGCGTCCTACCAGATCAAATTGATTCCACCCGCGCGTACATCCGGGTCAGGCCGTTTGGCCTTGGTTGCGAAACGACGAACACACACCTCAAAGCGATTAGTTAGCGACCGCTACCATGTATCAATACATTGGCAAGGGGGTGCGGCAGAAAAGGCGACCTGTCCGTTAAGAACCGCCTCAGCCATGCAGCGATACGCCAGATACAAATATTACAATTGCATAATTCGGAATTTCATTTATTGTATGTGTAATTGTCTCTGGGGTCAATGGGGGGCCATCAAATGTCTAGCGTCGCCATCACGAAAGCGGACTTTCTCGAAAACCGAATTGGAAGGACATTCGCGGACGTCGTTAGCGACCCCGAACAGCCGTTCGATGAAGTCCTTGAGTTTTTCAGTGATGCAGACCGACAGCGACGGATGGAAGAGGCGGAAATCCATCACGACAGGCCTGCACTGGCCGGTGTAGTTCGGGAGTTGGAAGCGCTGCCTTCCGTTGATCGGTTCTTAACGGAGATACACGCTCACCGCAGCAAACGCTTGCGACAAGCGATAGGTGTTATTGTGCGGATGATCATGGAGCGTCGCGGTTGGCAAAAGACCGGTCGAAAGGGGTCGCTGGGTGTTCGAGCCAGCAGGACGGACACGACATCTCCGCGCCATAACTCCGGCGGATTGGCATTCTGGTTTATTCGTGGTGAGCGATACGAACGCGAAGACGGCATGCCCTTTCGTTCAGCCCGAGAGCGATGCGAAGAAAACGATTCGGCTCATCAACCAGAATCACCTGTTGGAGTGCAGCCCGATACTGACATTGATCGCTCCGCATGATGGCGCAGCATCATCGTCGGGCGAAGAGAAGTGAGTCACCGCCAAATCGAAGCGAACGGCATAAGCGACGTCGCGAACGCGAACGAGCATTGCGGAACCTAGTGACGACGTGTGCCCGGACTTTAACCCTGCGTGTCGTGTAATCTCGTCGGTTTGCGTAAGACGCACCGGTGAACTTGAAAGGATGCGTTGGACAGCGCTCGCTGTATACGTCGATGTTCGTTAAGATTCAAATACAACGGCGTCGGCGACTAGCATATGAGAAAAAGCCACGTCAAAACCCGGTTGTGGACAAATCTCAGCCTGGAAAACAAGGGGGTTGATTTGGCGACAGAGGTTTTTGACGCTACTTCAAGTCAAGTCGCAAAGAACGCGTGGTGCGGACAATTCGGCAGACGGCCAAATTGGCATACGTTTCCGCCGATTTAGGTACGACTTTCGATTTCACGGAGAACAATCATCGCAAAAAACAAAAATACGTACGCCAAGCGTCAACGCGAGATGGAGAAAAAGGCGAAAGCCGAAGCCAAGCGAACTCGGCGCATCAACCGAAAGCAAGGTATTGACGACGTTCGTTCACTCGAGCCGGTCGACGTCGATCCAGAGACGCCGCAAGAACCGAGCTGACGTCGTTGAGCGGGAGGTTCCGCAGCGCTTGACGTGACAGCGTTACCCTGCTTGAACCGGCATAACTCGCGCGAGAGATTCTGAATTGCCGATTGATACAACACTAGGCGAGAATGCGCCGTCGAACCCTTCTCGCGTCGCGGCACGACGTTCGCGAGCCATGCTATTTGCCGCATCGTTTCATTTTGCGACCGCGTCGCTGGGTTACGCACAGGAAGCGTCCGAAGTCTACGATCTCCCCTACGGTGACCGGCAGTTGTTTCTTGATGACGAGGTCATTGCCGAGACGAGTCATGTCACCAAAGTGCAGGGCCAGGTCGTCAAACATCCGGGCAATCCGATCATCCGCCGCGATAAGCCGTGGGATCAGGGCCGGGCCGACCTTTATGGCAGCGCGGTTTACGATCCCGAACATGAGCGGGTTCAACTTTTCTACTCGGCGAACAACGCATATCGCGGGCACGAAGACCGGTTGGCTTATGCCGAGTCGCGCGACGCCGGCCAGACGTGGACCAAGCCCGAGTTTGATCTCATTCCGTTTGGGGAACACAAAAAGACGAACCTGGTGATGCTTCCGCCGGCGCTCGTGTTTGCCGGCCCGTGCGTGTTTCGCGACGAGCACGAGCCCGATCCGGCCAAACGTTACAAGCTGTTCACGTCGAGCTACCCCGACACGGCTTATCTTGGCGTGCCAAGAATCTACGAACATCGAGGCGCCTTTTTGTTTGGTATCGAGAACGCCAAGCTCCCCGACGGCTGCCGCAAACCGGGCATGTATGTCGCTTATTCTGCCGACGGCATTCACTGGAACGAGCCGCCCAAGTGGTTCTCGGGGATGTTGAGCGACACGACACAATCGGCCTTTTGGGACACGAGGTTCAAACGGTACGTGGCATACATACGTGCGCGAACGAAGAATGATCGCAGCGTCGCCCGGATGGAGAGTCTCGATTTCGAAACCTGGTCGGAACCCACGGTCGTGCTCGAAGGGAGCCCCTCAAAGAGCCTCTACAGCATGGGCGTTACACCCTATCAGGGTATTTACATTGGAACGCTTTGGATTTTCGCACCGGAATCAGAAGCCAAGGGCGGCCCGGTCATCTGGCCGGAATTGGCCGTGAGCCGCGACGGGATCAAGTGGCATCGTCCGTTTCCGGGCCAGATGTTCGTTCCGACGGGACCGAGCGGTAGCCGCGATTTTCGGCAAATCCGCATGTCGGCCTCGCTGGTGGTGCGCGATGATAAGATCATCCTGCTTTACGGTCAGACCGATCGGCCGCATCGAAACGTCGACATGCGCGTGGAGATCGGAATGGCCCATCTGCGTCTCGACGGTTTTGCTGCAATGACGGCCGGAGAACAGCAGGGGGCGATCCTCACGACGCTCCTTCGTTCCGGTCCGGGCCGGCTGTACGTCAACGCCGACGTCGCGCCCGGCGGTTCTCTGAAAGCCGAAATTCTCGACGAGAACGGAAACCCTCGCCCGGGCTTTGATCTGGCCGCTGCGACGAGTCTCACCGAAGATGCGCTTCGATCGCCGATGTCCTGGAGCGAGACGACGCAGATCGAACATGGCGAGGACGAAGCCTTCCAAATCCGCTTTGTTCTGAAGAACGCCAAGCTGTATTCGTTCTGGCTGAACAAACCGTAACACGGGCCAACATCGTAGCCAGCAATTGTTTGAAGGTTGGCGCGGCACACAAGTGGCGAAAAGTCGCTGTGCGAAGCTGCACGAACAAAAAAGTGTGCACGATCGCATTTCGCTTGGATTTTTTGTCAGGTTTCTAGCCGGACGCGCGTCTAATGGTTTGTACGATCGATCTGGTCTCGGACAAGGCGAAAACTGCTGTGCCCCGCTCCAGCGATGACCGCGATGGGCAAATCGTTGGGCGCTTTCGGAAGGGGGACACCGCCGCATTCGAGGAACTCGTGGCGCGGCATCAGTCCAGGCTCATGAGGTTGATCGGCCGGCTTCTGGATTCACGGCAGGATGCCGAGGACGTCCTACAGGAGGTCTTCGTTTCGGTATTTGAAAATCTTTCGCGTTTTCGCGGCCGGGCGAGTTTCTCAACGTGGACGACGACAATCGCCGTCAACAAGTGCCGGACTCATCGCCGGAGAGTCGCCCGGCGTCGGCGGTTGATTCAACTTCTCAGAGGCAAGCCGAACGGCGTTGCCGAATACGCGTGCCATGACCTGGAGGAGGGCGAGGAAGTTCGGCTGGCTGTCCGCGCGTTGCCGCCGAAGTATCGCGAGCCGGTCGTGCTGTATTACTTTGAACAGATGAGTGTGGCGGAAATCTCGAACGTTTTGCGCCGCAAACCCAACACGATTGACGCACGCTTGAGCCGTGCCCGCCGGATGCTGCGTGAGGTGCTCAATCGACAACGAGAACCCATCCTGAAACCCGGTTGTGGGCGACAATAGCGCTTGAAACCAAGGACGCTCTTGAGCCAACGGAGGGTTTCAGGACAACTTCGCGAAGAGATCACTGATGAACGACGATAACCTCGAATCGCTTTTGCGATCGGCCGGCGACTCAGAACCGCCGCCATCGAATCCGGCAGCGGACCTGACTGAGCGCGTGCTGAGCATTGCCGCACAACGGCAGAACCGGCGGCGTCGGAGACTCGTCTCGGCAGGGCTCGTCGGCTGTTATCTGGCAGGCATGCTGACGACGTGGCTTTGCCTGCCATCAGAGCCGACGAACGCTGAAACGCATGTCGTTCAGGAACAGTTGAAATCGTCGACAAGAGCCGCGCCGGCATCGGCAATCGACGACGCTGCCGAGCGGCTGAATGAGCGTGGCGATGAGACGACCGTTGCCGATATTTCGGATCAGGATGCGCCGGCGACCGTGAGAACGCCTTATGAACTGTTTCGCGATCTTGGCGACGCGAGCCATGCACGTAACGACTTCGAATCAGCTCTCGACTACTACCGGATGGCGCTCGATTCCGCATCCGAAGCTGATGTTCGAACGGTCGATGACCAAGACAGTTTTTTGCTGCTGTCGCTCAAGCAGGATCGCATCGAGTCCACACTCGGTGAGCCTCGGGGAGAATCATTATGAAACGCCGTGAACGGAAAGTCTTCTCGTTTTTTCCACAGATCGTCGCAATTCCTTTTGAGGGGCGAATCATGCCGGATGTATTCAACGCCAAGAACTGCCATAACCGGGTATCGAGATGGCTTGTTGTCACGTCGACCATGCTCGTCCTCGTGGTTGCCTTCGCGGATCCCGCGATCAGTCAAGACGAGAAGCCGACGCCGTCATCGGAACGGCAAAACGGCTTGGAGAACAGCGAGGCGACCCTCAAGCTTACGCGGAAGGAAACGGTCGAGGACTCGGTGATGAGTTTCGACGAAATGCTTTCGCGGGCCATGCGGAACAATCCGGACATCCGTGCCGGACGAGCCAGAGTTATTGCGGCGGAGGCGGAACTCGACCAAACGCGGCTGAATGTGTTGCATAAGATCGCTGACTATCGAATACGCTGGAAAGAACGGGCCGAGGACGTGCCCATGTGGGCCCGCGAACTCGAACAGGCCCTGGAGAAACAGAGGATTGAGGGTGGTCTCATCAACCGCCGCGAGAGTCTTGCGATGCAGGTCAGAGGTTGTCGCCGCAATCTCACGGTCGCACGGGCACTTTTGCGCGAAACCGAGGCTGAGCTGCCATATCTACTGGGGCGACAGAACGTGACACAGGCTAACGCCGCTGACGTTGCTGCCGAATTGAATGCCGCGATCACTCGGGAGCGACTGATCCCGTTGACCGAGCAGCTCGTCGAGACAATCGTCGCAGAGTCTCATGTTGGTCACGCCAAACTGAGGGACGCACATCCATGGTCACGACGATTAGCAGAACTCAAGGTACGCACCGCCGCCACAAAAGCGGAACGCGTTGCAGCCGTCCAACAACATGTCGAATGGCTGAAGAACGCAGTGAAGATGGCAGAGGCAAAACATCGCGCTCAATTGTCCGGGCAGCGGGACGTGCTCACTGCGAAGGTCCATCTCGCCGAGGCAGAATTGTGGCTCACGGAAGTCGCCGACGATTCGAGATAACCTCCCGGGGCCAGTCCTGCGAACGATCCCACCACGCCTGCCCGGTCGCCATTTCGCCGCTGCGCCGACCGCCAAACATTGACGCCCGCTACGTTGGCGCCGTAGACTTTGTGATTGGTATAAAGCGCTACAGGCGAAGCTGGGATGATCAATCTTTCCGTCGAACAGCCCCAAATTGGGGCAGCAGTGTCGCGGCGCGGGTTTCTGCGGGCGACGTTTGGCGGGGCCGGTTCGCTCGCGGCACTTGGGCAGCTTCACGACAGCGCCCAAGGTTCTGGTGGCCGCCGATCCGACACGGCCGTCATTCAAATTTGGCTCGGCGGCGGCCCGAGCCACATCGACCTTTACGACCTGAAGCCAAACGCCCCGCGCGACTTCCGGGGGCCTTACCGTCCGATCGCCACCGAACAGCCGGGTATCGACGTCTGCGAGCTGTTGCCGAAGCACGCCGGGATCATGCCGCACCTGTCGGTGATTCGGTCGCTGCATCACTCCAGCAACGATCACGTCGCGGGCACGCATTGGATGCAGACCGGTTATTTTGGTGCCACCACGCCCAAGCCGGACCAGACCCATCCGTCGGCCGGATCGATCATCGCCGAAACGCAATCGGCCGATCGTTCGAAGGTGTTGCCCTACGTGCACGTTCTTCCCGAGCTGCCGATCGAAACCTATTCGCAGCAATTCAGGGCGGCGTATCTCAAGTCGGCGTACAATCCGTTCGAAATCAGAATGCCCTTTCCGGGATACAACGCCAGCGAACATTTCGAGGCCCGCGATCTTTCGACCGTCGCCGGTCTCGATCTCGACCGCATGGACCGGCGGCTCAGCCTGCGGCAACAGTTTGATAGAACGCTTCGGGCGGCGGAGACTGCCGATGCACATTCGGCCGACTATCGCAGAGCCTATGACCTGTTGTCCTCCCAGCCGATTCGCCGGGCGTTCGACTTGGCTGAGGAGAAACCGGCGGTTCGCGCGCGCTATGGGAGCAGCGGCTGGGGACAAGCCGCACTGTTGTGCCGCCGACTCGTCGAGGCGGGAGCCACGTTTGTCACCCTCAATACCGACAGCTCCTCGAACATGTGGGACAACCACGTGGGCATCGAGAAGTATTTCCGGATCATGCTGCCGGCCTACGATGCCATGCTCTCAGCACTGGTCGGCGATCTCGTCGAGCGCGGGCTGTACGATCGCGTGGTGGTTCTCGTGTGGGGTGAATTCGGCCGAACGCCGCGCATCAACGACAAAGCGGGACGCGACCACTGGGGCAGCGCCGGCTGTGCGCTGACAGGAGGTGGCGGCTTACGCGTCGGCCAGGTGATCGGGGCAACGACGTCCAAGGGCGAAGAACCAAGCCAGCGTCCGATTCGACCCGGCGACGTGTTGGCCACATTGTATGAGCTGGTCGGCGTCGACCCTGCTCGACAATTCACGAATCATGCCGGCCGACCGGTCCCCGTTCTGACGGACGGTGAGCCGATCGCCGAGTTGATGCCGTGAGCCGGCGACGTTGCGGTTACGGGCGACGTGCAGGCTTATTCGCTTCGACCGGCAACGCGGAAACGGGCATCACCTCGAATTGAATGTCCTCTTTCCACATTCCGATCGGATTCGACTCGCTGTTGACCGATCGGGCGATGACCCGGTTGACGAACCAGGTTCTGCCTGTCTCGATCCGGGCTTCGGTTCTGAGCGTGTCGATGAGCGTGTCCAGGCTCTCGGATTGGAAGTCGGTGGGCGCGACCGTCACGTTGCGACGGTAAACGGTCGTCCTTGTGCGACGCCCATAATAGGGATACGTGCCGATGCGATAAGGCTTCTTGAGGCGATCAGTCAGATCCCGTTTTCCTATCGGTTGGATCGGATACCGAAAATGATAGTGATGATGATGATAACTCCACGGGGCGTGACCGAGATCCTGTAGATCGACGAATCGCAGTGGATCGTCGGTGATACCCAATTGTGTGCAGGCGACGCGCGAGGCGGCGTAGTCGATCGGCTGATCGCTGAAGACCGTCACATCGACGTCGAAGACTCCTTGGTGTGAAGAAAACTTCAACGGGTAGTACGGCAACTCCGATGCGAACGAAATCCGTAGCGGGGGCATGGCAACCGTTTCGCCGAACGACTCCTTCTCGCCTTCGGGTCGGACCTTGATACAGAGAAACGTGTATTGACGCTCGACGAAGAACGACATCTGCGCCGGAGCTTTCTCATCGAATCCGTTGGCGGTGAACCACTCGTTGAGCTCTTTGACAGCATTCGCACCGCGTACGGCGATCTGATGAATTTCGTAGGGGCCAACGCGGAAGACTTCGATTGCGATCGAGGGAGCCCGTCGACCACCGCCGTAACTGAAGTGCCGTGAACCTCCGCCTCGCCAAGCGTAGCGGAAATGATCGTACGGCGGAAAGATCGTAGAGGAGATTTCAGCCTTTCGGTCGTATAGCTTTCGTGTTTCGGCGAAGAGTTCGTTCTCGACGCCGACATGATAGGCGTCGGGAACACTCGGGAGCGGAATGACCCAGCCGAGCGTCGCGGGCATTTTCTCGGCCGCTTTGAGCCGAGCGTCGACCTTGAGAATCAGTTCCTCGCGTCCGCCCGAATGAAACACGATTGCCGTTTGACGGCTCTCCGACGTCTTGCCACCGCCCGACGTGTACCAACGAGGGCCGTGTAAGCAGGCTTTCACAACCGAAAACTGAGACACACCCGTAGCCACCAAGGCGACGAGAATCAGCATGACGGAGAGGGACGATCGTTTTTGCATTGTGACTCTTCTTTCCTGTCGGGTGTCGCCCCGCACTAACGCACGTTCGGCCCGAACAACATTTCGGGCAAATAAGGAATTGGGTAGGGCTGGGCCACTCATAGCGCACCCAGGCACAGGCTGCACATTCTGCGCAGATAATGGGCCAAGCGCAATAAAGGAGATCATGTTACGGGGTCAATCGTCGTTTCTTGCCGGATTCTGCGAGACCGGGCGAAGACGGTCCGGCTTGTGCCGAGTCGTCCGACACATCGGCACCGACGCGATTTCCCTCGGACGCTGATCGTGATCGCCATCCGAGTTCGCTTGCAATGACGTCCTCGGGCAATGGACGCCGATGTCGATGGCTACGCAGAACTGTGTCCAAATACACACCATGCCGGCCCATGTTCGGGGTTCGAATGAGGGGCGTTTTTTGGCGGCGACCTGATTGGCACGGCTGATCTTCGATACGCGGGTGCTTGACACGCTGGATGCGGACGATCAGAATTCAAGTAGCGTCACATCTTACGTTTACAACCATGATCGGGATATCACCCTAATCAACGGTCGTCGATCGTTTGTCAGCCTGTCGTAAAGTCTTCAGGCCTGAGCCCTGCTTGCTGCAGGTGACGTATCGGCTCTGTTTTTCGGGGTTCCCCCGAAAGGAAGAACTTCGTACTGGCGAACAGCAGAACGCCAACGCTCGATTCCGCTATTTCGATTGCATAGAACCAGAGTTCAAGATGTCCCAGTTCGCAACAACGACCCCAGCGAGATGACCGAATGGCCGCCGATTGGCTGCAAAACTTGGTGACCGACGGAGTGATCAGCGCCGACCAACTCGCTGAGGCGGAGGAAGTCGCTCTCGCGTCCGGCATCACTGTCGAAGACGCGCTGGTCAAGCAAGGCTACGTACCGGCCGCGGTGATTGGCCGCACCATGGCGGACTTCTACGGTTACAACTTTCTCGAGCTGGACGACGAGGAGATTCCCCCTTCGGTCATCGAGATGGTTCCCGAATCGGTCGCTCGCGAGAATATCGTCGTTCCCCTTGCGCTGGAAGACGAAGCACTGCTGGTCGCATTGAGCGACCCGATGGCCTTAGAAGTACTTGATAAGTTGCGGTTTATTTTGCACCGTGATATTCGCGTAGCCATTGCCTCGAAAGAAGCGATTCAGACGGCGATCAACCGGCATTACGGCCAGAGCGAAACAGAGTCGGTCGACTCGATGTTGGCGGAATTCACCGAAACCGCCATCGACTTCACCGAAACCGAAATGCAGGCCGCCGCTGATGCCGAGGACGACGAAGACGCACCTGTGATCAAACTGTGCAATTTGATCATCAGCGAAGCGGTCAACATGCGGGCCAGCGACATTCACGTCGAGCCTTTTGAAGATCGAGTCCGCATTCGTTACCGAATCGATGGCCAGTTGGTCGAACGCGATAGCCCCCCACGTCGGCTGTTGGGAGCCATGGTTTCGCGTATCAAGATTATGGCCACGATTGATATTTCCGAAAAACGGCGTCCGCAAGACGGCCGTATCAAAACGCGTGTCGCTGGACGCGACCTCGACTTGAGAATCAGCATTCTGCCTACCAACCACGGGCAGGCGGTCGTGATGCGGATTCTCGACCGGGAAAACATCCGGGTCGGCATCCGCAACCTCGGTTTTAGCGAGGACAACTATCGGATTTTCCAAAATATCATCCGCCGTCCGAACGGAATTTTTCTGGTTACTGGGCCCACCGGTAGCGGCAAGACCACCACTTTGTACAGTGCCCTGGGGGAACTGAATCGGCCGGACCGCAAGATCATCACGGCTGAGGACCCGGTCGAGTACTACCTGCCGGGCGTGAATCAGGTCGAGGTGAAGGCGAAAATTGGCATGACATTTTCGAAGATCATCCGTGCAATGTTGCGCCAGGCACCCAATGTAATCCTTGTGGGTGAGATTCGCGATGTAGAGACAGCTGAGATGGCAATCCAGGCATCATTGACTGGACACCTGGTTTTCAGTACTCTTCACACGAACGATGCGCCCGGTTCCATTACACGCCTTATCGATATGGGTGTGCAGCCATTTTTAGTGGCATCGAGCGTGATGGCGGTCATGGCGCAACGACTCGTGCGCGTCGTCTGCTCGAAATGCCGTGAGCCATCAGAGCCGGATCCGGGCGAATTGCAACACTTCGATATTTCCGCCGAAGAGGCGGACATCGCCACGTTCATGCGAGGTCGCGGCTGCAACCATTGCCAGCATACCGGCTACCGCGGCCGAAAGGCTGTTTTTGAACTTATGACGATGAATGCGACAATTCGAGAGATGACGTTCCGCAGCGAGCCAACACAGAATATCCGTCGTCAAGCACGGCTTTTTGGAATGAAAACGATAGTTGACGACGCGAAAGACAAGGCACTCGAAGGAGTTACGACATTATCGGAGCTGTACCGGCTTGAGCCGGGAAGCGAATAACAATGGGCCATTCATTTCCGCGATGCTGACGGATTGGGCAGTCACGGCGACGACCGTGAGAACAATTCAGACGGGCCACACCGAACTGTCGACCGCTGCTGGAGTATCCCGGCGGCTGTTGGCGGGGGCCATTTCAGCAGCGCATGACCCGCGGCTCGTGCAGCATTCTGCATCTCGTATGGGGCAGTATGGCACAAAAACGCGGATGAATACCCGAAGGAAATTATGAGTTCAATGCGGTTGTTAGTTGATGAAATGTGGGCTGGTGATATCGTGGCGTGAACGGCTTCGATCGACGGCCCAGGTCAGGCACAATCCATCTGCGAATCAGCAGTTGCTTGAGGGTGGCGAATCGATGGGAAATAATGTTCCGTCGGCAGATCACAATAAATGAATTCAACAACAGAGGCCATGACGGCCTTCTACCGAACGAGGCGCGGCCGTGCTGAGAGACAGCGGTGAACGTGCTTCGCATTTGGCCGGCTCACTTGAATTTGTCGAGTGCCGGTCGTCGATGAGTCATGTGTTTGCATCTGGGAAGTCATCGCCAACAGCCTTCGCAGCCGCGAATAGGTTGGGGGTGGTCGAATGGGAAACTCTGAATGCCACCGCTTCAGATTGACAAATTGCTCGAAACGGTTGTCCGGCAAAAGATAAGTGATCTGCACATCACGACCGGTCAGCCGCCGGTTGTGCGGCAGGACGGTCGCATGAAGCGACTCGACACGAAGTCACTCGAACCTGACGACACCGTTGCGTTGATGAAGAGCATCACTCCCGAGCGAAATCAACAGGAACTCCAAGAAATCGGTGGGACGGACTTTGGTTTTGCATTCGGCGACAAGGCGCGATTTCGTGTTGCGGTGTTCAAGCAACGTGGCCACGTTGCGCTGGTGTTGCGGCGGATTCCCAACGAATTTCTCACGTTCGAGCAACTCGGACTGCCGCCGGTCATTCGCGACTTAATTTGTCGTCCGCGAGGTCTGTTCCTGGTCACCGGCCCGACGGGAAGCGGCAAGACGACGAGCCTGGCCAGCATGATCAATTTCCTCAACGACAACCACGCGCACCATGTCATCACTCTCGAAGACCCAATCGAGTATTTTCATCAGCACAAGAAGTCGACCATCAACCAACGAGAAATCGGGGTCGACGTTCCCGACTTTCCCGAGGCACTTCGCCGCGCGCTGCGGATGGACCCAGACGTGATCCTGGTCGGGGAACTGCGTGACCTGGAGACAATCCAGGCGGCCATCACCGCGGCCGAGACAGGGCACGTCGTGTTCGGCACGTTGCATACGACTGGTGCACAGGGAACCGTCGATCGCATTATCGACGTATTTCCAACAAATCAGCAAGAGCAAATTCGAACCCAGCTCTCGGTGGCGATCATTGGCGTCTTGAGTCAGGCTCTCTTGCCGCGCAATCCGAGCGGACTGGTCGCCGCCTACGAATTGCTCGTCGTCACACCGGCCATTGCCAACTTGATTAGAGAGGCCAAGACATATCGCATCAATTCGTCGATCCAAACGGGGCGAAAATACGGCATGCAACTTCTGGATGACGCGTTGTTTAATTTGTGGAAGAACGACCTCTGCTTAGAGGACGACGTGGTCATGAAGTCGAACAATCCGGGCGAACTGAAAGCCCGAATCGAGCGGGCGAAAAAGGGAATTCTCGACGGCGAAGAAGATGGCGACGATGAAGATGGCGACGACGAATATGACGATATTTGAGTTGCCACCGTCCCGACGGCGGCCGAGGACCAATAGAATAATGAACCGGTTTTCATTGAACGGCCGCTGTATCCGTGGCAGCATGTTACCGAGCGGCTCGCATGCGATTGCAATGACACGATTGAACAACGTCAATCTCGCGGATCAGTTCTCGATCCGCCCTCTATTTGAGAATGCGTGAACGATGGCCCAACGACGCCTGGGACAAATTCTGGTCGACCTTGGCTACCTAACCGAGGATCAGCTCTGGGACATCCTCGAAGAGCAGAAGCAGAGCCCCGGCGAAGTGATCGGGCAGGTCGCCATCCGCATGGGGCTGGTCACCGATTCGCAGGTGACCGAAGCGTTGGCCGAGCAATGGGGCATGCCGGTCATCAACCTTCCGGAGACGAATATTCCGCCGAAGGTGCTCGAGTTGGTCCCGGAAACGATGGCCGAGATCTACAAGATCATGCCGATCTCGCTGAAGAACGACGTGATTACCGTCGCGATGGCCGACCCCCAAAACGTTGCGGCGCTGGATGACCTGAGAAACTTTCTCGGTTACGACGTGAGGGGTGCGGTTTCGAACCTGGCTGATGTGGAACAAGCCGTCGCTCGCCACTATTCGGACAAGGAAGACAGCATAGAGGACGTCATCGGGGCGTTGGAGTCCGGCGAAGACGGCGACGAGCGGGATGGCGGTTACGACCTCGCTTCAACGGAAGAGCTTTCCGAAGCGGCTCCCATTCGTAAGCTGCTCAACATGGTGATGCTGTTGGCCATTAAGGATCAAGCCAGCGACATTCACTTCGAACCGTTTGAGGATGAATTCAAAATTCGTGTTCGTGCCGACGGCGTACTGTATGAGATGGTGCCTCCCCCACGCCATTTGGCCAACGCCATCACGACCCGTATCAAGGTGATGTCGGAATTGGATATCGCCGAACGACGACTGCCCCAGGATGGGCGCATCGAATTGAACGTCGGCGGCAACCCGGTTGATCTGCGTGTGAGTGTTCTGCCGACAATGTTTGGCGAATCAGTTGTGATGCGAATTCTCGACCGGACCGTCGTCCAACTCGACCTGAACAAGATCGGCATGGACCCGAACACGCTCAACCGATTCCGGGACATCATCCGCGAACCGAACGGCATCTGTTTGGTGACCGGCCCGACGGGCAGCGGCAAGACGACGACGTTGTACTCGGCGCTCAATGAACTCAACGACATCGAAACCAAAATCATCACCACCGAAGACCCGATCGAATACGACATCGACGGGCTGGTGCAGGTCCCAGTCAATCCCGATATCGATGTCACGTTTGCCAACGTGCTCCGCGCTATCTTGAGGCATGATCCAGACAAGATTCTTGTGGGAGAAATCCGCGATTATGAAACGGCCGAGATCGCCATTCAAAGCGCGCTGACCGGGCACCTTGTGTTCAGCACCCTACACACCAACGACGCCCCGTCGGCCATAACGCGGCTACGCGACATGGGCGTCGAACCGTTTTTGATTACGGCATGCCTGGAAGCCATTCTTGCCCAGCGACTTGTGCGGCGAATTTGTACTGAGTGCCGCACCGAGTTTGAACCAAGTGACGAATTGCTTCTCGAGTTGCAATTGCCCATCGAGCAGGCCCGGCAGTACCAGTTCTACTATGGAAAGGGTTGCGGTCGGTGTAACAACTCGGGCTACAAGGGCCGCACGGGAATCTACGAGTTGCTCAACGTCAATGATGAGATTCGAGACATGATCACGGCCGACGCGTCGGTCGATGACATACGAAACTTTGCCCGCAGCCAGGGAATGACGACTCTTCGGGAAGCAGGGCTGAAGCTGATCTTCGACGGCCTGACCACTATCGACGAGGTTGTTCGTGAGACCGTGATGGAGGATATCGAATAGCGTTGAATGAAGATTCGCGGACAAACACCATAAACACTGAGTCATGCTTGAAAAACCACTGTCAAGATGGAGCGAACTTGTGCGGCACATTGCTGCAGTATCGTGACTTTTTTCTATTCTGAGACTGGCGGAGAAACCCCATGCCGACCTACCAATACGAGGCCATGGACAACACGGGCCTGGAAATCAAAGAAACGATCGAAGCAACCACCGAAGCCGAAGCGCAGCAGAGAATCCGCGAAAAGGGGTTCTTTGTCACAAAGATCCAAGAAAGGGGCCGAACGAAACAGACAAGCGTCGACAAGAAGAAGCGTGCTGCAAAGAAGCAGGGCAAATCCTTCACCATCGGCGGCGTGCGACCCAAACAACTCTGCACCTTCACACGGCAGCTCTCGACGCTGCAAGACGCCGGCTTACCGCTTCTGCGCAGCCTGCGAATTCTCGAAGGCCAATCGAAACCAGGGCCGCTTAAGAATTCGCTGATGACGGTGATCGAAGACATCGAATCGGGCAGCACGCTTTCAGAAGCGATGTCCAAGCAGCCCAAGGCGTTTGACAATTTGTACGTGAACATGGTGAAGGCGGGCGAGGCCGGCGGTGCGCTGGAGATTATCCTGCAGCGGCTGGCCGAGTTTAAGGAGCGCGCCCAGAGCCTGAAGCGAAAAGTTCAGGGAGCGATGATCTACCCTGTTGCCGTCATCACGGTGGCGATATTGATCGTGGGCTTCATCATGTATTACATCATCCCGAAGTTCAAAAAAATCTTCGCCGACTTCGATACCGAGTTGCCCGCCATCACGGAAATGCTCATCACGGTTAGCGATGTGGTCGTCAACTACTTTTATCTCTTTCCGGCGGTTCCCATTGGCATCTGGTTGATGATCAAGATCATCAAAAAGAACAAGACCGGTGAGTACATCATCGATAAGATCATGCTGAAAATACCGCTCCTCGGAAAAATCATCGAAAAGTCGGTGGTGGCGCGAACGTGTCGAACGCTGGGGACTCTCATTGCCTCCGGCGTGCCGATCCTCGAAGCGATCATCATCGCCCGCGATACCTCTGGGAACGCCGTTTTCCGTCGTGCATTCGATTCGATCTACACAGCCATTCGTGAGGGCGAGACGATGGCCGTCCCGCTCAAAGAAGCCCGGATCGTCGACGACATGGTTGTCAACATGATCGACGTGGGTGAAGAAACCGGCGCTTTGGATAACATGCTCTACAAAATAGCCGACGTCTACGATGAAGAAGTCTCCGTCCTGGTTGAAGGCTTGGTGAACCTGCTTGAACCGTTGATGGTGGTCATACTGGGAGTCATCGTCGGTTTCATTGTCATCGCGCTGTTCATGCCGCTCGTGAAACTTCTCAACGACATGTCGTAGACGTCGAAGCCGAACCCGGTTGTGATGGATTTTGATGCGGCAGACAAAGGACACACGATTCCTATCAGAGGGTCTTGAGGCCAATCGAGTGAGTGGAGTTTAGTTTGTTTTGAGTACTCCCATCGCCCCGCGATAGGAGAGTCTGCGACCTGCAATTACGCCGTCGGGAATCGCCACAACCGGGGCTTGAATCGAACACTTTAGAATGACCGAGCACGTTGAATCAGAACGCACGAAAAACACCTCGTTCAAAAGACAGGAAACAACGCGACCGATTCACGGTGGCACACGTCGATTGATTACGAAGACACACATCTAACCATTAAGAAGGAGTTGAGGAGTCATGCGCGCTCCACGGCCAACACGCCGCAACCGGCAATCGCTGCGTCATGCATTTACACTCATTGAACTGTTGATCGTCATCGCGATCATTGCCGCGCTGGCCGCACTCATTGTTCCCGTGCTGTCCGGCGCAAAAATCTCAGTCGAAGAAAGGAAGGTCGCAGCCGAAATCCGCACTATCGAATCGTCGTTGGCTGCCTTCAAAGCCCGATTCGGCACCTACCCGCCCAGCCATATCATCCTCTACGAAGCCAAGGAAACTGCGGCGGCAGAACCGCATTGGGGCGCGCATACCGACACGACGGGTCACGAATCTGAACGCATTCGCAGCCGAGCCATTGTAAGACAGTTTTGGCCTAGCTTCGATTTCGACGTCGACCGCGACTACAACAATGATACCGACTCAACGGACGTCTACTACCTGTCCGGAGACGAGTGTCTAGTCTTTTTCTTAGGTGGTATGCCCGACGGCGGCGTTCTGTCGGGTTTTTCGACCAACCCAACCGATCCCTTTGCTCTGGGCGGCACGCGAATCCCCCCCTACTTTGAGTTTATCAGCGATCGCCTCGTCGACATCGACGGAGACGCCGCCGCCGAGTACGTCGACTCGCTGTCCAGTCAGACGATGCCGTACGCGTACTTTAGCAGCTACGAGGGACGCGGCTACAGGCCCTACGGATCCGACGGTCAACCCGGTGTGGCGACGGTCGACGACGATTCGAACGGGACAACCGACGACATTACTGAAATCGGCTGGACCGCATCCGACGACGAAGTCACGTACGACGAAGTCACGATTCCGTCGAACGCTGGCCCGCTGAACGTCTACCTTCAGTCCCTGGGTGGTAACGGTTGGAAGAACACGTCGTTCCAGATCATCTCACCGGGCGGCGACCGCCTTTACGGAACGGGAGGACTTTACGACCCCGATAGTACCGGCAATCTCAGCTCGGCCGACGTCGACAACATTACCAACATCCAGTCCGGCCGGTTGGCGCGATAGGCCTGCGATTTAGCTGGACTCCAAGTCGTGTCAGAACGTTTCGTATCCGAATCAAATCACCCGGCCCAGTGGGGCAAGTTTACCCTCGAACAGCAAAAACGGAGTTCGAGCCGAGATGAACACTTCTCAATCTAGAGTCAGAACAATTCTCCAGTCACCCGCTGCGGCAGGCTGCATGGGCTCACGGTGGCGAAAGCGGCAGGCCGCCGCACTGCAAGCCGCGCCCAGAGCACGATCGGGTTTTACAATCATCGAACTGTTAGTGGTGATCGGCATCATAGCGTTTCTCGCGGCGCTGACGCTGACGATTGTCGGCGAGATTCTCACTACGGCCAAGCGCCGCCGTACCCAAACGACGATCGCCAAGATCGACAGCCTGATGCTGAAACGCATGAATGCCTTTGAACGCGCCATTGAGCAGCAGAATGAAGCCGCGACGGTTCCGCAATACGCGGCGGCCGTCGTCGGACCGCTGGGCCTGTCGTCGGTGTCTGTGGTCGACGGGACCGAACTGGCGAAAGTGCTCGGTCGCAAGCATCTCTTCAGGTCTGTATTCCCACAACGATTTGTCGAAGCCAATTTGACGTACCCCTCCCCGGCGGACGTTCGCGAGAGCTCGGAAATGATGTACTTCTTCCTGACGCAGATGGAGTCTTACGGAATCGCCGCCGTCGGAGAGGGCGACTTCGACAGCCAGGAACTCGCCGACGCCGACAACGACGGGCGGATCGAATTTGTCGACGGCTGGGGAAAACCGCTGCGGTTTTACCGCTGGCCGACGTTGCTCCAAGGAACCATCGAGGGGGCAACTCTCTTGGGGCCGACGAATGCCAGCTCGACCGGCGACCCCGACGACCCGCTCGGTCTGGTCGAAAGCTGGACGGCGGCCGTCTTTGCCGGCTCCGAAACTGGCGCGACGCCGACCGATTTTGAGGATCCCGCGAGCACCGATCCCGATCCGGCGATGGCCGACGACGATGTCTACGACTTTCACACCGTCGCGACGTACCATACGCCGCTCATCGTTTCCGTGGGACCCGATAGCCTGTTGGGACTGTTCGAGCCACATGGTCTTGACGCGGCCGACACTCTTCATACGGGCCGTCTCGCCGGCCCCAATGGCAGCCCTGACGACGTCCTCGACAACCTCTCGAATCGCAACATACGTGCCGGAGGTAACTAGATGCGACCACTCAAGACTGATTACCGCCGGCGGGCCGGATTTACGCTGATCGAGTTGTTGATCGTGATGACAATCATGCTATCGCTCGCCGCGTTGACCTTTTCCGTCATCAGCTTCAGCATTGAAACCGACCGCATTCAAGGCGGCGCGCGTCAGATCCAGTCGTACCTCGAAGGAGCTCGAGATCGCGCGCTTTACGCCGGTCAGCCGCGTGGCGTTCGCTTTCTCCTTCGAAACAACGCCCCGACGGCGACCGTCGCCGACAGCATGGTCTTTGTCGGCGCTTCGGGAACGTTTTCAAGTGGTTTTATTGGTATCGCCAACGATGGTCTAGGTAATCCGGTGGTCGTTACGCCACCTGTTGACCCGGCTGGCGGAGGGGGGACCACTCTATGGGATTCGTTAACAACCAGAGGGCTGCTCAATCCCAACGGTGCCCGCATCAAAATTGCCAATAGCTTCTACACGGTCTTTTTCGATCTAACGTCCTCGACGTGGCAACTCACGAGCAATTCAGCGGGAGGGCCCGGAGTTGGAATCGCGTACGAGCTCGATCTCGAGCCTTCGGTACTTCCGAATCAAGAGCCGCGATTGCTGCCGCAGAACGTTGTCATCGATCTCGACCCGTCACGTTTCACGGTCGGCCCAGACGGCGAGCCGGGCGTCGCCGGCGTCGACGATGACGGAGTCGGCGGAGTCGATGACGCCGGCGAACTCGGATTTGGCGGTTCCGATGATGTCTACGCGGGCAAATTGCCTACCGCCTGGTACGACAGCGTCGCGGGACTATACGTTCAAAACAGCATGGACATCATGTTCTCGCCACGAGGCAACGTCATGGGCAATCCCGCTGCCACCGGCATGATCCATTTGATCCTGTCCGATCAAGACGACGTTGACGCGGGGCTTCTGCCTGGCGACACGAATAAAGAGGGGGGAGAACTCATTACAACGATCACGCCGCAGACGGGCAACATCTCGACACACCCAATCGATCCGGCCGATGTCTTCCACCTCGCAGAGTATGGAGAGGTGGTCAGATGAAACGCCTTCGCGAACGAAACCGTTTTGGAAACGCCGGCACCCGGCGGACATGCCGCTGGTTCTCCCCCACGCGGCTAGCCGCTCTCGGCAGACGTTCGTCGGTCGCGGGCCGGACTGGCTCAACTTTGACCGAGGTCCTGATGGCGGTGCTGGTGATGGGCATCGGCCTGTTTTCGGTCATCACGCTGTTCCCGCTATCGCTCGTCCGCTCGCTGCAAGCAACGAACCTGACGCACGCCACCATTCAGCGATACAACGCCGAGACGCAGATCATGGCAGACCGGCGCATCGTTCATCGGCCTGAAGATCCGCCTCGAGGGACGCTGCCGGCACCGCTGCCGATTGGTGGTGCCGAGTCGGTCTTCTGGGAACGAGGCGCCGGTGTTCTCCGAGGCAGATACCTTGTCGACCCGCGAGGTTGGTTCGAGTACAACGCCTCAGGTCCTTTCGGCTACGACAATGACTTCGGCGGCGCTGTGGGCTTGGCTAGGTTTCCCGCAAACATGCTCGCCTCCAACACAGCCGAAGCGACGGTGCTCACCAGTCTGCCCGATAGTTTTGTCAAGCAGGCGGATGGCGTGGTGACGACCTCGACTGCGACATCGGCGACGTTTGCCTCCGACGTCGATCTATCGGGATTGTCCGTTCCGGGGCCTCCCGATTCTCGCGTTATTTTGTTCGACGAGAGCGGGAGACAGAGCTACACCCGCCAGCTCGACACCGCCGTGTTGGCCCTCGGCGTGTATACCGTGAACTGGACGCTTCCGATTGCCGGCGGCGTGCCATTTGTTCCGACAACGGCCGTCGTTCAGACCGAAGAACCGGGCCGCTATTCCTGGATGTTAGGAGTTCGCAAAGATACGCTGGGCGACGCGCAAATCGATATCGTCATCTTCTTCCGGCGGACGTTCGACACCAACGAAGAAACCGTGCACACGGCCACGCTCGACCCCACCGACCTCAGCTACCGATCGTATTTGATCACCTATCCGCCGGACGACGAAACCTACTGGCGACGTGGTGGTTTTCTGCTCGACGTCGTCAACGTTCGCTGGTACCGGATCCAGGAAGTGGAAGACACGGCTCCCGGCGAGGTCCGGTTGAAACTCCAGACTAAGCCACTTGAACCGCTGACGTCCGCCGCGTTCTTAAGAAACGTTGTCGACGTCTATCCGATCGGAATCAAGAAATGAATCATCGGCACATGAAATTTCACCACCGAGATGTTCATCGTCGTAGGGTCTGCCGCTCGCGCACCAGCGCTCGACATTCGCGAGTGGTCCGACCTGGATTTACGTTGGTGGAATTGCTCGTTTCGGTCGCCCTGTTGTTGCTCGTGCTCACCATTTTTGCTGAGATTTTCCAGACGGCTTCGGCAATGATGGTGGCTCAGAAGGGCATGGCGGAAAACGACCAGCGGGCGCGGATGTTGACGACGGCCCTCAGAAGCGACATCGGGCGCCGCACGTTCCGCGACGTGATTCCCTATTACTCCGGTCAAAACTTCACGCTGGCGGGCCCCGGTTTTGTCGAATCGCGGCGGCGGGGCTACTTCTCGCTTTCTGAAAACGACCCGAACAATCCAAACGACGACGTGCTCGCGCTCACGATTCGGACCACGCTCGACGTCGACTTCGCCGACCAACCAGCGTTCACCGGCCGGGCCCGCGTTCTCCCCGACCCGGGCCTCGTGCCGGTCCCAGACGCCGACTATCTATGGGCCAGTCCGAACCAGCCGGAATACGACGACGGCCAGGTCGATGCCTCCGTCGACCCGACGACGGGGCTGATCAACAACGCCGGCTCATCCACAACCGCGGAAGTCACATATTTCCTGCGCGATTCTCGACTGATTCGCCGCGTGTTGCTTGTCCGTCGGCCACTCACCGATCCGACGACCCCGACTAGCGCAACGCCGTCTGAATTCTCTATCCCAGCGGCGCCGCCGGGAAGGATTGGCCATTACGACGCGGCCATCGTCCCTACGGAACCCTACTTCTGGCGCGACTTTGACTACTCTGCTTTCTTCGACCCGTACACAAATGTCAACGCTGGATTCGGTCGTGTGTGGTTCCACCACTGGAGCGATTCGTTGTCCAATGTTGCCGCCACGAGAAACACCGGAGCGTTGCCCGCACCGCCTTTCGCAGCCGGCGTCAATCTTCCGATTAGCCTGGGGATTCCACACTTGAGATTCGGCCACAGCATGATCACCCCCAGCGGCGCACCGCGTGAGTTTCTTGTCGGCGCCGACGGATTTCCGGGTGTCGTCGGTGTCGACGACGACGGAAATGCCGCCGTCGACGACGTTTCCGAGCTGGGCTTTCCTGGCTCAGACGACGTCTTCATCGGCCGATTCACAATTCAAGAAACGGCCGATTCCAACTTTCTTTATCCTGGCACAGTAACGGTCGGCCCCGACCTTCAGCCCGGTATCGCCGGTGTCGACGACGATGGGAACCTCACGACTGACGATGCCAGCGAACTCGGTTACATCAATTCTGATGATGAGCCGTACGGCAACCTGACGCTGGCGGATGCCGCGCCCCAAGACGGAATCGTCGATGCCTTCGCAACCGATGATGCGCGCCACGGTGAGGACGTGCTGCTCACCAATGTGCACGCGTTTGACATCAAGGTGCTCGACACAACCTGGGGCGTGGACGGCCTGCCCGATCCGCTAGGCGATACAACGCCCGACGATATCCCCGAATTCCGCGACCTGGGTAACGGTGCAGCCGACGGTTATTACTCAACGACCGCAAACGCCGCCTACGGGAACCGGTACGACACGTGGCATCCTTATCACGTGGTGGGTCCGCCTATCGTCTATGATCCGCTCGGCGTTCCCCCCTATCGTCCGCAGTGGACGGGCGCCGCCGCACCAGACACAGACCCGTTGTTGCCAACATTCAACAACGGCAACCTGGGCGACCCGGCTGCCGAGCTACCGCTTAAAGCCATTCAGGTCACGATTCAGTTTTTCGATGTTTCCAGTAACCAAATGCGGCAACTTACGTTGATCTTGCCGCTGCTTGATGATGATAACGGGCTCGTGCCTTAATCGGGCAGCCTGGCGTACTGAGGCGGTCAAGAAGCCGTCCCAAAACCCGGTTGTGGCGGAGATTGATTCTGCAAGCAGCAGGCATACGTTACCCATCAGAGGGTTTTGGGATCGACTTTCATTTGGAATCAATCTCACAACTGTTCGGATGAATGCCCGTTTTGACGTTTGACACTCAAACCGTGTGAGAGAAACGAGTAATCGATTAAATATCGGCCGGAAATTCATGTTTCATCTGCCCCGGCCCGCCACTCTAATTGAAAGAAGACGCTGGTAACGAACCGCAAAACGGTCGAACGCCTCGCAGCCGGCGGGGTGAGTTTTGAATCAACACAATCCACTACGGGAAGTCCTGTGCCGGGTCGGGCCACGGCCATCGCAATCACAGGAGTAATGACGAAATGAAATTTACACCAACCAACCGGGCCTGTTCACCGCGCAACAACCTTTTCTCGCGCAAAAACGGTGCCTTCGGTCTGACGGGGTTTCTGCGCGGCGCGGCGATGCAATCATCGAGCGCGAGCAGATCTCGAGAGGACGAAGCCGAAAGCCGCAATGGCTCGGCGCTGGTTGTCGTGATCGCCCTGCTCGGCGCGCTGATGTTGCTGGGCTTTTTGATTCTATCGGTCTCGTCCTCGTCAGAAACGAGTTCCGAATACTTCGCCGATAACGCCAAGCGGCCGCATGAACCACGCGACTATTTCGACTTCGCGGTCAAGCGGCTCATCATGGGGGCTCGCCAGGACGAATATAACAGCGCCCTCTACGGCGGCCGGGGCTCGATGTTGGCCAACATGCTCGGCCGCGACATGAGCCCCTTCTCCGGCCAAGGCGTCAATCTCATCTGGGATGGTGTCGGGGCCAAGCCGGTTGTCGATCTCGATCAGGACGGCGTTGAGGACGTGGGCGCGGCCTACTACCTAGATTACAACACGTCGCGGGGGGCGAATCCAACTGGGCTCGACGGGGGCACGTACCCCTGGGGTGCCGCCGACGATGCCGGTCTGGCCGGGTTCCCCAATCCCGACGTCGACCACACGCGTCCCGACAACAACGCCCCATTCTTGGCCTACTACGCCGACATTCCCGACGGTGTCGGTGGAACGAATAAGGTTTGGATCCCGTCGTTCCACCGCCCGCAGTACTTGCGCGACGCGGCGACTTCGACCTGGTTCACGGCCGTCGGTAGCGCCCCGAGAGTGCTCCGCCCCCACCAAGAGCACATGGCCGTTGCGGCGGACGGCACCGTGACGCCGGAATATCGTTTCGTCAGCCATGCCCACCTCGACCCAGGAAACGACGACCTCAATTTCAACGGCATCATGGACGGCCCTGAAACAGACGGAGGTGACGGCGTCTTCGACATTGGCCTCTACCCGTTTTCCTATTCGCCCGCCACGCTGACATTGATCGACGATGGTTTTACAGTCTCCGGCAGTCACGGCCTGTGGACGACGCCGGTTCCCGGAATACTGGACGACACGTTCGACCTGATGGCCGACCCGGACGGCGACGGTGTCAACGACGCCGTCTATGTCGATCTCCACCATCGGCCGCAAGTCTCAGCCGACGGGCAGCGCACATTCGTTCCCATGTACGCGTTCACGGTCATTTCGGCCGACTCGCTGTTGAATCTGAACGTCCACGGCAACAAGTTTGGCGACCTGGCGATGGGCGTTCCCGCCTTCGGGAACGGCAATGCTATTTCGCTCTCGAACCAGGCGGTCTCGGCTTCGGAAGTCAATCCCGAGTGGGCTCTGTACGCCGACCCGACGACGGCTGCCGTCGGAGAATTGAACCAATACCAGTTGTTCTTCGGGAACGCTCCCGCCGATGCAACCGAATTGGCCAACATGGATTGGTGGTTCCTGTTGTCGGGACGAGCCGAGTTCAACGAAGCCGTGCTCCCTGCTCTCGGCACGGTTAACGATATTCAGATATTAATACCCGGACGCCAAGGCGAACTCGATCGGCTCGAAAATGGCATCGCCGCCGCCGCACCGCACGTGTCGACTGATTTCTCCTGGGCCGGCCGGTCTTACGACGGCGACCCAGCATTGGCCGACGATAACCACGACCGAAACGAAACCGGACTGACGGCGGGCGTCGACAGCGGCTTTGACAGCCTGAGCGGTTCGTTCCCGGTGAACACGGTGCCCGCACAGATCCATCCTGTCGACCTGCTCGGCACGGGAACCTATTTGGACGCCACTGGCAAAATCCGGCAGGTATCAACACTCGGCCGAAACCATTTTGCCATCTATGAAGGCTATGAAACCAACGACGACCTCGGTTATGTCAACGCGATCGGCTTTTCGACGTGGACGAGTTCGACGCCCTATGTCGTCGGTCAACGCGTCGTCAGGACCGGTGGCGGCGGGCCGACCGAAATGTACATCTGCGTTGCCGCTGGAACAACGGGAGGCGCCGAGCCTGTCTGGCCCGCTCCGCCTAGTACCGTCATCGACGGCAGTGTCACCTGGCAGAGCGAACTTCGGCTGATGCCGTTTCGAACCACGCTCAGTCAATTCGACGACGAATCGGAAACGATTTCCAATTTCGTTTACGCAACCGCGCAGTCAACCGATTGGATTTTTCCAGCAAGTGAAAACGCCGGTCTGCACTTCTCGCCCATCGATTTCACGAATACCGGAATCGGCAGCCGGCTCCGGCAACTCGCCCCGTTCAACTTCAGTTCGAGCGCTCAGAGCGCCGCGATTCGCAGCCAATTCACGACGTCGAGCTTTGACTTGAAGACAAACGGATGGGCGGCTCCGCTGATTTCCCACGATCTCACAACGCCAATTGTGGACAAATTCCGCACTTGGGAATTCAATGTCGACATCGACGGCGACCTCTTTGGCGACGCGTTTCCACCGCAGTTCGGTCTCGATGCCACACCGGTGGTGCTCGGCAGCGCCGCCGACCCCTTCCGGCAAGAATTGCGCGCTCTCTTGGCGACGACGCGTGGTGGAGTCTACACGAAGAACGTCCAGCGACGTCTCAGCCTGAACGGCGTGCTCGACGCGGACGACTCCGACGGCGACGGGAACGTGTTCTTCGACGACGACGGTGACGGTACGATCTTCCTCGACGCCGACGGCGACGCCACGTCTGACTCGTTCGAGCGAACCGAACAGCTCTTCTTCCGGCCGCTCACGCCGCACTCCGTGGGTTTGGCGGCGACGCCCGTCACCAACATCGTGACGACGTGGCAAGCCAGTACCGCTTATGCCGTGGGTGAGATCATCATTCGCGGAAGAATCGCCCACCGCTGCACAGTGGCGGGGACGTCCGGTGCCGCGGCGCCGGCTTGGGCGGCGGTTGTCGGTGCGACCGTCATCGACAGCGGCGTCACCTGGCAGAGCGAATGGGCTTGGGACACTCCCCACGGCCAAGAGTCGATGGCCCGCCGCGACCGTCAAAAAATGTGCCGCGACCTCTACGTCATGCTCTACACATTTGGCGGTGGAGACGACTCGTTCGACTACACAACGGCAAACGACACGAACCAGCTTTACACGGCGGCGCAGATGCAGGAGATGGCCCAATTCGCCGTCAATGCCGTCGACAGCCTCGATTCCGACTATACGATGACCGTCTTCGAATACGACATCGATCTAGGCAACGGTTGGGGGCTCGACGATGATCCTTTCACCGACGACCTGGGTGACCGGGCGGTCGTCGTCGGCGTCGAGGCCCAACAACTCGCTTTGAACGAAGCACTCGCGCTGTTCTGTCACCGCTTCGACAACTTGGCAGTGCCGGCCAACCACGATTCGACCGAGATCGACGACTCCGATCACCGCGATTTCTGGTTCCTCGAGTTGGAAAACGTTTCGCTACAGCCAGTGAGCTTTGCGACCGGTGCGTGGCAGGTGGTCGTCAAGCCGGCCGATGTTCCCTCGCAGACGTATCTCGAAGAACGCCGGCTGACCTTCCTGGCCAACACGCCAACAGTGGGTGCCGGCGCCCTCTCGCGAATGACCATCGGCACCGCCGGTGACAACCACAACGTTGATTCGACGCCCGACCTTCGCGACAGCCGCTTCTACGTCGACCCGGTCATCGATGGTGACCGCGACACGATGGCCGGCGCCCCGATACAAATTGCGCCGGTGACGGCGGGACCGCCCACGCTCGACCTGATGCGCCCCGACGCCGGCAGCCCTCTGGCCGACCCGGCCAATTATTACCGCGTCAGCCAGGCCCCCGCCATTCCCACCAGCGCCGGTGAAGGGACAACTGTTTTGCCGAATACCGCCGCAGACCCATCAGGACGGGATCTGCTGTACATCGTCCCCGCACAAAAGGACACGCTGACAGGTAACACCGTTAACGTCAGGATTGAATTGCGGCGGCGGGTCGATCTCTCACGTACGGCACCCGTGACATTCGAAACCAGCGCCCTTCAGCATGAGAACGAATCGTTGGACAACCCCTGGGTGACGGTTGACGACATGGTCGTCGAAATCAAATACTTCGATATCCCCGACGACACGCCCAATGGTGCCGGCGGCGAGATAGCAGTGAGGACGCAACTGGAAGCGGGTCCCAGTTCCGAACGTCGTCAACCGCTGCACAACCCGCCGACGTCGCCGCTCGTCGATGTCACGGTGCCGCCTCCGGCCGTCGGCTCGGGTGGCGAGCCCACGAACACGTTGGGGGCCGTGAACGACGCCGTCGGCGTGACGACAGAGAATTCGCTTTGGCAACAGCACGTCGACCGTCAGTACACGTCGACCGTCGAATTATTCAACCTTCCCCTTTATGGGCCGGATCGACTGACGCAACTCATCGGCCAAGACGACGTCGACCCCGCCACGACGTGGGAAGAAGCGTCGATCGCCGGGAGCAAGTTCCTGCACCCGGACGTCGGAACGCTCGGCACATCCGAGCCGATCGACAACCGCTGGTATCGGCTGCTTGAACTGGTCGAAATTCCCACTCGCCACATGCGCGAGTATGAACGGGCGCCATTTACCGTGAACGCGGGAAGTATCGGCAGCGAACCCGACGCGTTAAGCCGCGTGCCTGGTGGGATCGATATTAACACGGTGCGGCATCCGGCCGTCTTGGCGGGCATCATGGATGATCCCAGCATACTTGCTGGGTTCAGTCCGACGACGCCTCCGTATCTCACTGACGCCTCCGAAGCGGGCCGCGACTGGTTCGCGGAGTTCCTGCTTTCGCGCGACGGCGTGGACGCCGACTACACGGGGCTAAATATGCCCGGCCTTCCGTATAATCCTGCAGTGGGATATGGCCGACCGTTCCGAAATATGGGTTATGCTTCAAACTCGACCGACAGCATCGAAGATACGCTGCTCCGCGCCTTGCCGCTCGACTTGGCTCCGGCAGACCCTACTGACCGGCGATTGTTTGAAATCGGCACTAAGCCCGAGCATGACGCCGACACGATCGACCCCACGGTCCGGCATCGCATGCTGCAAAAGGTGCTCAACAACACCACAACGCGGAGCAACGTGTTTTTGGTCTGGATACAAGTCGATTACTTCGAGTCCCGGACAGTCGAAAATCCTCCGGGAACGTTCTCGGTCCGAGTTGGTTCTAAGCTGCCAGATTCGCCGGGCAACCGCATGTTCTTCGTCATTGACCGCTCGAAGGCCATGAATTTGGTGACACCGGGCCACCTGCCGGCCCCGGGGACGTTTAGCTTTGACACGCAAGATCCGACAAGTCAGACGTTCGACTATCAGTCGCTCATCCTGCACCGCGAAACGATCGAATAGACGTGAGGCGCCAATGTTTGGCCAACAAGAAAGGATGAGTGAAGATTGATGCGTCTTGCGGTGCGGGCCAGCGGGCCGCAACATCGTAAGCGGTGTTGAACGCCGCGACTGGCATCGGCGGCGCAATCTGCAAGTATTTCCCGTGTTAGAAGCATTCAATGTTGAAAAAATTGGGAAAAATGGTCAGTATTATGGGAGACGAATTGACGGATTCTTGTTTAACAGCGTCGTCTCGACATTTCTGCTTTTTCGCGATCGCGATGCCCACGTTGGCAGAGAGCCGGCGTTAAAGGCGGGTCATTTCAGCTATAGAACGCGGGCCTGTGTTCTGTTCGCGCAAACTCACTGGAGAGTGAAGCCAAAACAACCCCTGCTCAACCGGAGGCTAAACATGAAGACATGTCGAAAACGCCGAACCACCACCAAGCGTAGGGGGTTCACCCTCATTGAACTTCTTGTGGTGATGTCGATCATCGCCCTGCTCGTTTCGATCTCGTTGCCCGCCGTTCAAAGTGCCCGCGAGGCGGCCCGCCGGACAACCTGCCTAAACAACATCAAAAACGTGGGCCTGGCCGTTCTTGTGAGCGCCTCGGGCAACAACGACCGGTTCCCCTATCTCACCGACACAATCGGCGGGAATCAGTTGGGATGGCCGAGCCACCTGTTCGGGTTGCTGGACCGGCCCGACCTCGACCGCGACGTGCGTGCCGGCAACCTTCCGTCCGGCAAGATTCCGGTGTTCATCTGCCCGTCCGACTTCGACAGCGATGTTCCCTTGGGGCAGAGCTACGGCGCCAACATCGGCTACATAAACGGTGACCATTGGGACAACGCCGCCTTAGACACCTTGCATGTCTCCGGCACGATCGACCTTGACGCCGATGGTGTGCTTGATGCGACCGATGGATCAACCCACTACAACACGGGTGTCTTCTGGCGGAACACGGGTTCCGGCATCAACATTACTCAGGACAGTGTCTCCCGTGGTGACGGGATGTCTCAGACGTTGTTGCTCATCGAAAACGTTCAAGCCGATGGGCTTGGCACGATTGCCGACCCCATATCTCCATTTGAACCTTACACCGGTCATCTCGGTGTCGGCATTCGTATCGCCGTTGACAACACGATCCCCCTGGCTCCTGTCCCGGACATCGCAGTCACCGACGGTATGATCGGGTTTGACACTGCTGCCCCGCCGCTGGCCGAACCGTTGCACATCTGGTCGACGACATCTGGCGACGCATCGGACTGGTTCTGGATCACGGCCCGACCCGACGTTGCTGTCGATACGGCACTCGTCGGCGAAGCACCACGACCCAGTTCGCGGCACCCCAACGTGTTCTTGGCTTGCTTCTGCGGTGGAAATGCCCGCACGATCAACAAAGCCGTCGATTCGGCAATTTTCTCGCAATTGATGACGCCCGGCGGTTCGACGCAGGGTGAAGGCGTCCAGCCTTCAGATTTCTAACTGGCAATCGATGATTGCCCACTAAATTGGGCAAGTCGAATTATTCAGCCGGCTCAGTGAGATGGATGACAACCTCTCGCTGAGCCGGTTCGCTTTGCGCTGCCGGGAAGTAACGCGCGCCGCGCAGAAAAAAAATCGGCCGCTTCGCGCGATCAGCCGCGTTGCGTCGGCATCACCGGGCGCACGCGACACGAGGTGCAGCGGGTCGATCTATCGACGTCATCTTCAACACCACACGAGCGGTTTAGCGGCAGAAGGCACAGCGTGGCGGAGACGCGCTCGCCGTTGTCGACAGAACATACCTACGCGTTGGCAGCAGCACGCTTGGTCAACAGTTTCGACAAGCGGGACTTTGTCCGGGCTGCAGCATTCTTGTGAACCAGGTTTTTTGCAGCGGCCTGGTCGAGCCCTTTGACCGCGAGCCGAAATGCTGCTTCGGCTTCTTCAGCGGTTCCGTCCGTGGCCGCGATGCGGAACTTCTTGAGCAAAGATCTCAAGGCCGACCGACTGGCCCGATTACGGGTCCGTCGCTTGTGATTCTGACGGAGGGCTTTCTTGGCGTTGGCTGTATTCGGCATGAAGTCTGTTACACCGTCAACTTTGTTTGCAGGGATCAGGCAGTGCCACAATGCGCACGAACGGCCTACCTGAACGAAGGAGTCTAGCGACGCCAACTGGGAAATTCCAGTCTGGCGCGACGTTCGGCGATATTTTTCCCTACCGCCGACAAGACGAACATCGCCCGCTCCCTCAATGGGAAACAGCGGCCGCTGAAATCCGCCCGAAAACCCGGTTGTGGCGGACTTTGATGCCAAAACTGCGGGACATTCGTCGCCCATCAGAGGATTATGGGCCACATCCGGCGTACGCGTGACCGGCCCCCGAATCTCGCCATCGGTGTGACCTACGGCAATCATTCTATGCTGAAACAGCCGATCAAGCTGGCTGAAGCGCGGTTTGACATGAGGTCACGTCAAAACCCGGTTGTGGACGAATTTCGGTCTGGAAAACAAGGGGTTTGATTTGGCAACAGAGGGTTTTGACGCTACTTCATGGCAAAACGGCTCGAATATCCGTCCGTCAAGAAAGCGTTTGGCCAGCCCCTCGCTTAGCTCCCGCCGCCGGCTTGCAACCGCTCTAAACGTTCCAACGTGTCGCGATATTCATAGTCGACGCTCAGCACTTCGTTGTAGTGGTTCTCCGCCTTTTCAACTTCTCCCGCTTCTTCGTAGATTCGACCAAGCTGATAGTGAATCACCTTGAACTCGTCCGGTTTCTCGACGGCCGACATTTCTTTGATCGCCTTCTCGTATTGCCGCCGGGCAAGGTCGGTTTTCTTGACCTTCAGGAAGCATCTGCCCAACGCAACGGCGACGTTGGCTTCGATTCGCGTGTCGGCACTGGCTTGTTGCAGTAGGGGAATCGACTGGTCCCATTTCGCCACCTGCATGTAGCACATCGCCAATTCGTACTTGAGGCGATTGTCGTTGGGATGCCGGTCGACCCGACTCGATTTGACTTCGATCTCTCTGTTGAGCAGTTCGCTGCCGATGGCGGCTGCTTGCGGGCGGGCCTCTTCGTCGTCGGGGTGTTCGGCAGCCTTCTCTTTGGCCAAACGCCAGTTGCGACGTAGGATGAGGAGTTCCACATCTTCGAGTTGCTCGCGAACGTTGATGTCTCCACCGCTCACCTGTAGCGCCTGGTCGAACATTTCCGCAGCTTCATCGAGCCGATTCGAGCGGCGATACCATTCTCCCAGCTTGATGTAGTTGTCGAGTTCAGCGGGGTCCTTCCGAATAGCATGTTGCAAATCAGCTTCGATCGAGTCGCCCGGGCTATCGCCGTCGGACGAACGGTCGGAAGCACTCGGTCCGTCAAAGTCGTAGCCAGTCCTGACGTCCAATGTTGTGTCAGCCTTTTCGTACCCGCCCCGGTCGACGACCGCCGACGCCTCGACTTGCGTTATTTTCGACCGGGCTTCACTGTCATGGGGATTAAGCCTGCAAATGACCTTCCAGTGCGTGATCGCGTCGGAATACTCGCCGCGTTCCTCGTACAGATAGGCCAACCTACGGTGGAGGTCGACGTTGTCGCGATCGTTCTCGATAGCAGTGACATAACCGAAGATGGCCGCTTGTTTGAAACCGAGCATATTGCACGCTTCGGCCATGTCGGCGTTCAAGCCGGCATCCCATGGATTGAGCCTCAGCCCTTCTTCGGCTAGAGCGTCAACCCCCTTCCAATCCTCCTTGCGGCGGAGGCCCTTGATCTTGATCCGCATCGACTTGGTGCGGATGCCCGCCAGGCTTGCCCCCTTTTTGTTGTTGTTGTATTTGCGACACTGGCTGCCGCGTAGCGACGCACGATAAACGCTAGTTTCCGGGTCGAATTTGACGGCCGTTGTGTACTGCTCGATCGCGTAGTCCCAGTTCTCCCGCTCGAGGGCCTCGTTGCCTTTTGTCCAGCAGTTGGCCGCATGCTTTTTCGTATCGGGAGCCATGATTTGCCTTCGCTATTGCGAACGTTTCGTAGATGCCGCCAAGAGAAGCGCCGGCGGCGTACGTCGCCGACATAACGACCGTCTTACCGACGTGCCAGCCGATCACACTCGCCGCCCGACAATCCCCCGTTCATACCGCCGCAGCCACGCTCAAGGCGGCCCATGTGAACTGATGCCGATCGAGAAGCCATCCCAATACCCCGTTGTGGTTGTGTTCGCGTTTCCAAGAAAGCGACACGCGTAAACCATCAGAGTGCTTGGGGACCACCTCTATAAGGGAATCTTAGCAGACCGTCTTGAATCGCTCCAGGACCGATCGGTGCAACGAATATCTCGCCGTCTGCGAATGGACGTGTGATCTCGTATCCGGCGTCCGACGGCAACGTCGACGGATATGGGCGGCGAAATCTCCAACGAGCGGCTTGAATCCGGTCGCGGCGCGCACGAGAATGGTTACGTATCAATTCTTCTTGAGGACCGCGGCCCCCCTTTCCGGATGAGGCAACCCGATGAGATTTGCAGGCATTCTCGCACTACTGGGCGTTCTGTTCGCCCTGTGCACCACAGACGCTCACACCGCCGATGACCCCAAGAAACAGGCGGCCCTCACACCCGAAACGGCCGACGCCGATTTCCCCATACAAGGCGAATACCTGGGTGAAATCGATGGCGAAGACGGCAAGCTGAAGTATGGCGTTCAGATCATCGCGTTGGGCGACGGCAAGTTTCGGGCCGTCGGACACTTGGGCGGGCTGCCGGGTGCCGGATGGATCGGCGAGGGAAAAATGGAAACCGAGGGTGAACGAATTGACGGGCAGGCCACATTCAAACGCGAAAACCATCAAGCGGTCGTCACCGATGATGGACTCGAAATCCAGGACCTGAGCGGCCTCAAGCTGGCCACGTTCGAGAAGGTCGTTCGTAAGAGCAAGACGTTGGGTAAGAAACCACCGGCAGGCGCCGTCGTATTGTTTGATGGAAAATCGGCGGGGAATTTCAAGGGCGGCCGGCTCTCAGAAGACGGCTTGCTCATGCAGGGCGTTACCAGCAAGCAAACATTTGGCGATTGCACGATTCACTTGGAATTCATGCTCTCGTATATGCCCCACGCCCGGGGACAAGGGCGCAGCAACAGCGGCTGTTATCTGCAGGGCCGGCACGAGGTGCAAATTCTCGATTCGTTTGGCCTGTCGGGCGAGAACAACGAATGTGGCGGCATCTACACGGTTCGCAAGCCGAGTGTGAACATGTGCCTGCCGCCACTTTCATGGCAAACATACGACATCGACTTCATCGCAGCGAAATTCGACAAGAACGGCGAAAAGACATCAAACGCGAAACTGACCGTGCGACACAACGACGTGCTCATCCACAAAGACGTTGAAGTCCCCTACGCAACGCGTGCTGCACCGCTCAAGGAAGGACCCGAGCCGGGGCCGATCTTCCTGCAGGACCACAGCAATCCGCTCAGGTTCCGGAACATCTGGGTCGTGCCGAAAACGAATTGATCGATGAGAGCTGAACGAGATCTGACTATGAGAACCGTGTCCATCGTCGCTGTCATGTTGCGAAATGAGACTCGCGAGAGCCGCGCGATACACATCGCCGTTGGTGCGGTCGCGTGGCTTGTCGTTATATTCTCATCGTCGCCGATAGTCGCCGCCGAGCCGAAAGGGTTCTACCTGTTGCAGGCCGTTGATCGACCCTCCGTCCGCGAGCACGAACTCAAATCGAAAAAAGTGGCGGGCTTGTCGATTCGGTTTTCGTGGCAGCAGACGCAGCCGGCGGAAAAACGGTACGACTGGTCGTTCGTCGACCGGGAGATCGCCCGCGCCAAGTCGCTCGATAAACAGGTCATGCTAAGAGCCATGGCCGGTGTCTTGTCGCCCGATTGGCTTTACGCGGCGGGAGCCAACCGTGTCGACAGCAACAAGGGCCGACCGCTCCCGGTGCCCTGGGATCCCGTGATGCTCGAACACTGGTCGAATTACGTCGAAACGCTTGGTGCCCGCTATGCAGACGAGCCGGCGCTGACGCTCGTTCATCTGAGCGGCCCGACCAGCGATTCAGCCGAAATGCATCTGCCGAGAAGCATCGCTCCAACACGACAGAACGTCGAACGCGTTGGCCGAGCATGGCGCGAGACGATCGACGTCTACACGAAGGCGTTCCCCAGGACACCGCTGAGCTTAAACGCCAGCAATCCGTTTCGCGCCCGCGACAATTTGTCACAAACGGTCTCCCAATATCTCATCGAGCAGGCTGGTGAGCGGGCGACCATTCAGCTCAACAGCCTGTCTGCCAAGACGACGACGCGGTTCAAGGTCTATGCGATGATCAAACGCTACGGGCAGAGCGGCGTGCGCGTCGGCTTTCAAATGCTCAGCGGATCGCATCGCAGCCGGTTCGGAGGCTCGTTCGAAACGTCGCTTCAAGCAGGAGCCGCTGCCAAAGGGGCCTATTACGAAATCTATCGCTCCGACGTCGGCAAACTGTGAATGAGCGTCGAGCGATTGCGATGTGTCGCGCATCGAGTGCCGATCTTTGTAGGTAGAATTGTCGCCCAAGCGACTCAAGGCCGAACGAACGGCACGCCCGTCCCGTCTGTCTTTACGATGCGGTACGCTATTCGCTTGTGGTGTCGAGTTTGCGGTCCCCATGAAGAAAAAGCTGTTTTGGCGGGGCAAATCGCCATTGCGGCGTGCGTCAACACGCGTCCAATTGCCTAATTGCCGGTGAAGTTTGTAATATTTACACGGCGGCCGCAGCGCGTCTCGACCGATCCACTGTGCCGTTTCGGCGATGTTCCCAGACGCACAGAATATTTTTCTTCCGACGTCGATACTGATATTCGCGTACTGGTTGGTAGATAGCTGCCTGGACTCGGCGATGTTCAGCTAATCGGCACGGGCGGCGTTTCTTGATATTGGGCGGGGCTCGGTGCGTTGGCGGGGTTAGGGCGGACCGATAAGAAAAGAGCCGTTCTCAACAGGCTCCCTACGCATTCGATTTTATTCGGAAGCAGACCATGCGAATGACACATCTCATTAAATGTTCAACATCTGTGGCTGGCGTCTTGTTCTTGGCCCTAACGTCTATGCCGTTGATTGCCCAGGCGGAGCCGAACGAGAAATTTCGGGACCTGATTGGGCAAGGTGGAGGGACACCAAACTTTAAGCCGGTTGCCGGTACAAAAGACCCGCAGGTCGACTTCCGCTTGACACCCACAAACGCCAAGCCCGGCGATGAGGTGACGTTTTCGATCCACGTTAGACTTCCAACGGGAGGTTTTACGTATGGCATTGGAGGCGAGTTCGGGGGCCGGACGCACATTCTGGTCACCGAGACGGACGGGCTCACACCCGTCGATGAAGAGTTCTCTCCCGACCACGAACCGAAGATCAACTTCGACGAAAACTTCAACATCGAGCTGGCAAAGCACCTCGAAGACGTCACCTGGTCGAAACGGTATCGGCTCGATGCCGCCGCGAAGATTGGCGAAGTGAAACTAGCCGGCAAGCTTCGGTACCAAGTGTGCGATTCGTCGAGTTGTCGGCCGTTCACTGTGCCGTTTCAGCTCACACTGGGTGAGGGCGACAAACCAAGCGCTACTGTCGCTGCGAAGGCGCTCCCGCTAGAGTTTGAACAGAGACCCAAAGCAGGCTCGCGACCCGGGCCGGCAACCATTCGCGTACAGCTCGCGCCGGAAAACGCCAAGCCGGGCGACGAAATCACCCTTTCGATCTCAAACGAACTTGACGATGGCTGGCATACGTATTCGCTCACTCAAAATCGAAAGAATGCCGCCCTGCCGACAGCGATAAAAATTCTCGAAGTTGCCGGCTTAGAACCGATTGACGAGGACTTCGCTGCCGAACCCGTATTCGAAACTAAAGACGTCGATGTCGTCGGGAAGATATTGCGGCAGGAGGTGCATCACGGCAAAGTCACCTGGACCCGCCGCTACCGCGTCGCGAAATCAGCGGCTGTCGGTCGATTTGGTGTATCGGGTTCGATCAAGTACCAAGTGTGCGACGAGAACCAATGCTTGCCTCCGAAGACGGTTAAATTCACTCTCGGCCAACTTCAATCAAGCGATGGTTCGCAGCAAGGTGCAGTGGCGAAGGGCCAAGCCGACGCGCCTGGTTCGAATGCCGACGATCCGAAATCAGCGGAACCGATCACGGCTGAGGCGAAGGAAAAGAAAATTCGCTCTATGGGGTTGTTCGCCTTTTTGTTGACCGCCGTCACCGCCGGCTTTTTGGCTTTACTCACTCCCTGCGTGTTTCCCATGATACCGATCACCGTCAGCTTCTTCCTCAAGCAGTCAGAGCGCGAGCATCATAAGCCTATCTCGACGGCTCTCATCTACTGCTTGGGAATCGTCGTGACGTTCACCGTATTGGGCATTCTGATGGCGGCCATTTTCGGGGCAACGTCGCTCAATCAACTGGCAAACAACGCTTGGCTTAACGTGGGAATTGCCGGTGTGCTGATCTTTTTCGGAATGAACCTATTGGGGCTGTTTGAAATCCGCGTGCCGAGCTGGATGCTTACCTGGTCGTCCAACAAGGAAGGACAGGGAGGAATCGCAGGCACGCTGTTCATGTCGCTGACGTTCACGCTGGTGTCATTTACCTGCACGTTCGCGTTCGCTGGGCTACTGCTCGTGTGGGCAGCCAAGGGCGATTACTACTGGCCGATTCTGGGAATGCTCGCGTTCTCGGCGGCGTTTTCGTTTCCATTTTTCTTTTTGGCCCTGTTTCCCAGCTACCTCAAAAAGCTGCCCAAGAGTGGCGGTTGGATGAACCGGGTCAAGGTCACAATGGGGTTCATCGAACTCGGCGCCGCGTTTAAGTTCCTAAGCGTCGCCGACCTGGCGTGGAACCCCGTGCCGTTTTTCTTCGATTATTCGCTGGTGATGTCTGCCTGGATGGTCATCTCCGTCTGCGCGGGCTTGTATTTGTTGGGACTGTTTCACATGTCTCACGACACGCCGGAAGAAAAAATCAGCGCACTGCGGCTCGCTTCGGCGATGACGTTTCTGGGATTCGCCGCGTACCTTGCAATCGGGCTGTTTGGCGCGAAGAAGCCTGACGGAGCGGTCTGGCAGCAGATTGCCGCGTTCGCCCCTCCGCAATTTGAAGCCGGTGAAAGTGATATCGGGCCGATCCTCAAGCACGAGGGCCTGAGCTTCGCACTCGATTATGACCGAGCCGTCAACTACGCCAAAGAGCAAAATCTGCCTCTGTTTCTCGACTTTACCGGTGTCAATTGTGTGAATTGCCGCAAGATGGAAGCCCAGATGACTCTGCCGCAGAATCGGGGGCAACTGAGCAGTTTTGTTCTCGTTCAACTCTACACCGACAACGTTCCCGGCATTCTGGATGAAGAACTTGCCGAACGCCTCGTCGACAGGAATCGCAATCTTCAACAAGATTGGATCGGCGACGTCACGCTGCCTTCGTATGCCATCGTCGCACCGGACGGAGATACGGTGTTGTCAAGAATTAGCGGCTACAGTTCAGAGACCGTTCGCTTTACCGAGTTTTTGGAAAAGGGACGAGCGAAGTGGGATCGACTGCAAGCAGGGCTTCCCAAACCGATGGCTGCCGTCGCGTCGTCGAAGTAATCTCGTACTCTTGCGATCTCAGGGCTACTTGCTATGCCTGTCGATGCACCGAAAACGCCTGATAGCGTGCTGCGAATTACCGTCGCGATAGCTTTGCTAGGCTTGGCAGCGTTTTTCGCGATCGGTTTCATCGACGTTGAGACGCTCCGCGAAGTGATCCAGCAACGCATCACGACGATCACCTCTACTGAATTCGAAGCCGATCATCTGGTTTTCGAACTCGATTTGGACCGCGCCGTCGACGTCGCGAACGAACGCAACCTGCCGCTGCTTGTTGACTTCACCGGCGTCAACTGCGTGAATTGCCGAAGGATGGAAGCCCAGATGGCCTTGCCTCAGAACAAAGATCGCCTGCAAGAGTTCGTTCTGGTTCAGCTTTTTACAGATGACATGCCGGGCGATCTTGATAAAGGGCTTGCCAGCGGTCTCGTCGAAAGGAATCGCAAACTTCAACGCGACTGGATTGGCGATGTCGCGCTGCCGTCGTATGCCGTCGTCACACCAGCCGGCGACAACGTATTGGCCCGAATGATCGGTCACAGCGATCTGAAGGCGCGCTTCACGTCGTTTTTGGAACATGGCCAGGCGAAGTGGAAACGACGATAGACGGTAGCGCGTTAATTCCTGGCCTGTGGGCTGCGCCGCTCTGAAAACGGCGGCTCCAAAGCCGGTCTGTGGCCCCTTCGGTCGGCGGTCAATGCCTTTGCGACTCGAGAACGCGACCGCCGTCAAAGCAAATTGCCGCCGCGGCATTTAGCCGGGCGGCAAGCTATGGACGATTTGCTGAGCCCGGCTCCGCGGTTGGCTCTGAATGCGACCAACCGCGGGCGTGGCTTCAAGGCCGGGACGGGGGAACCGTTGTTGTTACGGTCCCGATCCTTCGAGCAGCTCTTCTTCTTCTTCCTGGATGATGATGCGCGGCGTGACCATCAACAACAGGCTTTCTGTTTCCCGACCGACGCCGCTGTTCTTGAACAATCGGCTGATGTAGGGAAGCTTGTTGAGAATGGGAACGCCGGCCATGTTGCGGCCTTCTTTAAGCCTCTTGATGCCACCAAGCAGGACGGTTCCGCCGTCGGGAACAGTGACGGTCGTTTCAACGATAACTTGCTCCTGGACGGGCTGTTGGACGGTGACGTTTCCACCACCAAACTGTCCGGCACCGCCGCCTTGAATGCCGCCACCACCACCGCCTTGAATGCCGCCACCACCGATACCACCGCCACCTTGAATGCCGCCACCGCCACCACCGATGCCGCCGCCGCCGATGCCGCCACCACCGATGCCGCCACCGCCGATGCCGCCGCCACCGATGCCGCCGCCGCCGATGCCGCCACCGCCTTGAATGCCGCCACCGCCGCCGCCGATGCCGCCACCGCCGATGCCGCCGCCGATGCCGCCGCCGCCACCGATGCCGCCGCCACCACCGCTGGAGACGAAGGAGAACGTGAACACGTCGGTAATGTTAGTGAACTGCGGAAGCACCTGGAGTCGGACGTAACGTCGATCGGCCGTAATCACCGCGTCGACGTCGAGCGAGACGCCTTCGTTGATCTGCTGAATGATGGGCGTAAATCCGACGGAAAAGACGCCCACCGTCGGTATGAGGCTGATCACGAACGGTCGCGAAACTTGGTCGACAACCCGACCGTGGCCGCCATTTCTCAGCGTGATTTTCGGCGCGAACATCAAGTTCGCCCGTTCATCTCCCTGAGCAGCCTGGATGAAGAAGAATGCTTCCAGATCGCTGAGGATAGCCATGCCGACCTGAATACCGGCATCAGGGTTGAATCCGCCGAAGTCAGGCACACCGATGTTGAACGATCCCTGACGGAATCCAACATCCAGATCGGTCGTGAACGTATCAGGCGCTGAAAGACCGACAATCGAGCCATTTCCCTGCCAATTGTCCAAGGCAGGTAGCGCGAGAGACCCCGGGGTTGGAAGGTTGAACAGCCCAGCGCCGCCTTGAGCGCCGCCTTGAATGCCGCCGCCTTGAATGCCACCACCACCGCCTTGAATACCGCCGCCGCCGATGCCACCGCCGGCACCGCCGCTGAAGCCGCCAGCACCACCACCACCGACGCCGCCGAACCCACCGCCGCCGCCTTGAATGCCGCCGCCGCCAATGCCACCAGCTTGACCGCCCTGACCAGCTTGACCGACTTGGCCCGCCTGGCCCGCTTGTCCGCCGCCACCATTGAAGCCGAACGGTGGGAAGCCGTCGTCGTCGCCGGAGATGTTGTCTTGAATGTTGAAGTCAAAATCGACACCAATTCGTTCGAAGAAACGATCCGAAACGGTGATGAACCGAACTTCAACCGTCACTTGCAGGTCCTGAAGTCGCCGCAACTGCTCCAGCAGATCGGCGATCTCTTCGTGGACTTCTTCGGTTTGTCGAATGACAAGGCTTAGCGTTGTCTCAGAATGTACGAGTGACCCCGATCCGCCAATCTCGTCCCACGTATCGGGTGCGATCGTCGTGACGATAAGCTGCGAGAGCGAGTCGAAATCAAAGGGAGCCGCGCCGCCGACCGGTCCTGTGGAGACCTGTCCGCCGGCGCCGAAGGGACTCGTCCAGGGAATGTTCGGCCCGTTGTTTCCATCGACCTGGGCAAACGCCTGACCATTCGGCCCTTGCAAGCCCCCGGTCGACGGAACACTGAAGTTGCCTGGCGCGGGTCCCCAGCCCATTCCCGGCATGGATGAACCGGACGATGACGAATGCGTGCCCATGGTCATGACGAGGTCGGGAACGGAATAGACGACGACGTCGGTCGAGTCCTCCTGCCGCGTCCTAGAAGTGATCTTCAGCACTTCATCCTTGATGAAATACGTCAACTGAAGAGGTTCGAGCACCAGGTTCAAGGCACTCTTGAGCATGATACCGTCAACGTGAATCGTCACGGGATATTCGGTCGTAACTCCCTCATCGGCGAGTCCCGTCATGTCGACGTGCAGGTCGACGTCGGTAATTTGGCGAATGTGATCGATCAACTCGAACAAGGGTGCATCATCAAAGTGCAGAGAGACGACGTCCTTCAGGCTACGTTCGAGCTTTTCTTCACGGGGTGTGCGCCGCCGGTTGTTGCCTCGGCCATACTTCTCGCGACGTTTCTTCAAGTCGGTCCATTCACGGAGGGACGGGTAAGCGATGGAATCATCGACGACGTCATGCACGAGACCCCGATCGACGTCTTGCATCGTGCGGACAAAGACATCTTCCTTGTCCAAACGGATTTGGTCGTCGATATCCTTTCGACGGGCGAAGCGCGACTTCCAAAACATGACCTCGGCAACAGGATTTTCGGGGTCCAAGTCCTTGGCCTGCTTCGCTTTTACCTCAGCTTCGGCGTAGCGTTTCTGGTCGAAGAGCCTGTTGAATTCATCAGTGAGCTCGGCAAAGTCCTGTTCAACGCGGATCTTATGCTTGATATTCTGACGAATTTCGCTTTCAACCTCATTTTTCTGAGCCGCCATTTCGAGAATCGGTTGCCGCTGTTGCATGTACGACTCAATGGCCGTTCGCGAACGTGTCAGTTGTTTGGCAAGCGGTGCGACGGCGTCGGCTCCGAGATCGGAACTCTCGATGCTGGCCAAGGCGCGATCGATGATCTCGAGTGACCGTGCGGGGTTCTTTTCTCGCTGTCCCTCGGCGCTGAATACGGCGTTGAGCGTTTCACTTCTCAGCCGGTCATATTTCGCCGCGCGGAGTTGCTCGACGCGATCGATTTGCTCACCAGGCGCACCGGTCGCCTGACGGGCACCAAATCGGGCTCCGGCTAATTGAATCTTGTTCGTACGCCGGGGAGCCAAATCACGGAGCATGTCTTGCAGTTGTTGGTTGCGATACGGATCGAGTTTCTCGCCCGATTGGTAGGCTTGTAGGAATGAGTTGTAAGCCGACTTGCGATCGCCCCCGCGCAACTGTCGCCGTCCCAGGCTGAACAGTTCAAGAGCGGAAAGGCCCGATGTAGGAATTACGGAAAGATCGGCAACCCGGTTGCCTCGCTCAAGCGGTACACCGGACATGTCTTGACTTGCGACGAGAGAATTGAGCGGCATTCCCTCTACGGGTTGTTGGCTTGTTGCGACCTGCGAGTGAGCGTTTTGATCGTGTCGCCTGCCGGAACCTCTGTGCGCCGCGCCGAGCGCGTCGAAAACTTGCTCGGGCCGCTCGTCGAATAGATCGTAGGCAACATCAAGTTGCTCAGCCTCGGCAGCCAACCGACGGGCTTCTTCCGATCGACCGGATTGCAAAGCGGCGCGTGCTTCGGCCATAAGACGTTGCGACCGTTGCTTGTCCGGCGAAGCGGCGCGTCTCGAGCCGTTGGCGTTGGTGACTTTGGATGGACCGTCTGTGTCCCACTGAGTACCGCCGGCCGGCTGTACCCCGGAGCTCGATGAGGGATTAGCGAATGGATTGGCCTCTGCATCGTCACGTCCGACCGGGGAATTCGCAGTCCGATTCTTGCCCCGGGCGCGATCGATCGCTGCCTGGACGCTTTGGGGAGTGTCCGAGAGCGGGCCGTATGCCGCATTGAGCTGCCGCGCCTGATCCGTCTTCTGCTGCGCATCATCGATACGCCCATCTCGCAAGTCAGCGCGCGCCTGGTTCAAAAAGAGTTGCGATTTCTTTGAAGCCGCCGGGCTGTTGTCGGCGGAGTCAGGCTGTCCGCCTGCCTGCGGTGCGAATGGGCTGGGGGCAGAACCGTTCTGTTGAAGAGCCGCCAATTTTTCATGACGATCGATGTCGTCGAGCACCATACCCGGGTTCGTGGAGTACACACTGAATGCAACATCGAGTTTGTCGGCTTCGACAGCCTTGGCCCGAGCCTCGGCGTAGCGATGAGCTTTGATGTCTTGCTGAGCTGATACGAGCAGGGCTTCGGCTTGTTTGCGGCGCCCGGCTTCGGTGTTGTTGGCAGCAAGTTGATAGCCAGCGGCCGACACTTTGTCGTTGCTCTTTTCCGAGGAACCGAGCGAGACGAGTGTTTTGGATCCGGTCGCTCGGTCAATGGCTCCCAGCACCTGTTTAGGCTGTGTGTCGAACGGCGTCCACCTGACCTTGAATCGATTGGCGCGTAGCGCATTGACTCGGGCCTCCTCGTAGCGGCCGGCCCGTAGGTGGATCTGAGATTGCTCGAGAAGGTACTTAGCTTGCTGTTTTTCTAGCGATTCCGAGCGACCAGGCTCGAAGGCGAAGCCGGGCAGCTTTTCATCGCTAGCGCGACTGAAAGAGGCTTCCCGAGCGGCGGCTTGTAGCTCCTTCGCCGAAGAAGCAAACGGGTCGCTCGCCGCGGTGCGCGTTGGGAGCGGCTTGAAGGAGCGACGCTGTTGTTCGCGCGTCACCTTCTGGCCGGACGCATCGCCAAAGCGTTCCTCGTCCGCCGAGACAGTTCTTGTCGATTCGCCGGCGCCGACGATCCAGATTGAACCAGCGACAAGCGTCGCGCCGGTAAACAGTCCCATCGACTTGGCGAATGCAGGCACTCTTGCGAGACCCCAGACACGATTCTGATTCCGATTTCCCGGTCGCGTCATCTCATGAAATCCTTCTATGCGTAACATTCGTAGCGAGACGCCGCCCGTCCATCGCGCGGATCAAACCGCCGATGCACAGTGCGCGTCGCACCGCGAGTTTCACACGTGGGGTGCAACACCCTACGAGTTCATCGGTGAGAGTAAAAGATGTTTCGAGATTTGATGTCGTGTAGAGAGAAGATGAGAGCGGGGTGATAATTCAAACGGGTCGAGTCGGTCAATACGTCTACGGCACTTTTTTTAGATTTTTTGAAAGGACTTGGCTTCTAGATGGTGTGAGCGGCAATACTTGCCGGTTGCGGCCGGCAACCGCCCACAACGGCTATCAAAACCGACTAACGAAAGGGCAACACAATGTTGTCGTCCTTTGAGTCTTCGTCGGCCTGGTCATCGTAGATTGTCTTGATGACAGCGCTTTCGTACAACTCGTCCAAAACCTTCTCAGCCGCGCTTCGTTTCTGTTCCTCTTCTAACGTCTCGCGAATTTCATTCTGCACTTCGGCGAATCGTCGCGTCCGTGCCGGCTTGCGCTCGATGACCATTAAGAGATGATACGCCGATTTGCGCTCTATGACCTGGCTGATCCGCCCCACGGGTAGCTTGAACAACATCGTCTCCATGTCCGCATCTGCCAAGCTGCCCTTTTGCGTCCATCCCCATCGCCCGCCATTTTTGGCCTTCGGTCCGTTCGAGTTTTCTCGAGCGACCGCGGTGAAACTTTCTCCGTTCGACGTGCGCAATTTCTTAATCACTTCTTCCAGCACCTCAAATGCCGGGTCTTTTCCGCCGTGAGCCGCATGATTGATGACAATTTGTTGCCAATTGACCTCAGCGAGAAGTGTGAAATCGTCGATATGCCGTTCGTAATAGTCGAGCAGATCGCGGCGCTCGATCTCCGATTTCTGGCTGGTCGACTTCTCATGCAAATACTGCCCCGCCATCATTCTGTTGATATGTTCGGTACGCTGGCTTGCCAACGAGCGGCCTGACTTGGCCTGCATGAGCGCGTCCAATTCATGACTCGACGTCAAGCCGAGCTTCTTAAGCATCTCTGGGATCCTGACGTTGTTGAATTGGTCGTTGAGGTGTTCTTCGAACATCTCGATCTGTTCTTTTTTCAACGACGATCGCAGCGCTGAGATGACCAGCCGGTTTTCGATGTGGCCGTCTAAATCACGTTGAATGAGGTCATCCACCTCACGCTGCAAGTCTCTAAGTTGTGCCGGGGTCGCGGTATGTTTCGCTTTTCGAATTCCCATCGCATACGGAGCCAGAACTTCGGCTTCGAAGATCGGCTCACCGTTGACCACGGCAACAACGCGGTTTTTTTCAAAGCTGTCGCCGGTGCCTCCCGACTCGTCGTCGATGGCGCCGGCAACGACGACGTCGCTGTCCTGCTGATCAGAGGGAACGGACTGTAGAAATCCACCAGCGTCGGCGTACTTCTTCTCACGCGTGGCTCGGTTGGCCATTTTCGTGCGCGGCGGCGGTGGACCCATCACGGGATTATCGACCTTGACCGTGTTGAACAGGTCAAACCATCCGCAGCCGGTCAGGGACAATGCCAGGATGAGCAATGGAAATGCACCGCGCATGACACTCTATTTCCGTTGAAGGTGTCGCCGCGCCGGGAAGCCTCCCGATGCGCACGCACCTGGACCTATCGGCACATTGCCGAAGTCCTTGGTGGAAAACGAATTGTGTAGGGATTGACGAGTATTGGACGCTCGTAGCCGGTTTCCTCGGCTCGTTGCGACCAAATAGAGGAGTCTATTCAGTTGTGGCAATGAACGTGGCCACATAACCTTCTATCAAATGATCCGGTTGGCCGAACGCGTTCGCACGAGATCACGTCTCGTCTTTATGCTGCGAGCGCAGACCGATCCGAAAAGGCGGCGGATTATAGGGGCGTCATGGCTCTCGCTGCAACACCGATTTTAGCTCGGCCAGCAGTTCGTCATCTTGTGCTTCGGGTGATTCGAGCACTAGATAGGCATTGCGAGCGTCGGCGACTCTCAGCCGGCTATTACACAACCTCGCCAAGCTGCGTATGCTCTCCATATCGCGAAAGCCAAACACGGCGAATCGCTCTTCAAGGCGAATGTCTTCGATCTGCCAGCCGAACGCCAACAGCTCGACGCGCTTGAGTTCGAGCAACCGGCAGGCTTCTTGCGGCGATGGGCCGAACCGGTCTCGCAGTTCGGCCTCGAGTTCAGCCAGTTCATCGAACGAAGCAATGTTGGAAAACTTGCGGTACATCTCAATCTTTTGACGACCGGGCGGCACATACGAGTTTGGCAGGTGAGCCGAGACCGGAAGATCAACCGAAACGTGAACGCTGTTGCGCTTGGGTTCGTTCTTCAGAGCGCGCACTGCATTTTCCAAAAGCTGACAGTACAGTTCGTAGCCCACCAGCGAGATGTGGCCACTCTGTTCGGTTCCCAGGATATTTCCCGCGCCGCGAATTTCGAGATCGCGCATGGCAATTTTGAAGCCGGCGCCCAATTCGCTAAATTCCTCAATCGCCTTGAGCCGTTTCGCACCGGCGGACGTCAACGTGCGTCCCTGTTCGACCATTAGGTAACAATAGGCTCGGTGACGATCGCGCCCCACGCGGCCACGCAACTGGTGCAGATCGGCCAACCCATACTTGTCGGCTTGATGAATGATGATGGTGTTCGCGTTGGGGATGTCGAGCCCGCTTTCGATAATCGTCGTGCAGACGAACACGTCGGTCCGTCCCGTGACGAACTCGAGCATCGACCGCTCCAGCGCACCTTCTCGCATCTGCCCATGACCGACGTCGACCCGCGCTTCGGGAACGATCTGTTCAACGGTCCGTGCCATGGCCTGAATGTCGTGAACACGATTGTGAACGAAGAACACCTGCCCGTTGCGATTCAGTTCGCGGACGACGGCGTTTCGAATCAACTCCTTGTCGAACCGGCATATCCGCGTTTCGATGGCTTGTCGATCTTGGGGAGCCGTCGTCAGATTCGAGATGTCGCGGACGCCGAGAATCGACATGTGTAGCGTACGCGGAATGGGCGTCGCGCTCAGTGTGAGCACGTCGACTTCCAGACGCAACCGCTTCAACATTTCCTTGGTCTCGACACCGAATCGTTGTTCTTCATCGATGATCAGTAGACCTAGATCCTTAAACTGCACATCCTTCTGAGCCAAACGGTGCGTGCCGATCACAAGTTCAACGCTTCCTTGTTGCATACGGTCGAGAATGCCGCGTTGCACCGTTTTCGTTTTGAATCGCGACAGGGATTCGATCGTGATCGGGTACTCGGCCATCCGCTCGCAGAAGGTGCGGAAATGCTGCTCGGCGAGAACCGTTGTGGGCACGAGCACGGCGACTTGCTTTCCGGCATCGATGGCCTTGAAGGCCGCTCGCATAGCGACCTCGGTCTTGCCGTAACCTACGTCGCCGCAGATGAGGCGATCCATGGGACGCGTTTGCTGCATGTCGTGTTTGACTTCGATGATCGATTCGACTTGATCCTTTGTCTCGACATACGGAAATGCTGCATCAAATTCGTTCTGCCAATGGCTGTCAGTGGGAAAGGCGATACCCGGCTTGGCCTCTCGTGCTGCCTGCAACCGGAGCATTTCGCTGGCCATGTCGTTGACCGCGCTGGCGACCTTCTGCTTCTTCTTGGCCCAGGCCTGTCCGCCAATTTTCGAGAGTCGCGGAGCGGCTTTGGCGGCTCCCACGTATTTCTGAACGAGATGAATCAGTGAGACGGGCACAAACACTCGCACGCCGTCGCGAAACTCGACGATCAGGTGCTCCTCGTGCTGACTGTTGTTATCAAGAAGCTGCATGCCGAGGTAACGGCCGATACCGTTGGTCAAATGAACAACCAGATCGCCTTCGTTGAGTTCTAGAAAGCTATCAATCGCCCGCGTTTCCAACCGCCGTTGCCGCCCACCGAGCCGGCGCATCTCGGCACGACCGAACAGTTCATGATCGCCGAGAACGACGAGCCGCTCCGGCATGATGCGGAATCCGCGGGTCAACGTTCCCAGACACAGTTCGACCCCACTGCCGATCGGGGTCTTTGCGGCAGCCATCAATTCGGCCAGCCGTTCCCGCTCACCCTCGTTGTGGCAACAGATCAGCACCCGCTCGTCACGAAGAACAATCGACGCCAATTCTTCCAGCACCTCGGTACGAGGCCCTGTGAAGCGTTCGATCGATTCCATTTGCAGCCGGCACGTCGTTTCCATGCTGTCGGCGGCAATCGCCGAAACGGTGACCGTGGCATGTTGGGTGCAGCGCGCCAGCGCCGCTTCGGCGCTAAACAAGCCTCGCGGGTCATCGAGCCTCGCCAAATGTGACTTGCCTTCTTCGACAAGGTCGGCCAACTCGGCGAGAACGATCCAACTTTCCGGCGGCAGCGAATCGACAAAACTGTTCCCGGTCTGGCGCACGTCGTCGCCGCCGGAACCCGATTTCAGCCGACCGTTGGTCTCACGGTCGGCCGGGGCGACCAACGTCAACTGTACCTCTTTTAGGTCTTCCAATTTGCGCTGCGATAAGACGTCGAACCGCCGGATCGACTCTATTTCGTCTCCGAAGAACTCGATGCGAAACGGATCCGTTGCGTCCGGCGGGAATAGGTCGACAATTCCACCGTGCATGCTGAACTCGCCCGGCACCTCGATCGCGGGGACCCGTTCGAAACCTCGCTCGACGAGCCAGCGCAACAGCTCATCCGGGTCGCGCTCCTCACCGACGCTTAGTCCGCGCATTCCTCGTTCGCGTTCGCTACGACTGGGGACCGGCTGAAGAAGAGCCGGAAAACAAGTGACGATGACCGCCGGAGGCGTGGACCCGTCGAGCGCCGACAACACCCGCAGACGCCCGCCAAACACCGCATCCGAAATGTCGTGCTCTTCGGGCAACGATTCCCAAGCGGGAAAGACGACCGGCGGCTCAGGGAGGAAGCCGGCCAGATCGAGCGCAACGTCATCCACTTCACTAATTCGAGGCACGACAATGAGCAACGGTGCCGACGCTTTGGTGGCGACGGCAGCCGTTGCCAGCGCGCAGGACGACCCCCAGGCTCCGTCGATGGCCGCGCTGTCGCCCGCTTGGAGCGCTGCGAGAACCCCGTCGAAGCCCTCAGACCCACATAACCGAGGCACTAGGTCAGCCAGTTCCCGGACATGATCTCGGGGCTTCGTTGTCGTCATCCACGGAAATTGTAACGTCACGAAATAGAATGAACACCTCGATCGACCGATTCGGTCGTTTCTGATCGCGGTCATATCGCGATGAGCACGCGATGGCTTGCCCGCGTCGTCGTGGTGCAAATAGGCCCAATGGCCTGGCGCAGACGTGAGAGAAACCGGCTGCGCTGTCACGACGTCATAGTAGTTTCGAAACCACTTGGCCCGTGCTGAGAGGCCAAGGGCGGCCCGAACGGTCGCTCATCGTCTGGTGCGGGTCGAGACCCATGAGGCGAAACATCGTCGCGTGGATGTCGACCGGGTCGATCGGCGTGTCGCGAGGATAAGCGCCGATCTTGTCGGAAGCGCCGAGCACTTGTCCGCCGCGTATGCCGCCTCCGGCCAACACGGCGGTCGAACAACTGCCCCAGTGGTCACGACCGGCGTTCTTGTTGATTTTCGGCGTGCGGCCGAATTCGCCCATGCAAACCACCAGTGTCTCGTCGAGCGTTCCGCGTTGTTTAAGATCCGTCAACAGCGCGGAGAGCCCCTGGTCGAGTAAGGGGAGCAGTTCGGTTTCGAGTGCGTGGAAGTTCTTCTTGTGCGTATCCCAGCCGTCGCAACGCGTCATCTCATTGAAGTGAATGGCGATCATCGGCACGCCCGCTTCGGCCAGACGGCGGGCCAGCAGAAGGCTCTTCCCCAATCGATGCCGGCCGTACAACTCTTGGACGCGCGGCGGTTCATCGTCCAGCGAAAACACTTTCGCGTCGCCTCGATGCGTCGAACCGGTTAGCGCGATCGCCTGCTGATACGTCGTGTCGAACTGTTTCGCTGAGCCCGATCGGACAGCACCGCCGTCGAGCAGTGACTGCAGCACGGCCCTTCTCTCGAAACGCTCGGCGGAAACGTCGTCCGGCAAGGCGAGCGAGGGAATCGAATCGACCAACCCCGGCTCACCATTGATCGGTAGCGGGTCGTGCCGCGTGCCCAAGAAGCCGGCTCCTCCACCGCGCAACAGTTGCCGCGCTCGTTTGTTGTCGGCGCTGCTGCGCACGGCGACCTCGGGCACGGCAATGAACCCGGGAAGCGATCCCGCAGTTGGTCGGAACTGGGACATGATCGCCCCCACGTGTGGGAAATCGTTCCGCTGCGGAGGGCGAACGTCGTTGTCACGGTTCGGCTGAGCCACCTCGCGCCCGGTGAGCGTGAAGTAGATCATCGGTGTGTGGTTGTTGTTCCGATGACTGACCGAACGTACGATCGCGTAGTCGTCGGTGAGCTGAGCGAGACAGGGAAGATGCTCGCAAATCTGCACGCCCGGCAGGCTCGTTGAGATCGGACTAAACGGTCCACGGACCTCGGCCGCCGCATCGGGCTTGAGGTCCCACATATCCAATTGCGGAGGGCCGCCCAGCAAATAAACCAGAATGCACGAGCGGGCCGTTTTTCGTTCGTCAATCGGAACGGCCGGAATTTGAGCTTGTTCCGAATCGCGCCCCCACAACCTTCCCAGCGACGTTTCGGCGACCGCCAGTCCCGCGCCGACGCGCAGCCAATCGCGCCGATCGATGACGACGGAGGGATGATTGCCGGTCTTCGCCAACATGAGCCGCTCACTTCTGCAAACGTCGACGACGTAACACGCCATCAACGGTTCGCGCTAAAAGTCGTCGTGAAACCCTCTGTTGGCTCAAAAGCGCCGCCGTTATACGGCGTCGATTTCGCCCACAACCGGGTATCAGGATGAGTTCTACTACCTCAGGTCATTTGAAAATGTGCGTCGAGTGACCGGAAATCGAGTCAGAAAGTGCCTGCCCTTTCTGACGTACCATGAAATCGCAACTGCCAAAATCAAGTGGCGTGGGCCACTACCCTTTTTCGAGAACCGCACCTTCGCTTTCGATGCGCTGGAACATGGCGCGATACTCGGCCGAGCCGTCATCGTCCCAATATTCTGTGCTCAGGGGAGCGTTGTAACTCATCGGGACCAGCCGCCTGACGTCGGGCCGCACCATGAAGATCGACTGCTTCGGGTCAGCGATATTGTACATCATCGTACCGTTCTTGTAACGCGTTTTGATGATCCATTTGGCCTGTACCGGCAGCGAAAGTCGCTTGAGCCGATTCAGTTCATCGCGGTCGAGCGTGACGCCCAATCCGGGGCGTTCCGACACGCGCAGGAACCCGTTGACGGGATCGGGACGTTCCTTGACGACGTCAGATTTCCACGTCTCGGCATCACAGTGGAAATGAAAGTTGGCCGTCTTGAACGCGGACTGCATGTGCGTCGTCATGCTCCGCGTAATGTGCCCACCGACGTTCTGTAACATGAACGGAATGCCGGCCGCCGCGAATAGCCCCGCCCGTCGCATGGCCATGCCGATTTTCGCGTGCCCCAGCATATAGGCATCCGCCGCCCGATCGAGCACCTCGAACGTTGCACCGAGCGGTGCATGGTGATACACGACCGGCAGCCGCGTTCGTTTGCGCAACTCGGCGTACCCCACAATGTCCTTCTCAAAAAGCGGGTCTTCGAAACAGCCGGTGATGGGAAACTTCTGCATCTCCTCGAGCAATTCGATCACGTGGTCATCGGTGCCGTGCATTGTGAAGTCAAAATGAATGCGGAACCCCTCCGGAGCGACCGCCTGCATCGCCGTTAATTGGTCGATCACGTTCTCGAACGGCGAGAGATGATACTTCATCCACGTATAGCCGCGGGCCGCGTATCGGCGGACGGCTTCAGCCATACGGTCGGGATGCGTCGAGACGGTCCACGACCCCACGGGAACCCAACGCCGGTATCGCTGCCCAAACAATTTGTAGACGGGTACATCGGCCGCTTTGCCCATCAGATCGTACATGGCCGTGCCCAGTGCGAGCGACGTTTCGTCACCGACCCAGTCGAACGGGCTGCTACCGATGTATTTCTGGATCGTCTCGTCCGATTCGTGGCTGCCTTCACCCAGCCCGACCAGCCCCGCATCGGTATGCACAACATAAACGGTGCGGCGCAGCGGCCCGTAGTAATGGTTCAACTGATAAGCGATCCAATCCTCGTATTCGAGCCCGATCTCGTGCACTTCGATATCGGTCACGGTAATCGGCCCGCGCGCTGCTTCGGCCTTTGCTCTCGCGCAGGAGGCAGCGTTCCACATGCTGCAAGCCGCCGCACCGGCGACCAAGCCGCGCGCCTGACGGGCAAGAAATGCGCGACGTGTGAATGGTCGTCGATCGTGGCCGATCGCTTCTGTTAGTTTCATCATTGTTGACCCCCGCAAAAACGGTTGGTTTGGAAAGCAGTTCTCGCCAAATCATGGTAGCATACCGTCGACGTCGGTTTCAGACATTGACCGCGCCGGCCACCGGGTGCGAGCGTCATCGGCAGCGGCAACCGCGCTCTTGTGGGGGGGAATTCAGCGACATGGCCACAATCCAAGGTCCCGGCATCTTCTTGGCTCAGTTCATGCGAGATGACGAGCCGTTCAACGATATTCGCAGCATTTCGAATTGGGCGTCGGAACTGGGATACAAGGGTATCCAGATCCCCGGTTGGGATTCGCGGGCCATCGACCTCGATCAGGCTGCCGAATCGAAGGCCTACTGCGACGACTATCGCGGGATGCTCGGGGAATACGGGCTGGTGCCGACGGAGTTGGCGGGCTACTTGCAAGGGCAAGTCTTGGCGGTGCACCCCGCCTATGAGGTGATGTTCGAGGCGTTTCACCCACCGGGTCTGCGAGGACAGGCCCGCACCGACTGGGCGACGGACGAGTTGAAAAAATGTTTGCGCGCCTCGCAGAATCTGGGGCTCAACGTCGTTCCCGTGCTCTCGGGAGGCTTCGCCTGGCACATGGTCTACCCCTGGCCGCAACGCCCGGCGGGAATCATCGAAGAAGCGTTCAAAGAGCTCGCCGCACGGTGGAGACCGTTGTTGGACGAAGCCCACGACCGAGGACAATGCTTTGGCTACGAATTGCACCCCGGCTCTGATATCTACGACGGTGCGACATTCGAGATGTTCCTGGAATTGACCGACGAACATCCGGCCGCGTGCCTCAATTACGATCCGAGCCACTTTCTGTTGCAACAACTCGACTATCTGCAATTCATCGAATGCTACGGTAGCCGAATCAAAGGTTTTCACGTCAAAGACGCCGAGTTCAATCCCAGCGGCCGCGTGGGCGTCTACGGCGGTTACCAGCCGTGGGACAAGCGGGCCGGACGATTTCGATCACTGGGTGACGGGCAGGTCGATTTTCGCCGTGTGTTCTCGTTACTCACCGAAGCGGGGTACGACGGCTGGGCCGTTCTGGAATGGGAATGCTGTATCAAGAGCCCCGAACAGGGAGCCGCCGAAGGCGCACCGTTCATCGAACAGCACATCATAGAAACGACCGACGTCGCGTTCGACGACTTCGCCGGCGGCTCAACCGACGTCGAGCGCAATCGCGAAATACTGGGGTTCGACTGAACGATGTCGAATACGACACGCGATCGAGGATGAAGCGGCAACTACGATTGGACGACTCGAACGGCGGAACAACACCCGAGGAGCGGCATCATGGATTCGTGGAAGCGAAAACTGCGCATGGGAATGGTCGGCGGCGGCGAAGGCGCGTTCATTGGAGGCGTGCACCGGATTGCCGCGACGCTCGACCAGCAGATCGAACTTGTCGCGGGCTGCTTTTCCCGTGACAAAGACAACACCCGGCGGACCGGTGAGCAACTTTATCTCGACCCGGCTCGATGTTATGCCTCATATCAAGAGATGGCCGAGCGTGAAGCGGCGCTTCCCGAAACCGAACGCATCGACTTCGTCACGATCGTCACGCCGAACCGAACGCATTTTCCTGTCGCACGCACGTTTCTTGAGGCGGGGTTCCACGTCGTCTGCGATAAGCCCATGACGTTTGACTCCGAAGAAGCAGCTCAACTCGTCAAACTCGTCGAGCAGAGTGGTCTCGTCTTCGCGCTGACGCACAACTACACGGGGCATCCATTGATTCGGCACGCACGGCAACTGTTTCAGTCGGGCGAACTGGGAACGGTTCGCAAGGTGATCGTCGAATATCTGCAAGAGTTTCTGATGGTCCCCCACGAAAAACTGGGGCACAAACAGGCAGCCTGGCGCGTCGATCCGGAACAGTCCGGCATCGGAGGCACGTTGGGTGACGTCGGCACACACTGTGTCAACCTACTCGAATACGTGACCGGCGATCCGATCGTCGAGCTCTGCGCCGATCGAAGCACGTTCCTACCTGACCGCGTGCTCGATGAAGATGTCAACGCCCTGCTCCGTTTCAAAAACGGTGGAAAGGGTGTGCTCACAATCAGCCAGGTTGCCACCGGTGAGGAAAACGGACTAAAACTCCGCGTCTACGGGTCTGAAGGGGCCATCGCCTGGGAGCAGGAGAATCCGAATTATCTTTCCGTGTACCGGTATGGCGAGCCGCGACAAACGCTTACGCGCGGACAGGCGTATCTTTCAGACGCGGCCGCCGGATGCACGCGAATTCCCACCGGGCACCCCGAGGGCTATCTCGAAGCGTTTGCGACAATTTATTGCGGCGTGGCAGAAGCCGTCCGCAGCCACATCGACGGTTCCCCACTCAAGGCCGAACAATTCAATTTCCCCACGGTCTACGACGGTCTACGTGGCATGCAATTCATCCAGAAAGCCGTCGAATCGTGTGAACAAGGTTCGACGTGGGTCTCGGTTTGAGGGCTATCAGGAAGGAAAACACCATGAACGACACGACACCACCCACGACCGGCCTCGCCGATTCCGTCGCCATCGTAACCGGATCAGCGCAAGGACTCGGCTTGGGCATCGCCTCAGAACTCGCAGAGCGGGGAGCGCATGTCGTCATCGCCGATGTTCAACTCGACAAAGCAACAAGCGCCGCCCGGTCACTTGAAGACCAAGGGCACAAAGCGGAGGCGGTGAAGCTCGATATCGCCAACAGCTCCACGGTGAAGGACGTGTTCTCCGATGTTGTTTCCCGTTATGGGCGTTTGGATATTGTCGTGAACAACGCGGGCGTCGGGCAGAAGGTCACACCGGTCTCTGAGCTCGCCGACGAAGAGTGGAGCCGCGTGATCGACGTGACGCTCACGGGAACGTTTCGCTGCTGTCGCGAAGCCGCCCGTATTATGGAGAGACAGTCTCAGGGGGCGATCGTCAATATTGCGTCGATCAACGGGCAAAACCCGGCCGCGTTGGTCGCCGCGTACAACGTCGCCAAAGCGGGCGTGATCAGTCTGACGCGATCGCTGGCACTCGAACTAGCCGCCTACGGCGTGCGCGTGAACGCCGTCAGCCCGGGGCCGGTCTACACCGATTTCAACCGCACGGTCATGGCCCAGCGCAGCCAAAGCCTGGGGTTGACCGAGGAGCAGATGATCGAACGCGTCCGAGCCGCCGTCCCGCTGGGGCGTTGGGGCGAGCCAACTGATATCGCCTCTGCGGTGGCGTTCCTATGCAGCCCGTCGGCTTCCTGGATGACCGGCGAGGTGCTGAGAGTGAGCGGCGGCATGGAAGGCGTTTCCGCCGCGCCGCCGAAACGCGAGCCGGCGAGTTAAACATCTCAAAAACCAAAAGCCGCGCGAGTCCGGTTGGCGACGGCCTGAAGCCTGAGGCATGCCCATGAACGCTCCACTTTGCGTGCGTCGGTCGCCATCATTTTGATACGAGAACAGAGACGCTATATTCGAATGTCGGACGGAGATTTCCCGCCGGGCAACTGAATTCGGAATTGTCAACAAAGCAACCGCAGATGACCGATTCAATACTAATCACACCGGTTTCAGGACCCATAAGCGGCTCGATTCGCCCACCGGGATCTAAAAGCCTCACCAACCGCGCGCTGATTGTCGCGGCGCTGGCAGAGGGTCGATCGCGGCTGACCGGAGTGCTCGATAGCCAGGACACGCAGGTGATGATCGCCAGCTTGAACCGGCTGGGAATTCGCGTGACGAACGACACATCGAGTTGCGTTGCCGACGTCGACGGCTGCGGGGGAACTCCCGTTTCCACCGAGGCCGAGCTGTTTTTGGAGAACAGCGGCACCAGCATTCGTTTCCTAACGGCGTTATGCACGCTGGGACACGGCACGTACCGCCTCGACGGCAATACGCGAATGCAAGAGCGACCGATTGGCGATCTGCTCGTTGCGCTTCGAGAATTGGGGGCCGACGCCCGGTCGGAGACGAATAACGACTGCCCGCCCGTGGTGGTGCATGCTAGCGGCCTTCCCGGTGGGAGCGCGCAAGTCGCCGGAAACATATCCAGCCAGTATCTCAGCGCTCTATTGATGGCCGCCCCCTGTGCACAGTCACCGGTCGATATCGAAGTGCGCGGCGAATTGGTCTCGGTGCCCTATATCGACATGACGCTGGGCGTGATGTCGTCTTTCGGCGTGAACGTCGAACAGGAACGTCCAGGATGCTATTCGCTCGCGCCTGCCGCATATCGAGCGACGGACCACGACGTCGAACCCGACGCGTCGGCAGCGAGTTATTTCTTTGCAGCCGCAGCCATCACCGGCGGCGAAGTCACCGTGAAAGGACTTGCGCGCCACGCGCTTCAGGGGGACGTTCGCTTTGTCGAGGCGCTCGTCGAAATGGGTTGCACGGCTCGATACGACGACGACAGTATCACGCTTACAGGCGGGGCGCTCCACGGTATCGACATCGACATGAACGCCATCAGCGATACGGCGCAGACGCTGGCGGCGGTGGCTGTTTTCGCCGATGGGCCGACGTCGATACGCAACATCGCCCATGTGAGGCATAAGGAAACCGACCGCATCGCAGCAGTCACCAACGAGCTCGGCCGTCTGAGTATCCGCGTCGACGAACGCGACGATGGCCTAACGATTCACCCGGGCGCTCCCCAGGCAGCGACGGTGAAAACGTACGACGACCACCGCATGGCGATGAGCTTTGCATTGATCGGGCTGTGTGCAGACGGAATTCGGATCGCCGATCCGGCCTGCACGGGCAAGACATATCCCAACTTTTTCGACGATCTCGCCGACTTATGCGGCACTCGCTCATGAATCGCGATCGTCCCCATAAGCGCCCTGCCGGAAAGAAGCGGAACCGAGGAAGCAGAACGTCCACCGCTTCGAGCCGGCGCTCTGGCTCCGCGCGTGAAGTCGCCGCGCGTGCGCTCGTCGACTACGAGCGATCGTCTGTGTTCATCTCTCGCGCTCTAGAGGAACATCTCTCGACCGGCCAGGTTTCGGACGCCGACCGTCGGCTCGCAACCGAACTCGCGCTCGGCGTCGTCCGCCGAAAGGCGACACTCGACGCGGTCATTCGGCCCAACGTCAACCGCCCGCAAGACAACGTCGAGCAGGAGTTGTGGACACTCATGCGATTGGGAACTTACCAACTCGTGTTCATGAATTCGATTCCCACGCGTGCTGCCGTCCATGAAACGGTCGAACTCGCCGCAGCGTTTGGGCAACCTCGCTGGAAGGGCTTTCTCAACGCGATACTTCGTTCTGTTTCACGGACTCTGCTCGATGAATGCGTCGATGAACCAGCGGCGGATGCGATCCCGATTGCCCAGGGAAACTTCCGTCGCTGCGCCTCGGCGATCTGTCCTGACGCCGCTTCGGATGAGTGCGGCTACTTTGCTGCCGCGTTCAGCTTTCCCGAGTGGCTGTCGGCTCGATGGGCCGACCGTTTTGACTTTGCTGAATTGTGCCGTATGGGGTTCTGGTACGATCGGCCGGCCCCCGTCCATCTGCGGACGAATCGGTTGAAGACCACACGGGCTGTTTTCATCGCCGCGTTGGCCGAAGCGGGCACTTCGGCAACGGAGGGTGACTGTCAGGAATCAGTTCGGCTGGAGGGCACGGCGCGCGTCGATCGTCTACCGGGCTTCGCCGAGGGTTGGTTTAGTGTGCAGGATGAATCGGCCATGTACGCGGCCACGCTGCTGGCGCCGCAACCGGGGCAATGCGTGCTCGACCTGTGTGCCGCTCCCGGCTCGAAAACAACGCACCTGGCCGAGTTGATGCAGAATCAAGGCCGGATCGTCGCAACCGACGTACAGCAGGACAAGTTGGACAAGATCGGGCAGAACGCAACCCGGCTCGAACTGGAGATTATCGAGCCTTGCTTGATCGATCGCGATGGGACCGATATTCCGCCCGGCCTGTTCGACGCAATCCTCGTCGACGCCCCCTGCTCGAACACGGGCGTCATCGGCAAACGCCCCGACGTGCGATGGCGATTGCAGCCGAAAGACGTCGCCGAATTGGTGACATTACAACGCCGATTGCTCACCGCCGCCGCCGAAAGACTCGCTCCGGGAGGCCGGCTCGTCTATTCCACGTGCAGCATCGAACCAGAAGAGAATGCCCAAAACGTGCGTTGGCTCCTGGCCGATCAACCGGGCCTGGAACTGTTGACCGAACGAGAGCACGTCCCCGGGTCGCCGGCCGACGGCGGTTATCAGGCGCTTTTTCGAAAAGGCACGGTAACCTGAGCGATCAAGCGGAATGTTTCTCCCGAACTCACAGAATTCGAACCGCGTCGCCCCTGCCCGGGCAAACGACTTCCTAGACGCAAACAGCGACAAAATCACCCGTTATCTCGGCCGTTTCTTGACTTGTGGACCGTCTCGCGAGCCGGGTAAACTGGATGGAGAGGAAAACGAGGGCGTTTCAACGGGGGATGAAAGACGATGAGCACATTGATTCGACTTTTTCTGGTGGCGGGTCTTCTTGCGGGTTTTGCATTCGAAGCGGTCGCCGCCGACAAACCTGACGATTCTCCCCTTGAGGCCAAGAAACCGCATCCGCCGATTCTGCGCGACAAGAATCTCGAAACCGTCATTCGCAAGGAATTGCACAAGACTGCAGAAAGCGGCGAGATTACGAAGGCCGACTTGAAGAATGTCTATTTCCTGCGAGCCCGCGGGAAAAACATTGCCGATCTGTCCGGCTTAGAGCACTGCACGAATTTGCGGGAGATCGTTCTGGAAGAGAACTCGATCGCGGATGTTTCCGCATTGGCGGGCCTCGTCGACGTTCAGTTCCTGAATTTGGCGAAGAACCAGATTTCCGACGTGGCTCCGATCGCGAACCTGAAAAAGCTGCAATACTTGAAGCTCGATCAGAACCAACTCACCAAAATCGACGCCGTGCGTGAACTCGAAGCACTGACGTCGATCTATCTCGCAGGGAACAAAGTCGAATCGATCGAGCCGCTCACGAGCTTGAAAAAACTGCAAATGCTCGACCTGTCGGAAAATGGTTTGAAAGACATTAGCCCGCTGTCGGGCCTCGAGTGGCTTTCGTCGCTCAACCTCGACGGCAACGGTCTTTCTGATCTCGCTCCCTTGGCCGGGTTGACCGAGCTTCGCTTTACGATGATCCGCAACAACGACGTCAAAGATCTGTCGGTGCTCGTTTCGATGGCGAAGAAGGACGGTGAAGGCGAAAAGCGTTTCGCCCCCTACTGGCGGCTGTACTTGAAGGGCAACCCCTTCGACCAAGCCAAGACCGACGCCCAAGTGGCTGAACTCAAAAAACACAACGTGCGCATCTCGATGGACTGACGCTCGGCGCCCGATACCTATCAACAAACCACCGACCCAGGGTGGCGGGGCCTAAGCAAAGCGATGGCCCCGATTCGAGCCCATCGGAAACGGTCTAAACGTCGCATTCTGCGGAGCGCGTGACCAGCGGCACACAACGAGCAAAGTGCGTTATGTCCCATATCGCTCGCGCTCCAAAATGCTCAGCCGATCTGCGTCCGAACATTGCGGCAGCACGACTTCAGCCCGTAAGTTCCTTGATCGGTTCCCCGGTGGGCAGAATGGGGATCGGTTGCCCGGCCAAGTTGACGAACGTGTGGTGGTAATCGATTCCCAGGCAGCGGTAGATTGTCGCCAGCAGGTCCTGCGTCTTCAGCGGGCGGTCCTCGGGGCGTTCTCCGTTGCGATTGGTCGAACCGATGATTTGGCCCCGGTTGAGGCCTCCGCCGTAGACGAGCGCACAGCCGGCCGGTCCCCAATGTTCTCGGCCGGGGCAGCCTTTGTAGTTGTGAACACGGGGCGTCCGTCCGAATTCGCCCAGCAGCACGACCAGCACCTGCTCGTCCAAACCTCGCTGTTCCAAGTCTTCGATCAGGGCGGCGGTGGCCTGATCGAACTGCGGACCTCGTTTTTTCATGACCTCGAAAATGTTGCCGTGGACGGCGTGATCATCCCAGCCGATCCCCGTCTTTTCGTAGTCGCCGCGCCCGTCGGGGCAATAACGAATGCCGACGACGCTCACACCGGCCTCGACGAGTCGCCGAGCGAGCAACGTCTGCTGCCCAGCCGTGTTGAGGCCGTATCGTTCGCGAACCTCGCGGCTCTCGCGCGAGAGATCGAAGGCCCGAGCCGCCGCGCCGGAACCGGAGAGCAAGTCGAACGCTTGCTGGTGAAATCGATCAAAAGCGTCGATCTGGCCGGAGACGTCGAGCTCGCGTTTTACCCGATCGCGACTGGCGAATCGATTCAACCGTTGATGCATTGCCAAACGCATCCGAAAACGTCCCGCCGCATCGGCAACTTGCAAGTTCTGCACCTGAAAGCGAGGTTTGGAGGGGTCGCCGGAAACGTCGAACGGGGCGTACACGGGACCCAAGTAGGCCGGGCCGCCCCGGTGGATGCCATTGCCGAGCGAAATATAATCGGGCAGTTGCCCCCGCTCGTGCTCCGCGCCGCGGCCAACGGTGGGCCGCCGCATGCCCCTCGCCAATCGTGCGTCGGTCGAAGCGCCGATCAACGCGTCGGAATCTTCAGCGCCGCTACGCATGCGATGAATGACGGTTGCCAAGTCGGGGTACTTCGACTTTCCGCCCAGCGTGCCGCCGTCCCAGCCGGTCAGCACATTGTGCGAACCGTCCACGTGACCGGACGACGGCTGATGCAGCGAACGAATGACGCTGAACCGATGCGCCATCTGGGCGAGCCGCGGCAACACGTCACAGAATTGAACGCCGGGTAGCGTCGTCGAGATGGCACCGAGTTCACCGCGATAGTCACGCGGTGCTTCGGGCTTGGGGTCGAAGGTCTCGAAGTGGCTGGGACCTCCGTCCTGCCACAACAGAATTAGCGAGGTCTTCGGTCGCGAAGACTTCAGTCCGGCCTCGACTCGCAGACGCTCGACAACCGGCAGACTGAGTACGCCGAAACCCCGCAGCATGTTTGCGAGGAACGATCGACGACTCAAGTCCCGACCAAGTAGCGGCAAACGTCCGTCCATTTGGCTCTCCCCCACGAGGTACGCCGTCAGACGTCTACTATACGTGGTCATCACGCAGACGTCCAATGAAGGTCTGCCGGGCGCTGGATCGCGGACGGGTTCCTCACCAACGTCTCGTGGCGGCTTCAGCCGTCTCCCCGCGCATCCGGGACTCGAAAACTCGTGGAATGCGCCCTGCGGCTCGAATACAATTGAACGCAACGGGCGCTTTGGCGGCTGTGCGTGCGTACTCCTTGATGATCCGCTTCGCAGGCTGTACTGTCGATGTGTCGGCGACCGGAAACGGCGCTCCTGCACTCGACGTCCGTTTGACCGAATATGACTTCCATTGTGGTTTCGCCGCGGCGGTGTTGACGCCTCGTTCACCGCGGCATTTTGTGAGAAACAGTATGCACATGAAACGAAATAAGCTCTTGGTCCGATTTGTCGCGTTGGCATTTCTTTTTGGTGCTGCCGCCACCTGTTATGCCGCTGATGCCCTACCAGCACGAACGGCTCTCGACGACTACGTCGACAACGACGACGGTAGTTTCACCTGGAAAGTCATCAAACACGACACGTCCGACGGCATTGAGACGTTCGTGCTCGACATGACCTCGCAGACTTGGCGAACGCATGCCGACGTCGATCGCACCGAGTGGCAACATTGGGTGACCGTTGCCGTGCCGGCTCAAGTCAAGTCAGACGCGGGTCTGATGTGGGTCGGCGGCGGGCGAAATGGTGGTAAGCCACCCAAGGGTCCCTCGGGGCGGATTCAGCAAATCGCGCTCGCGACGCAGACGGTTGTCGCCGAGGTCCACATGATTCCCAATCAATCACTCGTCTTTCACAACGACGGCAAACGCCGCGTCGAGGACGACCTGATCGCTTACACCTGGGTGAAATTCCTCGAGACCGGTGATGCCACCTGGCCCGCGCGCAACCCGATGGTCAAAAGCGTCGTCCGCGCAATGGATGCCGTGACCGAATTGATGGCATCCGAAGCCGGCGGAAAACGATCGGTGAACAATTACGTCGTAGCGGGCGGCTCGAAACGCGGCTGGACGACCTGGTTGGTCGGCGCTGTTGACGAGCGGGTGATCGGGATCGTGCCGATCGTCATCGATATTTTGAATCTCGAGAAGTCGATGAACCATCACTTTTCCTGCTATGGATTCTTCTCACCGTCGGTCGGCGATTACGTCGAGCACAAGCTGATGCGGATGTCCGACCATCCCAGGTTGGAGGCGCTGCGTGCTCTTGTTGATCCTTATCATTACCGTCATCGGCTCACAATGCCGAAGTTTGTGATGAATGGTTCCGGCGACCAGTACTTCCCGCCGGATCTGTCACGATACTATTTCGACGATCTGCCGGGAGAGAAATATCTGCGCTATGTGCCCAACGCCGACCATTCGCTGCGCGGGTCTGATGCCATGGAAAGTTTGACCGCGTTCTATCTGACAGTGTTAGCGAAAAAAGAGGGGCCGAAGTTCTCTTGGAAGCGGACCGACGAGAACACGATTCAGATCAAAACCACCGACAAGCCGAAGCAAGTGACGCTCTGGCAGGCAACCAATCCGAACGGCCGGGACTTCCGCATCGAAAGCGTCGGCCCGATCTATACGAGCTCCGATCTCGAAGACCAGGGTGACGGCACTTACGTCGCTCACGTGTCTAGTCCGGAAAAAGGCTGGACAGCATTCTTTGCTGAATTGACGTTCGACGTCGGTGCGCCGGTGCCGCTGAAAGTGACGACCAACGTCGGCGTTACGCCCGATACGTTCCCATTCGCCGACAAAAATCCTGCGTTGCCAACTTCGCTGACAATTCGCTGCACCGCTCCGAGTCATTCGGTCGTTAAACAGATCAAAGCGGCGCTCACGTCAGCGGAGATGAAGGCCATCGGCGACGATCCGAGGCTCAAAATCGACGACAGCGATTCGGAAAAAGGCATCCTTGTCGCCGTCAACTGGGTGCCCAAAGGCGAATGGGATGACGGAGCCCGCAAGGTTGCCGATTACTTGAAGAAACTGAGCTGCGATGGCTTCCTCTACCAACTCGAATCAGGCCGCCCGTTTGATGCTGCCAAGTAGAACCCGCCCTAAACCCGGTTATGGTGAAATCCGACCCGACGTGTGAGGGGGAAGGCTGCACATCATAGGGTCTTGGGACCAGCCCTAGAGTTGCGTGAATCGACGGGCATCCAAAACGAGACGCTTGACGATCCGCAACGTGTCTCTGCGGAGTGATGCTCGTCCGGACATCGCTCGAAGTACGGCGCAGTGCTCATGGTGCGCCGTGCTGACAATAGCTTGATTTTGGCGGAAATCGTGGCTTAACATGGCGCTGCGCGCCTGTGACCAACGGCCGTTTGAACCGCCCATTCGAACGATGAGGGAACACAATGAAAAATGCAACCGTTTGTCTTGTCTGTCTCGGTGCAATTCTGTGTCGCACGCCTGTTCTTGTCGCCGACGACAAGAACACGGCACCACAATACGCCAAGCAGGGTTGGTCGACGGTCGCAATGGGAGACGTCGAAGTCAACCCCGAACAGCTTCGCGCGATGCAAGAGGGTGACTACATCTTGCACGCGAAAGCGGGCCGGCTGAAAAAGGTGCCTGTCCAGAAGATCGAACTACCGCTCGACCCTTGCGGGCACGTGCAACGGTTGGCGTTGTTCGTTGGCGCGGACAAAACCATCTACGCCGCTCAGTGCTCCGTCTTGTCTCAATCGGCTGACGGCGGGAAAACGTGGACGCATTCGCGACAGGAAACTTCCGGCATCGACGTGCCGGAACACCCATACATGGACATGCGCGTGCTTGCGGATGGAACCTGGGTTCTAGGTCGCGCTGTCGAACCGGAAGCGAAAGAGATCGCCTTTCTCACTTCCAGCGATCGGGGGAAGTCGTGGAACGAGAGCTGTCGGATCGGCGACGGCCTGGACGCCACGGACGTGCGGCTAGGCAGCTTGGAGTTGCTTCGCGACGGCTCGCTACTCGTACCGGTCACGGCCGTGTATTTCAAGGGTAAGGAGTGGACCAACGTCCGATCGCTCTGCTACCGATCGGCAGACGGTGGTAAGTCGTTTTCCGAACCGACGGCGATCGGGAACTGGGGTCACGAGATCAACGTCGCTGAATTGCCGTCGGGACAGTTGCTAGCGGTCATTCGCTATCAGCGGCCCCTGCTCCCTTCCGATCCGGCAAACATCCTGGAGCTGACCGGCGCCAAGCGGTGGAACCATTCCTTTCCTTACAAACACGTATTTGTGGCCGATTCCACCGACGGCGGTCAGGCGTGGTCGCGAAACGTGCAGGTGACGACCGAGTGCGGGCAATGTCACGGTGCGGCCGTCGGCCTGCAAAACGACCGCGTGGTGATGGTCTACGATCATCGCTATCCGCGTCCCATGAGCGGCGCCCGCGCGGCCGTCAGCAACGACTCGGGCCGTACGTGGAGTGACGAAGTCTACTATTTATCGAATGGCATCGTGGCCGGCTTTGCGCGCACGATCACGCTTGACGGCGAAGAAATGCTCACGCTCACCGGGTCCTATTACGGCGAAAAACTCGGCTGGGGCGACGTAACGGGGAAGACTCAGTTTCATATCATCCGCTGGCGGCTTCAGGATTAGTCCATGCCCAGTAGGAATCGCTCCGACTGTTTGATGCTGCCAGATAACGTTGCGTGAATCGACCGGTATCCACAACGAGAGACCCGATGATGCGATGCGTCGCCCTGCTGATCGTGATTCTCTCTGCAAATGCCGTGAGATTAACATCAACAACGTTGCGTGCAGACGAGACGGCAACCGAGCCGGCCGTGAAGCTTTGGGAATGGGGCAAGGGCATTGCCGTCGAGTCGATGCAAGCCGAGCGGATGACGGTTTACCTGTGGTTCTACGAATGGAACATGTTCGACGCGCGAGCCAAGGGGCAGCACACGCGAGGCTCGCACGACGGGAAGCGAACAGTCAGCCCGGATGGCCGAACCGCTGTGATCGACACCAGCGACATGCAGCTTACCGCGCGGGCCGTCGACGACGGAGCGGAGTTGACGCTCGAAATTACCAATCGGACGGGGCACACCTGGCCGGAAGTCGCCGGCATCATCCCCTGCTTCAATCCCGGGGCGCCCAGTCATCGCGCAAAACAGTATCCGAAAGCGATGCTCAACGCTCGCTTCGACAACACAAACACTTGGTACGCCGGCAAGAATTTGCTCAAGAAGCTGATCGGTCGCGACATCCACTTTAACGCTCGGTTACGCAAGCAAGTCGATCGGAAAGCAAAAGGCGGCCGGTTCGTCTTCTCAGACAAGTGGCCGACGTCGCCGGATGACGCGCACGCCGGTTTGATCGTCCGCGAGTCGAACGATGGTCGCTGGGTGACCGGCATCGCCTGGGAGCGGTTTCTTTCCGCCCAAGGCCACAACCCCTGGTCCTGCATGCACCTGGGCGTCAACGTCGGTCCGCTGAAGCCGAAAGAGTCGCGCACGATCCGCGGCCGCATCTATTTGTTCCCCGGAACACGCAACGATGCGTTTGAGCGATTCGGGCGGGCTTTTGCTGACTGAGCCAAGGCTTCTCATCCGAGAACGACTGGGCATGGCACCATGCTCACACACGCGGCGATTGAGAAAGCTTTCGCCGGCTGAGTAACGACCGTCTTCAAAGTCAGGTCACTAGATCCCGTTCGGGATAACTGTGGCGGCTATCGGACGAATCTTGGTCTTTGAATGTCGTCTTTACGCCGCCGGAACCCGCTACACTTATGTCGAATGCGCTCTAGAGCCGGCGGCAACGTGATGTCTGATTGACTCTCAACGTCTCAGCGCCGTTGCCTCACGCCACGTTACGTTATGCCCACGCCTACCAGTCTCGGCCGGTTGCGCATTGACCCCACAAACATCTATGTCGTGTGGCGCGTTCCTACGTTGGCCGCGAGCAACGTACAGACCGAATGACAAAAACTTTCCGTTTCGACGTGATATCTCGAGTTCGATCCCGCCTGAACAGGACAAGCAAGGTCTTTCCCCGGATTCCGTCTCATCAAACGAGGCGTTGTAAAACCATTGGAAGAGCTTATGAGCACGAATTCCGACCGGCGTTCACCCTTTGTCCGCTTTCTCGACGGCTTTCTTCAGGAGGGCAACATCAAGTGGATGCTTGGGATCGGAATGCTGATTCTGTTCGGTTCGTCGCTGATGCTCGTCGTATCCGAATGGCAGAATTACACGCCGATCTGGAAGTATCTCATCCTATTGGGTTACACGGCCGCCATTTTCGCCGGCGGAGAGCTGTGTTATTGGCGTCTGGGACTTCAACGCACCGGAACGGCGCTCGAGGCGTTGACAGTTCTGCTGTTGCCGATCACGTTTCTTGCACTGCATTGGGCGCAGCGTGACGACTGGTTCTCTCTGGCACGACTTGCCCAGCATGTGGTGACAGCGGGTCTGTTCACGATCAATTTGCTGTTTGCAAGCGCCGCTGCGCGACGGATCTTCAATCATTTCCTGCGTGGTTCGCAGCCAACATTCGTGGTGAGTTATCTCGTTCTGTGTGCGGCAGGTGCAATTGCACCGGGCCTGCCTGCAGCATGGTCACCTTGCATCGCCCTCGTCTTCTGGGCAGTGTTCACAGCCGGCACGATCAAGGTCAGTCGACACGTGTTTTGGCTCACGGAGGAGCATCGACTGCCGCGGATTTTCGGATTTTTCCCGATCGCGCTGCTGGGCACTCAGTATTTGACTCTGTTTGCAATCAACGTCGCACCAAACATCGATCTGCAGTGGATGGGGTTGGCCTGTGCGCTGGTTTCATTACCGGTGTTGTTGGCCGCAGATGCCCTCACGCAGGTTTTTCAAAAACGTACTGGTGATCTGGTTCACCCCTGGCCGTGGAGCATTGTGCTGCCATTACTTGCCGGTCTGGGATTGTGCGCCGTGGGACTTTGTTTGGCCGCGACGAACTTCCCCCGACCCTATGCACTGGTGCCAACAGCGGGCGTCGTAGCCATATTGATGGCGCTGGTCTCGCGGCGGACTCAAAACAGCGCGTTTGTGTGGGTCATGCTGGTAAGCGCTCTACTGTCTTACAACTTCTCTCCGGTCTTCTTCCAGGAATTTGCGAGGAGCGCTGTCGATCAAGGAGCGGCAGCCGTACGCGAACAGCGTCTGCCGTACGCGTTTTACGGCCTGACGTATCTGCCCTTTCTGATCGCACTGTTGGGTTTTCACTCGTATGCAGTGAAGGTCGGTTCTAAACTCTTTGCGCGCCCGATTCGACTATTCAGCATCGGTCTATCTTGCCTGCTGTTCGTCCTGGCGTTCGAACATGCGAAGGCCGTCTTTCCAGTCTCCGCCGTAATGATACTCGTCTTCGGATTGCAAACCGTTCTGTTCCGTGACCGCCGGACGATGATGTTAGCCGTCCTCTCGTCGATTGCGTCGGCCTACGGTATCGCTTCGTTTGCCGGCGACATTTTCGCATTGCCGATTCCACGCGACATGCGGTTTCTGTCGCTCGCCGCAGTTTCCGGCCTGTTGCTTGGTCCGGGACGATTGATCGACAACTGGGCCACGTCACTTCCATCAGTGGAAAAGCACAAATCGGCCGGCAAAATACGAGAAACGGTCGAAGCATCGTTCTGTCAGTTTGCCAGCCTATTGCTGTTGTTGGTTGTTGCGGCAGCTTGGTTACTGAAATACGGGTTGGAGTCGGCTGAGACAATCAATTGGCTGCCCGGCATGCTGCTGACGTGTCTGTTCTTCGTTCATGCATTGGTCTGGCTCAAACCGGGAGTGGGAGAAGCTTCGATTCTGTTTGCTGCTGCAAACGGGCTGCTCTGGCTGGCCGGTCAGGGCGCAGAAACGTCGACCATCGTTTCGGTAGCCACGGCCCTATTCCTTGCCCTGTGGTTGATGGCCGATCTTCTCAAGATCAGAGTCCGCTCCCGACTGTCACAGGCTTTTTCGCGACCCGCGTATCACGTCAGTCTCGTTGTCCTCTTGCTGCTTCAGATTGGGTACTGGCTGCCGAGCTTAGTCATGACAACGTTGGGAATCGGGACGCCGGTGTTCTGGCTGTGCGGGACGCTGATCGTGCTCTGGACATTTGATGCGGCGAGGCGGACTCAATTCAAGTACCTGTCGGCGCTTGGATGTCTGGGAGTTCTCGGACTGGTCAGCTCCGTCCTCACCGTCGTGATGGGACCGGAGCAATCCTGGGAATGGATAGCCTCCGCCTGGGCGGTGACGGCGTTGGCCGCGGTTCCCTTTTCGATTGTTTCACAAAGACGCCTAAAATATTGGCGAGAACAAACGCACTCGGCGGAAGCGGAAACGTCAAGAAGTAGATCGCTGCACGCGGTGGCGGCTCCCATCGACTGGGCAGCGCTGACGACTCTGCAACTGACGGCGCTTGTCTCGCTGGCCGTGTTTACAACGCCGTTTCGAATCGCCGGGATCGTTTCCCTGGCGGGACTCATGTTGTTCGGCATCTGGGGTCGGCGTCCGAAGATTCGTGATCTTGCTATAATTCTCGTCAACTGGCAGATCGTTTCCTTGATCATTCAGGCCTACGTCCCCGGTGTCACAACACTCTTGGAATTGACGTGGCAGCAATTGGCCTGGTGCGCCCTGCCGTTGGCTTCATTAACTGCTGGCAGCCTGCTCGGATTTCAGATTGTGTGTCGGCGGGACGATGCTCCCGAATGGGATCACATTGCAATACACGTCTTCCTGCTGCGGTCACTCGCCGTGTTCTCGATCGGTGCAAGTCTTCTTCTGCTGCCAATCGGACTGACTCTTTGGCATGTCAGTCTCGCCGCGCTGGCCTTCACTTTGCTTGCAGGCAGCGAACTGTGGACGGCTGTGCGGACACAACGGCAGCAGAAGGTTTGGCTGGCAGAAGCCGTTGTTGTGGGGGCAGTGGGATACTTTCTGTTATTCGATGTCATTTCCTTCGGTCACGGGCTCAGCGCGTATGCCGTACTGGCCGCCGGAATCATCTCGTGGGTTCTGGGACAGATTTCCAAAAAATATCCACAAGCGGCTGTGTTGTCGAAGCCACTGAGCCAAACGGGAATGGCGTTGCCCCTGGTCGCCGTGGCTACCGGCATGATTCGGCACCTCGGGACTTCGCAGCCGGGATGGCTGGGAATCAACAGCCTCGCCCTGCTGTTGGCCGCCGGCTTCTATTTCTGGCGAGGTCTTGAGGATCGCCGCAGATCGCTGGTGGTGTTTTCCGCAGTGATTCTCAACATCGCGCTCGCAATGCTTTGGCGAGAACTCGAATGGTGGGATCCTCAATTCTTTATGATCCCGATCGGTCTCTCGATTCTCGGAATCGTTGAATTTATGAAGGCCGAGATCCCCAAACGACTCCATGACCCGCTGCGCTATCTCGGTGCGTTGACGATACTGGTGTCACCCACGTTTCACATCGTCGGCGGAAGCTGGATTCACATCGTCACTCTACTTCTTGCATCGGTCGTGGTCACACTGCTTTCGATCGGCCTACGAATTCGCGTTTTGATGTTTACGGGAACCGGGTTTCTGATTGCCGACCTGCTGGCGATGATTGTTCGGGGCAGCATCGACGATCCGAGCTTATTGTGGATCGCCGGGATCGCCGTAGGGGCAGCCGTCATCGTGCTGGCCGCCGTGTGTGAAAACCATCGGGAGACACTGCACGCCCGGCTACGCATTCTGGCCGCCGAATTGGAATCGTGGAAATGACACAAAACCGGCCAACAACTCGCAGAGTCTACGACCAACCTCATCAGGAATGACCAACTTATCTTTACCTGACGTTTGTTTTACATCAATCGGAGACCAACCATGAAATGGCTCGACAATTTTACTTTGGTGATGCGATCCAGTGTCACCACTCTGAGAGAAAAGGTTGAAGACCCAGAACGGATGCTGCATCAATTAATCGTCGATATGGAAGAGGAACTGGATGCCGTTCGCGAAGGCGTCGCGGAGGCAATTGCCGATGAAATCCAACTTGGAAAACGCGTTCAAAAAGCGCGTGAAGAATCTGACCAATGGCTGGATCGTGCGACGACGGCCATAAAACGAAACGACGAGAAGGCCTCGAAACAGGCGCTGGATCAGAAGGTCTTTGCCGACGAACGAGCGGATACGCTTCAAGAGGAGTACCAGAAGCAGCAAGATCAGACGACGAAGCTGCAAGCATCTCTACGCGACTTGGAGGACAAGATCCGTCAGGCCCGGCAGAAACGCACACTGCTGCTTGCGCGAATGACGCGTGCCAATTCCAGCCGCCGGATCAATCGGGCGATGGACCGCGCCGAGAATCGATCGGCATTCGCTCAGTTCAGTCGCTTGGAAGATCGCGTGGAACGGTCCGAAGCCATGTGCGATGCCTACGACCGTTTGGAAGGACGTGATCCCGAATCTGAGGAACTCAAACAACAATTCAACGAAGAAGACCGCCGGGAGAAAGTCCGCAAGGAATTCGAAGAGTTGAAACAACGAATGACGAATTAGCGAGCATTTGCATATGCAACTTCTCCGTGACGTGTTCGCGCTGATTCGATCTTGGTGGCAGGTGGATCGAGTGCGAATTTCGCCGGCCGAAGGTCGGCTGCTGCGACTGATTCCGCCTTGCATCATCTGCGTTAACGGCCGACCGGTCGAGGTGCTGAGGCGATCGGTGAGCCACGAGACGTTCGGACCGATCGTCCAATACGACTGCCTGTGTCAGGGCCAGGCAGCTCAGTTGCTCGTCGCCACGAACGAAAAGGGGCGAACCTCATCGGTAGTTTGGTTCGAGAACGGTCAGGTGCGTGACTTAACCGAGGCCGATGTGGACGCCTATGGCAACCGGGGAACGTATCGAAACTCAATCGTTTCGAACTAGGACATGTTTAGATTTGTTGTGGCGGCTTCAGGCGCGATCGAAGTTGTAACGCGAATATGTGAGTCGCTACAGTTTCGCGCGCCGTGAGTCTACTGAATCTCGGCGTGCTTGAGTTGTGGCGTCGATACAGCGACGCGGGAATGTGGAAATCGGAAAGACGATAAAGACTGCGGGATGACCACGAGCCTAGTACCATAGTGTGGCTGCGTGCCTCGATGCTCGGGATGCGGGCGATCATGCCCCGTCTTCGTTCAGTTCCAGCGTTGAGGGATGGAACAATTCCTCAACCGACAGCTTACGTCCGGCCAGTCCTTGCTCATGAGCGTACTGAAAAATCGCTTCGAGGGCAGTTCGGTTCGCATCGATGCCGTAGGACCAGTAGTTGTCGCCCATCAGTTTGCGGGTCTCCTCGAATTCCTGGCCGATCCACGGCAGCGAATCTGCGTACCACGCGCTGTTTTTCATGTAGTTGTACGCGAGCTGTTTGGCGCTCGAATAGGCGTCAAAAACAGCCTTGGGCAGCCAAGGATTCGCTCGGATGACCTCCTTCTTGATCGCGACGGCGTGCATGATGGGAAAGACGCCCGTCTTCGCATAATAGGCCCGTTCGGTGCGACGGTAATCGGGAAACAACCGGCGCACGTTGGGGTGACCTTCCACAAATGCTCTCGGCTGAGCGGCGTGGAACAAAGCGTCCACATCGCCATCGACGAGCATATCCGACTCGTCCTTTCCCTTAGGCCCCTTTTCGATCGCGATGCCACTCGGCAAGACGTTTTCGAATTTCGACGCGCCTCCGGAGGCCTTGGCTGAAGAGTCCTTCGAGGAAACGACCCAGCGAATCTCATCGGATTTGACACCGTATTCGTGCCGCATGATGCCCCGAATCCATGTTAACGACGTCGACGAATAGCCGGGCGTCGCGATTTTTCTTCCGCGCAGGTCTTCGGGTGTTTCGATGCGGGCGTCGGTGCGAACGAAGATACTCTTGTGCCGAAACAGGCGGAGTGGAAAAACCGGAATCAACGCGTAATCGCGGAATTCTTCATTCGCAAACGCCAACATGAACGGCAACAGGCCAATTTCCGTCACCTCCCGCGTTCCAGATCCGCTGAAGACGTGGGTGTTCATTTCACCAATTCGCGCGGCTTCGAACCGCACGTTGCAACCGGAGACCGGCACCCGGCCGTCGATCAAGCCGTCCACACGATCGTACCGGTAACCGGCGACCTTGATGGAGAGCTTGCCAGAATCGGGCTCGTTCTCATCGCCGGCCCTGCCCTTTCCTCCGGCAAGCGAAACACCGCCGGCAATCGCCGCGCCCGCCAACGCACCGGTCTTCAAAAAGTCACGGCGAGTGTCATTCATTTCGCTGCTCCGGTCGGTGGGATGGTTTCATCGGCATCAACCGCAATCTTGACTGTAACATTGAGCATTCACTCAGCGGCCGTCCTCCGATTGAGCGGCAGTCTTGCGCGTCATCTTCACTGCCTTAAGCTTCTCTTCAATCAGTTTCTTGAGTTCCGCAGACGCCTTGGGTCGATTCACGACTCGAGCCGGGTTCCCTTCCCAAAACACTTTCCCGTGAGTATCGATGAGATAGGCGACCGGCCAGTTTTTCAGCCCGTAGTTTTTGTGATTTCGACAGTTCATGTCCCACAGCACGGGATGCTTCAGTTTTTGCTTCTCGACCGCCGCCTTCACGACGTCCAACGACTCTTCCTCACCGCCTGTGATTTCGATCAGCAGGAAACCCTGATTCGCGTACTGTTCGTGCCACCTGACCAGGTGGTGTCGCAACGACGTGCAATTCTCTCAGAAGTTGAAGTGCAGCCACACGACTTGTCCCTTGAGCTTCCTAAGCGTGAGCGGCTCGCGGGCACCGATCCAATGATCCGTTTCGGAGACGATTTCCGGCGGCGCCTTGCCCAAGAAGGAATGGCGATCGAGCTTCTGGCCTAGTGCGCGATCATTCATCAAACACGTGACCGTGGCTAACAGACCCAGAGCGAGCAAATATCGACGCATGATCGTGACCTCATCTTTGAAGAAGGAAACTGAGCCTCGCGACCGGCCGGCCGTGACAATAAGCCCTCATGCCGGACCGTCGTCGGCTCATAGGTCGATTCGTCCAACGAAGTTCTGTTTTACACGCCGTCGAGAAGTAAGAATCACGCGCGCCATTCGCGACAGGTCTCTGCTCTGATTCTCTGTTTTTGACTCTCCGAAGGCAAGTTGATTCCCCGGACGGTCCGCGTAATAGTCGCTAACAACCGAATTTTGTGTGAGGCACGAACGTCGGCCCGGCGGCGCGGCAAGGCGAGTTTACTGCCGGCGGCACAATCAGGATCAGCGCTCAGGACACCAGCACGTGAGTCACTATCTCGCAGGTTCCCGCTGCAAGAAAAGGTTCTTGTGCAGAGCCGTTGGAACGAGCATAATCCACTTTCGGACGGTGTCGCGAAGCGACATGGTGTCAGTAGTGGATTGAGAGTAGGACCGAAAGCCCATGGTGCGTCTGATCCCCCTCATCTATGCCATACTGGTTGTGGTCCTGATGCACGACTGTTATCAGCACCGTCGTGAACCGTTCTGGTACCTCGTCCTGCTCATTCCGGTCTGGGGGATTGGATTGTATATCTGGCGGTTCAAGTGGCACGATTCCTGGTGAATGACGACCGCAGCGCCCGATGTCCGGCGGGCGCTCGTGCTGCGTCCTACGCGAATCGGCTGGAGCGGCCATTGCCGGTCTGACGTC
>Ga0315336_1000702_pt1 | contig 82287 bp, 86 predicted proteins | sample ASW5metaG_FD_204512 | JGI IMG/M metagenome (GOLD analysis project Ga0315336, IMG submission 204512) | Ammonia-oxidizing marine archaeal communities from Monterey Bay, California, United States - ASW #5 | ecosystem: Environmental > Aquatic > Marine > Intertidal zone | place: USA: California... | reverse complement strand
GCGCCGCTCCTACGGCATATAAAAATCACGGAGAAAACATCATGACCCTTGCCTATTGGTGCGTGCTTGCCGCCATTTTCCTGCCCTACCTGAATACCGCTTTAGCCAAATTCCAGGGCGGCTTCGGCCCGAAGCAGAACCATAACCCCCGCGAATTCCTGGAAACCCTGGAAGGCAGCCGCAAACGTGCCCACTGGGCTCAGCAGAACAGCTTCGAGGTCACCCCCGCATTTGCCGCGGCCGTGATTATTGCCCACCTGGCCCAGACCGCTCCTCAACCCACCATCGACGGCATCGCCCTGGCCTTCTTGGCCAGCCGGATCATGTTCACCGTCTGCTATATCGCCGACTGGGCCAGCGCCCGCACCCTGGTTTGGACCTTTGGCATGGGTTGTATCGTGGCGCTGTTCGTGGGCGTTGGAGCATAAAGAGCAGGCAATTGATCATTGAGAATGGATAATTGATAACTTAAAACCATGAAAGCCACCGCCAGCCCTTACTGGAGGTGGTTTCCGTTATCAATTCTCAATTTTCCATTATCAATTCAGCAAAACGTGCCCGATATCTTCACCATCACCGTCAACGGCAGGGAACGCTTCTCCTGCCATGACGACCAGACCATCATCGAGGCCGGCCAGCAGGCCGGCTTCGGCTTTCCGGTGGCCTGCCGCAATGGTGTCTGTGAGCGCTGCATGGGAACGCTTCAAAGCGGACACGTTCAGCAAAGAAACCACACCATTCATGCGGGCGATGCCGATAGCATCCAGGTGTTATACTGCATCGCTCAGCCACTCAGCGACTGTGAGATCGATGTGCCCGAGGTGACCGCTCCCGGCGAACTGCCGAGCCATGAAGTTCATTGCCAGATTCAGCAGATTGAAGCGCTCAATCACGATGTGAGTCGGGTCTGGTTACAGCTACCCGCCGGCAAGCGGGTGCAGTGGCATGCCGGGCAATACATGATGCTCAACCTGAACGGCGAGAGCTTCCCCTTTTCCATCGCCAACCACTGCGATGGCCGCCGCCTGGAATTACATATCCGCCACGGCGACGATAACAGTGCCGCCCAGGACATCATGGCGCACCTGACATCAGCCAGCACCGTCAGCGCCACCCTGCCCGCCGGCATGCGCTTTATCGACAGCGCCCCGGAACAGCCGGTGTGGTTTATCTGTGGCTCCACCGGTTTCGCCCCGGTAAAGGCCATGGTCGAACGCCTGATCGCCCTGGACTTCGACCACCCGGTCCGCCTGTTCTGGGGCGCCCGCACCCCGGAAGATCTCTACCTGCCGACACTCCCCTCCCAGTGGAAGATGGCACTGAAAGACTTCGATTTCACCACTGCCCTCTCCGACATCCGTCACCCGGACCACGCCGAAGGCCTGGTGCATGAGGCAGCGCTGGCGGCCCTGAACGAACCGGAGTTGCCGCTGTTCTACCTGGGCGGTTCCCCGCCCATGGCCTGGGCGGTATTCGATGCGCTGGTGGAAGAAGGCGTCCCCGCCGGCAATATCCACTGTGACGTGTTTGATTACGCGCCCAGGGAATAGCTGCAGCAACGCGGGCTAAACCCGTGCCGACCGAAGAGGCCTGAGCCCGCGATGCGAGTCTAATTCGTCATTGGGCATCGAGCATTCGCCTCGAATCGCGGCCAAAACGTTCCCGGACTGGCAACAACCGAGCCCGCGTTGTAGCTTGTAGCTTGCGGCTTGTAGCTGATTACCAAGGAAAGGATGCGATGGCGCAGGATTCTCCGCCCACGGCGCATAACCAGACATTGCTTCTGCCTTGCCACGAATGCGACCTGGTATGCGAAGTAGACCTTCGCCAGGAAAGCGGCTGGCTACAGTGCCCCCGTTGTCGGCACCCGCTGATGCGCCAGGCGCAGAGCGATCAACTGACTCCCGCGCTGGCCTTTACCGCGCTGATTCTGCTCGGCCTATCGTTGCTCTTCCCCTACATCGGTTTCGAAAAAAATGGCATTGAGCGCGCCATGACGGTGACCGATGCCGCCTGGGAACTGGCGGTCTATCACCACCCGTCGCTAGCGGTCATCGTGATCGCCACCATCATCGTGATCCCGGCCCTTTATCTGCTGTCGATTTGCTGGATACACCTGAGTCTGTCCGCCCGCCGTCATCTGCCCGGCAGCCTGTTGCTGGCCCGCTGGCTGCCCCGCATGCAGCCCTGGATGATGGCAGATGTGTTTGCCATCGCCGCCCTGGTGAGCCTGGTGAAGATCGTCGCCATGGCCCATATCCAGCTGCTCTCCGCCTTCTGGACCTTTTCCGGCTACGCTTTGTTATTGCTGATTACCGTCACCCGCATGAATACCGTGAGCCTGTGGCAGCGGTTGCTGGGTAATCTGCAGCAACCCGCCGCTACCCGCAGCGGACTCACCGCCCGCAGCCAGGGGCTGATCGGCTGCCAGCGCTGCGGGCAGTTGCAAACCCTGGGCAGTCACCATTGCCACCGCTGCCACAGCAGCCTGCATGACCGCCACCCGCTGACCCTGCAACGGGTCTGGGCACTGCTGATCACCGCCATCCTCTGCTGCTTCCCCGCCCACCTGTTTCCGATCATGACCACCACCAGCCTGGGGCAGAACGAGCCGTCCACCATCATTGCCGGTGTCATGCTTTTCATCCGCCATGGCGACTGGCCCATTGCCCTGATCATCTTTACCGCCAGCGTGCTGGTGCCGTTCGGAAAAATCCTGGCGCTGGGCTGGCTATGCATTGCCAGCCGCCGGCGCGACACCCTGGACATGAAAAACCAGATGGCGCTCTACCGGATCACCGAATGGGTGGGGCGCTGGTCCATGATCGATGTATTCGTGGTGGCCATCATTGTCGCCCTGTTCCAGATGGGCAATATTCTTACCGTGACCCCGGGCGTGGGTGGCGTAGCCTTTTCCGCCGTGGTGATATTTACCATGCTGGCGGCCCACCAGTTTGATCCGCGCCTGATCTGGGACCAGCAGCAGAAGCTGCCCCCCAACACACAACCGGAGCATCAGCCTTGAGTGATACCCAAGCCGAACCCCGCCGCACCCGGCTTTCCGCCGTCTGGCTGATCCCTCTGGCCGCTGCCCTGATCGGCCTGTGGCTGGTATTCAGTTATCTCTCCAGTCAGGGGCCGGTAATTACCCTGAAACTGACGGACGCGGAAGGCATCAACGCCGGCAAGACGCCGGTGAAAACCCGCAATGTGCAGGTCGGCCTGGTAGAAAGCGTGAGGCTGTCGGATGACATGAGCCACACACTGCTGACCGTACAGATGCAGTCAGACACCGACCGCATGCTGGCCGAGGACACCCGCTTCTGGGTGGTCAAACCCCGGATCAGCAGGGAGGGCGTGAGTGGCCTGAACACGGTACTGTCCGGCTCCTACATCGAGCTGATGCCCGGCGAAAGCGGCAAGAAGGGCAAGCGTTTTCAGGTACAGGACACGCCGCCCCCGGAAAAAACCGGCGCCGGCCTGTTCCTGAAACTGGTCAGCGAGGCAGGGACCAATGTGGACGTGAGCGACCCGGTGCATTTTCGCAGCCTGAAAGTGGGCCGGGTGGTGGAAACCCGCTTCAATGCCAGCGACAAGCGCTTCCACCACCGCATCTTTATCCAGAAGCCCTACGACGTGCTGGTCTCGGACAGCAGCCGTTTCTGGCAGGTCAACGGGCTTGGCTTCAAGCTCGATGCCCGCGGCTTCCAGGCTCAGATCCATTCCCTGGAAGCCCTGATCGGCGGCGGCATCACCTTTGCCGTCCCTGATGGCAATATGCGCGCCGGCGACCCGGTAAAAGACGAGCGGGAGTTCACCCTGCACAACGATGAAGAAAGCGCCCGGCGGGCTCTCTACACCGACACCCTGGATTATGTGTTGCTGGTGGAGAGTAGTGTGCGGGGCCTGAAAACCGGCGCCCCGGTGGAGTATCGCGGCATCCGTGTGGGCACCGTGGAACAAGTGGCCTGGAGCTTTGCCCAATCGGGCCCGGGCACGATCAGCAGTGCTCCCATTCCGGTGCTGATCCGCCTGGAACCCCAACGCATCACTCACCAGAGCCGGGAAGATACACAGCGCTGGCGGCAGGAAATCGATCGCATGATTGATGATGGTCTGCGCGCCAGCCTGAAGCCGGGCAACCTGCTCACTGGTGCCCTGTTTGTGGATCTGGATTTCCATGCCGACACGCCCGCTGCCAACAGTGGCGAACGCTATGCGGATGTGGCCGTTTTCCCCACGATCGACAGCGGCGGCATCAGCAAGATCGAGGACAAGATCCAGCGGCTTCTGGATACCCTCAACAACCTGCCCATGGAATCCATTGCCGGCAACCTGAACCGCAACCTGGACAACCTGGCCGGCACCACCCAACGGCTCGAAGCCCTGCTGGCCGACCCGGCACTCAATGCCCTGCCGGAACGGCTTACCGGCACCCTCGGCGCCCTGGAAGGTACGCTGCAGGGCTGGCAGACCGGCGGCGACGGCTACCAGCAACTGCAAGGCACCCTGCAGAAACTGGATCGTCTACTCAACGACGCCGAACCGCTGCTGGATACCCTGAATCGGCAGCCCAATGCACTGATCTTCCAGCGCCAGCCGGCCCCCGATCCGCAACCCAGAGGCTCCCGCCAATGAAATCATTGTTCATTTCCGGCCTGCTGGTCACCCTGATGGTGTGGCTGAGCGCCTGCAGCCAGACCCCGCCGGCACCCGCGCCGGACTACCTGCTACCCGGCGCCAGCCACAGTGGCCACAGCCCACTACAGATTCGCGTAAGCCTGGCCAGCTATCTGGACCAGGGCGGCATCGTGTTGCAACTGAGCGACACCGAACTGCACGTGGCCCGCCAGCATCGCTGGGCGGAGCCACTGGGCTCGCAACTACAGCGGGCGCTGGCGGCCACCCTGGCAAGCCAGACAACACTCCCTGAACTGGGGAAACTGGATCTGCAACTCAGCCGCTTTCAGGGCATGCAGAGCAATGAGGGTGACGTGGCCATGATCACCGGCACCTGGCAATTCACCCATGAAGAGCAAGTCCAACGGGGAACCATCGAGTGGCAGGGCCCTATTGGCGGCGAGGGCTATGCGGCACTGGTTAAAGCCCTGGATCAGGGCTGGCAGGAAGTCGGGCAGAGCATCACCCAGGCCCTGAAATAACCCGCCACACCGGGCCGAAAGGGCTCGACGGGTTTTGTAGGAGCGCCGCTTGAGGCGCGAACAGCATTAGAAGCGAGTCACGAGGTTCGAGTTTCGAAAGTCCTTTCGTTCCTCGTAACTCGGCCCTGTTCGCGCCTCAAGCGGCGCTCCTACAGCAAAAAGGCCGCACCAGAAATCCGCCGGCGCGGCCTTTTGGTTTTCGTTTGCCAATGCCGTTCTACAACGACTTCTCCGGCATCGGCAACGCGGGCAACTCTCCGTCCAGTTGCTGCAGGCGACGCTCAAAGGCCTTCTGTGCCTTGCTGGTATCACCCAGCGCCTGATACAGCCGAGACAGTTCAGCCAGGGCTGTGGCGCTCTGGCTGGAGTTGGCGGCGGCCTCAAAGAAACCCTGGGCCTTGCCCCACAGACGGGCCTTGAGAGCCACTCGACCGGCCGTAATCAACACCGCTGCGTTACCCGGTCGTTCTGCCAGCCAGCCTTCCAGCACCTGTAGCAAATCATCCGGAGACATATCGTCGATGGCTTCCAGTACCGGCGGTAAGCGGTCATCCCACTGTTGGGTCAACTGCTCACGGACCAGATTCAAGGCGCCCTTACCACCGCCCAGCTGGGCCAGAAAACCGGTATAGCGGGCCACCATGGCCGGATCATTCTTCAAATGAACCGGCACATCCTTCCATAGCTTGCGCAGTTCCTCCCGACGGCTGTCCGCATCATTGAAGCCGGGCTTGCGCGCGGTTTCCTGCAGCAGGGCCAGCCAGGCTCGGCGTTCACGACGGGATTCCTTGCCCTCACCGAAGGCGCGCTTGAGGCGCGGCATCAGGGCGCACAGAGCCGGCCAGTCTTTCTGGCTCTCCAGCACTTCCGCATAGGTACGCAGGATGCGTTTGTTGCGCGGCGCCAGGTCCGCCAGCACCTTGAGCTCCTGGCGGGCCTGCTCCGGATAACCATCATCCAGCGCGAAACGGGCCTTCATCAGCCCGGCCACCAATTGGCCACGGCGGTCGCTGCTGGCATTTTCCAGATACCGCTGACTGGCCTCCACGTTCTCCTGTTCCTGAGCCGCTTCCGCCGCCAGCAACCAGGCCAGCAGGGGCCAGTCACCGTCTTCTCCGGCGGCTACCAGCAGCCGCTCGGCCTTTTCTTGTTCGCCATCCACCAGTTGCAGAAGACCACTGCGCAAACGCCGGGCCGCCACGGCTTTTTTCCAGCGACGTGTAGCTCGCACCGGCTCCAGCACATTCCAGGCGGCATTGCCGAGCAGGGTAAGCACCACAATGGCCACCACCGCCAGCAGTGCCGCCAGCACCACAAAGCCCAGGGTGGTGTCCAGGGAGAAGTCATCGCGGATTACCAGCACGTAGCCGGAATCCGACGCCATCCAGCGCCCCAGTGCCAGTGCGGCAACCAGGGCGATGACGATCAGCAGGGCGACTTTTTTCATGCACCGCCCTCCTTGCGTTTCAACTCTTCAATGGCAGCCAGACCCGCGCCAATCTCCGGCAGGGCCTGAGCCACACTGCTGCCACCCAGCTCTTTCAACGCCTTGCGCATTTGCGCCGCCCGCGGCTCATCCTCACGGAACCACTGGGCCAGCGTCGTGCGCGCATTATCCAGCGCCTGCTGGTAGGCCTTGGCACGTCCTTGCATTAGAGCCAGCTGCGCCTGCTGCAGACTGCCATCCAGGGTCAGACGCACCAGTGACGCCTGCTCGGCAGACAACGGCAACGGCACAGCCCCTTCGTGATGACGTACATTGATCGGCAGGCGGTCGAGCACGTCTTGCCACCAGGGCTGATTCACTTCAGGTAAATCCCGCTCGGGAGGGGCTTCCTCCACTGGCACCGCCAGCTCAGCGGTAATCTGACGCAGGGCGCCCAGGCGAAGCACCATGCCTTGCACATCCACCTGACCGGCACCGCTGAGTTTTTCCATGTCCATGGCCAGCGCCTGACGGGCCGGCAGCACCTTGGGATCATCAAGGCGGGCCAGGGTTTCATCCGCGGCTTTCAATAAACGCCGCGCGGCAGAGGCATCCTGGGTCAGCAGCAGTCGCTGGCTGGCCAGGCTGGCCAGTGCCCGGGCTTCGTTGACCAGCCACAGTGTTTGCCCACCACTCTGCATATCGCTGAGCACGGCGCGATCCTTGACCATACGGGCGGACAGCTCCGCCTGTTTTTTCTCGAAGGAAGACAGCGCGCCCTGCACCTCGCTGCGCTGGCTGGCCATGGCAGCTTTCAATTCGCTGATCTGACCGGCAAGACCGGCTTTTTCTTTCTGCATCTGCTGGAACTGTTGCCAGCCCCACCAGCCACCGGCCCCCAGGGCCGCCAGAACCACCAACACCACCAGTACAACCCAGATGCTCTTGCCTGTCTGGCGGGAATAAAGACGTTCCTGCGTCATGTCAGCTCCATGTTCTGATTATCTGGCACCCCCAAACGGGCGATCCTCTGCGAAAACCTTAATTGGGGCTGCGCTGAGTGTCCATTAAACAATGTAATAGGAGAGGCAAACAGGGCATGAACCCGGGAGATAGATTACAAAACACTACCTTGGCGATATGAAGAGATCAGTCATTCATGTTCTTTATGCAGAAGGCAGAGTGGCCAGCATATCTTCATCATGGGCACTGGCCGCCACTCGCACTGGACCGGCATGTTCCGCACGGATATGAGAGGCCACTCGCTCCCCGGCAGCCACCACCCCGACGTCAGGTGGAATTTTTTCGCTGATGGCTCGCCAGCTTTCCACACTGGTCACCATGACCCAGTTGCATTGTGCAGGGCAATGAAATGCTGCGCAGGGCAAACGACGATAGAACGGCAGGGTGACAACTTCCGCTCCTCGCTCGGCAAGAGTCTGTGCCAATAATTCCCGACCGCTATCACCACGACACAACAGCACTTTTTTTTCCGTCAGTTGCTGCAGGCAGAGCAGGGATAGCACCGCTTCGGAATTGAAACCGCCGTCAGGAACGGTGGGCTGCAGATGCCAGCGGGTAATTTCCGCCGCAGTGGCCTTGCCTACCGCCAGCCAGTGGACGCCCACCGGCCACTGGGGCCAGATATCCGCCATGGCGGCCAGGGCCAGGCGGGCGGCATTACTGCTGGCGAAGAAAACCGCATGGAACAAATCCAGGTCCATCAGCACCCGGCGGGTAGTATCGCTGACCGGCAGCGGCTCGATATGCAGTGCGGGGCTGTGCAGCGGCTGATAGCCAGCCTGACGCAGGGCATCCATTAAGGCCTGCTGCTGCCCCCGGGGACGGGTGACCAGCACCTGCATGACAATCAGCCTTTCTCGTAGAGAGCCTTGAGGATCACATCCGCCCCCTGGGCCAGCAGTTGCTCGGCAATCTCCACACCCAGTTCGGCACCGCGCTCGCGGGGGGCGCGCCCTTCTGCACGGAGCACCTGTTTGCCGTTTTCCTCGGCAACCAGGCCACGCAGCCAGAGCTGATCGTCTTCCAGCAACGCGAAGCCGGCGATAGGCACCTGACAACCACCCTCAAGACGTCGATTCATGGCTCGTTCCGCCACTACCCGGTCCCAGGTATCCACATCACTGAGCGGACTCAGCAGTGCGATGGTGCGCTCATCGCCTTCGCGGCACTCGATGCCGACCGCACCCTGCCCTACCGCCGGCAGGGATTCCTCCGGCGGCATTTCATAACGGATCCGCTCGTGCATCTCCAGCCGCTTGAGACCCGCGGCGGCGAGGATAATGGCGTCGAACTCGCCAGCATCCAGCTTACCAAGGCGGGTCTGCACATTACCGCGCAGGCTTTTCACCACCAGGTCCGGGCGGTTGGCCTGCACCTGGGCCTGACGGCGCAGGCTGGAAGTCCCCACACAGGCACCATGTGGCAGAGCAGACAGGCTGTCATGATGATTGGAGACAAAGGCATCGCGGGGATCTTCCCGCTCACAGATCACCGGCAGCGCAAAGCCTTCCGGCAATTCCATGGGTACATCCTTCATGGAATGCACGGCAATATCCGCACGGCCGTCCATGATGGCCTCTTCCAGCTCCTTCACGAACAGGCCCTTGCCACCAATCTTGGCCAGCGGGGTATCGAGAATCTTGTCACCCTGGGTCTTGATCCGAACCAACTCCACGCTCAACCCCTCATGCAGACTTTCCAGACGCTGCTGAACGTATTCTGCCTGCCAGATGGCAAGCGGGCTGGAGCGGGTGGCGATACGCAAGACTTCGCGGGACATGGGAGATCCTGTGGTTCTGAAATGAGGAGGACAGTTTACAGGAAGAGAAGCTCATACCGTAGGAGCCATGCTCGCCATGGCGAACTGAGCGCAGCGAACCATCGAGATCGCAAGCAAGTTCGCCATGGCGAGCATGGCTCCTACAAATTCAAAAGGGGCAATCAGTTACCGTAAACCACCACGGTAAACTCCGCCAACACCCCGAAGAAGTTCTGGGACTCGTAGTCCACATGATGGATTTCGGTGATGCCGCCGTTGCGCGCTGCGGTCTGGATGCTGGCGTCGCCGGAGGCAATGATGCCGAGAATCGAACGGGTACTGGCTCGGCCAACCCGGGTGGGTTTCTCGGTGGAAGCAGTGGCGGTGAGCGGCGCTTTCACGTTGCCGTAGAGCAGACCGGTGACCGGCATGGTGGCGGAGGCACAACCGCTCAGTGCTGAGGCGCTGACCAGCAGAAGAAGAAGCTTTTTCATGGCAGGTTTCCTGTTCTTGTTATTGGATTGCTAGGAACATGGGGAGGTCCAAGGCTAGCATGCCGACAGACCTCTGTTAACGACTACAGATTCTGCAGCACCCGGCGCAAGCCGGCCACATGCCGGCGGCTGACAGTGAGCCTTTCATCGATGCCGCGCAGGCGTACCTGGTGGTGGCCAGCAGTGGCCATCTCCATACCCTCGATAAACTTCAACGCCACCAGGGCATTGCGGTGAATGCGCACGAACTGGTCACCGAATTCGGTCTCCAGCTCCTTGAGGGTTTCATCGATCAGCACTTCGCCCTCACCGGAGCAGACGGTGACGTATTTCTGGTCAGCCAGGAAATAGCGCACCTCATCCACTGGCACCAGTTCCAGACCCCGGTGGGTGCGGGCACTGATATGCCCGCGCCGCCGCGGCTTTTCTTCACTGACATCCCTGCCGATTTCCGCCAGTTGCACCCGGTTCAGGGTCCGGGCCTTGCCCAGCGCCGTGGCCAGATCATCGGCACTGACCGGCTTGAGCAGATAGTCCACCGCATGGACCTTGAATGCCTGCAGGGCATGTTCGTCATAGGCGGTACAGAAAATCAGCGCCGGGGGATTATCCATCTTGCTGAGATGCTCGGCGGCTTCCATACCGTCCATTTCCGGCATGCGAATATCCATCAGGATCACGTCTGGCCTGGTGATTTGAGCCTGATCCACAGCCTCGCGGCCGTTGGCCGCTTCTGCCACCACTTCAACGCCGTCGGTTTTCTCCACCAGCCGCTTGAGCCGGTCCCGAGCCAGTTGTTCGTCGTCGCACACAAGCACCCGCATAATTCCCATCCTTTTTTTATTGCAGCGGATATCGGATTTCGATTTCGTATTCTTTTTGTTGCGGCCGTGATTCCACCGCCACCTCGTCACCATACAACGCTTCCAGTCGATGACGAATATTCTCCAGCGCCATTCGGTTGCCGTTGTGGTGCCCGTCGCCTTCCGGCTTGGGGTTACTCACCGATAATACCAGCTCGCCATGTTCTGCCAGGGCCCGGATCGTCACCACGCCGCCCGCAGCTAATGGCTGTATGCCATGATAAATGGCATTTTCGAGCAAGGGTTGCAAGGTTAACAGCGGAATCATCACGCTTTTTGCCTCCACGCGGATGTCCCATTCCACCTGGAGACGCTCGCCCATGCGCAATTGCTCAATATGAATATAGCGCCGACACAGCTCCAGTTCCTCATCCAGAGAGACCTCGTTGCCGATATTCTTCAGGCTGGCCCGAAACAGCACCGACAGATCCTCCACCACTTTCTCGGCGGTATCCGGGTCCACCGCAATCAGGCTGGCGATGATGTTCATGGAATTAAACAGGAAGTGCGGGCGAATCCGTGATTGCAGGGCCTGGATGCGCGCCTGTAATTCCGCCTGCCCCTTCTGGCGAAGCTGTTCTTGCACGTAGAAATAGCGCATGACCAGGCCGGCAATAATGGCGGCAATCAGGCCGTTGACGAGAATTTCCATGGACCACAGGGAGCCCGGCATCAGATTTCCGGTCACCCAGCTCATCACCAGGGCCGCCACCACGCTGAACACCAGGGTGTCGATTACCACCAGCAGCACCACCGCCACCGCCGCACCGGCCGGAGCCAGGCGATTGAGTCGGGAACGTAGCTGGCAGACCAGCGCCGCCGAGGTAAGTCCCACCCACTGCACAAACAGGGAGGTGATCGCCAGCCTGCCCATGCTGAAATCGCTGTAATAGGTGGCCACCAGGTTGATTACCAGGGCCATGAGCTCCGCCACCACCACCACCACCAGCACCGCGCGGGTGCTGCACAGATCAGGCAGGAAGCTGGTATTGGGCCGGTCGTCCGTGGCCGCCATTGATTCTCCTATCAGTAAAAATCACTAGTTACAGGCAGTTATACCTTAAGCGAGCACGTCACCCAAGCAATACCGATTGTTCAGGGGGTCCCCGGTCCCTGCTATACTGCGCGCCTCGCAAATCCGGCTTTATGCATGGGAACCGTACGATGACCGACAAGCAGCAGAACAAACTCTGGGGCGGACGCTTCAGCGAATCCACCGACCAGTTCGTCCAGGAATTCACCGCCAGCGTGAATTTCGACCGGCGCATGTACCGCCAGGACATCTTCGGCTCCCAGGCTCACGCGACCATGCTGGCAGAAGTGGGCGTGCTCACCAATGAGGAACGCGACGCCATCATCAACGGCCTGGCGGAAATCCAGAAAGAAATCGAAGCCGGCGAATTCCAGTGGTCCGTGGCCCTGGAAGACGTGCACATGAACATCGAGGCGCGGCTCACCGACAAGATCGGCATCACCGGCAAGAAGCTGCACACCGGCCGTAGCCGCAACGACCAGGTGGCCACCGATATCCGCCTATGGCTGCGCGATGAAATGCTGATCATGGAAGAACAGTATCTGCACCTGATGACCGGCCTGCTGAACCTGGCCGAGCGTGAAGCGGCCACTATCATGCCCGGCTTCACCCACCTGCAGACCGCCCAGCCGGTGACCTTCGGCCACCACCTGTTGGCCTGGTTCGAGATGCTCAAGCGCGACCGCGAACGCCTGCTGGACTGCAAGAAGCGGGTCAACCGCATGCCCCTGGGCGCTGCTGCCCTTGCTGGCACCACCTACCCGATCAACCGGGAGCGTACCTGCGAGCTACTGGGCTTCGACGGCGTCTGCGAAAACTCCCTGGATGCCGTCAGCGACCGGGACTTCGCCATCGAATTCTGCGCCCTGGCCGCCCTGACCATGACTCACCTGTCACGGATCAGCGAAGAGCTGGTGCTGTGGACCAGCGCCCAGTTCAACTTTATCAACCTGCCCGACCGTTTCTGCACCGGCAGCTCCATCATGCCGCAGAAGAAAAACCCGGACGTGCCGGAGCTGGTGCGCGGCAAGACCGGCCGCGTCAACGGCCACCTGATCAGCCTGCTGACCCTGATGAAGAGCCAGCCGCTGGCCTACAACAAGGACAACCAGGAAGACAAAGAGCCGCTCTACGACGCCGTGGACACCATCAAAGGCAGCCTGCGCGCCTTCGGCGACATGATCCCGGCCCTGGAGCCCAACCGCGAAGTGATGCGCGAAGCGGCCCGTCGCGGTTTCGCCACCGCCACCGACCTGGCCGATTATCTGGTACGCAAGGGCATTGCCTTCCGCGACTCCCACGAAATCGTTGGCAAGGCCGTGGCCTACGGCGTAGAAAAGAAGAAGGACCTGAGCGACATGTCCCTGTCTGAACTGAAGCAGTTCAGTGATCAGATCGAAGACGACGTGTTCGACGTGTTGACTCTGGAAGGGTCAGTGAGCGCCCGTAACCATATCGGTGGCACCGCCCCCGATCAGGTGCGCGCCGCAGTTGCCCGTGCCCGGCAGGCGCTGGACAATACCGGTCACTGATCAACCTCGGGCGGACAGGGCACGGCCCTTTCCGCCATCTTTCGCCGAGGGGGAAGCACCACGCTATCCGCCTTCGCACGCACATTCGGAGCTTGATGATGCGCATCATCGCCCTGCTATTTGTCGCCCTGCTGGCTGGCTGCGGCCAGAAAGGCCCGCTGTACTTTGCCCCACAGGAACCCGCCGCCGAGCCCGTAGAGGCACAGGACGACAACGCCGACCAAACCGCCGCATCCGACCAGGATGACGAGGAACAGGAATAATCATGGATCACTTCCAGTACCGCGACGGCGAGCTGTTCGCCGAAGAACTGCCGGTAGAACAACTGGCCGACCGTTTCGGCACGCCGCTGTACCTCTATTCCCGTGCCACCCTGGAACGTCACTTCCAGGCCTTCGACGAGGCCTTCGGCGATCATCCTCACCAGGTCTGTTATGCGGTGAAAGCCAACTCCAACCTGGCGGTACTGAACGTGCTGGCCCGTTGCGGCGCCGGCTTTGATATCGTCTCCGGCGGCGAACTGGAGCGGGTACTGCGCGCCGGCGGCGATCCGGACAAGATCGTGTTTTCCGGCGTCGGCAAGACCGCCGATGAAATGGCCGCCGCCCTGAAAGCCAACATCCATTGCTTTAACGTGGAATCCGCCGCCGAGCTGGAACTGCTCAACCTGGTCGCCGGCGAACTGGATCGTGAAGCCCCCATCGCCATCCGCGTGAACCCGGATGTGGACGCCCAGACCCACCCCTACATCTCCACCGGCCTGAAGGACAACAAGTTCGGCGTGGATATCGCCAAGGCACCGGCACTCTATCAGCGCGCCGCCGAGCTGGCACACATCAAGGTATTGGGCATCGACTGCCACATCGGCAGCCAGCTCACCAAGCTGTCGCCCTTCGAAGATGCCCTGGAGCGGGTACTCAAGCTGCTGGAACAACTGCAGCATCTGGGTATCGAGATTCACCATCTGGATCTGGGCGGCGGTCTGGGCGTGACCTATAACGAGGAAGCGCCACCGGCGCCGGCAGATTACGTGCAGGCCCTGCTCAAGCACATCCCCGGCGACCTGCCGGTGCATATCGAGCCGGGCCGGGCCATTGCCGCTAACGCCGGCATCTTTGTCACCCAGGTGCTGTTTCTCAAGCCCACCGAACACAAGAACTTCGCCATCGTCGACGGCGCCATGAACGACCTGATCCGACCGAGTCTGTATTCGGCCTGGCAGAACATCGTGCCGGTAAAACCTCATGATGCGGATTGTCGGGACTGGGATATCGTCGGTCCGGTCTGCGAAACCGGTGACTTTCTCGGCAAGGACCGGGCCCTGTCCCTGGAGACCGGCGACCTGTTGGCAGTGCGCAGTGCCGGCGCCTATGGCTTTGCCATGGCCAGCAACTACAACAGCCGCAACCGCCCCGCCGAAGTGATGGTGGATGGCGACCAGGCCTTTGTGGTGCGCCAGCGGGAAACCTATGAAGATCAGCTAAAACTGGAATCGTTACTACCCTGACTCCAGCGAACAGCAATCACGGCATAAGGCGGAATTACCTGAAAGGTATTCCGCCTTTTTTATTGCAGCGTTTTGGCAGGGCGTCGCCAGGATTAACGGGAGGAAGACGGCAAGGCCAGAGAAGCTTGGTTATCCTGCAGACGACTTCGCGTTTTCACGTGGTTCGCGGCGCAAGCTCCGCTCCTACTGCGGCTTCGTAGAAGGCCCTGGGGGAAACCCTCCTGCCCCCGGCGGAGTCAGACGCAGCACCTTGATCCCCAGCCAGGCATACACCAGCGCCAGCAGCGGGTTGATCAGGTTGAAGAACGCATAGAACAGATAGTCCGTCACCGGCACCAGCAGCACCGACTGCATATAGGCCCCGCAAGTATTCCAGGGAATCAGCGGGCTGGTGATGGTGCCGCCATCTTCCAGGGCCCGGGACAGATTCACCGGCGCCAGCCCTTCCTTTTCATAGGCCTCGCGGAACATGCGCCCGGGCATGATGATGGAAATATACTGGTCCGCAGTGAGGATATTGCTGCCCAGGCAGGTGGCCAGAGTGGCCGCAATCAATCCCGCCGCCCCCTTCACCGCGGCCAGCAAACCTTCGATCAGTCTGGCCAGCAAACCGGCATGCTCCATCACCGCCCCGAAGGTCATGGCACAGAGAATCAGCCAGACCGTGTTGAGCATGGACGCCATGCCGCCACCGGACAGCAGATCATTGAGCGCCCCATCGCCAGTCTCCACCGTGATACCGCCATAAAAGGTCTGCCATACCACTTTCAGTGACGCCGCCAGATCCGCCTGCGCCACCCCCGCCTGGGCGGCAATGGCCTCGGGCTGGAACAACAGCGCCCAGACGCCCCCCAGCAAGGCCCCCAGGAAGATCGCCGGCAGCGCCGGCATGCGCTTGAGCGCCAGCACCAGCAACACCAGCAGGGGAATCAGATGCAGAAAGGAGATATGAAACTGGTTATCCAGACCGGCCAGTAGCGGGCGGATTCGGTCCACCGTGTCACCAGCCACTTCCGCATTGAACCCCATGAACAGGAAAATCAGCAGGGAGATGACAATGGAGGGCACCGTGGTCCACAGCATCAGGCGGATATGCTCGAACAGATCTGAGCCGGCCACCGCCGGTGCCAGGTTGGTGGTTTCCGACAGCGGCGAAATCTTGTCGCCGAAATAGGCGCCGGACACTACCGCCCCGGCAGCCACCGGCAACGACAACCCCAGACCGTTGGCCACCCCGATCAAGGCCACCCCCACGGTGGCCGCCACCGTCCAGCTGGAACCAATACTCAGGGCGATAATGGCGCAGATCAGGCAGGCCGCTGCATAGAACAGGGCCGGGTTCATCAACTCCAGCCCGAAATAGATCAGCGACGGCACAATGCCGGCCAGCCGCCAGGTGCCGATCAGGGCCCCCACGCTGAGCAGAATCAGCACCGCGCCCAGGGCCACGGAAATCCCCTTGATCATGGCGGTTTCGATGTCCCGCCAGGACATACCGTTCTTGAAGGCAATCAGCGAGGCCAGCCCGGCACACAGCAACAGGGCAATCTGGTTGGGCCCGGAAGAGGCACTGTCGCCGAACAGGTACACCGCCGCCGCCAACAACGCCACCAGCACGACTATCGGCAGCAGGGCATCGAACAGGCTGGGGCGACGATGTGAAGGGGACTGTGTCATGGCAGGCTTACAGACGGCCGTCTGTCCGGTTGCTCTCTTTCCCGTTATGGGCCTTCGCCGGCGAGTAAGCACTTACCGGCGGCGCGAAAAGCGGCGCAGTCTACCAGCACGCTGGCGAAGGCGCATTGCCGGTGGTCGGCCTGCGGGGCGACTGAAGGGAATCGAGAATCGGCATGCAGAACAGGACGTGAATTTTCGCTCCCTGCAACTCGCCTCTGGTAACTGACTCCCCCGCCCCGTGCGATTCACATGCCCATCGCACCCTGTTTTTTTATGCTGTCAGGCCTCGCCGGTCAGCTCTCTGACCAGAGTATGCCCGTTGGGCTCGCACAGGGCATTCTTGAGCACCGGCATGGCCTGGGCCATGTGCTGGGCCAGCGTGTAAGGCGGATTGACGATCAGCATGCCGGAGCCGGTCATGCCACGACCAGAGGCATCCGGGCGCGGGCAACACTCCACTCGCAGCATGTTAGGAATCTCCGCCTTGACGAAACGGCGGATGAAACTCTCGGTGCGGTTACGATCCAGCACCGGATACCAGATGGCATAGGTCGCAGTGGAGAAGCGCTCCATGGCCATCTGCAACGCCGGCAACAGCCCAAGGTAATCCGCTTCCATTTCATAGGAAGGATCGATCAGCACCAACCCCCGGCGATGCTGGGGCGGCAACATGGCCTTGAACCCCTGCCAGGCATCCAGCTTTTCCACACGCACCCGCTTGTCATCGGCAAAGCGACGCTGCAACAGCTCGAAATCGGTACTGTGCAGCTCGGAACACTGCAGCCGGTCCTGCTCGCGCAACAGGCTGGCGCTGATCAGCGGCGAGCCCGGGTACTCGGTGAGCTTGCCCACCGGGTTGAGTTTTTTCACCAGCGCCACGTACTGGTCAATCACCCCTACACCGGTGCGGTTATCCAACAACCGGGCAATGCCGTCCCGGTATTCCCCGGTCTTCTGCATGTGATCACTGGCAATGGTATAGCTGCCGGCACCGGCATGGGTATCGTGCACCGTGAAGGGTTTGTCCTTCTTTTTCAGGTACTCGATGATCGCCACCTGGACGATGTGCTTGAGAACATCGGCAAAGTTGCCGGCGTGGTAGCTGTGGCGATAGGAAAGCATGGTGACAACCTGAAGAAGTGTAAGGGCGCATTGTACACCGAATGCACCCCAGCATAGGAATGCCGCCGGCGGCGCGATATGGGTGTTTCTACAGGGCTCCCTGTAGGAGCGCCTCTTGAGGCGCGAACCTGATCTTAGGCGAAGGGAAAAATCGCCAAGCGCACCCCAAAGTTTGTAGATGGTTTGTTGCCACCCAGAACCCCATCCCTCGCTTGGGCTCAGGTTCGCGCCTCAAGAGGCGCTCCTACAGTGGCTTCGTAGCCAAGCCTGAACGCTCATGGAACAACGCGAATACGCCATCACCTGACGTCGCTCGCATCCCGGAGTACAATGGCCTTTTTACCCGTACCGGACACCCCGCATGAACCTGCGCTTCACCAAAATGCACGGCCTGGGCAACGATTTCATGGTCATCGACGGCATCAGCCAGTCGCTGCCAGAAACCGGCGTGCCCTTTTCCGCCGATGAGATCCGCCGCCTGGGCGACCGGCATTTTGGCGTGGGCTTTGACCAGCTGCTGATCGTGCAACCGGCCCGTTCCGCCGACGCGGATTTCCGTTACCGCATCCTCAATGCGGACGGCTCCGAGGTCAGCCAGTGTGGCAACGGCGCCCGTTGCTTTGCCCGCTTCGTGCGCGATCATGGGCTCACCGACAAGGCCGAAATCGTGGTGGAAACCGCCGACGGGCAGATGACCCTGACGGTGACCGACGACGAGCAGGTGACCGTGGATATGGGCGCACCGCGCTGGGCGCCAGAAGCAATTCCCCTGATCGCCAAGGGTGAACAGGACACCTATTTTCTGGTCGCAGGCAACAATGCCCACGAAGTCGGCGCCGTCGGCCTGGGCAATCCGCACTGTACCCTGCTGGTGGAGAATGTGGACACCGCCCCGGTGGACACCGTGGGGCCGCTGCTGGAAAGCCACGAACAGTTCCCGGAACGAGTCAACGTGGGTTTCATGCAGATCGTCAGCCGCAATGAAATCCGCCTGCGCGTCTACGAACGAGGCGCCGGGGAAACCCTGGCCTGTGGCTCCGGCGCCTGCGCCGCAGTCGTGATCGGCCAGCGACGGGGTTTTCTGGATCAGGACGTGACCGTGCACCTGCCCGGAGGCACCTTGCAGATTCGCTATACCGGCCAGGGCGGTATCCGGATGACAGGCCCTGCCAGCCATGTCTATGATGGCAGCATTGATGTAACCAGCGCATAACTGCGGCGGAACAAGAAGGACGCAATCCCATGACGGAGAACACCAAAGCCAGCGCCGACCAGGTTGCCGCCTACCTGCGCGACAACCCGGACTACTTCCAGCATCGCCCGGAGCTGCTGGAATTGCTGCGCCTACCGGACTCCAAGGGCGAGGCTGTCTCTCTGCTGGAACGCCAGGCGTCCATTCTCCGCGACCGTAATAACGAACTGCGTGACCGCCTCAACGGCCTGCTGGACGTGGCCCGGGAAAACGATCACCTGTTCGACAAGACCCGCCGTCTGACCCTGTCCCTGCTGGAAGCACGGGGAGCCGAAAAACTGTTCCGCAACCTGCTCGCCAGCCTCGGTGACGATTTTCACTGCGACCGGGTGGCGCTGCTGCTCTACGACCGGGAACTGCCCATCCTCGGCGACCTGCGCAACCAGATTCGCTGTGTCGACAGCGACGCCCTGCCCAGTGCCCTCAACCACCTGCTGCGCAACGGCAAGGCGGTCTGCGGCGCCATGCGCGAAGAGGAAATGCAGGCCCTGTTCCAGGAGCACGCCACCGACATCCGCTCCGCCGCTATGGTACCGCTCGAGTACCAGGGCAAACTGGGCCTGCTGGCCATCGGCAGCAAAAGCGCCATGCACTTCCGCAGCTCCCTGGGCACCCTGTTCATTACCCACATCGGCCAGGTCCTCAGCCGCCGCCTGCACGAAGTCCTGCGGCAATACCCGCATCAGGCAGCTAAAAAGACCGGGGAAATCAATTGAGAATTGATAATGGATAACGAACATCCAGCCGCTTCTGGCGCTATCAATTATCAACTATCAATTATCAATTCGTTCCTAACCCATCTGGCCTCCGAGCGCCGCCTCTCCCCGCACACCGTCAGCAACTACCAGCGTGACCTGAAAGAAGCCTTCCGCCTTAACGGGCAGCGGGACTGGGCCACGCTCACCGTGCACGACATGCGCTCGCTGGTGGCCACCCTGCACCGGCAGGGAAAAGGCGGCAAAACCATTGCCCGGCTACTGTCCACACTGCGTACTTTCTACAATTATCTGATGCGCGAAGGGCTGGCCCGGGACAACCCGGCGGTGGATGTGCGGCCACCGAAAAGTGGCAAGCGCCTGCCCAAGGCCCTGGATGCGGACCAGGTGGGCCAGCTGCTGGATGCGGGCATGGAAAAAGGCGACCCGCTGAGCCTGCGCGACCAGGCCATCATGGAACTATTCTACGCCTGCGGCCTGCGGCTGGCAGAACTGCTGAGCCTGAATCTGGACAGCCTGGATCTGAGTGCCGGCCAGCTGCTGGTCACCGGTAAAGGTAACAAGACCCGCCAGCTACCCATCGGCAAACCGGCCCTAACGGCCGTGCGCCGCTGGCTCAAGGCCCGCACCCTGTTCATCAAGGACAGCGAAGAAAAAGCGCTCTTCCTGAGCAAGAATGGCCGTCGACTGTCGCCCTCCAGCGTGCAGCAACGCCTGAAACGCCATGCCCTGGAACGGGGCCTGGATGATCACCTGCACCCCCATAAACTACGGCATTCCTTTGCTACCCATTTGCTGGAATCCTCCGGCGACCTGCGCGCCGTACAGGAACTGCTGGGCCATGCGGATCTGGCCACCACCCAGGTCTACACCCACCTGGACTTTCAGCACCTGGCCCAGGTGTATGACGGCGCTCATCCAAGAGCGCAGCGCCGCAAGAGGGATGACGAGGAATCGTCCTGACGTCTACCGCTTCCTGTAGGAGTTCCCTTCCAGGGGACGAAGCTCGTGTAGCGAGGCACCCGAAAGGGGGACCATTTTTCAAGGAGCTATCGAGTCTGGATATCCCTGATCGCCCTATAGCCGATTCCGTGCTGCGCACGGTTCGCCCCCTGGAAGGGAGCTCCTACAGCAGCTTCGTCGCCATGGTCGGGCACAGCCCCTGCCATGCGTTACAATAGCGCCATGAGCCGCCTCAAACTGATTACCTTTGATCTGGACAACACCCTCTGGCCGGTGGACGAAGTGATTCGCCGGGCGGAGAAGGCATGCAGTGACTGGATCATTGACCGCCACCCGGAAGCCGCCCTGGCGCTGAGCGCCGAGCGGGTACGCGCGGTACGCACGGCACTACTGCGGGAGCGGCCGGATTATCTGGACAACCTGACAGCCCTGCGCCAGGACGCCATGGCCCGGGCCTTTACCGAGCATGGCTTCAGCACCAATGAGGCGCGCAAGATTGCCGAAGAAGCCTTTCTGGTTTTCCATCGCGCCCGTAATCAGGTGACGTTTTTCCCCGGTGCCCTGGGCGTGCTCGAACAACTGGCCGACAGCTATCAGCTGGGCGCCCTGACCAATGGCAACGCGGATCTGCAACAAATCGGCATCGCCGAGCTGTTCACCTTCCACCACTCCGCGGAAACCATCGGCAAGCGCAAGCCCGCACCGGACATGTTCCTGGCGGCACTGGCATCAGCAGGTGTCGACGCCAGCCAGGCCGTCCATGTGGGCGATCATCCCCTGGAGGATGTGCATGCCGCTCGCGAACACGGCATGCATGCCATCTGGGCCAACCTGATCGATCTGGACTGGCCGGTTGATCTGGCCCACCCCCGTCACCATATTCACAACCTTCACGAACTCCCGGACCTGGTACCCCTTTTCGATGACTAAGCGCGCGCAACTTGCCAACCTTCTGGACGATCTGCAAACCGAGCTGGACCAGCAGGGCCTGTGGGAACAACAGCCCCCGGCGCCCGCTGCCTTCGACAGCAGCACCCCCTTCTTTGCCGACACCATGGCTTTCAGCCAGTGGCTGCAGTGGGTATTTATCGGCCGCTTCCGCGCCATCCTCGACGCCGACCATCCCCTGCCCGGCCAGTGCGACGTGAGCCCCATGGCAGAAGAGGCTCTGAAGGGAATGGAGCAAGATGTCAGCGAGATCATTGATCTGCTCAAGCGTTTCGACGAGCACTTTTGAGGTAGTGGCAAGCGGCAACGCGCATCCGTAGGAGACTGCTTGCAGGCGAACCCACACACTGTAGGAGCGTCGCTGGCGGCGCGATTCAGGCCTTAGCGAGGATTTGAGATTCAATGTAGGAACGGAGCGTAGCGAAGTAACGCACGTAGTTCCGTGCGGCCCGAGGGGTGAGCGAAGCGAATAACACCGCTTGAGATGCGAACCGAGCGTAGCGAGGGGACAGAGACGAGGGCTGCTGCATTGTTTGAAACCTGTCGAGCTCTGATATCCCTGATCACCCTGCGGGCGATTTCCGCGCAAGCGCGGTTCGCACCTCAAGAGGTGCTCCTACAGCGACTGCGAAGAGAGCTCGGAGGTTGAGGAACTTTTAGCCTTTCCCAATCCAATCGAGCGCAGCTCGAGCTACCGAATCACGCTATCCCTTAATAACGCCCGCCAGTCTGACTCCGTTTCGCCAGCCGACAGTGTCCACAACCAGTTGCCGTTTTTATCCAGGGCTTCAAGGGCCGTGATCACCTGTCCCTCGCCGGGCTTTCGCAGACGCCACAGGCTTTGCATCTTTGCCATGTCCAACGATATCAACGCGCCGTTGTGGGCCAGATGACAATGACTGCCCTGCCAGCGTGGCGACGACCAGGGTGCGGTCATACACAAACGCACCCCCTGGTTGCCAACACACAAGGTGGTCGCATTATCGCGATGTGATGCTTCCGCCAGCACCGCCGGCAGGGTTTCCGGGCGCACCATGCAGGCAAAGCTGTCACGCACCGACCGATACAGCACGGCGCGCTGGTTGTGGCAGCGCTGCAGCAGCTGGGAGAAATCCTCCTCGTCGGCACTGCCGGCCCAGTCCCGCTCCAGTTGCGATAGCGACCCTAACTCACCCGCCACAATGCGAGGCAGACCGGCAGGCGGATTCAGCGTCTGCTGATCCGGGTGCAGCATGGCACAGACCAGTTCCTCGAATGCCAGGCCACCACTGTCCGGCGCCACCGCCATCTGTTGCAGCGGTTGCCCCTGGCGGTCGAAAAACACCAGACTGCGGGCCGGCAAGGCGCCGGTGGGTTCCAGCACCGCCAGTACCGAATGCCACTGGGACACCTGCAGACTTTGCCGTAACCGGCAACGGTCACCCACTGACTCCAGCCACCACTCGCCCTCATGGAAAGCCGGGTAGTGCATGTTCTGGGATACCCGGGAACCACTGGTAAACGTCGTCACCACCAGGGAGCCAAGCCGGTACAGGGCCTTGAGAATGGCCAACGGCTCGTCCTGCAATCGTAAAACCCGATCACCGAGGGCTGCGCCGCACTGACGAAGCAGAGGGGATGCCGCCGGCGCCGGGGACCACGCCATCACTGACATGCTACCTCCAGATCGCCGCACCACCGGTTAAGACACCTCTGATGCCCTGTTCAGAAAGGGTTATTCAGAAGCGCCTTAATGGTCGGCGGTGCTTGTTATTAGGTGTGGAAAGCTGGCGGCGGCTGGCGATCCACGTCAGGGAGAAATTGAGACGCTGCATGCAACACGGGACACGCATCAACACGAAGAAATGCTTTTCATTGTGACTGGCCCCGCCCGGAAACCTGATGCGCGTCCTGCTGGCCAGAAAATCTGAAAGCCGATACCGCGTTGTTGCGTAAAGCGTGTTGCGCGCCGCGTTACTTGGTCAGAATTAGCCGATTATTGTAGGTGCGCCGCAACTGGTAACGCTCACCGGCATGCTCAATCCAGAGCTTGCCCTGATGATTGAGCAGCAAGCTGCTGGCAACACTGCTTTCTGCATTGATCGCAACCCGGCGGGTAGTCGTGGTGACGTTCTTCTTGAGCTGAGTCATGCTGGCCTCCTTGTCTATACATGAGAATAATTATCATTATTGATTGAAGGGCCGTCAATGCTCTTTCCTGATTTTCTGATGGGGGTCACAACGCAGCCTTGACGCCAGCCAGCATTAATGGATCTTTCCACGTTAACCCTTCTCCCTTTCTGGCGCCCACCATCGGACTTCTGCGCGCTTTGCTTTTCTTTGTCCGCCGTCCTGCATGCCATCCGGCAAGTGTTTTTACGTTCCCCTATCGAAAGCCCTGCACAACCGCGCTAGACTGAATTCATGAATACCGCGATGGCACACCCCATGACTGAATCCCCCCAGGAACGTCTGGCCGCTATCCTGGATAGCCACCAGCCTTCCTCCATTGTTACCGTCAGCCTCAACCCCATCCCCGTCGTCAGCCAATGGTGCAAGGACCACGACTGCAACCTGGTGGAAATCCAGGAGCAGGATCCCTTTGCGGCACTGGATGATATCGAGCGGGTAGATATGGCGATTGTGGCCGACCAGCTGGAATACATGAGCCAGCGGGACGGCGAGGCACTGATGGGCCTGCTGCGAAACCTGCACACCGATTCCATGGTGGCGGTGTACCAGCCCACCCTGGCCCCGCAGAAACTACGCTGGCCCAGCAATGGATTTCTGGCACTGGGTTGCCGGGAACAGGGACACTTTGCCCAGGATGGCCGCGAGCTGAACATCTACAGCTACGACCTGGACAACTACAACTTTGAGCGCAAATGGAACAACCCGCGCTTCTGGGCCAACCCGGAAAACTGGGGCAAGTACTGGTGGTGACCCGGCTGTGCCGTAGGGTGGATTAGCCGAAGGCGTAATCCACAATCCTACCTCTGCCGATGGCTCAAGGGCATGAAGGTATTTAACTCGCCGATCGGTGTTAATTGGGTTTCTCTTCACGGTGGTGGAAAGGTGGATTACCCCTTCGGCTAATTCACCCTACCTGCAACCAACCCACCGCCATCAGCGCCCCACTGACGAATATTGCCGCCTTTCCCTGTGCACATCCCGCTCGCTGTGGTGAAATAGCGCCTTTCCCGCTACACCTTACAGCCAATATGATCAGCCAACGTTTTCGCGAAATTCTCTTTTTCTGGTGGCGCAACCTTGGCCCGATCTTTCTGGTCACCGCGCCGTTTGCCCTGCTCACCGAAGCCAGCCAGTGGCTGTTTGGCCCCAGCTTTGTATTTCCGGAAGAGGCCGGCGGCGCCCTGCAGTTCAGCGGCATCAGCCTGGCCATTGTGCTGCTCAGCCGCCCCCTGGCCGAAGGCGCACTGATCGCTCAGCTCGCTGCCACCCGCACCGGCAAACCCGCAGGCCTGCTGCAATGCCTGGCCGCCGCCTTGCTGGTCTATCCAATGCTGCTGGCCACCTACGCCATCATGGCCGTTGGTGTCTCGCTGGGTTGGCTGGCATTTTTCTTCCCGGCGCTATGGGTCTACACCCGCCTGTGTTTCGCGCCTTTCCTGGTTGTCCTGAAACGCCGCAACCCCATTGACGCCCTGCGCCAATCCTTCGCCATGACAGAAGCCCAGCAGTGGCCGCTGATGCTGATACTGGTGCTGGTGTTTCTCGCCTACCTGATGATGAGCAGCATCCTGGCCAGCCTGGTGACCTCCGTCATCAGCCAGCCCCAGGCTACCGCCCTGCTAGTGGGCGTGCCGGTCAGCCTGATGAGCGCGCTGGTGAATGTGGCCGTGTTCCGCTATTGGGAAATGGCCCAGGACAGTGCCACCTAGTGGTGGCGGTAACGTTTTCACCACTTTCCCGCCACCGCCACCTGCCGCTGTTCTGCCCTGCCAGCGCTCTCCTTCCGGATACAACCGACACCGCCCGCTGACGTTTTGTCACCGACTTCGACCAAAGCCGCCATGGCAAGTGGCAGTTTTGATGGCATACTGCCCTGAAGAATAAACCAACCGGGGATATGTCGTGCCACAACACACTATGCATCTGAGCTGGAGCACCCGCGGCGAGGATCACTACCTCTGGCACCTGGCTGATGGCAATGAAGTCCGTGTGGTGGATGGCCATCATGGTCAGCAGGAATTCATGGAACCGGAAGAGGCCTTTATTGCCTCCCTGGCCAGTTGTCACCTGCTGTCATTCCTCACCGAAGCCGCCCGCGAAGGCTTGTCCGTCACCAGCTACGATGATGCCCCCGAAGCCATCCTCGGCCAGAATGAAAAAGCGATGATCTATGTGCGGCAGGTACTGCTGCAACCCCTGGCCACCTTCAGCGGCGAACAACCGGATGCCGGCAAGATCCAGGCCCTGCACCAGCGCGCCCACGAGAAATGCTTTATTGCGCAGTCTGTGAAGAGTGAAGTATTGATCGAGCCGAGGGGGTGAATCAGCTACGAGCTTCTAGCTGCGACGCGGGTAAGGCAGAGCTAATCGATTGAGCCCGGTTTTATGTAGGAGCTATGCTTGCATGGCGAACCGGGAAACCAGGCCTGCCCGTCATTCTTTCTGAAACCTGTCGAGCCCTGATATCCCTGATCGCCCTCCGGTCGATTTCCGCGCAAGCGCGGTTCGCCATGCAAGCATAGCTCCTACAGCGGCTTCGTAGAGGTGCCTAGGTCAGCCCCCTATCCAACCGAGTGTAGCTCGCCCCCTATTTCCGCTCGTACACCACGAACGAATAATCGTAGGGGTTCGGCCCTTCCGCCGGGAAATCCTCCCGGCCGATCTCTTTCCATTCAGACGTATCGTATTCCGGGAACCAGGTATCCCCTTCCACTTCCGCATGGACTTCGGTGAGATAGAGCCGGTCCGTTTTCGGTAGCGCCAGCGCATAGATCTCTGAGCCCCCCATCACCACCGCTTCGTCCTGGCCTTCGATAAAGGCCACGTTCTCCGCCATGGTCACCGCCTCTTCCAGCGTCGCCACCACTTTGGCGCCTTCCGCCTGAAAATCCGGCTGCCGGGTGATGACGATATTGGTACGGCCGGGTAACGGCTTGCCCAGGGAGTCCCAGGTCTTGCGGCCCATGATCACTGGCTTGCCAAAGGTGACCTGCTTGAAGTACTTCAGGTCGTTGGGCAGATACCAGGGCAGCTTGTTATTGCGGCCGATCACATTATTGCTGGCCTTGGCGACCATCAGGGAAAGACGAATGGACATGCAAACCTCGCTGACACGCAGCACGCTTGCATGCACCACGCGTGTCGGCGTGTTGCGTGAAAGCGTGCAAGCGTTTTTCTAAATCGCCACCGGCGCCTTGATGTGGGCGTGGGGCTCGTAATCGCTCAGGGTGAAATCCTCGAAGGTAAAGGCAAACAGATCCTTCACCTCCGGGTTCAGGGTCATGGTAGGCAATGGGCGCGGGTCGCGGGCCAGCTGGGTATCCGCCTGCTCCAGATGATTGGAATACAGGTGCGCATCACCCAGGGTATGCACGAAATCGCCGGGCTCCAGACCACAGACCTGCGCCATCATCAACGTCAGCAACGCATAGGAGGCGATGTTGAACGGCACGCCCAGAAAGATATCGCCGCTGCGCTGATACAGCTGACAGCTCAACTTGCCGTCCGCCACATAGAACTGGAACAGGCAGTGGCACGGTGGCAGTGCCTGCTTGCCGGCAGCGGCATTGGCGTCCGGGGAAATGGACGGGTCCGGCAGCACCGCCGGGTTCCAGGCACTGACCACCAGGCGGCGGGAATCCGGGTTACGCTTGATCTCCGCCAGCACCTCGCTGATCTGGTCAATCACCTGGCCATCGTGGGTTTTCCAGCTACGCCACTGCTCGCCGTAGACCGGGCCCAGCTCACCTTCCGGGGTCGCCCATCCATCCCAGATCGACACTCCGTTTTCCTTCAGATAACGGATGTTGGTGTCGCCGGACAGAAACCACAGCAGCTCGTGAATGATGGAGCGCAGGTGCAGCTTCTTGGTGGTGACCATGGGGAAGCCTTCGCTCAGATCAAAACGCATCTGATGGCCGAACACCGCATAGGTGCCTGTACCGGTACGGTCTTCCTTGAAAGTGCCATGCTCACGCACCTGGCGCAGCAGATCGAGATATTGCTTCATGAACGACTCCCGGAAGGGGTGGCGGCACGATCATCATGGCGGTAGGCCCACACCATCATGGCGGCACCGAGAAGTATCATCGGGATGCTCAACAACATCCCCATGGTCAGCCAGCCACCGCTCAGGTAACCGAGGTGGGCATCCGGTTCACGGAAAAACTCCACAAAGGTTCGGCCCAGACCATAGCCAACCCCGAACAGCCCGGTCACCGCCCCGGCCGGCCGCGGCTTCGCCGAATAGAACCACAACACGAGAAACAGCAGCACCCCTTCCAGGGCAAACTCGTACAGCTGGGAAGGGTGCCGTGGCAGGCGGTCCGGATCGGTGGGAAACACCATGGCCCAGGGCGCATCACTGGTGCGACCCCACAGCTCTGCATTGATGAAATTACCCAGGCGTCCGGTGGCCAGGCCGATCGGCACCATGGGCACCATGAAATCTGCCACCTGGAAAAACCGTTTGTTGGTCTTGCGGCCGAACAACCAGAACGCCACCAGCACACCAATGGCGCCGCCGTGGAAGCTCATGCCGCCGTCCCACAGCTTGAACAGCCAGATCGGATCATCGAGAAACTTGCCGAAGTTATAGAACAGCACATAACCCAGCCGGCCACCCAGGATCACCCCCATGGCGCCATAGAAGACCAGGTCGCCCACCTGATCCTTGGTCCAGCCCGAGTTCGGTTGTTTGGCGCGGTATACCCCCAGCAACCAGGCGGCGGCAAAGCCGATCATGTACATCAGGCCGTACCAGTGCACCTGAAGGGGACCAATGGCAATCGCCACCGGATCAATCTGCGGAAATTCCATAATGCCTATCCCAAAACCAGCCTGAGGCCGATGACAAACAACACCACCGCGAACACCTTTTTCAGCATCGCTGAAGGAAGCCGGTGGCTGAGTCGCGCCGCCAGTCGCGCGAACGGAAAACTGGTGAGCACTATACCGGCTGTGGCCGGCAAAAACACATAGCCCAGCGCCCCCTCGGGGAGCCGGGTTTCCTGCCAGCCGGCCACCGCAAAACCCAGGGTGCCGGCAATGGCGATGGGCAGACCACAGGCGGAGGCGATGGCCACCGCCTCCTGCATTTTCAGGCGACACCAGCTCAGGAACGGCACCGTCAACGAACCGCCGCCAATACCAAAAATGGCGGACCCGGTACCGATCAACACCCCGGCCACACCCAACCCCACCGCCCCGGGCACCCGTTCCGGCAGGTTACCGTCTGGCGCTTTGCGGCCCGTCAGAGCCATCTGCAAGGCAATCACCATGGCAAACAGACCAAACAACCGGGTCAGCAGTTCCCCTTTCATGGCATCGGCAATAAAGGCACCCGCGAAGGCCCCCAGCACAATGCCCACGCCCAGCCGCAACACCACCGGCCAGCGCACAAAGCCGGCCTTGTGATGGGTACGCACCGCGCTGATAGAGGTGATCATGATGGTGCTCAGAGAGGTGGCCACCGCCATCTTCGCCACCAGATCAGCGGGGAAACCGAGCCCGTGAAACAGAAAGATCAGCGCCGGCACAATCACCACACCACCGCCCAGGCCCAGCGCCCCGGCCAGCAGCCCCGCACCCACACCAACCCCCAGACAAATCAGAAACAGTTCCCACATTGGCCAGCCCTTAGCGCCGGTTCATAATCTATACGCAAGGCAGGTATGCTAGCACGCTACAAGTGCCACACGCTGGCGGGATTACCCTTCCCGTTGGAGCCTTGCTAGCAAGGCGAAGGCACCAGCCCATACCCTTTATTGACTGGCAACATTCATGTGCATTGTGCTTTTCGACTGGCAACCAGATTCAGCTACCCCCTTGCGGATGGCCGCCAACCGGGATGAATTCCACGCCCGCCCCGCCGAGCCCGCCCGCTGGCGTGGCGATATCTTCTGTGGTCTGGACTTGACCGCCGGCGGTACCTGGCTGGGCATCCACCGCAATGGCAGTGTCGCCGTGGTCACCAACTACCGCGAGCCCATCGCCGGCCGACAAAGCGGCGAACGCTCCCGGGGCCTGCTGCCCCTGGCCTTCCTGGAAGGCAGCCAGTCGCCGGAACAGTTCTGCCGGGAACTGGCCGAACAACAGCACCACTACGGCGCCTTCAACCTGCTGGTAGGCACCCCCGACAGCCTCTGGTACCTGGGCAACCGCGGCGGCGCTCCGCAAGCGGTCACCCCCGGCATTCACGGCCTGTGCAACGGCCTGCTGGACGATCCCTGGCCCAAGGTGCAGCGGGCCAAACAACATCTGGCCAACGCCATCACCGCCGACTGCAGCACAGAACAGCTCATGGAAGTGGTCGACGACCACTTCCAGCCCCCGGACAGCGAACTTCCCGACACCGGCGTCGGTCTGGACCTGGAACGTCTGGTGGCCCCGGTCTTTATCCAGTCCCCCACCTACGGCACCCGCGCCAGCAGTGTGGTCGAACTGCATCGCGACCGTGACCCGATCATGCTGGAACAGGGCTGGCTGCCGGACGGCTCAGCCAGCGGATCTCTGCAGCGCAGTTAACCCTGACTACGCAGATCCGTTACTGCCCCAACATCAGCCCCGCATAAAACCGCACCATGTGCGGATACTGCTTGCGGGGCAGACGTTCGTTGTGGCCGTGGAAGCGGGCCAGATCGTCCTGGCCCAGGGAGACCGGCATAAAGCGGAATACCTGGTCGGACAGGTGCTGGTAGTGACGGGCATCGGTGCCGGCGATAAGCAGGTAGGGGGCCACCACCGGCTGTTCCGGTAACGCCCGCGCCAGCGCGGCCAGTCGATCGAAGCTGGCGGAGGGGATGTCGGTGACGGCGGATGGATCGGACAGGAAAGCGCCCTTCGAGGTGACGCTGATATTGTCCGGTAATTCGTTTTGCAGATAGGCCCGTAGACTGTCGCGGGTTTCTCCTGGCGCAAGCCGGAAGTTCAGGGTGGCGTTGGCGGTAGCCGGCAGAACATTTTCCTTTACCCCGGCCTCCAGCAAGGTGGGCGCCATGGTGGTGCGCAGCAGAGCATTGGTTTCCGGTTTGCCTTCCAGCTGGCGAATAATCAGCGGCTCGAACAGCCACAGATTGGCAAACACCAGCCGCTTGGCAAACGATTGATGAGGCGCCACCTGTTCCAGCATCTTCCGGGTGGGCAGACTCAAAGATGCCGGTCTGGGGTGCGTCTGCAAGTGATGAATCGCCGCAGCCAGATCACCGATGGCCGTTCTCTCCGGCGGCCGGGAGGAATGCCCCGGTTCAGCTTCCGCCTGCAGTTCCACTGTCATGTAACCCTTCTCGGCAATCCCCATTAACGCCACCGGACGATCCATACCCAGGGTGCTGCCCGGCAGCATCATGCCTCCCTCATCCAGAATCAGGGCAAACCGCAGGTTCTGCTGTTCCAGCCAGGCAGCCATTTTCACCGCGCCCTCGCGGCCACCGATTTCCTCATCGTGACCGAACGCCAGATACACATCACAGGCGGGAGCCTGACCGCTTTGCAGCAAGGCTTCCGTGGCTTCCAGAATCGCCATCAGGCTGCCCTTGTCATCCAGGGCACCGCGGCCCCAGACAAAGTCGTCATCAACGACGCCGGCAAAAGGAGGCTTCTGCCATTTTTCCGGGGAGGACACTGGCACCACATCCTGATGGGCCAGCAGCAATTGTGGCGGGCAGTCGTTCTTGCTGTCCCAGTGATACAGCAGACTATGGCCGAAGGCCTTTAACGAAAGGGTCTGGTGGGTCAGCGGAAAGCTGTCGCGCAGAAAATCATGGAAGCCGACGAAGGCATTCGGCTGGTCCGGCAGGGTGGGAAAACGCAGAGCCGCGGCCAACCGCCCAACCATGGCGTCTTCATCCATGGCTTGCGGCAAATCGGGCAGCTCAGCAACGCGGCTGTCTGCCTGCGGCAAGGTCAGGGTGTGATAGAGCAGCACCGCGAGCAGGATAAGCACAGCTAGCGCCAGCAATTGCAGCAAGCGTTTCATGTTCAGCCCTCACGTCTTGTTGTTCTGACAGGCTCGCTGTTTCGTCAGACCAGCGCCTTGCGATTGCGCAGCAGCTCGCCCAGCCCAGCCTTGTCCAATTGCAGGTCCACGTAGGCGGCGATGACTTCGCCGTTGTCCATGGCCAGCACTTCGTTGAGCAACTGGCGGGTAAAACTGGCTTTGACCTGGCGCACGGCGGCTTTCACCTTGAGCAGGTTGGAGGCATTCATGGACAGAGCGTTAACGCCCATGGCCATCAACAGCAACGCCGAGCCCACTTCCCCGGCCATCTCCCCGCACACGGATACCGGCACGCCTTCCTCATGACCCTGCTCGACCACATGCAAAATGGCATGCAGCACCGCCGGGTGATAGGAGTTGTACAGGGATGCCACCTGACGGTTGTTGCGGTCCACCGCCAACAGGTACTGGGTCAGGTCGTTGGTGCCGATGGACAGAAAGTCGACTCGCTGTGCCAGCGCCCGGGCCTGGTAGACGGCCGCGGGGACTTCGATCATCACCCCCACCTGAGGCATGGCAATGTCGAGGCCTTCATCACGAACTTCCAGCCAGGCACGGTGAATCAGATGCTGGGCTTCTTCCGCCTCGATCACACTGGTGACCATGGGCAGCATGATGCGCAGGTTGTCCAGGCCGTCGCTGGCCTTGAGCATGGCCCGCACCTGCACCATGAAAATTTCTGGGTGATCCAGGGTGACGCGGATACCCCGCCAACCCAGGAAGGGGTTTTCCTCTTCGATGGGGAAGTAGCTCAGCGACTTGTCGCCACCGATATCCAGGGTGCGCATGGTCACCGGGTGCGGCGCAAAGGCGGCAAGCTGCTCCCGGTAGATCACCCGCTGCTCCTCTTCAGAAGGAAAGCGGTCGCGGACCATGAAGGGAATTTCCGTGCGATACAGCCCCACCCCTTCGGCACCACGCTCGATGGAGCGGTTGATGTCGGTCATCAGGCCGGTGTTCACCTGCAGGGGAATGCGGACACCGTCCAGGGTTTCTGCCGGTTCATCGCGCAGCTTTTCCAGGCCCGCTTGGAGATTGGCCTCCTCGGCGATGATTTCTTCGAACTGCTCCTTGAGCTCCGGTGAGGCATTGGCCACCACCCGGCCACGGAAACCATCAACGATGATTTCCTTGTCATCCATCTTCTTGAGCGGCAGGTTCTGGGCTCCCACCACGGTGGGGATGCCCATGGCGCGGGCGACGATGGCCATGTGTGAGTTGCGCGAGCCACGGGTCGTCACGATGCCGCGAATCCGCTCGCGGGGAACTTCCATCAGCATGGGCGCGGAAATATCTTCGCCCAACAGAATACAGTCATCCGGGAACACGATATGCCGGCGGTTCTGGCTCTGCAGTTGCGCCAGTACCCGTCGCCCCAGATCGCGCACATCCGCCGCCCGTTCGCGCAGATAGGGGTCATCCATCATCTCGAAGTTGCGCACGTGGGCATCCACCACGGTGCGCAGGGCCCCCTGGGCCCACTGGCCCTCGCGAATATGCACAATCACTTCGGCGGGTAACGCATGCCGATCCAGCATGCGCAGATAAACATCAAACAACGCCTGCTCTTCGGTCCCCAGGCTCTTGGACGCTCGCTCGGCCAAGTCTCGCACTTCCTGACGTACGCGCACCAGCGCATCATCCAGGCGGGCGATTTCCGCGCTGACATCTTCCACCTGACGATCCGGCACGGCAGACAGATCCGCCGCCGGGAACAACAGCACGCCGAAGCCGATGGCCGCACCAGGGCAGCCGGGCAGACCATCATAAAAACTGGGCAGGTCCGGCCCTCCCGGATCCAGCTGATCGAACAGCACCCCGGAGGCATGGGCGTGGGCAATCACCGCCGACAACTGGGCGGAGATAGTCACCAGAAAGGCTTCTTCACTCTGATCGAAACGGCGCACATCACGCTGCTGCACCACCATCACCCCGAGCACCTTGCCATGATGCATCACCGGCACGCCGAGAAAGGCGTGAAACGGATCTTCGCCGGTTTCCGCCAGGTAATGGAATTTGGGATGGCTGAAGGCATCTTCCAGGTTCACCGGCTCTTCGCGCAGGCCTACCTGACCCACCAGGCCTTCCGACAGCCCCAGACTGACATGACCCACCGCTTCCTGCTTGAGGCCTTCGGATGCCATCAACACATAACGCTGCTCTTCTTCGTGACGTAGATAAATGGAGCACACCTCGGTGCCCATGGCATCACGAACCCGCTTGGCCATCAGGTTCAGCGCGGAGGGGATATCCGCCGCGTTGTTCACTTCCTGGACAATGCGTCGCAGGGTATCAAGCATTGGGGTTGTCTCCCGGTGAAATCCGGTTCTTTTCCTGCTCTTCCCGTTCCCCCTTCAGGGCCGGGGCAAGTTCGCGCAGGGCACGGGCATAAACGCCGCGTTTGAAATGCACTACCTTGCGGATCGGATACCAGTAATTAACCCAGCGCCAGGCCTTGAATTCGGGGCTGTCGCTGGCGAACAGATCAATGGCAGCCTCTTCCGCCGTCAGCCGCAGCAGAAACCACTTCTGCCGCTGACCGATACAATGGGGGCGATTGCGAGGCCGACGTAGAAAACGGCGCGGCAGACGATAAGTCAGCCACCCTTCGGTACTGGCAACAATCTCAACGTGTTCAGGACGCAGACCGACCTCTTCTTCCAGCTCGCGAAAAAGCGTTTCCTCCGGGGTTTCTCCGGGCATCATGCCCCCCTGGGGAAATTGCCAGGCATCACGGTTACCTACCCGTCGACCCCAGAATACTCGGCCATCCTCGCCGGCAATGATGATCCCGACGTTCAGCCGGAATCCCTTGTCATCAATAATGCCTGTCATGGTGTCTCTACGAGCCGGCACACCATTGCCGACTCTGGCTCCTTGTTGGCCCATTAAACCTTGCCGGGCAACCCGCAATCAATGCACAACCGTGCAACATCCAGTCCAGAAACGCTGTCAGCAAGGCTCCATACCGCCCCGCAGCTCCCTATAACTTGTCATTCGCTTCGCATAAAATGTGCCGTTCACGTAAGGAGAGGCCATGACGCTCGCAATTTTTGACCTGGACAACACCCTGATCGCCGGAGATTCCGACCACTTGTGGGGAGACTGGCTGGTGGAAAAAGGCATTGTCGACCAGCAGCATTACAAGGACACCAACGACCAGTTCTATGTGGATTACCAGAACGGCCGTCTGGATATCATGGCTTACCTGCGTTTTTCCCTGAAAGTGCTGGCCGAGCATGACATGGCACAGCTGCATTTCTGGCGTGAGCAGTTCCTGGCGGAAACACTGGATGCCATGTGGCTGCCCAAGGCCGAGAGTCTTCTGCAGAAGCACCGGGACCAGGGCCATACCCTGATGATCATCACCGCCACCAACGATTTCGTCACTGCCCCGCTGGCAGACCGCCTGGGCGTGGATCACCTGATCGCCACCGTGGCCGAGTGCAAGCGCGAGCGCTATACCGGTAACGTGGCTGGCACACCCAGCTACCGGGACGGCAAGGTGGAACGGCTGGCAGAATGGCTGCGCGCCAACGACGAAACACTGGCCGGCAGCTGGTTCTACAGCGACTCCCACAACGATCTGCCGTTACTCAGAAAAGTGGACAACCCGGTGGCGGTGGATCCGGATGCGACCCTGGACCGGGAAGCACGGGAACAAGGCTGGCCAGTCATCAGCCTGCGCTGAGACTCATAAAAAGGGGAAGGGGAACCATGCGTTATTTTCTGGCCGCGCTGCTGGCACTGGTGTTAAGCGGCTGCGACAACAACACACCGGAACCGGAATCGGCGCCGGGCGAAGCCACTGATATGTCGGCCGCCGTGGCAGATATTCCCGCCACCGACTGGCAGAACAACGCGGACCAGACCTTCCAGAATGGTGCCGCCGCCTGGCAACAGGCTATGAACGATTTCGAACAGAACCGTGAGCAGGCGCAACTGGACGCGCTGCGTGAGCAGCTGGAAAGCTGGTATGCCGCCTTTGTGGATCACTACCTGCTCGCTGCCAGCCGGGCCTGCCAGCTCAATCAACAGGAATTGCTCAACCGCATGGATACCTGGCCGCTCTACCCCGGCTACCTGGATGCCCTGCCGGAATGGCCCGAGTCCGGGTTGATCAGTGATCCCTATCTGGAAATGACGCGTAAATCCCTGCGCACCCAGCACGGCGCCACCGATGCCAGCGAAGCCAGCCTGGGCTTTGCCGCCCTGTTTGTGGCACTCAATGGCACCGAAGAAACCCCCAAGGCACTGCCCCTGCTGGCCGGCGATGACGAGATCGCCCTGCGTCGGCGAGAGTATCTTCAGCTTGCCACCGAGCAGCTGCTGACCGATGCCAAACTGCTATCCGTGGAGGCGCCCCTTGATTCACAGGCCCTGAAATGCGGCCTGGAACACACCCTGGCTCGCGACGCCCGCAAAGCCAGCACCGACCTGGAAGCGGAAGGCCTGTTTATCCCGGCAACCGTGCGCGAAGTGAATGCGGAACGGTTGTTGAAGGGTGTGCGCAATATGGATCAGACCGCACTGGAAGCCTGGGCAGAAAAAGCGCCGGGCATTGAGGAGGCCCTAGCAGCATCGAAAAAAGAAGGCCCTGACGCGCTGGCAACCTGGCTGAATCAGCCCTGAAAGAGTAAAACCTTTGTAGGAGCGGCGCTTGAGCCGCGAACCGAGCGAAGCGAGGGGGAACAGATTCACCAGCGTTTTCGCAAGCAGGTTCGCGGCTCAAGCGCCGCTCCTACAAATGCAATCAACACAGGGCAACACGCGGGCCCCAGTCACAAAAAAAGCCCGTCGGATTTTCACCCGGCGGGCTTTTTTTGTGCTGAACGCTACTTAGAAATTGTAGCGGCCGAACACACCGTAGGTATCACGGTCGCCACCGACAATAACGCGGGCGCCCAGATCCACCACCGGGGTCAGTTTAAACAGACCCTGGCCGTAAACACCCAGATCGTCGTCGTACAGATCCATATAGGTCAGGCCACCGGACAGTTCCAGCTGTTCGGTAGTCGCGTGACGAAGGCCACCGCGCAGCTCGAAACCGATCTCATCATCTGACTTACCCGGATCAAGATCACGGTCATCGTAGATGATGTCGGCGGATGTCACGAAGTCCAGGCCTCGCTGCAACGGCGTGTGAAAGCCGGCACCCGCGGAGAGCCGAGTACCATCCACATCGCCATCACGGAACGGACCGCGATCGTAATCACCATCAAAGAACCCCAGGCTACCACGCAGAAAAATATGCTCATCCAGAGCAAAGGAACCCTCTGCGGTCAGGGCATCCACGTCCACATCGTTGTCCAGATCCCACCGGTCATAGGCCAACTGCCCATAGGTGTAGGAAAAGCCGTTATCGCGAACCATGGAAGTCTGCTGCTCCGCCATGGCCGGTGCAGAAACAGCCAGGGCAATACCTGACACAAGCAAAGTTTTCTTAAACATAGAAAAGGTCCTCTCAATATTGATAAACGGCATCAATGTGCTGGTACTTTAGTGGTGATATGGAGTCGCCGGCGCACGAACAGTTCCGCCTTTTTGACAGTTTTATAAAAATTTTCAATGCCGCCGGCAACTTATAGCACAGGGTTGACCTTGGGGTTACCCTGAAGTTTGACAATCTGTGACGACAGGAATGGTTACGCCCACACCGGCTAATAGGAGATCCTGATGCAGACACAGAGGTTCGATATTCAGGGCGCCAGCTGCCAGAGCTGCGTCCGCAAGATTCGCGAGGCGCTGTCCGCCATCGCAGGCATCGACGATGTGCAGGTGGATCTGGATGCCCAGCAGGTGACCGTCACCGGCACCGCCGACAGTGCCGACTTGCAGGCTGCCCTGGCCAAGGCGGGTTATGCCGTCGAAGACACGCCGCCTCACACTGCATCAGCATCGCCCGCCAGCACCGATCAGGAACAGCAGCTTGCCATTACCGGTGCCACCTGCGCCGCCTGCGTACGCACCATCGAAAACGCCCTGCGCAACACCGCGGGGGTCAACCAGGCACAGATGAACTTTGCCGACCGCACCGCCAGAGTCAGCGGCACGGCGGATACCCAATCCCTGATCGACGCAGTAGAGAAGGCGGGCTATGGCGCCAGCCCAGTGGACGACAACGATGATGATGGCGCCCGCGAACAACAGGAGCAGCAACACTATCGCCGCCTCCTGCGTCATACCTGGCTGGGCCTGGGGCTGGGCGTACCGCTGATGGCCTGGGGACTGCTGGGCGGCAACATGATGGTTCAACCCGGCGCCGCCAGTCAGTGGATCTGGCTGGCTATCGGCCTGCTGACCCTGGCGGTGCTGGCCACCGCCGGGCGCCATTTCTTTGTCGGTGCCTGGAAGGCGTTTCGCAATCACAACGCCAACATGGATACCCTGATTGCTCTGGGCACCGGTGCCGCCTGGCTCTACTCCATGGCCGTGGTACTGATTCCCGCGGCGCTCCCGGAAGCCGCCCGCCATGTGTACTTCGAAGCCAGTGCCATGATCATCGGCCTGATCAACCTGGGCCAGGCCCTGGAAGTGCGGGCCCGGGGCAAAACCAGCGAAGCGGTAAAACGGCTACTGGACCTGGGCGCCAAAACCGCCCGGGTGGTTCGCGACGGCCCGAATCACGAAAAAAGGGAGCAGGACATCCCGGTGGAGCAGGTGCAGACCGATGACATCCTGCGCGTACGCCCCGGGGAAAAAATTGCCGTGGACGGCATCGTCGAAGAAGGCGAAAGCCGCCTGGATGAGTCCATGCTCACCGGCGAGCCCATGCCGGTGAGCAAGACCATCGGTGATACGGTCAGCGCCGGCACCCTGAACGAAGGAGGCACCCTGCTCTACCGGGCCACCGCCGTGGGCAAGGACACCGCCCTATCACGCATCGTGGCGCTGGTGAAAAAGGCCCAGGGCAGCAAGCCGCCCATCGGTCGCCTGGCCGACGACGTCTCCGCCGTCTTCGTTCCCACCATCATGCTGATCGCCGTGGTCGCTGCCATGGCCTGGTTCAATTTGGGGCCGGAGCCGCGTATCACCCACATGCTGATCAGCGCCACCACGGTACTGATCATTGCCTGCCCCTGCGCGCTGGGGCTGGCCACGCCCATGTCGGTGATGGTCGGCGTCGGCAAGGCCGCCGAGCACGGCATTCTGATTCGTGAAGGTGACGCCCTGCAGACTAGCAGCAAGCTGGACACCATTGTCCTCGACAAGACCGGCACCATCACCGAAGGCAAACCGGCGCTCACCGATATTCTCTGCGCCGAGGGTCAGCAGGAAGACCACCTGCTGCAACTGGCCGCCAGCCTGGAAAGCGGCTCCGAGCATCCGCTGGCCCGCGCCATTCTAGAAGCCGCTCAACAACGTGACATCAGCCCGGACCGGGCCGACAATTTCCAGGCCCTCAACGGCAAGGGCGTCAGCGCCACCCTGAACGGCAAATCATACCGGCTCGGCAACCGCCGCTGGCTGGAAAGCGAAGGGATTACGGCCAACCTGGACAGCAGCTCGCTCACCGAGCGTGGCGCCACCCCCCTGTTCCTGGCTGAGGGAAATACCCTGCTGGGTATCCTCGGCGTGGCCGATCGCATCAAGGAAGACTCCCGGGACGCCATTGCCCGCCTGAAGGACCAGGGCCTCACTGTGGTGATGATTACCGGTGATATTCAGGCCAGTGCCGATGCCATCGCCAAACAGGTGGGCGTGGACCAGGTGATGGCGGAGGTGCTGCCCGAGGACAAGGCGAAAAAAGTGAAAGCGCTGCAGGATAAGGGCCGCATCGTGGCCATGGTTGGCGACGGCATCAACGATGCCCCGGCGCTGGCCCAGGCGGATGTGGGCTTTGCCATCGGCACTGGCACCGACGTGGCGATCGAATCCGCCGCCATCACCCTGATGGGCGGCTCCCTGCATGGTGTCGCCGATGCCATGGCGATCTCATCGGCCACGGTACGCAACATCAAGCAAAACCTGTTCGGTGCCTTTATCTACAACAGCCTTGGCGTGCCAGTGGCTGCCGGGGTGCTCTACCCCCTCACCGGCAGTCTGCTCAGCCCGGTGATTGCCGGCGCCGCCATGTCGCTCAGCTCGGTGACCGTGGTCAGCAATGCCAACCGGTTACGCCTGTTCAAACCCCAGCGAGGCAAGTCATGACACCAGAACAACTGGCCGCCCAGCTGCGCTGCCCCAGCGGCGATGACGGCGCTCAGGTCGCCGACAACATGAATCAGCATAACCAGCCGATCATCGCTGCCAGCTACCAGGCCCTGACGCCATCGGACGGTGACCATATCGTGGAAATAGGCCCCGGCACGGCGGGCCACCTGCCGGACCTTTTGGCCATGGCCGACGATCTGCACTATACCGGGCTGGACCTGTCACCGGACATGGTGACCCAGGCGCAGCAGCATCATAGCCATCTGGAGCGGGTACGTTTCCTGGCAGGCGATCTGCATGATGCGCCGCTGGCCCCCGGCAGCGCAGACCATGTTGTCGCCATCAATGTGGTCTACTTCTGGGATCCGCTGCTGCCGGCCTTGCGCGCCATCCGCACACTGCTGCGCCCTGGCGGCAAGCTTTGTCTGGGCCTGCGCGATAGACACAGCATGGCCACCCTGCCAGTGTTCCGGCACGGTTTTCTCACCTACGACGGCCCGGATCTGCAACAGGCCCTGAAGACGGCGGGCTTTGTCGACGTTCGCCAGCAGATCATTCCAGAGCAAAGTATCAACGTGATGGGCCAGGTCATGCACAAGACCGGCCTGGTCATCACCGCCCGCAACCCGGAGGTCGTACCATGACACTGCTGATCAATCTTGCCGGCCTGCTGCTGATGGTAGGGATCGTCTGGTGGTTCTGGCTGTCCAAATCCACAACACAGAGCCAGGAAGTCAGCGATCAGGTCGCCACCATCGTGGTCGCCGACGGCGTCTACAGCCCGGCCACCCTGCGCGCCAGGGCCGGGGAGACACTGACCCTGTACTTCGACCGTCGGGATCCTTCCCCCTGCGCCGAGCAGGTGGTGTTTCACGGGCTCGACGTGAGCGAGTTTCTGGAAACGGGTACCATCACCACCGTGACCCTGAACAACCCGCCCGCCGGCGAATACCGTTTCACCTGCCAGATGCAGATGTATCAAGGCAAGTTGATAGTCAGCTGACGCTGGCAGGCCGCACGCACAGAAGAGGAAACACAATGAAAGTATTTTCGGCACTTCTACTGGCTTTTTTGCTGGCCGCCTGTGGCGATGATGCCCCACCCCAGCCCCAGGCCACCGAAGCGGCCCCTGCGGCCCCTGAAGAAGCCAAAACCGCCAGCACCGACAAGGTGATGGAAGTGTACAAATCGCCCACCTGTGGCTGCTGTGGCGCCTGGGTCGATCACATGAAAGACAATGGCTACCAGGTGGTCTTCCACGAACAGCAGAACCTGCAATCCATCAAGGAAAAAGCCGGCATCCTCCCGGGGCAGGGCTCCTGTCATACCGCCTTTATTGGCGACTACGTCATCGAAGGTCATGTGCCCGCCAGCGACGTGGACCGTCTGCTCGCCGAGCGACCCGATGCCAAAGGGCTTACCGTCCCCGGCATGCCTGTCGGTTCCCCCGGTATGGAAATGGGCGACCGCAAAGATGCCTATGATGTGCTGTTGTTCGATGAAGACGGCACCCAGGTCTTCAGCCACCATCCCGGCAACTGATCCCCCTGTAGGAGCACCTCTCGAGGTGCGAACCCGAGCTCAGGCGAGGGAAATCTATCTGGTAACGTCAAACCTGTTAACCGGTTCGCACCTCAAGGGGTGCTCCTACAGGGGCTTCGTAGCCCCATTGCCTGCTCTTCAACCTGTCACACCAACCCGTTACAGTCTCTCCCTTTTGCGTGTAACGAGATACTGAATGCTCCCTCTTCACGACTGGCTACTGTTGGCCAGCGTCTGCGCCCTGGGTGCCATGGCGCCCGGCATCAGCCTGGCGGTGATCACCCGCCACACCCTCCATGGCGGTCCCCGAGCCGGGGCCATCGCCGGGGTTACCCATGCCCTGGGAATCGGTATCTGGGCCACCGCCACCGTCACCGGGCTGGCGGTACTGTTCCACCGCTACCCGTCACTGGAATTATTCTTCAGCCTGAGTGGCGCCTTGTTCCTGCTGTGGATGGCCTGGAAAAGCTGGCAGGCGGGCAAGCAACCGCTGGCGCCCATGGATAACTCCAGCCAATTCAACGTCCTGCATGGCGCTGCCCGCGACGGCTTTCTGGTGGCGTTCCTGAATCCGAAAGTGGCCCTGTTTTTCCTCGCCCTGTTCAGCCAGTTCCTGCAGACGGACATGGCCCAGGCCGCCCGCATCCAGATGGTGCTGACCTCCATGTTCATCGATGGCGGCTGGTATGTACTGGTGGCCGTATTGCTGGGCCGAAGCCGTTTTCTGCCGTGGCTGCGGGCCCACCATCACTGGGTGGAAAAAGGCACCGCCGTGTTGCTGGTCGTCATCGCCGCGAGTGTGGTGTGGCAGGCAGCGTGACGTCAGGCATCCTTTAATTTCCTCTTTGACCTTGGGGTAGCACCGAGGTTAATAATGGTTCCATGAAACAATATCTGCGCCTCGATTACCGGTCCTTGCTGGCCGGACTGCTTGCCACCCTGATGCTGGTGGTGACAAGCAGTGTGTCTGCGCAGGTTTCCTTGAGCCATCTGGATACCGCCCCCCAGCCCCATTGCCATCACCATGCTGACATGGCACAGCCCGACCATGGCGACAGCCAGCACTGCCCCCAGGATGACGGTTGCCAGTGCCTGACCCTGTGCCAGATCAGTGCCACCACCGTCGCCCTGTTCAGCGGGCAGGCGGATATCCCCGAGCGCCCCTGGCACCCCAGCCTGGAGACCGGCCTTCACGATGGCATCCACCACCTGCCGTTACGGCCACCGTCCCTGACTGTTTGAGTTCGCTGTTCCACTCAAACAATCAGGAGATCCATCATGAAAACCGCACCCCCGTTTTCCCTGCCACGACGCCGTTTCGTGCAGGGCCTGGCGCTCGGAGCCACTGGTCTGGGGCTGGGTCTGACATCCGCCCAGCTGCTGGCCCGTCAGGGCCACACCGGCGCCCCCACGCTTACCGGTGACACCTTCCACCTGACTCTGGGTGGCGCCGACGTCAACATCACCGGCAAGACCCGGCCGGCAACCACCATCAATGGCATCGTCCCCGGCCCCACACTGCGCTGGCGCGAAGGCGATACCGTCACCCTCAAGGTCACCAACCTGCTGCCGGAAACCAGCTCCATCCACTGGCATGGCCTGCTGCTGCCGTTTGAAATGGACGGCGTACCGGGGCTGTCATTTGATGGCATCAAACCGGGAGAAACCTTTACCTACCGCTTTCCGATCAAGCAGAACGGCACCTACTGGTATCACAGCCATTCCGGCTTTCAGGAACAGACCGGACTCTACGGTTCCATCATCATTGATCCGAAAAACCCGGAGCCCCATGCCGCGGACAGGGACCAGGTCATCGTGTTGTCAGACTGGAGTGACGAGGACCCGAACCACATCTTCGCCACCCTGAAAAAGCTCAGCCACTACTACAATTTCAACGAACGCACCGTGTTCGACACCCTGCGCGATTTCCGCGACAAGGGCGTGATCCAGACCCTCAAGGATCGCCATATGTGGAACACCATGCGCATGAGCGACCGGGACCTGGCCGACGTGACCGGTTACACCTACACCTACCTGATGAATGGCCAGAGCCCCAACGGCAACTGGACCTGCCAGTTCAATCCGGGTGAACGCCTCCGCCTGCGCTTCATCAACGCCAGCGCCATGACCTTTTTCGATATCCGCATTCCCGGCCTGGACATGACCGTGATCGCCATGGATGGCCAGCCGGTCAAACCGGTGCCCTTCCACGAGGTGCGCCTGGGCGTGGCTGAAACCCTGGATGTGATCGTGGAACCCAAAGCGGATCGGGCCTACACCCTGTTTGCCCAGAGTATCGACCGCAGCGGCTTTGCCCGTGGCACCCTGACACCCGACCCGACCATGGTCGCCCCGGTGCCGGAGATGGATCCGCCGCCGCTGTTGGGCCATACCGAGATGGGCATGGGTGCCATGCAACACGGCGACAGCCATACAGGCATGGACCATGACACCATGACGATGAGCAGCATGGACCATGGGCAGATGAATCACAGCATGAACGGCATGGATCACACCGACGCCGTTCCCTTCGCGGAAGATCCAGACAACCCGGACCTGCCGCCCAGAAACAGTGCCACCGAGCATGCTGCCACTGAATACGGCCCCGGCGTGGACATGCGCGCCATGGCCCCCGGCGCGATGCTCGCCGACCCGGGCATCGGCCTGCGCGACCGGGACTGGAAAGTACTCACCTATTCGGACATGGAAACTGAGGACGGCCCACCAGACAGCCTGCACCCGGACCGGGAAATTGTGCTGCACCTGACCGGCAACATGTCCCGCTACATGTGGAGCTTCAACAGTATTCCATTTGCCGATGCCGTACCGCTGGAGCTGTATCACAACGAACGGGTTCGCATCACCCTGGTCAACGACACCATGATGACCCACCCCATCCACCTGCATGGGCTGTGGAGTGATCTGGAAGTGGGCAATGGCAAGCTGCTGCGCAAACACACCGTCACCGTGAAACCCGGTGAGAAACTCAGCTACCTGGTGCGCGCCGATACCCTGGGCCGCTGGGCCTATCACTGCCACCTGCTCTACCACATGGACGCTGGCATGTTCCGGGAAGTCCGCGTGGTCGACGCTCCAACGGACGGCAACCACTCACACCATGGCGCTCACGGGGAGGACGCATGATGAAAACATCGACCTTTCTGTTCAGCGCCCTGACAGCCATGACCGCCGCCACGCCGGCCTGGTCCATGAGCGAACACCCGCCCCGCTTCAGCAAAGTGCTGGTGGACCAGCTTGAGCTGCGTGACAGTGACGAAGGCACGGTGCTGGGCTGGGATGCCAACGCCTGGTATGGCGGCGACCTGAACAAGCTTTACCTGTCCACGGAAGGCGAACGGCTGATGGACCCGGAACACCACGACGAAGACGCCGGCACGGAAAGCGCCGAAACACGACTCGCCTGGAGCCATGCCTTCGCCCCCTACTGGGACTGGCAACTGGGCTGGCGCCGGGACTGGCAACCGGACAATCCCAACCGGGACTGGGCCAGCCTGGGCATTCAGGGCCTGGCGCCCTACTGGTTCGAGCTCGACGCCCAGTTATTCCTGGGTGAAGACAACCTCAGCGAATTGCGTCTGGAAGTGGAATACGAGCTGATGTTGAGCCAGCGTCTGGCGCTGGTACCGGAGGTGGAAGCCAGCTTCTACGGCAAGGACGATGACGACCTGGGGATCGGCGACGGTCTGGTCGCCATTGAATCCGGCCTGCGGCTGCGCTACGAAATCCGCCGGGAGCTGGCCCCCTACATCGGCATTCATTGGGAAAAACAATACGGTGATACCGCCGACAGGACGCGGGCGGCGGGTGGTGATCCGGAGGAAGCATCGCTGGTGGCCGGGATCCATTTCTGATTCTGAAAAACCCGAAGGCAGCAATCTTGCGTAGGGTGCCACTGAGCCTGAGGCGAACTGCACCAACCAACGGTGCAGTTCGCCTCAGGCTCAGTGGCACCCTACAGGACCCCTTATGCCGAGGTGTTGTCGTATTCCTCGTTTTCCAGAACCCGCAGTTCCTTGTTGTTCTGGATCTGGATATCCAGGTCACGCAGGCGGCCATCGCCGATACCGTAAATCCAGCCATGGATCGTCAGTGGCTGATCGCGGCGCCAGGCTTCCTGGACCACGGTAGTGTTGGACACATTGATCACCTGACGCGCCACATTCAGCTCGCACATGCGATCCAGTTGGGCCTTGTCATCCGGCAGCTTGACCAGGTGCTTGCGGTTGCGCAGATACAGCTCACGTACCTGCCGCAGCCAATTGTCGATCAGGCCATGGGGTACATCTTCCATGGAAGCCTTTACCCCGCCGCAGCCATAGTGGCCCACCACCATGATGTGCTTCACCTTCAACACGTCTACGGCAAATTGCAGCACCGACAGCAGGTTCAGGTCGGTGTGGTTCACCAGGTTGGCCACATTGCGATGCACGAACAGCTCACCGGGCATCAGCCCGACCACCTCATTGGCAGGCACGCGGGAATCCGCGCAGCCAATCCACAAATACTGTGGGCTCTGCTGCTCGCCCAGCGCCTTGAAGAACCCAGGATGCTCCTCCTCGATGTCATGACGCCACTGCTCGTTGTTGGTAAAGAGTTCAGGAAGGGATTTCATGGTCTCTCGCTTGGTTACGCATTCACGCTACACGCAGCATATTTGCACGCTACATACTAAAGGCTTTCTGGAGCATCCCCTCTGCCTTGAAGGGGGACGAAGGCGGCGACTAACCACCGGTCATATTCATGAACCGTACCAGTTGCTCGCCCGGTGCCAGATTGAAGTCGTGCCGCTCCGGTTTGATGGCCATGGCATCAATGATTGCCTGACGCAGGGGGGCATCCTCCGTGGGGTGCGCCCGCAGTACTGCCCGCAGGTCCACACTGTGCTCGTGCCCCAGGCACAGAAGCATACGGCCCTCGGCGGTAATTCGCACCCGATTACACAAATGGCAAAAATTTTGTGAGTGGGGAGAGATAAACCCGATGCGGCTGTCACTGCCCGGCACCTGCCAGTAGCGGGAGGGCCCGCCGGTTTTGTCCGCCATGGGCACCAGGGTCAGGCGCTCAGAGAGCTGATCCCGTAACGCTTCGGAGGAGACAAACTCCAGCGCCCGATCATGTTCACTGATGGCCCCCAGGGGCATTTCCTCGATAAAGGAGATATCCAGCCCCCGCGCCAGGGCGAAATCCACCAGTGCCGGCACCTCATCCTGATTGCGTCCGCGCAGGATCACGCTGTTCAGCTTGATACGGCGGAAACCGGCCCGGCGGGCCGCCTCGATCCCCGCCAGAACCTTGCTCAAATCGCCGGTGCGCGTGAGGGCCCGAAACCGCTGCGGATCCAGGGAATCCAGGCTGATATTGAGCCGATCCAGCCCACCGGCCTTCAATTCACCGGCAAAACGGCCCAGTCCGGCGCCGTTGGTGGTCATATTCAGTTCATCCAGACCCGGAAGTGCACCAAGACCACGCACCAGATGCGCCACGTTACGGCGCACCAACGGCTCGCCACCGGTAAGTCGGATTCGCCTTACCCCCAGCGACACCAGAACCCGCCCCAGCCGCCCCATCTCCTCCAGAGTCAGTACCTGGGCCCGGGGCACAAAGGTCATATCCTCCGCCATGCAGTACACACAGCGGAAATCACAGCGATCCGTCACCGACAGCCGCACATAGTCGATAGTGCGGCCGAAACGGTCCTGCAGTAGCGGATTGTCAGTGAAAGTGTCAGCGGCCATGGCGGTACTGTAGCAAATGCGGGGCCAAGCCGGGGAACCAGCGCTTACTCGGGCAATAACCTCCCGGTTCCGCCCTCCTGTGGAGCCCTTCGTGGCTCCCCAGCCCCTGATGGCTACCCCACGCCCGTCGGCCGGGACTGGCTCCGGTTGGTCAGGCCCTTGTCGGTCTTGTTAGAATGTTCGCCGACCTGAATGCGGGGCGCTGCCGGACCATGAAACGCCATGTCCGCCATACCCCCTTCATTCCGAATTCATCTACCCCTAAAGGGTTTCCATGCAAATTTCAGAAAACTCCGTAGTGTCTATCCACTACACGCTCACTAACAAAACCGGCGAGACCATTGATTCTTCTATCGAGCGTGGCGAGCCCCTGGCCTACCTGCACGGCGCTGGCAACATCATCCCCGGCCTGGAAAACGCCCTGGTGGGCAAGGCTGCCGGTGACAAGCTGGACGTAACCGTCACCCCGGAAGAAGGCTATGGCGAGCGTCACGAGCAGCTGATCCAGCAAGTGCCGAAAACCGCCTTCGAAGGCAACGAAGAGAATCTGCAGCCGGGCATGCAGTTCCAGGCTCAGACTGAAGCCGGTCCTCGCATCTTCACCATCACTGCTGTGGAAGGTGAGGAAGTGACCGTTGATGGCAACCACCCGCTGGCAGGTGAAACCCTGAACTTCGCCGTGGAAGTCACCGAGGTGCGTGAAGCCTCCGACGAAGAGAAAGAACACGGCCACGTACACGGCCCGGAAGGTCACGACCACTAAGGTCTGCACCTCCCGCAAAAAAGGCGCCTCTGGCGCCTTTTTTATTGTCCCTTGCTCCCCCAGGACTAACCTGACAGTGAAAGCAAGGTGAAAATCTTGCCGTTTTCTCCCTTCTTTTTTAACAAAATGACTCCCTGCCCCGGCTTACTTCAGCTTCTTGTTGTGGATTGTGCACAATTTTGTAAAGCCATATTGAATGTATACTCAGCGCCCAAATAGGATCGATGCTCTTTGATATTTCTGTGTTTCACGGGAGAGCGTCATGCGCTACATAACGATACTAATTCTTTCCGCTTTGCTTTCGAGTATTTCCCTTTCCGCTCATGCGCTGGAAAAACGAAAATTCTGTGTTTTCGACATCATCGGCGCCAACGGCGACATCTATAACATCATGAAGGACTACAAGACCGCCGCCGTTGCATGGGGCGTGGATGTGGAACTGAAACCCTTCACCGATGAAAAGATCGCTGCTGAAGACCTGAAAGCCGGGCAATGCGATGCAGCGGTTCTTACCGGTATCCGTGGCCGTCAGTTCAACAGCTTCACTGGCAGCATGGACTCCATCGGCGCCATCCCCAGCTACGACGCGATGAAAACAGTCATTTCCGTCATTGCCAGCAACACGCCATCCATCAACAAACAGATGATTTCCGGCCCCTATGAAGTAGGCGGTGTTGTTCCCATGGGTGCAGCCTTTCTTTTTCTGAAAGATCAGGAATTGGATACCGTTGAAGAGCTGTCAGGCAAATCCATTGCGGTGCTTGAATATGACAGTGCCCAGGCAAGCATGGCATCCCGGGTGGGCATGTCACCGGTGATGTCAGACATCACCAACTTTTCCACCCGCTTCAATAATGGTTCTGTGGATATCTGTTTTGCACCGATCATGGGCTTCTCTGCGCTCGAGCTATACAAGGGCATGGCGCCGGATGGCGGCATCCTGGATTACACCCTCGGCCAGCTCAGTGCCCAGATCATTCTCAAGAAGGACAAGTTCCCGGCGGATTATGCCCAGCAGTCCCGGGAATTCATGTATGGCCAATTTGACCGTGCCATGCGCCTGATTGAGAACGCCAGCAACGAAGTTGATGATAAGTGGTGGATCCGGATCCCGGACGCGGACAAGTTGCGCTATGACGAGATGATGCGTGAAGCGCGAGTCGCTCTGACTAAGGACGGCGTCTACGACAAATCGATGATGGGCCTGCTCAGAAAGGTTCGCTGCAAGCTGGAACCGACACGGGCGGAATGCGTTAACCCGATGGAATAATGTCTCTCGGGCCGGGAGGAGCTCTCTCCCGGCCCTGTCTTTCAGGACCAACTCACAGCACGGATAGCAGTCTCTCTGTATCCAGATGTTCCTCGATCAAATCTGCCAGCCGGTCCAGATCCTTCTGTCGATGATCATCGTAATCCACCGCCCGCTCACCACGAAGTCCCGCCCATTGCAGTATCCCGTTGCAGGCCTCGGCACGATCGAACAGGCCATGTAGGTAACAGCCCATGACCTGACCATCGTCGCTGATGGCGCCCTCGTTACGTTCCCCCAATTGCAGCATGGGCCGCAACAACGCCGATCCTTCACTAACGCCGTTGTGAATCTCATAGCCATGAATGGCAGTATCAGCAGGGAGAAAAACGCCCTGTACATTACGCAGCTGCTTGCCGGCAATCAGCCGTGTGGTCATGGCCAACCAACCCAGGCCAGTACTACTGCCGGCATTGCTTTCCAGCCCGTCAGGATCGTCAACCCGGTCCCCCAACATCTGAAAGCCCCCACAGATACCCAGCAGCTTGCCGCCGTAACGCAGATGTTTTTCGATCTGCGAGTCCCAGCCCTGCTCACGCAGGAAGGCCAGATCGGCGCGGGTCGCCTTACTGCCGGGGAGGATCACCAGGTCTGCCGCCGGCCAGCTCTCGCCCATTTTCACAAAGCGAAGGTCGACCTGGGGATGCAGGCGCAAAGGATCAAAATCATTGTGATTGCTCATGCGCGGCAGCAAGGGCACCACCACCTTGAGCGCACCAGCGTCATGATCACCCTGCTCGGCTACCGCGTCTTCCGCATCCAGGGTCAGGCCATGCAGGTAAGGCAGCACCCCAAATACCGGTTTGCCGGTGCGCTCCTCCAACCAGTCCAGCCCACCCTGCAATAGAGACAGATCACCACGAAACCGGTTGATGACAAAGCCCAGGGTGCGTTGCTGCTCTGTGTCGGAGAGAAGCGCCAGTGTTCCGGTGAGATGGGCAAACACGCCGCCGCGATCAATATCCGCCACCAGAATCACCGGGCAATCCACCATTTCGGCAAAGCCCATATTGGCGATATCGTTTTCACGCAGATTGATTTCCGCCGGGCTGCCCGCCCCTTCGGCAATAATCACCTCATAGCGGTTCGACAGATCCGTCCAGGCCGCCAGCACCGCCTCACGAGCGGTGTCCTTGTAGGCGTGATAATCCAGCGCCTGCATGTTGCCCAGTACCTGGCCACGGAGTATCACCTGGGCGCCCATATCGGTCTGCGGCTTTAGCAGCACCGGATTCATATCACTGTGCGGCTCAATCCCGCAGGCCAACGCCTGCAATGCCGTAGAACGACCAATCTCCCCGCCGTCCACAGTTACCGCACTGTTCAACGCCATATTCTGCGGCTTGAACGGCGCCACCGAATACCCGCGCTGCGCAAACCACCGACACAACGCAGCAACAACCGTACTTTTCCCGGCGTCGGAGGTGCACCCCTGAACCATCAGCGTTATCGACGAACGACCAGCCATCGTTTTGTTTTCGCTATTAACTATTCACTGTTAACTATTCACTAAAGTTCAACGCCCTTCTGCGCCTTTACCCCAAGATCCGTGAACGCATGCTTCACCACTTTCATCTCGGTGACGGTGTCGGCGAGTTCAATCAGTTCCTTTGGTGCATAGCGACCAGTGACAACGGCGTGCTGCATGGCGGGGCGGTTTTGCAGATCGTCGAGCACGGTATCCAGATCCAGATACTCGTAACGCAACGCGATGTTCAGTTCATCCAGCAACACCATGTGATAGCTGTCGTCCTGCAACATTTTTTTGGCGATATCCCAGGCGGCACTGGCGGCGGCCACATCCTTTTCCCGGTCCTGGGTGTCCCAGGTATACCCCTCGCCCATGACGTGATAATCCACGCCGGGCAGATCACGAAAAAAGGCTTCCTCGCCGGTACTGAACGCGCCCTTGATAAACTGCACCACCCCCACCTTCATACCATGCCCCAGAGCCCGGGCCAGCATACCGAACCCGGAACTGCTCTTGCCCTTGCCGGGGCCGGTAAGCACCAGAAGGATCCCCTGGTCCTTGTCCGCATTGGCAATCCGCTCACGCATGATTTGCTGTTTCTTTTCCATCCGCCAGGCATGACGCTCAGGACTTTTAGGATCCGGTTTCATACTGTTTTCCATTTTTTGGTTCTTTTCTCAACGCTTTTGAATTTCGTTATTAATCTGGGCAATTAAGAAGACATGTCTTCTGAAGGCTCACTCCGTAGGAGCTATGCTTGCATGGCGAACTGGCGAGCGATCTGCGCAAGCAGGTTCGCCATGCAAGCATAGCTCCTACAGCCTATTAACAGTTTTCACCCCGGCACAAACACCGGCGCGCCGTTGATCTGCCCCACACTGAGCTTCTGGTCATAAAGTCGCTCCAGCGCCTCTGGCACCAGCATGGTCTTGGCGGGCCCGAAGCACAGCTCGCCATCGGGATAGAGCAGTAGCAAATGGTCACACCAGCGGGCCGCCAGATTCAGATCATGCAGGCACATGAACACTGCCGCGCCCTGCTCCGCCTGGCGGTGCAGCAGCTCCATCACCGCTACCTGATGATGCAGATCCAGATGATTGGTGGGCTCGTCTGCCAGCCAGATGGCCGGCTGCTGGGTCAGGGCCGTGGCGATGGCTACCCGCTGGCGCTCGCCCCCGGACAGGGTGCTGACCAGCCGATCGCTGAGCAGACGCAGGGACAGGGCATCCATGGCCTGATTGGCCAGACGAAGATCACTGCCACTTTCCCGCTGCCAGGGGGAAAGAAAAGGATGACGGCCAATCAACACGGTTTCCTGCACCGTGGCTGGGAAACTGTCCTGACGTTCCTGAAACACCACCGCCATTTTTTGCGCCAGTTGCCGGCGGCGCAGTTGAGTCAGGCATTCGCCATCCAGCAACACCTGGCCACTACGCGGCGGCCTTAACCCCGCCAGGGTATGCAGCAGTGTGGACTTGCCCGCGCCATTGGGACCCAGCACGCCCCAGCGCTGGCCCGGCAGAATCCGCGCGGTAAAGGGCTGGCCTGCCGAACGGCCGGGAATATCGACCACCATATTGCTGGCTTCGAGAATCGCCATCACCGACTCCGATACAGCAGGAAGAGGAAAGTGGGCACCCCGAGCAGGGCGGTGATCACACCCACCGGCAACTGCTCCGGCGCCATCAGGGTTCGCGCCAGGGTATCGGCGATGGTCAGCAAGGCGCCGCCGGCCATGACACTGGCCGGCAGAATGATGCGCTGATCATTGCCCAGCACCAGCCGCAGCATATGCGGCACGATCAGCCCCACAAAGCCCACACTGCCGGCGGTGGTCACCGCCACCGCCGTCAGCAGGCTGGCCAGCCCATAGACCAGCCAGGCCAGCGGCTTCACTGCCACCCCCAGAGCCGCCGCCTGTAATGGCCCCCGGGCCAGCACATTGAGGCTGCGCCCCAGCGGCAGCGTGACAATCAGCACCGGGATCAACACCAGCCAGGCCAGCCACGGCGAGCGGGCGTAACTCAGGTCGCCCATCAACCAGTAGAGCATGCCGGGCAAGCGGTCCGCCGGGCTCAGCGACAGCATGAAGGTAATCACTGCCCCCCAGCCGGCGGCGATGACCACGCCGGTGAGCAGCAAGCGAGTCGGCGTCCAGCTACCCCGCCCCTGGGCGAGACCAAAGACCAGCAGGGTGGACAGCAGGGCACCGGCAAAAGCGGAGCCGGACACCATCGCCGTACCCAGACCCAGCAACATGGACGCCAGCGCCCCCACCGCCGCACCGCCGGAGATGCCCAGCACATAGGGATCGGCCAGCGGGTTGCGCAACAGCACCTGCATCAGGGCACCGGCCAGTGCCAGCAGGCCACCGGTGGCAAACGCCGCCATGGCTCGAGGTAATCGCAGGGAAAATACCAATTCGCCAAACAAGGGATCGCCCCGCCCGGCAACTGCCATCCACAACTCCGTGAGGCTCATGGAGACACTGCCCACAGTCACCGCCACCAGCAATGCCAGCGCACCCAGTGCCGCCAGCATCAGCAGGGAAGAGACAGCTCGGCGGCTAATCACGGGCGCGCACGGTGTCGAGATGGCTGCACAGGGTGCGAGTGCCGGCCAGCATCTGTGGCGTGGGCCGCTGCAAGGTGGAGGGCGCCACAAAGAACAGGTTGTTCTGCTGCACAGCACGCAGGGAGGAAAACTGTTTCCAGGGATCCAGCCAGGCGGGATCATCCTCACCCATGCCACCGGCGATGATCACCTCCGGGTCCTTGGCAAGCACCGCTTCACGGCTAATCTTGGGAGCCAGGGATGCCAACTCCCCGAACACATTCACGCCACCGCAGATCTGGATCGCCTCGCTGATCAGATGCTCGTTGTTAACGGTCATCAGCGGCTCTTCCCAGACCTGGTAAAACACCGTCACCGGTGCCGCCTCCGCATAGCGCTGGCGCAGGGAGTCCATGCCACTGCGCAAAGCATCGGCCGCCCCCTGGCCCACCGCTTCGGTCCCGGCCAGCACCGCCAGGCGTTCCAGAGTAGTGCTGATGTCGTCAAAACGGCGGGGTTCGCTGTGATACACCGGCACGCCCATGGCCTGCAGGCGCTCGACCTGTTCCATGGGATTACCACTGCGCCAGGCAACGATCAGATCCGGCTTCAACGCCAGCACCGCTTCCAGATCCAGCCGTTTGTAGCTGCCCACCCGCGGCAGTTTTTCCGCCGCCGGCGGATAATCACTGAAGCTCACCGCTCCCACCACCTGCTCGCCGGCACCGGCAGCGAACAGCAACTCGGTGGCACCAGGGGACAGAGCAATGATGCGACTGGCCGGCTGCTCCAGACAGACCTGTCGATCTGTATCGTCGGTGACACAGACCTGTGCCCGGGCCAGCCCGCTCCCCAGACACAGCATGACTGCCAACAGGGGAAGACAAAGCGATAACAGACGGGCTGGGGGCATGGCGGACTCCGTGTTTCAGTTACTGCACATCGTAACGCAGGCTTACCATTACGGAACGCCCGGCGTTGAGATAGTTCCAGCCACTGAAGTTCTGCGCGGTGGCATACTCCTTGTCGAGCACGTTTTTCATTGTCAGCCGGGTGGACCAGTTCGGCGCAAACTGCCAGCCGGCACGCAGATCAAACAGGCCGAACCCGGAAAGCCGCTGGGTGTTGGCAGCATCATTGTACCTGTGCCCCTGGAAACTGGCGGTGCCACCCAGGGTCACGGTGCCGATGCGACGATCCACATCCAGCCGGCCCAGACGCTGGGCACGACGAGCAATCAACGTATCAGTATCCCGGTCTTCCGGTTTCAGGGCGGAGAAAGCCACCCGCACCTGCCACTCCTGCCAGTCCATGCCCAGGGCTAGCTCCGCCCCTTCGATGCGGGCCTTGTTCACATTGAACGAGGAGCCCTTGCTGCCATCGTAGGCGATCAGGTCATCAATATTGGTGCGGTACACCGCCGCATCCCAGAACCAGTGTTGGTACTGTGCGCGAACACCCAGCTCACCGGTTTCCGAGGACTCCGGTTTCAGGTTCGGGTTACTGAAGAAAAAGGGCGGTGAATCCGGGAAATAAAGATCGTTGAAGGTGGGCGCCTTGAAGGCCGTGCCATAGCTCACCCGTACCCGGTGAACCGTATCCAGCTTGTAGCCCAGGGCCGCAGCCCCGGTCACCTTGCTGCCGTAGGCATCGTTATCGTCATGGCGCAGGCTGCCTTGCAGATCCAGCGCGCCAAAGTGCAACAAAGCCTGACCGAAAGCGGCCTTGTTGTCCCGGTCCGTCACGTCGTACTCGTTGCTGCTAGTGATCTCGTCACGCAGGTATTCGCCACCCAGCACAAACTGATGGGCCCCGGCCGCGAACACATTCTGCCAATTGACGGTACGGGTGCGGGTATCGAAAACGCCGTTACTGACGTCATTGGCAAAGTCTTCGCTTTCGTCCTTGGCCTGGCTGATCAGCACCTTGGTCTGCCAGCCATCGGTGAGCATTACCTCACCTTTCAACCCTGCCACCTCCAGCGCGTAGTCGATATTTCGATCGTCTGCCGGCGTGCTGCCTTCAAATTCCGTATTGCCCTGGGTATGAAAACCGAACACACCGATTTCACCACGGTCGCCAAACCGGTGGCTGATTTTGGCAATGCCGGCGGTGTTGTCGTAGCCGCGCTCTTCACTGTCTTCGCGCAGCTCGATGCCATTAGTGCGGAAGCGATTGATGCCCAGAGTATAACGGGTGCCACCCTGCTCGCCGGAAACACCGGCACCGGCATTCATGGTGCCGAAACTGCCGGCGCCGAAATCCAGCCAGCTGCCATCATCGCGGGTAAATAGCTGCACCACACCACCCACCGCATCAGCACCGTACAGGGAACCGCGAGGGCCACGAACCACTTCCACCCGCTCCAGCATGGCCGTTGGCAGATATTGCCAGGCCGGGCTCCCGGCGGTGGCGGACCGCAACCTCACCCCGTCCACCAGCAGCAGGGTCGCATCACTGGATGCCCCCCGCACGAAGACGCTGGCAATCTTGCCGAAAGAACCATTACTGGTGGTATCCACACCGGGCTGACCACGCAGAATATCTGCTATGTCCACCGGCTGCTGATCGCGAAGTTGTTGCTCGTCTACCACCGTGACAGAAGACAGCGACGCCTCCGTGGTTCGGCTCACCAGGGCTGGGGTTACCACCACCGGATCCAGCATTGCGACCTGTTGTGGTGAGGAGGTATCGGCCTGAACCACCAACGGCAAGACAGACAAAGACAGGGCGGCAGGTGCCACCAGAAAACGCAAAGACATGAAGGAGATCCCCTGTTGCCGTGCCCACCCGCACGGCCTGGATTCAGCCGCGGAGACACAACAGGGATAACCGGCACCGGACGGCACCGTTACACCCCGCCATCGCCCACCGCGACGCCAAGTTTCACCTTCTGGCCGGTCTCCGGGCTGATGAGCGAGGTGGAATACCTCAGCGCGTTCGCCTTCCCATGCACCCTTTCGGGCTTTGGCACAGTGGCACTACGAAACGCGATTCACTCAATCACCGTTGCGGGGGCAGCGTCGGACTGGCTTTGCGAACACCACAAAGCACACCGACTTCCCGTTTAACCCGTCTGTGTGTGAACAGGCGGGCACCGGAAGGTGGCGCGAAATTACCAACGGCGGCGGCAATAAGCAAACGGATACGTGTTGCTTGAGGAAAATTCAGGAGAAGTTGAGCGCCACTCATACCCCCTCCGTTGGAGCCTTGCTCGCAAGGCGAAGGGCCGACGTCTACGATCATCGTTTTCAAGCACTTTGCCTTGCAAGCAAGGCTCCAACGGAAAGATCGGAAGCCAACAAGGGCCTTTACTTGACACATTCAGGCCAAGGACAGAGGATTTGCCGCTTTCCGGCCCCTGTCCTTTTCGGGAGTGTTCCGTGCCCCAGCCTTCCCCTTGGCAAACAGCGATTCCTTCGCCCAGTCAGACGCACCGTGAAACTGCCCTGTCCCGCCAGGGCCAGCTCACCAAACCCGCCGGTTCGCTGGGTCGCCTGGAAGCACTGGCGGTTGATCTGGCTGCACTCCAGAACACCGATACACCGGGTGCCGACCGCATCAGCATCGCCGTCTTTGCCGCCGACCACGGCGTCTGCGCAGAGGGAGTTTCGGCTTTCCCTCAGGCAGTCACCGGGCAGATGATTGCCAACTTTGTTGCCGGCGGGGCTGCCATCAGTGTCATGGCCCGGCATCTGCAAGCGCGGCTGGAGGTGATCAACCTGGGCACCGCCACCCCGCCGCCCACAAGCGACGGCGTGGTGGATGAAGCCATCGCCGCCGGCACCGCCAACCTGGCCCGTGAGGCCGCCATGTCGACAGCACAACTGGAACAGGCCCTGGCCGCCGGTGACCGGGCGGCACAGCGTGCGGCAGACCAGCAGGCCCAGCTTTTTATCGGTGGCGAAATGGGCATCGGCAACACCACCAGCGCCAGCGCCGTGGCCTGTGCCCTGCTGGCCGAGCCGGCGGTGGCGCTGGCCGGGCCCGGCACCGGCCTGGACGCAGAGGGCCTCAGCCACAAGGTCACGGTGATTGAACGGGCGCTGGCCCGGCACGGTGACAACCGGGAACCGCTGGTGGTACTGGCCTCCCTGGGCGGTTTTGAAATTGCTGCCCTGGCAGGCGCCCTGATCGGCAGTGCCGCCCGTGGCATTCCCGTGCTGGTGGATGGTTTCATTGTCACCGTGGCCGCTCTGGCCGCCGTACGGTTACGGCCGGATCTGCGCGACTGGCTGTTGTTCGCCCATCACTCCCGGGAACCCGGCCACACCCGGCTACTCGAGGCCCTGAACGCAGAGCCGGTTCTCAACCTGTCCATGCGCCTGGGGGAAGGCAGCGGTGCGGCGGTGGCCGCGCCGGTGATTCGCAGCGCCTGCGCCCTGCATAACGGCATGGCCACCTTTGCCGATGCCGGCGTCAACAACGCGGAGTAGACCATGACCACCACCCTGTTTGATCTGATCCGTCACGGCGAACCTGCCGGTGGCCACATGTATCGCGGTCACAAGGACGATCCGCTCAGCGAACTGGGCTGGCAGCAAATGCGCGATGCCATTCAGGCGGACGATCAGTGGGATCACATTCTCACCTCACCACTGCTGCGCTGCCGGGAGTTTGCCGCGCACCTGTCGGAGACCATCAACGTTCCCTTTACCGTGGCCCACGATTTCAAGGAGATCAGCTTCGGCGACTGGGAAGGAAAAACCCGGGAACAGGTAGCAGACGAATACGGCGACCACCAGGCCAACTTCTGGCGCGATGCAGAAAACCACCCACCGGTGAACGGCGAAACCATTCAGGATTTCCATCAACGCATCGGTGATGCCTGGGCACTATGGCAGCAGGCGTTACAAGGTCAGAGAGTGCTACTGGTCTGCCACGGCGGCGTTATCCGTATGGTGCTGAGTCATGTACTGGGGCTAAGCCCGGGCAAAGCCATGGCCGGATTCCAGGTCCCCTTCGCCTGCCGCTCGCAGGTGCGCATTGATAACACCGAGCATGGCACCTTGAGTTGTCTGGTGAGGCACGGGGACTAACCCGCCGTCATGCCGCTGAGGAGCGCCGCTTGAGGCGCGAACCGAGCGTAGCGAGGCGACAAAATTTCACAGCAAGCCAGAACTATCCGAAGAAACCCGTCCAGTTCGACAAGCCATCATCGCCCAAGGGCGATTCCTGACCGGGTGAGATTCGCGCCTCAAGCGGCGCTCCTACAAAAGAGCCTCCCCCTTCAACGTCTGCGCGAGCCCCGCCACCGACAACACCACCCGATCACACTTTTTCGCCAGGGCCTGATTCAACCAGCCCAGCTCATCGGCAAAGCGGCGAGTGAGCGGGTCCATGCCGATCGTCCCCAGCCCCACCTCATTACTGACGATCACCACGGAACCCGGATAGCCCGCCAACGCCGTCAGGAAATTTTCCTTTTCGCGCACAAACAGGGCATCGCCCGCATGCAGCAGATTACTCACCCACAGACTCATGCAATCAATCAGCACGCAGGGCGGCGGTGACAAGGTGGCCTGGCGATTCAAGAGACTGCCCAGCTCCACCGGTTCTTCCACCAGCCCCCAGCTGGCAGGACGGCGTCGCTGATGACGACGAATACGCTCACTCATTTCACCATCCCCGGCGGTGGCCGTAGCCACGTACACCACCGGATCGGGTTGCTCCGACACCAACCGTTCCGCCAGCGAACTCTTGCCGGAACGGATACCGCCGAGAATCAGGGAATGTGGCATCAATTCTTTTTCACAAACTGGGTGAGGATGACAATCCGCTGACCTTCCACCCGACCTTCTATCTGTTCCGGGTTATCCTGCACCAGCGAGATATTACGCACTGGTGTGCCACGCTTGGCGGTGAAGTTGGCGCCCTTCACATTGAGATCCTTGATCAGGGTGACGCTATCACCCGCTTCCAGCACAGCACCGTTACTGTCGCGATGCTCGACTTTTTCGTCGTCGCTTTGCCCTTCCCCGGTGGCCTTAGCCCAGGCCAGCGTCTCGTCATCCAGATAGAGCATATCCAGCAGATCCTGGGGCCAGCCTTCCGCCCGCAACCGTGTCAGCATACGCCAGGCCAATACCTGCACCGCCGGCTCCTGGCTCCACATGCTGTCGTTAAGACAACGCCAGTGGTTGATATCCTCGTTGCCGGGATTGTCGATCTGAAAACTGCAGGTTTCGCACAACAAGGCGCTCTGCGCCGCCGTGCCATCCCCTTCCGGCGGCACCGCATACACCGCCAGCGCCTCACCGGCGCCGCACAGTTCGCAGGTCGAATCGGCTCGCGCCAGCAGCGTGGATTCCAGGGTCATTTGTTCGCTCCGTCAATTTGCAGGCCAGTATACAGGTGGGAGAAGGCCCGGAGTGTTCCGCCGGCGAATAAATTAAGCATCCACCTTAGCGTGAACCACAATGATTGCCGTCCAGAAAACTCAGCTAAATACTCCCGACACTGCTCAGAACACCTATTCCACCAATATAAAAAAAAGCGCATTGACCCACGAGAGATCTACTGCCAACCTTATTCCTGAAATTCATAGGAAGAATTTCATACAAACAACAATATCTTAAGGACGCATCATGAAAAAATTCTGGACAGCCCCAATTGCCATCTTGGCAATCTCTATTTCTTCCCCCGTAACCGCAGACCTGAACACGCTGAATGTTACCTTCTCGCCAGATTCCGAGACATTTTACACCGGAGAAACCATCGCCTTCTCAGTAGGCAGTGATGGTTCAGAAGCACAATACCGCTATGTCCTGGAAAGACTCTCAGAAAACGATATCATTCGTATCGAAAACTCTCGCTGGTCCTTTGACACCAGTTATCAGCTTGATACTTCAGCGTTGAATCTTGAAGAGGGCAACTACCGGTTACGCGTTATTTCCAGAGAAAAAGCGAACAAAGATGAGGTCCTGGTAAAATTCAATACTTTTACCCTTAACGGTTACCAGCCCACGCCATGCGAAGCATTTGAAGAGGGCACTTACACCAACATCAATGCCTCGCCGCTAAACCAAAGCTACTCTCTTACCGAAGCGGTGAATATTATTAGCTCCGGCCTGCTACTTACAACGGACGAGAATGCCAATAATATTAATCAAATCAACTTCTCTGAGGGTCAGGTTCACGTTTTCCCTGCAGAACCTATGACAGCAGATGTGAACTTTTATGGCACACATCAAATCAACTTCCCGCAGCCATTGTCCGGCAGCTATAGCTGCCAGGGCGGCACTATTTCGATTAACGCAAGCGGGCAAGCCAGCAGCGCAGGTGGAGCGATCGATTTCGGAGGCCTCATAACAACCATTGAAGGAAACCTGTCAATCGATGGAGCTACCGGCTCTTTGTATAACGGGACCGTGTTTTTCGATTAAGAACAGGAGGGGCAGCACAATGCTGCCCCCTTTTTCGCCTAGCCATCGATAAGGGCTGAAAACGGAAAATAATCCAGAGAATATCCATCTTTGACTACTTCACCCACCGGCACCACCGCCAGCCCATCCGCCCACACCGCAGAACTCAACATGCCGGAACTCTGATTGGGGTGTTTCTCCAGCACCAGATTGCCGTCCTTCTGTACGCAACTAACACGTAAATATTCCTGTCGCTTGCCGGCCTTTTTGACAGAAAAGTCCGCCGGCAGCAGGAAGGGTTCCGGCAAGACTTTTTCAGCACCACAGCAACGACGCAAGGTGGGCAACACCAGCATCAGGTAACAGACCAGCACCGCAGACGGATTGCCGGGCAGACCGAAAAACGGGATGCCATCCACACTGCCGTAGGTGAACGGCTTGCCCGGCTTGATCGCCAGACGCCAGAAATCCAGCTTGCCTTGCTGCTCCAGCACCGCCCGTAGATGATCCTCCTCGCCCACGGACACACCGCCGGTGGAGATAATCACATCCGGGCGCTGCTGAGGGTCGGTGAGAGCACGGGTCAGGGAGGCGTGGATAATGACCGGGTCATCCGGCAGATGCTCCCGTCGCACTTCGGCAAAGCCACTCTGAATCAGCAGCTGCTCCAGTTGCGGGCCATTGCTGTCGTAAATCTTGCCGGGCAACGGCGTTTCATCCGGCGCCTGCAGTTCATCCCCGCTGGTAAGCACCAGCACCCTGGGGGCATACACCCGCACCCGTGACACCCCCACCGAGGCGATCAGCCCCGCCGCCTGGGGAGTCAGGCGCTGACCGGCACGCATCACCACCTCATCCTGCCGGGCATCCTGGCCCGCCGGGCGAATATTCTGCCCGGCGCTGACCGACGCCTGTGCCGGAAGCCGCACCCGGCCTTCGGCGATTTCGCAGTCTTCCTGCATCAATACGGTATCTGCCCCGGCAGGCACTGGCGCGCCGGTGAAGATGCGCGCCACCTGCCCCGGCATCAGGGTGCCCGGCGGGTCACCGGCGGCAACACGCAGCGGCATGGGCAGAGTCAGACCGGGCTCGTCCAGGTCCGCATAGCGCAGTGCCACGCCATCCACGGCGGCATTATCAAAGGCCGGCACATCCACTCGGGAGATCACATCCTGCGCCAGGTACTGGCCACGGGCCTGATTGAGGGCAATCTCCTGGACCCGGGCAAACGGCGCTGCGCTGTCCAGCAATCGCGCCAGGGCATCCTCTACCGGCATCAAACTCATCCGCACATCCCTCCATGCTGCATCGTTGTCATCGTCCTCAACGCCGAACCTGGGCGACAAAGTTGCAGGGCCGATGACGGGCATCCAGCTGGTCGCGAATGATGCGATCCCAGCCGGTGGCGCAGGCATTGTTGGAACCGGGCAGGCAGAAGATCACCGTGCGATTGGCCAGACCGGCCAGGCAACGGGACTGGATGGTGGACGAGCCGATGTCCTCTACGCTGACCTGGCGGAACAGTTCGCCAAAGCCTTCAATGTGCTTGTCGAACAACACACCCAGGGCTTCCGGGGTGGAGTCGCGCCCGGAAAAGCCGGTGCCGCCGGTGGTGATAATGCCCTGGATGCGCTCGTCGGCGATCCACTCGGACACCACCATGCGCAGTTGATAGATATCATCCTTGACGATCTGGCGGGCCTGCAGCTGATGGCCAGCCTCTTCCAGCCGCTGGACCAACAGGTCCCCGGAGGTGTCATTATCGGGGGTACGGGTATCGCTGACGGTCAACACCGCCAGGGCCAGGGGCTCGAAGGCTGCCGCGGGCTTGGACATAGGGGTTCTCCTTGCTGATGGCGCCAATGCTAGCACGAGCCATGCCACAGTGGCTGGACAGCACATCCCGGATTGACCGCTGCCAACAGCCCCCTGTTCGCCACAGTATGCTCACAGTACATTGACGCTATACAACGTGTTTATCGGGAGAGCTGACAATGAGCAGCAGCATGGAAACCGCCCAGCAGGATGCCGCCCGCCTGCCGCGCCTGCCACAACGCAAGCTGGACAATATTCCGGGGGATTATGGTACGCCGTTACTGGGCGACACCATCCCGTTCCTCAAGGACTACCACAAGCTGGTCACCCGGCGGGCCGAAAAATACGGTCTGGTCTCCAAGGGATCGGTGCTGTTTCAACGCGGCGTAACCCTGCTGGGGCCGGAGGCCAACGAGTTTGTCCTCAAGGACCCGGAGCACGTGTTTTCCAGCCGCGCCGCCTGGAACCCGTTCCTGGAAAAGCTGTTCACCGACGGGCTCATGCTGCGTGATTTCGCCGACCATAAATTCCATCGCCGCATCATGCAGCAGGCATTCAAGAAGCCGGCACTGGCCAGCTACCTGGACCGCATGAACGCCCATATCAGCAGCCAGATCCAGCCCTGGCAGACTGGCGAAACGCTAAGCTTCTTCGACCATATCAAGGCACTGTTGCTGGATGTGGGCGCGCAGATTTTCTTCGGCCTGGACATGGGCCCGGAATCCGACAAGGTAAATAAATCCTTTATCGACTCCGCGGATGCCTCCCTGGCGGTATTGCGCCTGCCGATTCCGGGCACCCTGTGGCACCGGGGCATGACAGGACGCCGCTACCTGGAAAAATTCGTCACCGATCTGATCCCGCAGAAACGGGCCAGCGAGACCCCGGATTTCTTCAGCGAGCTGTGCAAGGCCGCCGAAGAAGAAGGCGGCCTGAGCGATCAGGACGTGATGAACCACATGATCTTCCTGCTGTTCGCTGCCCACGACACCACCACCAGCACACTGTGCTCCATCATCTATCTGCTGGCACAGCATCCCCACTGGCAGGACCAGCTGGCCGAAGAAATGGCCAGCCTGGACAAGGACAGCCTCGACTACGACGACCTGGCCAAGCTGGAAAAAACCAGCTGGGTATTCCGTGAAACCCTGCGCATGCGCCCGCCGCTGACCGCCTTCCCGCGCCGCACCGTCAAGGAAGTGACCTTCCAGGGCTACACCCTGCCGCGCAACACCCTGGTCAACCTCTCTCCCCTGTTCACCCATTACATGGAAGAGTATTGGAGCAACCCGCACACCTTCGACCCGGAACGTTTCAGCGACGAACGCGCCGAGCACAAGAAACACTTTTACCAGTGGATTCCCTTCGGTGGCGGCCACCACAAGTGCCTGGGGCTGAACTTTGCCGAACTACAGACCAAGACCTTCCTGTTCCACTTCCTGCAACGTTACAAGGTTAGCCTGAAACCGGGTTATGAAATGCCGGTACAGCAAGTGCCGCTGATCATGCCCAAGGATGGTTTGCCGGTGGTGCTGGAAAAGCGGTAAAGCAGCACGGCTTCGCCTCCAGCGACGAGCTGCTAGCCGCTAGCTACAACGCCGCTGCAGGAGCGTCGCTGGCGGCGCGATTGAATGTAGGAGCACCTCTCTCTGTGCTCTGCGAGTATGAGGTGCGAACCGAGCGTAGCGAGGCAACAGGGGGAACGTCAGCCGTTCTTACTGAAACCTGTCGAGCTCTGGAATGCCTGATCGCCCTGCGGTCGATATCCACGCAAGCCCGGTTCGCGGCTCAAGCTCCGCTCCTACAGCGGCTTTGTAGAAATGCCGAGGTCCTGGGAACTTTCCACCCGTTCCCTATCCAACGAGCGTAGCTCGTAGCTTTACTCTTCAGGCATGAATCCGGTCCCGGTTTGCGGCTATACTGCGGGCACATTTTTTACCCGATAGACAGCCATGAAGTACGCCATCCTGCCGGTCACACCCTTCCAGCAAAACTGCTCCTTCCTGAAATGCGACACCACCGACAAGGTGGCCATCGTCGATCCCGGCGGCGATCTGGACAAGATTCTGGAAGCCCTGCAGCAGGTCGGCGGCACGCCGGAAAAGATTCTCGTCACCCACGCCCACCTGGACCACATCGGCGCCGTGGCCGAGCTCGCAGAAAAACTGGATCTGCCCATCGAAGGGCCACACACCGACGACCAGTTCTGGATCGACATGCTGCCCCAGCAGGCGCAGATGATGGGCTTTCCCGCCTCGCGTCCGTTCACCCCGAACCGCTGGCTCGAGGAAGGCGACACCGTCACCGTGGGCGAAACCCGTCTCCAGGTGCGTCACTGCCCGGGCCACACCCCGGGGCATGTGGTGTTCTACCAGCCGGAAAGCAAACTGGTGGTGGTCGGCGATGTGCTGTTCAACGGTTCCATCGGCCGCACGGATTTCCCCAAGGGGGATTTCGACACCCTGGTCCAGGCCATCAAGGACAAGTTGCTGACCCTGGATGACGATGTATCCTTCATCCCCGGCCACGGCCCCATGTCCACTATCGGCCACGAGCGGGCCAACAATCCCTTCGTTTCCGGCAAACACGGTTGAGGCAGAGATGGAATCCAGCGCAATGAAATGGGGCCTGACAATTGCCGTTATCCTGGTGGCCTGGCTGTTGTCCGTATTACTGCGGGGCGCCACCCGGCGCCTGGGCCGACGTCGTGATTTCAGCCGGGCACGTATCTTCCAGACGGCAGTCGTGATCAACAGCGCCTGTGTGGTACTGGCTCTGCTGTCCATCGGCATCCTCTGGGGCCTGAACGGCAGCGGCCTGATGGTGTTCGCCACATCGATGATGGCCCTGCTGGGTGTGGCCCTGTTTGCCAGCTGGTCCATGCTCAGCAACACCACCGCCGCCATTATCCTGTTCTTCAGCGCCCCCTACCGGGTGGGCGATCGCATCCGCCTGCTCGATGGCGACAACACGGTCACCGGGCAGATCCGTTACATGGGGCTGATCTTCATCACCGTTCAGGACGAGTTGGGCCACCGCTACACCCTGCCCAACAACCTGCTGCTGCAGAAGACCGTGATTCGCCTGCGCGGCGACACCCTGCCCAAAGACCAGAAACACTGCCGGGCTGACTAACACACCCGCGACAGAGTAAAGTGACACCTTATTGAAAGGCCTTGCCGGTTTGGGCCGTTGCTGATCAACACAAGGACGACACCATGCGGCTGCTCTTTCCCCTGATCTTCATCACCCTGCTGGCCGGCTGTCAGAACGGTACTGAGGCCGGCAACACCCTGCCGGACGCCTGTTACCAGGCGCCGGAAACCGGCATGTGCAAGGCGGCTTTCCAGCGTTACTACTACGATCAGGAAAGTGACAGCTGCAAGAGCTTTACCTGGGGTGGCTGCAAGGGCAGCGTGCCCTTCGACACACAGGACGCCTGCGTGCAGACCTGTAATGCCAGCAACAGCGAGCCTGCCAACCCGGCGAAAACCTATCGCAGCAAGGGAGATCCGCAATGAGTCAAACATCGTCCCTGGGCATGGCCCGGGCGGTTTATGTACTTCACCTGGTGGGGCTGATCACCGGTGGGCTGACCGCCGTTGCCGGAGTTATCATTGCCCACCTGTACGCCGGGGATGCACCACCGCCCCTGCGTGAGCACTTCCGCTTCCAGTACCGCACCTTCTGGATAGGCCTGCTCTACAGCGTCATTGCCGGCATCACCACCCTGGCCTTTATCGGCTGGCTGCTGATGGTAGTGATTACTATCTGGTGGATCGTGCGCTGTGCCCGCGGCCTGAGCACCCTGAATCGCAACGTGGCGCCTGCCCGGGTCGACACCTGGGGCTTCTGAGTTGTCACAATATTGTCACCACGGCCCGCCAGACTGGTGGGCCAATCAAGGAGATAACATGCTGTCCCTGCGCCTTATACCTCTCGTCCTCTGCGCCCTGTTCCTGTCCGCCTGTGCCCGCAGCCCGGTGGTCCAGCTCTATGATGGCCCCGCCAAGTCCGACAGCCAGGTGCTGACCGTGCGGGTGCCCAGTGAAATCGAAGTGTTCACCATCAACGGCAAGGAAGTGGATGGCGTGAATACCTTCTTCGCCACCGACTTCAAGGAACTCAAGCTGGCCCCCGGCCGCTACGAAATCCTCGCCTACTACAAGGAGCTGTGGCAGCTGGATGCGGACAACCACGACATCGTGAAAACCAACCCGGCCAACTTCATCGTCGATGGCAAGGCCGGCGAGAAATGGCAGCTGGATTACGACAAGCCGGCCAACGTGGAAGAGGCGCGCGCCCTGGAAGATTCCTTTACCGGCCAGGCTATCAACACCGCCACCGGTGAAAAAGTCGCGGCCAAGGAATCCAACCTGATCCTCAAGCGCGGCTTCCTCGCTCCCATCACCGGCGAAGAGGTGAGCACCGCCTCCAGCAAGAACATCGCCCCCCAGCAAAGCGCCTCTCCGGCACCGACCGAGCCTGCTGCGGCAGCGGCAGCAGCACAACCGGCACCCGCCGCCAGCTACCTGGACACCCTCAAAGCCCAATGGAAGCAGGCCACCCCGGAAGAACGCCGGGAGTTTCTGCAGTGGGTAGCTGAATAACGTTACGAGTCACGAGAGGCGAGTCGTGAAAGGCACCTGGGATATGGGATTTCGCTTCTCGCGACTCGGTACTGACACACTTCTCCACGAAGCCGCTGTAGGAGCGCCCTTCCAGGGCGCGAACCTTGCGAAGCAAGGAATCGCCCAGAGGGCGATCAGGACTTGCCTGACGGCACTGGTCTTCCTAGATATGGCTGCCTATCGCTGAGACTTTTCTCGCCTCGCTGCGCTCGGTTCGCACCTCAAGCGGTGCTCCTACAGGGGCCTTGTAGATGAATTGGTCGCAACGTCCGCCGATCACTCCCCCTGAATCGTCGCCACCACCCGTCTCGCGCCGCCGTGATCCCGGTGCTCGCAGAGATAAATCCCCTGCCAGGTGCCCAGCGCCAGTTGGCCATTGCTGATTGGCAGGCTCAGTGACGGGCCGATCAGTACGCTCTTGATATGGGCGGGCATGTCGTCCGGGCCTTCCAGGGTGTGCTCATAGTAAGGCGCGTTTTCCGGCACCATTACATTCAGGTGCCGCTCCAGATCGCCGCGTACATCCGGGTCGGCATTTTCGTTAATGGTCAGCGAGGCGGAGGTGTGCTGGATAAACAGATGCAGCAGCCCCACCTTCACCTCCGCCAGCTCCGGCAAGCCTTCCAGCACCTCACGGCTCACCAGGTGGCAACCACGGCGTTTGGCGGATAATGTCAATGTTCTCTGGAACCACATTTTCGTTCCTCCGGATATTGGCGCCTGCCGATACCGGCCGCACACTCAAGGCTGCAACCGACAGACAAGGGAACACCATGAAACTTAACGGCCAGACCATTGTACTGACCGGCGCCTCCAGTGGCATCGGTGCCGAGGCAGCGAAAATCATGTCACGCCGAGGCGCCACGGTGTGCCTGGTGGCACGGCGTGAAGAGCAGCTACGGGAAGTCCAGGAAATGATCGAGGCAGACGGCGGTTGTGCCTTCATATATCCCTGCGACCTCAGCGACAACGCGGCCATCGACGCCTGTGCCGCCCGCATTCTGGCAGAGCAGCCGCGCATTGATGCCCTGGTGAATAACGCCGCGCATTCCATCCGCCGCCCCATCGAAAAATCACTGGATCGCCTGCACGACTATCAGCGCACCGTACAGCTCAACTACATCGGCGCCGTGGCAATGACCCTGAAACTGCTGCCGCGCTTTCTGGAACAGGGCCACGGCCATGTGGTGAATATTTCCAGCCTCTCCACCCAGGTGCCCATCCCCCTGTTTTCCGCCTACCTGGCCAGCAAGAGCGCGCTGGAATCCTTCACCCGTTCCCTGCAGGCGGAAATGGGCCACCAGGGCATCAGCACCACGGTGGTGTACTTCCCCATGGTGCGCACGCCCATGTCATCGCGCACCGACATCTACAAATACATGCCGATGATGCACGTGAAGAAAGCCGCCGGCTGGATCGTCGAAGCCTGCGAAAAACGCCCGGCCCGCATCGCCCGCCCCATGGGCAAACTGGGCAGCGTCCTGCTCGCCGCCCTGCCGGGTCCGGCCACCAAACTGCCGCAGCCATTGTTCCGAGGCATGGACAAACTGCTGGCCAGCCAGCTGAAGAAGAAGGGTTGATCCAACCTCAAAAAAGATCGATTTACCACAGAGTTCACTGAGTAAAAGAAAAGGGTTTCTCTGTGATCTCTGTGTCCTCTGTGGTGAAAATGCTTTTATCCTGGCCAGGAATCGCGCCGCGAGCGACGCTCCTACGGAGGGGCATTCACCACGTTAATCGCACTGCCCGCCTGCCACTGGCGGATGTTCTCCACCACCCCGTCCAGCAATCGCTGTCGGCATTCCCGGGTGCCCCAGGCGTTGTGCGGGGTAATGATCAGGTTGGGGATATCGTCTGCCAGCAACGGATGATCCGCCGGTGGCGGTTCGCTGCTGAGCACGTCCAGGCCGGCACCGCCCAGGTGGCCGGAGCGCAAGGCATCGGCCAGGGCCGGTTCATCAACAAGGCCACCCCGGGCGGTGTTGATCAGCAAGGCACCGGGTTTCATCTGCGCCATAAACGAGGCATTCACCAGCTTGTCGGTCTGCGCTGTCAGCGGGCAATGCAGGCTGAGCACATCCGCCTGCGGTAACAGCTCCGCCAACGACACCCGCCCGGACTTGCCACCGTGGCGCTGAAAGGATTCCGCCACCAACACCTGCATACCCAGCGCCTCGGCCAGCCGCGCCACCTCCCGGCCCAGATCCCCGTGGCCGATCAGCCCCAGGGTCTTGCCGGCCAGTTCCATGATCGGGTGATTGAGCAAACAGAACTGCTCCGCCCGACTCCAGGCACCGGCCTTCACATCCTGGTCGTAGTGATGCCAACGCGTGGCCAGAGACAGCATCATCGTCAGGGTGTGCTGGGCCACCGAGGCCCGTGCATAGCCGCTCACATTGCACACCGTAATGCCCAGCTCCCGGGCCGCGTCCAGATCCACATTATTGGTACCGGTGGCACAAATGCATATAAGCTTGAGGGACGGGCAGGCTTTCAGGGTGGCGGCATCCAGCACCACCTTGTTGGTGATGACCACCTGGGCACCGTCCAGACGCGCCAGACGATCTTGCGGGCGAGTCAGCGGATGAAAGGTCCAGGGCATCAACGCCGCCAGGGCGGAGAAGTCCATCTCGTCGGGATTGAGGGTATCGGTGTCGAGAAAAACGCCCTGCATGTTCGGTCACCTTTATCGGGGAAGAAGGGAGGTGTTCCATGCTAACGGATTTGCTGGAAAAGATGGGCTTCACCCTGCCACAGCATGACTGGCAGAAACCGGTGGTGGGCGTCAGTGCCTGCCTGCTCGGCCAGAAGGTCCGCTACGACGGCGACCACAAACACAACGCCATCCTGGTCCACCAGCTCGGCCCCCTGCTGCGCTTTCGCGATACCTGCCCGGAAGTGGCCATCGGCCTGCCGGTACCGCGCCCACCGATTCAGGTCGTGCAGGTGGACGATACTCTGCGCGTCAAAGGCTTGGAGAACCCGCAACAGGATGTCACCGAGGCCCTGGAAAATGTGGCCGCCAGCATGAGTGAACCGCTCAGCGGTTTTGTACTGAAAGCCCGCTCCCCCAGTTGCGGCCACCTGAGCACCCCGGTGCATAACGCCGGCGGCCAACAGATCGGCATGGCCTCCGGTGCCTTCGCCCGCAAGCTCCACGAACTGTTCCCCCGCATTCCCCTGGCCAACGACAGCGACCTGGAAAAGCCCGCCTTCCTGCAAAGCTTTCTGCTACAGGTGTACTGCTACCACCAGTGGCACAACAACGACCGCCAGGGCCAATGGCTCAATGACATGCAGGCGCAAAGCGAACAACTGGACGAACCGCTGCATAGTGGGCTGCGGCATTATCTGGACAAGCTTGGGCAGGCAATGCACTGAAAGCAGTTAATAGTTAATAACGCCGCGAAACAGACCTTTGGTCCATAAAGCAAAGAGGCCGCGCCCTGATTATGGGCGCGGCCTCTTGCGTTAAAAATCATGAAAAGCGCGGATCTCGCCAGTTATTAATTATTCATTATTAACTATTACTTCAGAAAATCAGCGTCAGCCCACCGGTAACAATGGCAAACAGGATGGACAACCCGATCAGGGTCTTCCAGGGGAACGGAGGCGGGGGCGGCTCCACTTCGAGCTGCTCTTCCAGATAATTCTTCAGCAGCCTGGTATTTCGGGTATTGGCCTTGTAGATGGCATCAAAGGCATCGCCCACCACCGGCAACAGACCACCGAGAAAATCGATGCCCATATTGCGCAGCATACGCAACTTCACACCCTTGCTGGCCCCGGCCCGCTGCGCTTCGATCAGCACATAGCTGGACAGCACCAACCCGGCGGCATCACCCACCAGCGGCACCAGGCCGATAATGGCCTCGGCACCGATCTGGAATTTGGTAAAGGGGATACCGATACTGCTGTCGGTAAAACGGCTGAACTTTTCCAGCCGCTCCAGCGTTGCCCGTTGCTGGGCTTCAGTCCTTGCTGCCATTACATCTCCACAAACAGGTGGCCGTCTTCTTCCGTGACCGGCCAGGTCTCCAGGGCTTTCTCGCCCCGCACCACATTCAACAACTGCACACCGGGGGGAAAGTTGGCCCACTCGGTCACTTCGCCGGTACGGATATCAAACCGCGCACGGTGCAACGGACACTGCACACACTTGTCTTCAACAATCTTGCCCTTACCCAGCGACGCAAACATATGCGTACAACGGGCCTGAGTGGCATAAAAACCATCGCTCAGGTGATACACCACCAGTTTCTTGCCACCGGCTTCCATGGCACGGCTTTTCCCTTGCGGGAGGTCCTGGCTGGCACAGAGTTCATAACGCATCTTGTTCTCCTTGCTGGCTTGGAAAAATCAATTGTGAGTGACGAGCTGCTAGCCGCTAGCTACAACGCCGCTGTAGGAGCACCGCTTGAGGTGCGAACCGAGCGCAGCGAGGCAACAGAGCTTAACGCTATCCGCCATTCTTTCTGAAACCTGTCGAGCGCTGTAATGCCTGATCGCCCTGCGGGCGATTTCCTTGCTTCGCAAGGTTCGCGGCTCAAGCGCCGCTCCTACAGCGGCTTCGTAGCAATGACGAAGCCCGAGGAACTTTCCAGACATTCCCTATCCAATCGAGCGTAGCTCGTAGCTCGTAGCTCGTAGCTCGTAGCTCGTAGCTCGTAGCTCGTAGCTCGTAGCTCGTAGCTCGTAGCTCGTATCTACTCCAGATAGGTATACCCGGCCAGGCCCTCGCGTACCAGCCCGATAAAGGTTTCCTGCTCGCCGTCGCTCAAATGCGCCTGGCGACAATGTTGCTCCAGGGCTCCCAGCAACTTGTCGGTATCGTAGTTCACGTAGCGCAGCACGGAGCTCACCGTGTCGCCCTGAATGGCGTGGCTCAGGGTGATGGCGCCATCGGCTTCCACGTCCACATCCACGGAATCCGTGTCGCCGAACAGGTTGTGCATGTCGCCGAGGATTTCCTGGTAGGCACCCACCATGAAAATCCCCAGGTGGCCGTTGAGCTGTTCCGGCAGTGGCAAGGTGGCTTCCACGCCTTCGCCATCCACGAACTGGTCGATGCGGCCATCGGAATCGCAGGTAATATCCTGGATCACCGCCCGACGGGTGGCCGGCTTGTCCAGGCCGGACAAGGGCAGCACCGGGAAGACCTGGTTGATCCCCCACACATCCGGCACCGACTGGAACACGGAAAAATTCACGAACAACTTGTCCGCCAGGGTTTCGTTGAGGCTGTCGAGCAACTCTCGCTGCTGCTTGCGCAGCGGGTTCAACCGACCGCGCAGGGCCAGCAGGCAGTTGATATACAGCTGCTCGCCGCGGGCGCGGGTGCCCAGGCCCAGGTCACCGGCGATATAACGCTGGTGAATGTCCTGCCAGGCGCCGGTCACTTCCGAGAAACGCTCGATCAGATTGCCCGGTTCGCCGGCCAGCAACCCTTGCAGCTCCCATAACTGGTGCAGCTCGGCCACGTCGTCGTCCACCGGCGCCTCCACCGTCACCGGGGCCATCTGCTCCTGGTCGGTGATATTCACCAGCAGCACCGCGTGGTGAGCGGTCAGCGCCCGGCCGGATTCGGAGATGATGTTGGGCTCCGGCAGGCCGTGCTGGGCACACTGCTGCTGCAGGGTCTGCACGATATGGCGGGCATAGTCGCCCACCCCATAGTTCATGGAGCAATAGGACCGGGAGTGGGTGCCTTCATAATCCACCCCCAGGCCGCCGCCCACATCCACGGTCTCCACCGCCGCGCCCAGGGCGCGCATCTCGGTGTAGTAACGGGCCGCTTCGCGCATGCCCGCCTTGATGTCCTGGATATTGGCCACCTGGGAGCCCAGGTGAAAATGCAGCAGCTTCACGCAATCCAGCCGCCCGGCGGCACGGCAGTGCTCGATGGCCGCCATCAGCTGCGGCGCACTCAGGCCGAACTTGGACTTCTCGCCCCCGGTGTTCTGCCAGTTACCCTTGCTGATGCTCATCAGCCGCACCCGCAGGCCGATGCGCGGCGACACGCCCAGCTCGTCCGCCAGCGACAGCAGCGCCGGCAGCTCGGACATCTTCTCCACCACGATATGCACGTGAAAGCCCAGCTTCTCGCCCATCAGCGCCAGGCGCAGGTATTCCGCGTCCTTGTAGCCGTTGCAGACGATGGTATCGCCCGGGTTGGACAGGGCCAGCACGGCCAGCAGCTCCGGCTTGGAGCCCGCCTCCAGGCCGATGCGCTCGCCGTCTTCACGGGCGCGCAGAATCTCGTGCACCACCCGGCGCTGCTGGTTCACCTTGATCGGATACACCGGCGTATAGCCGCCCTGATAGTCGTTGCCCTCAATGGCCTCCCGGAAGGCCCCGGCCAGCAGCTTCACCCGCTGGCGAAGAATCCCGGAAAAACGCGCCAGTACCGGGGCCCGCAACCCGGCCGCCCGGCAGCTTTCCAGCACCGCTTCCAGCGTGGCCTGGCCGCCCTGCTCGCCATTGGGCCGCACACACAGCTGGCCCTGGTCGTCGATTCGGAAGTAGCTGTCGCCCCAGCGATCCACGTTGTAGATGTCGCTGGCGGGCAAGGAAGATCTGTCGGTCATTACCTGTCCTGAAATAAGGGGGTTGTCTGGGGGCATTATGCCTGCCGGGGCGCCGCACTCGCACCCCTTTTTCCTGCTTTACATGAGGGGCGCAGGCCTTACAATCGCGAGTATTGTCCACCCCGGGGAGCCATCTTGCTCCCACCCACTGGAAAGGCCCATGAGCAGCACCAAAGACAACTGGTTTTACGAGCACTTCGACACCGCCGGCACCGCTTTCGGCCTGCGCCTGAAACAAAAGCTGGAAGAAGTGCAGACCGAGTATCAGCACATCGAGATGTGGGAAACCGACACCTTCGGTTACCTGATGACCATCGATGGCGCCACCATGCTCTCCACCCGCGACAACTTCCTCTACCACGAGATGATGTCGCACCCGGTGCTGTTCAGCCACGCCAACCCCAAGCGCGTCATCATCATCGGTGGCGGCGACTGCGGCACCCTGCGTGAAGTGCTGCGTCATTCCAGCGTGGAAAAAGCCACCCAGATCGACATCGACGAAATGGTCACCCGCTATTCCGAGAAATACTTCCCGGAGCTGTGCGAGTCCAACAACGACAGCCGCGCCGAACTGCTGTTCGAAGACGGCGTGCAATACATGCGCGACTGCGACGACGGCAGTGTGGACGTGATCATCGTGGATTCCACCGACCCGGTGGGCCCGGCAGAAGGCCTGTTCAAGGCCGACTTCTTCCGTGATTGCCACCGCGTACTGGCCGATGGCGGCATCATCGTGCAGCAATCCGAATCCCCGCTGCTGCACAGCGATACCATCATCAAGGACCTGCACGCCAACATGCGTGAAGCGGGCTTCAGCACCACCCAGACCCTGCCCTTCCCGCAGCCGGTGTACCCCAGCGGCTGGTGGAGCTGCACCCTGGCGGGCAAGAATTCAGATGTGGGCAGCTTCCGCGAGGCGGACGCCACCGGAAAAGGGTTCGAGACGAAGTATTATTCAGCGGCCATGCATAAAGGGGCGTTGGTGTTGCCGCCGTTTATGGAGAAGGCGATTAAGGGCTAGGCGTTGCAAGCTGCAAGAAAAAGAATGCCCTTGTCTTTGTTGGAAGCAAGGGCATTTTCTTTTAGATATACCGACCACTAAGAAACCAAAGCGCACGGGGCAAGACCTGACCCAACTCCCTCTCCACTTGAGGCTAAGAAAGTGCCGTTCAGGCCGATACGATCGGCACTTTCATACTCTGTCACCGCTACTTTTTTCGAGGCAAAATCATAGAAAAAATATTTTTTTGGTATGTAACCCCCATTACAACCTCTTCCGTACCAGGATCAGGCTTAACAGATAAACTTCCGCCGTTTAACTCGATAATCTTTCTTGCCCGACTCATTCCTATTCCGTTCCCCGATTTACCAGATTTTTTTGCTATATCTCCGGAAACGCCTTCCTCGAAAATAATATCTACCTCGTCCGGCCGGATTTGCGTGCTAATCATTTCAAAAATAATTTCTGACCGGCCTAAATGGTTGCATATTTTCACCCCCATTTCACTTCCCGGCCTAATATATTTAGCCGAATTTTCTATTATATGGTAAAGAGCAACATGAACCGATTCATAGTCAAAGTAAGCTAAGTAGCGGTCTTCCCGATCACCCACAACAACTCTAACATTTTTGTCAGTAAAATCCGGAAAGAATAGATAAAAAATATTCATCAAGACCTTGTGGACATTATGATTTGTGGGCCTAAGGTCAGGAGTCGAATCAAACAATTTCTTAAACACTGCAAACTCCGCCTTCATGGCAGCATTATTTTTGGCCATTCTCAGAAGAACCATTGCAGCTTCTTTGGGCTCATCTTCCACAACAGACTGAACATATGCCAGCTGCTTACCCATTTTCCTACTGACATTTTCTTGAGGTATCAGAGAGTAAAACTCCTGTATATTATGAGCGTTAATCGACGTCAGATTATGAATCAACCGGCTGGTACTTCTGTTTGTCTCCCTTGCCGACTCTTCAATTATTTCTCGTATTCTATTAGCAGAATTTAATATCGTTTTTATTTCTTTTTTAAAAACCGATGAACTTTTAATATGATCTTTCAGCTCACTAAAAGCAAAAACCTTATACCCGTCAGACTCCATAGTGCCAGCCCTCATTCGCCCAGAAATAAACTTATTCGAAGGCCCTTTAAGACTTGGAATTATCCGAATATCGCTTTCGCTTAAGTTACTGAATATTACCTGCCCATTACTATCAATCAGCCTATATCTTACATCCATTTATTTAACCGCCAATCCCTATGGTAAATTCTTCCACCAGTCTTTGAAATTGATATGGATCTGCATTTTTTGCTAAAAACGAATCCGCTTTCCTCAGCGCCTCATGAAATCTATCACCCTCAGTTTCAGCGGAGTATATAATCACTTTTTTCTCTTTATATTTCTCTTTTATAGCAAGCGCCAAACCTAACCCTTCATCAGAAAACCCCATCGATACACCCACCCCCTGAACATCAATAAAGAGGATATCTGCCTCAACCACATCCCTATCATCCAAGGTTTCGCAGTCCTTTATAAGCTTTGCATGGACCCACCCGCTTCGACTCAAAATTTTCACAACCTTAAACCTAGCATCATCATCGATAAAAAGTATTTTTGTGACATTCTTGAAATGATCTAGATCTTTACCTCTTCTTTCATCATTAACCAGCAAACTCTCAATCTCAGCTTCATTAGCATTATCACCGCCACTGCCGCCCGATACTGACAAATCATTCACAACGGCATTCTCTTGAGGCACACTCTTAAAGCGCATCAATGTCGCAAAAATACCAATAACGAAAACTCCCACCCCACTAAAAATCCACTCTTTATTATTTATTAACCAATCCATGCCTTTCCTTATAAATAGTAAATATTTTTTGACCACCTCGCGCAATCAGGCTTTGGCCAAACTTTTCTTCTTACGCCCATAAATAAAAACGGGGACCAGACCTTTCCCATGACCTGCAACCTATTTGCATGCGAAGCAACATCTGACTCCATCGCCCCGGGCCACCCCTCTCATTTTTCCCCTCGCGCCTCCTTATAAACTAAAGCCATTTTTTATTCACATGAAATCATCAAATTCATTGCGCATTGCCTTGTGAATTCTTTCCATTAGAAGACGAAACATTCTATGGTCGCTTTTTTCATCACAATGCATAGCAATCTCTTCTGTCTCCATCATCAATCGATGAAACTCTCTCTCCTGAAGCTCTTTAGGCGTTTTCTTTCTGGAATTTATAAGCCTGTCCAGCTTGCCAGAGATCCGCTCATACTCGATTGAAGAAATACCCCCTTTTGACCCACCTCTCCTACTATCTACCATTGAGATTTCAAGCATTTTCCGCATATCATTCAATTGAGCCTGCACAACATCAATTGCGAATGCTTCTTTATTGTCCCCCTCTAGTTTTGGAATAGACGCGGAATTACTTAATGCCATTAGGCGAACAATAGAATTAATACTTCCCTGTTGACCTTCAGCAGCCTTGGTAGCGTTAATTGTTTCCGTCAGCTCTGCTTGAGTTTTCAAGACATCGTGGTACTTCATCCCTTTGTCATATTCCAAATAACGCAGAGGACCAATATCAAATATTTTTGGCGTTCCCTTTTCCTGTATTAACACAACAGGTTTATCAAAAGCCTGCCTAATCCCAAGCTCAAAAAGAACATTGGGATTTCTGGAGCTTAAATCACAAATAGCTATTGGGGCATCTATAAGTTTTTTAAGTATATCCAAATGAATAAAGTTCGTTTCCTTTACTTCATCTGCTCTTCGAGCTACGAACTCAGTATTATCCACTGCCGGCTTTACGATATCTTCATAAACCCTAAAGAAATGCCCTTTGTCATACCCGTCAGCATCACTGATAGGCATAATAACAAAGCAATCTTTGTTCTCTTTTTTAGCCATAAATTTTTTCTTCCCATTCCGCAGGATTGCTCAGAACTCATGATTGGGGCCACGTGTTACCCCTGCGCACCAAATCAAATAGGAGAGACATGCAACGAAACCAGCTCTAGGCCAGCATAAGAATAAACAGACAGGCATCCCTTCCCCCGATTCGCTTTCGCAGGCCATGCCACCCTGGCTGACCGGTTGTTATTTGTGATCCCGTTCCGAATCTACACAATATTTGCGTATAAGGAAACGCGCAGGGAAAGCAATTGAGAATTGATAGTTGAGAATTGATAACGAAAAAGCAAAACCCGTAGCCCCCAGCTATTCACCCCCTTACTCCATACCTATCTCGCCCCCTTCGCTTTGCGAGCAAAGCTCCAACGGATGGTTGGGATGGGTGATGGGCGGGGCAGCTAGGCTTCGGGGATCACCGCCGGTTTATCCAGAAACAGGGCGGTGCGGATCAGGTCCACGTAGATCTGTTCCTTGCCGCCGTGGCTGAGCAGGGACAGGGTTTCGCCGTTGCGCAGGTTTAGCTGGATCTGGCTGTTGACGAAGCTGCGCTCGCCAGTGGTGAGTACCTGGTTGAGCTGGACGGACTCCACCTCGTTGAACGCCAGGGTGCGGTTGTCGCCGGGCAGGATGATGGTTTGCTGGCGGCGGTCCAGGCGGGCGTTGCTGGTGGTGGAGAACAGCACGAACAGGCCGGCCAGAGTGAAGGAGATGGAGAGCATCAGCGCCTGCATGGTGCCGCCCCATGTCATTTGCGCGAAGGGAATATGGGACACGAACAGGGCGTCGGCAATGTAGTAGAGTTCCACCGCCAGGCCGCCCTGGGGGGCAATGAGAAATGCCAGCCCCATGCCGGTGAGGGCCCGGCTGCGGGTGATGCGTAACAGGTCGGCCTTGACCGGTTTGATGCGGGCGGTGACGAAGTTGCTGCCACCGCGAACCGGCGCCACATTGTTGCGGTAGGCGCCGGGATCAAGCAGCAGGCCGGGGATGTCGCGGGGGTTGTTTGCCAGCCACTGCTTCTCTTCGCGGGTAAGCGCCTTGCTGGGGCGCACCAACAGGCAGAACGCCAGCACCACCATGGCGATACCCAGAAAGGCATACCCCACCCAGGTGCGCAGTAAGCCGCGATAGAGCTGGGCAGAGTGGGTTTGCTGACCGGCCACCACCTTGTCCAGGCCGGCGAGGGTTTTCTGCAGGTGGGCAATCAGCCAGCGGTCGTGGTCGCTGAGAGTGGGTTGGGCCTGGGTGCGCGCAATGCGGTCACGAATTTCGTCGACCTTCTGCCGTTGTTGCTGCTGGCTTTCCTGCATCATGGTGATGGCGCGCTGCTGGGCCTGCCAGGCATCTTTGGCCTTGCTGACCGCGCCGCCCACCACCATCGCGACAAAGGCGGCAATCAATACACCGTAAACCCATTTCAGCATCAGCCCGCATCCGTCAGCGACAAAAGACCGGCGAAGATAGCAAATAGTTGCGTATTTTGCAGGCACGGCATCGCAATGGGTGCGCGCGGCGCTGGCTGGGACTGGTGGAAGGTTAAGGGTTGGCCACAAACGGCGATGGAGGCATTGCTGTTTGTGGCCTTATCAATCGGGTCGCCGGTTCGCCATGCAAGCATAGCTCCTACAGAGGCAGGCTACGTCCGCACCGGCCATTCGACTCCTGTTTTTGATTTTCGCTATTAACTATTCACTGTTAACTATTAATTGCCTTTGACTGCTTCTTCCACAAAATCCAGCCGGTCCTGGCCGAAGAACATCTCGTTGCCCACGAACATTGTCGGCGCGCCAAATACGCCACGCTTTACGGCGGCTTCGGTGTTGGCTTTGAGCTGCTCTTTCACTTCATCGCTGGCGGCTTTTTCCAGCCAGGCTTGTGCATCCAGGCCGGCGTCGGTGAGCACGCGAGTGATTTCTTCCGGCTCGGACAGTTTGCAGGGCTCGCGCCACATGGCGTTGTAGAGGGCAGTGATCACGGCATCCTGTTCCGGGGTGCCGATGGCGGCGGTGATGATGCGCATGGGGGTAATGGTGTTCACCGGGAAGTGCGGGTTCATGGTGAGTGGCACCTGGTAACGCGCCGAGTAGCGGGCCAGGTCGCGCATCATGTACATGCCCTTGGCGGGCACGGCACCGGGCGGGTTGTTGCCGGTGGCCTTGAAGATGCCGCCCAGCAGCACGGGGGTGTAAACCAGCTCGGCGCCGGTGCGCTCGCAAATGGCAGGCAGCTGGCTCCAGGCCAGGTAGGCAGTGGGGCTGCCCACGTCGAAGAGGAATTCGATTTTTTGGGTCATGGGATTTTCCTTTCAGGTTGTCATGTAGGAGCGTAGCGCAGCGAAGCAACGCCCGCAGGGCGGCTCCGAAGGAGTGAGCGCAGCGAATAACGACGCTTGAGTCGCGAATTCCACCGCTGGCTTCGCGACTCAAGCGTCGCTCCTACGGCAGATCTTGGGCTTTATGTGGGAGAGCATGCTTGCATGCCGAATTACCGGGCAGAGCCCTTCGTGATGCAAGCATCATCTCCCACAAAAAGCGTGTTGCGTGCTGCGTTCGTCAAAACGTTTCCATCCACGGGCGCATGTCGATTTCGTGGGTCCAGGCGTCGCGGGGTTGTTGGTGGAGCATCCAGTAGGTGTCGGCGATGTGTTCCGGGTTGAGGATGCCGCCCTGCTCTTTCTGGGCATACTTGGCCGGGAAGTTATCGCGGATAAAGGCGGTGTCGATGGCGCCGTCGATGATCGGGTGGACCACATGAATCCCTTCCGGCCCCAACTCCCGAGCCATACTTTGCGCCAAAGCACGCAGGGCGAACTTGGCGCCGGAGAACGCGGAGAAACCCTTGCCGCCACGCAATGAGGCGGTGGCACCGGTGAAGATGATGGTGCCCTTGTTGCGCGGCACCATCACACGAGCGGCTTCGCGCCCGGCCAGGAAACCGGCGAAGGCGGCCATTTCCCAGACCTTGCGATAGACCCGGGCGGTGGTCTCGCGGATGGAAAAGAACACGTTGGCGCCGATGTTGAAGACCACCACTTCCACTGGGCCCACTTCGCTCTCGATGGTATCGAACAGCGCCACCATTTGGTCTTCGTCGCGGGCATCGCAGCCGAACGGGCGGGCCTTACCGCCGGCGGCTTCGATCTCCTGCACCAGCGGCGCCAGGGCGTCTTCATTACGGCGGGTAACGCAGAGGGTATAGCCTTCGCGGGCAAAGCGTTTGGCGATGGCACCGCCGGTGGCATCACCGGCGCCGATGATGACGGCAACAGAGTCTGGCATGGGGCCTCCCGATTTTAGTGGGACTAATAGTTGGTTCCTATTTGGAACTTATAGTCGGTTCTTTTTGAGAACCCGTCAACCCGGTATGATCAGAGAACGTTCACGGAGGTTTAGCATGCGCTGGCAAGACATCGACCAACAGCCCTGTTCCCTGGCCCGCACCCTGGCCATTATCGGCGACAACTGGACGCTGCTGGTGCTGCGCGACTGCTTTATGGGCGTGCGCCGCTTCGATGATTTCCAGCAACGCCTGGGCGTCACCCGCCATGTGCTCAGCGACCGGTTGCGCAAGCTCACCGAGGGCGGCGTGCTGGACAAGGTGGCCTACCAGGAACGCCCCCTGCGCCACGAATACCGGCTCACCGCCATGGGCAAGGAACTCTACCCGGTGATCGTGCATCTGGCCCAATGGGGCGACAAACACCTGGCCGGCGAGCACGGCGCCCCCCTCATTCGCTACCACCGCCAGTGCGGCGAACCCCTGGAAGCGCAACTGCAATGCAGCCACTGCGGCGACACGGTGAAGCCCACGGATATTCGGGTGGAAGAAAACCCGCATTGGGCGGGGCAGATTTTAGTGAACAGTTAATAGTTAACAGTGAACAGCTCGCGGGGAAGGTTTTCTTTGCCTGCAACCATAGAGGCCGCACCCATCGCTGGGACGCGGCCTCTATGCTTTGGGCAACACTGGCGCGGTACCGCGCGCTGTTAACTGTTAACTGTTAATTGCTCCTGCTGTTCTTTCAATAGCGACAACACCTTCTGCCGCAACCAGCTGTGGGCCGGGTCGGCGCTTTGGTCGCGGTGCCAGTAGAGGTGCATTTCCAGGCCGGGCAGGTCGGCGGGGAAGGCTTTGATCACCATGCCCTTGCGGGACAGGCGCCCGGCCAGGGTGGCCGGCAGGGTGAGCAGCAGGTCGGTGTTCTGCACGGTGCTGATGGCCGCCTGGTAGTGCTGGCAGCGCAGGCGGATATGGCGCCGGTAGCCCTGCCGGGCCAGGCCGAAATCTTCCAGCCCCGGGCCTTCGCGGCGGGACGATACCAGCACATGCTGGGCGGCCAGATAACCGGGCAGGTCCATGTCATCGGCCAGCTCATGACCCTCGCGCATCATCACCACCAACGGGCCGCTGAGGACCGGCACATGCTCGATGGATTCCGGCAGGGCCAGCATCACGTCGCAGGCCAGATCCAGCCGGCCGCTGGCCAGCTCCGTAGCCATCTGCTTTCGGCTGATAGTGAGTGATTGCAAACGTACCCCGGGGGCGTCTTCCATGAGCTGTGCCATCAGCGACGGCAGCAGGCAACCTTCCAGGCCATCGCGCAGGCCCAGCACGAAAGTGCGCTCCGCCTCGCTGGCATCGAAACCGCCCTCATCGCTCAGGCAACGCTGGAAGCCCCCCAGGGCATGGCGCACCGGGCTGACCATGGCCCGGGCCCGGGCGGTGGGCACCATGCGGCTGCCCTGGCGCACGAAGAGGGGGTCATCCAGGCGGTCG
>Ga0315336_1000701_pt1 | contig 82343 bp, 56 predicted proteins | sample ASW5metaG_FD_204512 | JGI IMG/M metagenome (GOLD analysis project Ga0315336, IMG submission 204512) | Ammonia-oxidizing marine archaeal communities from Monterey Bay, California, United States - ASW #5 | ecosystem: Environmental > Aquatic > Marine > Intertidal zone | place: USA: California... | reverse complement strand
CCGGTCGCGCTTTCGAGCATGCCACCGACCCAGCAGGGAATCCCGGCGGCGCGGCAGACATCATGAATTTTCACCGCATTGGTTAGGCCGCCGACGCGCCCCGGCTTGACGTTGACAAGCCGACAACTTCCCAGCGCCAGTGCTTGTTCGACCTGGCGCGGATGAGTAACGCTCTCGTCGAGGCAAATGGGCGTGGCGATGTCGTTTTGCAACTGCGCATGGTCGAAGAGATCGTCGTTTTGCAGCGGCTGTTCGATCATGGCGAGATGGAACTGATCGAGGTCTTGAAACATCGGTGAGTCGGCAAGCCGGTATCCACTGTTGCAGTCAATGTGGATCGTATGATCGGGGTGCTGCGCGCGAACACTGCGCAACATCTCGATATCCCAACCTGGGCGGAACTTGAGCTTGACGCGCGGGAAGCCTTCGTCAACGGCGGCTCCCACGCCGGCCAGAAGATCGTCCAGGTTGTCCATCACACCGAAGTCGGCACCGACCGGCACCTCGCTGCGCGTCGCTCCCAGAAGTCTGTGCAACGGCGTGCCCGCGATCCGGCTATGAAGGCTCCACCAGGCGGTATCGAGAACGGCCTTGGCAAACGGATTTCCCTTGAATAGCGCGAAGCGTTGCTGCAATTGTTCCCCCGATGAGATGTCCTGCCCGATGACTTGGGGGGCCAGCCAATCGCGATTCAGCGCAAAAATGCCGCCGGCCCATTCAGGGCTGTAGCACGGTGCGGCGAATGGCGTGCTTTCTCCCCAACCATCGAACGAGCCACTCGACATTCGGCACAACACAGAATGAATGGCGGCATCTTCGCCATACGCGGTCCGCCAGGGGTAAATCAACGGCATCTCGACGTGAAACAACTCGATGCGATCAATATGCATTGCTGCCGATGGCTCCTTCACAGGTTGGGCTACGAGCGGACGTTCCTTGCCGCAACAAGACAGCGACAGATTCAATAGAAAGGGATGAATACCGCGTCACACACCGGGACGACGACCAACGTCCTATTCGTCAAGAATCGGCACCGTCTGGCGCCCGGTCGTCAAGAATCGGAAAATCGATCCGTGTTTCGATTTCGTTCGCAGGCGACTCCTCCGCGGATCGGTTGGGCGCGGATGCCTGGCTTTTGGCGACCGGTGTGCGTGCTTTGCCATCGGAGTTGCTTGAGGCCTTGCTACGTTTTCCTCGAACCTTCTGTTTGCTGGGGCCGCAAGTTGGACAGCGCCCGCGCGCATCAAGCGGTTCTTCGCATTTGTTGCACAGCTGCACCGGTTGATCAGCATCTTCAAGCATCGACTGTGCCCGCTTGGGTTTCGAGCGACGCTTCCGTCGCGGCTTCTGCGTGTCCGCATTCTGCGGCGAAACACTGCGGCTTGAGTTTTCGGCGGCGGGTTGCGGCGATCGATCTGCGATCCACTTCGGTTTTTGCCGATCAGCCTCCAACAGAGCCACATCACCCCCTTCGTCTTGATCGGAGGTCATCTGCGGAATGAGGTTTTCGCGGCGTACAATTTCTGTCGTCGTCTGTTTTCCGCTCTTGACCTCCCGGGCGGACACATGCACCTTGGCTGCCGCATCGTACCTGACGGTCACAGCAATCCTCGATCCCTCCGGAAGGTTGGCCGGCAAATCATCGATCACGCACGTGCCCAGAAGGATCGGTGTTGCTTCGGAAGTTTCTCCGCTTTCAACGATCTGAAGTTTCACCTCACTCTGATTGGGGATGACGGTGCCGTATTCCTGTGTAACCGATGCCGGCAACAATGTGTTCGCCGGTATCACGTAGTGCGGAAAACGCAAGTTCGTTCTCGGATCGCGAACGATCACACCCAACGCCCGGGCATTGACACTTTGCTGTTTGACGCTTGCCAGACGGTCCCTCGCTTTGGCGCTCAAGAGTGACTTGGCAAACTTGCTGTTAGTCAGCAGCATTCCCGCATAATACGTGGCGCCGTGTGCGATCGACATGTCGGGCGATAACGACGTGTTGAGCGTGCGGCCGCTCAATGAGCGGAGCATCTTTTGGATCATCGGCATCCGTGATGCGCCACCGGTCATCAGCACGACGTCGACATGAGCCCAGCCCATCTTGTTGTCCTTGAGCATTCGTCTCACGATGTCCGACGTGTGATCGACGAACGGTTTGGTCATCTTCTCGAATTGCTCGAGGTCGACTTTGTAGGTTTTGCGGTGTCCGCCGTGTTGGCAGGTTAGGGCCGCTCGTGGCCGCGCGGATAAACTGCGCTTCGTTTGTTCGACTTCCAACGCCAAAGCCTGCAGGCTTGCGGGATCACTCTGCGGATCGGTCTTGAATTGGCGTGAGAACTGCTGGCAGATCTTCTTCGCTAATGCCCCGTTCCAATCGATTCCCCCCAAACTCAAATCGCCACTGCTGGCGATCACGCTCACCTCGTTCTTACGATAGCGAACTAAAGAGAGATCAAACGTGCCGCCGCCAAGATCATAGACGAGAATCCGCTGTTCGTCGGCCAGTTCGGTGAACCACATGCCGGCGCTGCCCAATACGTAACACAGCGCGGCGGCGACCGGTTCGTTGATGATGTCGACCTGCTTGAGGCCCGCCCGATGCCCCGCCTCGACGGTGGCGTGCCGCTGGACATCACCGAACAAAGCCGGGACCGTAATCACGGCCCGATCGATTCGACCGATTTGGTCCTGCGCGGCCGAGAGCATTTTCTTAAGGATGAGCGTGGCGATATCGGTCGGTGAATACGTTTTCCCGTCGATGATCCATCCATAGTTGGGTTTACCTATGTGCCGCTTCGAATTCTGCACGACCCGCTTGGGCTGTACGATCGCATTTCGCAGCGCCTCGGTGCCCACAACGGTTCCATCACGGTCGAATAGAACGACGGAAGGAGTCGCCAGCTCGCCTTCCTGGTTCGCCAGCGTGACCGGCTCGCCATGCTCGTTCAGGTAAGCGATGCACGAGTAAGTTGTTCCGAGGTCGATTCCGACAGCGTGGGTGATCGACATGATCGTACAGACTTCCGGCTAGGGGATGCGACGCCATGCTCGAACAAACGTGGCGTCCCGGGTCCCTTCATGTTAGCATTCGGCCAGACCCTGTGCCACAACCGTTCGACGCATTTGATGCTGCACATGACACTGAACTACGTCGTGACACCATGGAAGTGTCAATGGAAGGGAGCTGGGGATCAAGCTGGCGTTAGGGCAGGGGGAGGACGTCCGTCACCCGCCGATCGTTGTGGAAGGGTGTCGGGGTCAGCCTCTCAAATTCGGTCGCGCGAGCCTTCGGAGAATTAGCTAAAAAATGATCCAGACGATTCGAGTTCGGTTTTCCGGAGCCATCGATCCATCGTCTCAGCGGCGCAGCGCGCTCCTGATCATTGGATTGCTCGTTTCATTGAATCTGACCGTGTTTGCACTCGCTGATGATTTTACGAAACCTGCCGATCCCACGCCGCGCGATTCGAAATTCGTCTCGAATCGTGCGTTGGAACGGAATATGGAGAGCCCGTTCGCAGCATCGTGGAAGAACGTGCCGCTGCGCGACATACTCCGTGCGATCTCGCAACAACGAAATGTCTCGGTACTCTGCGACCGCCGGATCGATCCAACAACCCGGCTGATCGTCGATCTGAATTCCGTGAGGCTTTCTGACAGTCTGGCCGATTTGGCCAATCGCGTTGAAGCGGGCGTGAGCGTGGCCGGAAATACCGTCTGCGTCGGTCCCCGTGAGAGCATGGCTCGCCTACGAACGCTCATTCAGCTCAGGACCAACGAACTTGTCGTTCAATCCGAGTCCTGGCCAACCAAGAAACCTTTCTTCGGTGCGATGCAGGCGCTCGACATTCACTGGAACGACCTCGACGAACCGCGGCATATTTTGCAGGCAACGGCGCAGCGATACGGTCTCGCTGTCGAAGGATTACAACAGATCCCCCATGATTTGTGGCACGAGGCAACGTTGCCGGAAGTCAATGCACCGGAGGCGATGTCTCTAATACTCAATCAATTCGAGCTGACATTTGAGTGGTCCGACGACGGTACAAGTATTCGCGTTGTGCCCATACCAAAGGCCGTCTTTATCGAGCTGCGCTATACGCCGAGCGAAATGACGCCCGATGAAGCGGCGCGCCGCTGTCGAACAGCGATTCCCCGGCTCGTCTGTGAGGCGACGGCGAGTGAGGTCATCGTGCGGGGCACGGTTGAACAACACGAGGTGATCGATTCGCTTTTGAATCATCCCCAGCGTGCTCGGCATTTCCCTACTCCAGCGAAGCCGACGCCTCTCGCCAGACGCCGATTCACACTTTCGCTGCGCCGCGCGCCTTTGGCCTCGGTTCTGGTCAAGCTCAAAGAGCAGGGGATCAATGTCCGTTACGACGAACCAATGCTCAATGCCGCGGGCATCGACCTCACTCGAAAGATCACCCTCAAGGTCGACATGGCGACTCCCGAGGAGTTCTTTCAGGCGATCTGCACGCCGTTTGACATGGCGTTCTCGATCGACGGCGATGTCGTCACACTTTCGTCGAAGGAATGAACGGGTCGAGGTATCGCGGAAAAATCGATTTGTGAAAAAATGCGTGACTGCATTGGCGCCGGCAACGCGTTCGGCCTACCACGTCTTTTGCAAGCTACGGCGCATGCTATTTCGACTTCGACGCTTGTCTTGCGCGCAGGAGCTCGACGACCACGTCATCCAACTCGCTGAGGCCTTCGTCGGCTCGGACGTCGTACAAACCCGCGTGATAATGCGCGATCTTCCCATCTGAATCGACCACGACCCACAGAGGCAACTTCGTGCCCAAGCGGCGCGGGTCGCCAAGCTTTCGGAGCAGGGCACCGCTATCAAACGCGACCGGGTAACTCAGATTCATGAACTCTTTGAGCTTGCGGGCGGACCGTTTGGCCGCCGGGGCGTTGGCAACGTCGGCGAACCGTTCATCGACGGCTATTCCGAAAACGGCCAAGCCGAGCTTCCCCCGCTTTCCAAACAGAAAATCGAGATAACCGATTTGGCCGTATGGTTCCGCCAAGGGTTTATCGCGATACCTCCAAAAATGGAAGACCGTTACTTTGCCTTTTAGCTCTGCGGACGTAACGGGTTTTCCTGCGAGCGATTTCAGCTCGAACTTCGGCAACTCGCGGCCGAGCTGTTTCTTGGCAAGACTGGCGAGGTCGTCGCCTCTCTGCATCTGAGCCTTGATGTCGCGAGCGGCAGTGGCAACGAATTTTTCAAACGGAGTCGACGTGGCTCGCTCCGACAGTGCTTCAATCGCGCCATTGGCGAGCTCGATTTGTTCGCTACTGAGTTCCGGCCGCGTATTGTTCTCTCCACGACGCAATTTCGATTGCAGATCGAGCAGTGCTGCGAGCGGAGCCTCGATTGCTTCAAATTCCTCCGGAGTGAGCGTGCTCGCGGCATCCAGGCGAAAATTCAACTGAAATTCATCGCCCTGTCCGATCGTAACCTTTTGCTCAACCTTGACGAGCAAAGGTTTCTGCTGATCGACCCATAGCGTTTGCACGTGCCCAAAGTTCGTGGAGACGTCGATTTTCCAACAACGGTAGTCGCCGACATTCTTCTCCCCGACGACTTCGTACTCTCGCTTGCCGACGACCCATTTGTCACCCACGGCAATCGTCCCGCGTTTTTCGAACACAGGCAGCCGAATTTCGATCGGGTACCGGGAATCTTTGAAATCATGCAGCAGCCGGATGCGCTTATTGCCGGCGGGTTGCAGGTGCTGGTCGAAGTCGATGCTCCCGAATCGTTCGGGCCACGGCCAACCTCCTCCATTACCTCGTTCGTCGATCAGGAAGCCCAATCGGTGTGAGTCGTTCTCAGAATGGGACAAAAGGCAAAATAGCTCAAATTGCCGTACCGGCTCTGGGTCGGCGGAACGTGTCACGTGCACGAGTTTGCCGCGGTACACGAGCGTTTCAGCGCCCTGGTCAAACCCACCGGGTAAGAACGAGGCCAACAGCAGAGGAAGCAAGGTGTTCGACACGGTAAAGTCTCCAATGATGGTGAGAGCACAAATGGCGTGAATCGCGATCAAACAACTCGGGCTGACAGCATCGTCCGGAGGCAACTGTTATCAATGCAGCAACCGGTGGACACGAGCGTGGATTGAGCCATAGATGAGACCCTGGTGCTCAGGGCCAAAGTCTGTTTGACGCTTCAACAAGGAAACGAGGACCGCGAAGCGCTGAATTCAGCCGTTGTTCAAAATCGATCAAGTCATTCTGCCAAATCACAACTATCTTCCCACAGCGCACCGTTGGCAGCAAGTTCGACGGACAAATCGACCCGATGTTGGCCGTCGATCCGCAGGAGCACGGCGGACGCGGCGTTGTTTCTCCGTCGTATTCACCGATGCCAGATTCTCGAATTCCGGCCAACAACTTTTCGACAGATCTGCCACACGAGGGGGCAGATACACTATAATTCGGCGAGCGGGAAGCGCAATGCGTTTCGCCCGGCAACGTGGATTCTGACAGCGCGTAATGTGGGAGTGTTGTTGTGCCTGGTGATGAAGTCACGATCGATGGCTACAATCTGATCAATTGCATTGCCACCGGCAATGCAACGCAGGTGTGGGAAGTCGCTAAGCCGGGGAGCGTCAATCGGTCGGCGATGAAGCTGATGCTCAAAGAGGCCTTTGAAGAAAAGGCGTTCGTTGCCGTCCTGAAACACGAGGCTAAAGTCGGAAAGCAACTCGATCATCCCAACATCGTGCGTACCGAAGAAGTTGTCGTCACGAAAAAGTATGCGTATATCATTTTGGAGTACTTCCGCGCGCTGAATCTCAAGATGCAGATCGGAACAGACATCACCGGCCTGCACGTACGGATTCGAAAGCTGGTCGAGCAGTTGTGCATGGCATTGGAATACATGCACGAACTCGGGTGGCTTCACAAGGACATCAAACCCGAAAACATCCTGTTCAACCGGTCATCGGAATTGAAACTGATTGACTTTTCGTTGAGTGGAAAATATTCGAAAGGAATCGGGAAGGCCTTTTCGGGAAAGCTGAAGGTCATTCAAGGAACCCGAACATACTTGGCCCCGGAACTGCTGCTGAAAAAACAACCAACGCCGCAGACGGACATGTACAGCCTGGGCATCACGCTGTTTGAGATCCTCACGGGGCACCCGCCGTTTCGCGCTTCGTCGCCGGCTCATCTATTGGCAAAGCACCTCAAAGAGCGACCAATGGCGCCGTCGGAAGTCAATACGAACGTGACACCCGAAATGGACGCGTTCGTCCTGAAGATGTTGACGAAGAAACCGAAAGATCGTCACGCGACGATGAGCGAAATTCAAGCCGAGTTTCGGAACATCAAGGTCTTCACACACGATCCGGCGGAAATCGCCAAGGCTGAGAAGGCTGAAGCCGAGAAACGTCAAAAACAAAGCCTCGACGAAACGCAGCGACTCGACAGCCGTTCCGACGCGATGCGGCAAGAGATGCGTGCCAATGACCCGGGCGCCGCCCCGGCCAAACCGGCCAAACCAAAACCAGGTCGTCCAGTTGCCGGGCAATCGAGGGAAGCGGCGGAGGCGCCGGATGCCACGCCTCCGCAACCGGTACAACACCAGCCCGATCCGAATCAGCCGTCGGCACCCACGGCTCCACAGCAGCCCGGCTACGCCCAACCATATCCACAGCAGCCCTACGCCCAACCCTTTCCCCAACAACCGTATGCCGGGCAGCCATATCCACAACAGATGCCACCGCAACAACAGTATCCGCAACAAGGTCATCCCCAGCAGATGCCTCCTCAACAACAGTACCCTCAACAACAGTACCCGCAACAACAATTTCCGCAGCAACAGTACCCTCAACAACAGTATCCTCAGCCGCCGCATCCCCAGCAGGGCGTCCCTCCACAGTTTCAACAGCCGGCGCAGGCCCCACCACAGAGCCAGCCGCTGGGTCAACCCGTCGCATCACCGCAGCCGATCGATCAATCTGCGCCTTCGCCGGCGTCCGCTACTCAACATCCAACAGCGGGCGAACAACCCGCCGCGGCGAATCAAACACAGGCGGAGCAGAGTGGGGCACCGCCTGCGCCAGAACCAGAATCGGTCGCGAAGCCACCGGCCGAATCGAAACCGGCCACGTCGCCCGATGATCTTCCCATGATGGACGAACTGCCGCCAGTGGACTAAACGGTCCGCGCAACTAGACGATCCGCATTACGGAATAGCCGGCACGATTGAAAGAAAAGAATGTCAGCCGAACATCAGCTACCGTTCGAGAAGCCGATTTACGAGCTTGAGGCGCATCTCTCTGAACTCGAGTCGCAGCCCAATCCGACACCGACGACCAAGGACGCCATACGCAACATGCGCGTCGAGGTGGCACGGATGAAACGGGAGATTTTCGAAAATCTCGATCCATGGGATGTCGTCAAGGTGGCCCGACACGCCAATCGGCCTCAGACGCTTGATTACATCGAGCTGCTGTTTGATGAATTTGTGGAACTTCACGGAGACAAATCGTACGGTGATGACCGCGCAATCATTACCGGGTTCGCGAAATTCGACGAACGCAAAGTCATGTTCGTCGGGCAGCAGAAGGGGCGAACTCTCAAGGAACGCACCGAGTACAACTACGGCTGCGCCCATCCGGAGGGCTACCGCAAGGCGCTCTCAAAAATGCAGTTGGCGGCTAAGCACTCGTTGCCCATCGTCTGCCTGATCGATACTCCTGGCGCTTATCCAGGAATTGAGGCGGAGCAGCGGGGCCAGGCGTACAATATCGCGATCAATCTCCGCGAGATGTCGCTCTTGAGAACGCCCATTGTCTGCGTCGTGGTCGGGGAGGGCAGTTCCGGGGGGGCGCTTGGCATTGGTATCGGTGATCACATCTCGATTCTCGAGCACGGGTACTATTCGGTCATCAGCCCCGAGGGTTGTGCCGGGATTCTGTGGAAGCACGTGCAACATGCCGATCTGGCCGCCCGGGCCCTGCGATTCACAAGCCAAGATCTCGTTGAATTCGGCGTGATTGACGAGGTGATTCCGGAGCCGCTGGGGGGGGCACACCGCAATCACCGGCAGATGGCCGCGACGCTCAAAGGCGCGCTTTCAAATACGCTCAAGTCGCTCTCGTCGATCCCGGTTGACGAGTTGCTCGATCGGCGATATGAAAAGTTTCGGAAGATGGGAGTGTTCGAAGAATGTGCAACCGGCTAACTCAATGTGCCATTCTAGACCGCCGCCTCGAACGAGGGGCAGTTCGACCCGCATGAGAACAGACAGCAACGTCCGATAATGTCTGTTATGTTCAATTGGCTGGGTGTTTTCCTCGGGGAAAACGGCAATTCAGCCACGCCCTGGTTTTGCCGCCCGGTTTCTGAGCACTGCTGCCCTACGGTTGCGAACCTCTTCAGAATCGGGGCGGCAACCATTCGTCACAGCGCAGCTTGGCGGATGACGTGGCGCTGCTTGCCGGACGACGAGCCGATCAAGAGCCGGGCAAAAAATGCCCCTGGCCTGCTGCCTCCGTTACCGAATTTGCGCGCCACGCAGTTGGTCCTGAAGGCCCCGGCTAAGCGACGACAGCGGGACGTTGGCCGCTTCGAGTTGGCGAACAATCCGCGTGTTGAGCGAGGTCGTATAGTCGGTCTGGGGATCGGGGTCGGGATCGGTTTCGGTCAGGTCAGCATTCCAGTCCTTGAGCACGTTTCCGGCGACTGGGCCGGGGAGATCCGCCAGTGCGGTCTCGATTTCCTCGATGAACTCGTTTTGCGAGTCGGGGAAATCGTAATGGATCGCGGCAATCTCCCGCAGCAGCCGTTGTTGATCTCCGGCGGCCGGTCGGGGGTCTGAACCGAACGCGTCCGGCTTGCCGTGCTCCCAATCCAGGGCGTTGCGGCGAACTAAGCCGGGAATTCCCGAATTCACCTTTCCGATCAGTTCGTCGCGGTCTTCGGGGCGGGTGTTTTTGAGCGCCCGTCGCACGAGCTGCCGCAGCTCGGAATTGAGAAATCCGGGCAGTTTGCTGATGATCTCGTCGAAAACTCCCTCACCCTCCCCGTTGGATTCGGACGAGGTCGTGTTCCCATGGGAATGACCGTGGTCGTGACCGTCGTGGTCATGCCCGGAGTGGTCGAGTCCATCATGGTCGTGACCGTCATGGTCATGTTCGTCGTTGGACGCGATGTCGTGCGTGTGCCGGTGTCGCAGATCGAGATCGGGGTGATCAAGCCGATGGATGTACGGCCCAATGACGTCGTGCAATTCATTAGGCATGACGGGATGCAGCCGATCCATGATGATCGCGGCCGCCTTGCCACTTTGCGATTCGAAGACCGCCCCACGCATGTTCTCGGACAGCGTGACAACGAAAAACGTGATCACCAGACAGAATGTCAGCCCCTTGACGAAGCCGAAGATAGCGCCCAGGTGGCGATCGTATTCCTGAAGCTTCATCTTCTCGATCCAGCCGCTCAACTGACGCGCGGCTGCGAACGTGAGAAACGAAAAGCCGACGTACAACAGAAACATCGCCACCCATCGATTCAGCGGCGCCTCGACAGGCAACAGCGGCGCGATCGACAACGACAGCGACTCGGCAAACGCGAAACAGAGCAAGATGGCAGCAATCGCGGCGACCTGCCAGACGAGTCCTTTCGCGGCTCCGCGAATGGTTCCGAACACGAGAACAGCCACCATCACCCAGTCGTACCACATCAAATGCATTGTCGGCTTCCTGCCTACTTTGGTGGGATCGTACTTCCTAAAACGGCCGCGAAGTATAGTCGAAAGACGGAGATCGCCTAAAGAGCAGTTTTTGGGGCATTCGAACCCGCCCGAAAACACTCAGTTGCTCGAATGAGATGTTCTGGGAAAACGCAGACACGCTGATGCAAACGTGTTGACAACATCTGCGCGCACCGAAATGTGTGTCAAAACGTCTTCCGGCTATCGAGCAAGAGCGTGACGGGACCGTCGTTGACAAGTTCGACCTGCATCATTTCCTGAAAGCGACCTGTTTCAACGCTCACGCCCTGCCCGCGCAGTTCCGCAACGAAACTTTGATACAGTTCGTCGGCTTTCTCCGGGCGGGCCGCCGCAACGAAACTGGGCCGGCGTCCTTTGCGGCAATCGCCCAACAGCGTGAACTGGCTGACGACGAGCATCTTCCCGCCAACGTCGCCGAGCGAACGGTTCATTTTTCCGTCGGCATCTTCAAAGACCCTCAGGCCGACAATCTTCTGACCCAAAAAAACCACGTCGTCCTCAGTGTCGCTCTCTTCGACGCCGAGCAGTACCAGATAGCCCCGCTCGATCTCTCCGACGACGTCCCCTTCGACGAGGACCGATGCACGGGACACACGTTGAACAACGGCGCGCATTTCACTCCCTCAGTTTTTTTACACGGGCTACGACGACAAATCCACCGCCCAAAATCATGCCCCGACAACCGCGAGCCGGACGTCTTTATAGATGGCTCGACAAACACGAACAGTCAGAAATACCCGCGCCCACGCTCCTTTGCCGGTAACACTTCCAAGCAAGTGGTCCACCAACCTGTCAGAATGGTTTCAATGAACTCGTTTGGGATTTTCTCCGCACGCATTTGGGCAGCCAAACGTTCGTGGTCGTAGTACACAGGAACGAACTCGACGTCGTACCGGCACTGTTCGCCGCCGGTCGTCTCGGTGTCGGTTGCGCCGGCGCCGTTTGGTTTGCCGGCATATTTTGCGTGCTCTCCGGTCGAGATCAGAGTGTACCAGACGCAGGTCGTTCCGTCGTTTTCCGGCCGGCCCAACACACCCACGTTGACGAACCGCCGCCCTGTTTTCAATTCTCGCTGCCAATGAATTCCCGTATGCGTTCCCAGTACAATATCCGCATCTGCGTCGCGACCACCACACAGTTTTTCGAGAAAGTGCGTACTCGTCGTCGACTCCCACAGGAATTCATTCGTCATTCGGGGACTGCCGTGGCACAACAGTAAATGCAGTCCGTCGGCTTCGACACGCAACTCGACCGGAAGTTCGCGCAACCAGGCCCGGTTCTCCGCGCTTGTGTTGGAGTACGTGTAGTCATAGCTGAGTTTTGCGAAGTGATTGTCGCGGGGGTCGGTGTAGCCGCACTGGCAGTCTTCCAAATCGTTGCCGATGCTATCGTCGTAGTTCCCTTGAATGCATATCGCGCCCGCTTCGCGCAGCAGTTCAATGGCGCGGTCGGGATGCGGTCCGAACGCGCCCATGTCACCCAGACAATAGTACGCATCCGCTCCGCGGCCGGTCGCATCGCGAAGTGCCGCCTCAAGCGCAAGAGAGTTGCTGTAGATTCCACCGAAGAACGCTAGCCGCATGAATTGAGTTTCCCTTAGAGCGCGCCCCGCGAAACTGTAGCGACTCAAACGCTCGTCATTCAGCTTCAATCGCGTCTGAAGCCGCTACAACAAAACTAGACATGGTCTAGGTCGCCTTTGCCGGCGGTTATCCCTCCAAACCACTCGACGTCGGGTTGGTGCATATTGCGCCGTATTGGTAGCAGGTCGAGCAAGCACCGCTGGCCAGCGGAAAGGATTTCGCCGCATCGTCGAGCGTCTCGCCCAAATTCGCAGACGGTTCGTCGAGCAGAATCGGACAGACGTAAATACCGCGGTCGGTCACCACTCGACTATGGCTGCAGATCAATTGACTCTCATCAAATTCGGCCATCATTTCGTTTGTGATGCGATCGTGAACGTCGTAGCCTGCGGTTCGCTCGGCCTCGGCACCAATTTGCAAGCGCGGTAACACCTTCAATCGTGGACGATTGCAGCCATGCTCGGCCAGCACGCGACGAAACTGGCTGAGAATCGATTCGTCATCTGAGAGATCCCACGTGCGCGTCATCGTGATGATCGGCAAAAAGCCGTGCGCAACGAGTTGCCCCACGCCCTGCATTGCCCGCTCGAACGTTCGCGGGCCTCGTATCGGATCGTTCATCTCAGCCGTCGGTCCGTCGATCGAGACTCGAAACTCGAGCGAGTACAGGCTTTCTTCGGCGGCCGCTCTCAATTCGTGCAGCCACTCATCTTTTAAGACCGTCGCGTTAGTGAGAACCGTGGCCGGGCCGAACTTGAGCGTATGCTTGAGAATAGGAACCATCTCTCCGTTTAGGAATGGCTCACCGCCGGTAAAGTAATATTCGCGAACACCCCAACCGATCGACTCGTCCAGCGCACGAGCCACCGCGTCGAACGAAAGGTAGCCGAACGAATCGTTGTGCGGGCTGCAACTGATGAAGCAATGCGTGCACTCAAGATTGCAGAGCGTGCCCGACACCTGAAACCACAATTCGTCGAGCGACCTCAGTTCCACTCGCGGAACGTCATTCAATGAGAGTGTTTTTGTCATCACACGCTTACTCGGCAGATCGGTCAATCATTGCGAGACATTCTGGTATATCGCAAGCATAACCGTTCACGCACAGTTGTGCTGTATTGACGGACACAGTTCTTTGTCTCAAAGGATTTCAAACACGTCGCGGATTTGCTCGAGCCCGATCTTGATTAGAAAACGCGAATCGCGGCCGTAGCTCTTCGCGCCGAGGATGAAGAAGCCCGGCTCGGGGTTCGACAAAACGCCGGCACCAAATCCCCCTTGATCGAGGCAATCGGCGGACTGCTCTCCCAACAGCGCGGCCGAAAGCTTCATCGGTCCCTGCGACGCGTAACACTCATGTACCTGCAGCTCTTCATAAAGACTTCGATCGGGGCGGTAGCCGACATTAGCAATGATGTTGTCGCCACGCAATTGTTCCTCAATCGGATCGTCGTCGTCGGCACTCCGACATTCCAACGTCAGCGTGTACTTGTGCGTCGCCAAGTTGCGAGCATCGTTTGCACTCTGAGCGTTCAAGACAACGCGACGCACCAATCGGGCCGGCTTCCACTCGACGATACCGTCCTGTTCCAGCGCCAATTCGTTGGCGCGGGTTGCGAGAACGTCGCGCGAGATGAGTTGATCGTCTTTGATCTGCCCTATGGGAACATCGTGGATCGCGCGAGTAATCCAAATGGCCCGCGTACCGGGAGCCGACTCGGCAAGCTCGGCCAACGAGACAATTGCCGTCGCGGCGGAATAACCTGCTCCGATGACGATCGTCGTTCGCCCTGCGTACCGATCACGCTGCTCACCTAAGATGTCCGGCAGGCGATAATCGTCTGCGCTCAGGGCAGTCGATTCTCCCAGGCAGGCCACTCCCCCAGCTCCAACATTGTTGGCGTTCGCGTAGGTGCCGGAACAGTCGAGAACGATATCGGCTGTCGCGGTTCTCTCCCATCCGTCCTCGGACAACAACAGCTTAAACGGATCATCGCCGCGCTCGGGCCGGCCGATGAGATCGCCCTTCCATGTCCGCGTGCGACCGACGGCCGTCACGCGGCACGATTGGTGAATGCCGCCTTCTAATAAGGGCAGTCGGCTGACGGGAAGAAGATACCGCTCGGCGAATTCGTTGCCAGTGAGCAATGCGTCCTCGCCGGGCAGCGCATCGCCACCGGCATGATCGGAAACAGAGCGTCGACCTAGCTCCGATGAATTCATGCCGAACGGGCTGAACAGTCGCACGTGCCCCCACCGCTGCATGTGTTCGGCCACGCTTCCCCGCTCGTACACGTCGACCTGATACCCCGCGTGCGCGGCGCACAAAGCCGCCTCCAATCCGATCGGCCCGGCTCCAATGATCGCGATACGATTTCGGTCGCCTGTCATCGATTTCAATACCGCTCACCGTCTGTTGGAAAGTTCACTCAAGAACTGTAGTCAAGTCTGAAGCCGCCGAGGTCTCACCCGCGTCACAGAGATTGCAGAAACGGGTGCCACTGGTCGCTTGCCGACCAGTGCCGCGAAATCAACCGCCATCCACGTGGGCAGCAACAACTCCTACGGTCCGGCTGTCGTCCCATGGCGACAGTCACAGCGAACCGACGTGGCTCCGATCGCATGCGAACGGCTCCAACGAAATCGTCGGTTCTCCATCAAGAATCAAATCTCGCATGACGATTGCCGTTCCGGGAGACATTTGTAGCCCCGAGCGAAAATGTCCGGCCGCGACGAAGACGTTTTCGGTTCCGGGCACGCGACCCAAATATGGCAAACCATCGGCCGAACCTGGACGCAAACCGGCCCATGTTCGTTCGACGTCGGCCTGCGCGAGCACGGGGACCAAATCGAGAGCGAAGTCGATTAGTTCGCGGACGCCCTCGGCCGTATTCTGCCGATCGAATCCCACGTATTCGACAGTCGAGCCGACAAGTACGCGCCCATCGGGCCTCGGTACGAGATATCGCGAGCCAACTTCGATCGCATGCCGAAACGGAGTCCGCGGCATCGAAAGCATAACAACCTGCCCCCGAATCGGTTCGATAGCCACTTCGAACCCGAGCGGAGTCAGCAGCGACTTCGTCCAGGCGCCGCCGGCCACGCAGAACCGCCCTGCCCTAAGCGTTTCGCCGGGTGTCATCACGCCGGTCGCAGCGCTGTCATGGAAGTCGAAGCCGATCACCGGCTTGTTCGCATCGAGCACAACGCCTCGCTCTGCACATGCCGCTAACAATGCCTTCAGATGCCTCGGGTTTCGCGCTTGGCAGAAGTCGGGCAGTCGAAACGCCGCGGTGGCTTGCGTGCTGATGGCAGATTCCAAAGCGAAGAGCTGCGCGGAATTAAGCGGCTCGACCGTCACGCCTTCGCCGCGCCACCTTTCGACAAGTGGATCGAGTTCGTCCGCCGATCCGCCGAAGCCGAGTTCGATGGCGCCGCTGTTAAGAAAACCATTGTCGATTCCCGTTTCCTCGCGAAGTTGCGCGCTGAGACCGCTCCACAATGAGGCACTCAAGCCGCGCAACTGTGCTTCCGGCGTTTGTGCGAAGTCGAGATTTCCTGGCGGCAACATCCCTGCGCCGGCCCACGACGCTTCGCGGCCGAAGGCGCCCTGCTCGACGACTCGAACCGAAGCCCCCTGCCCCACCAGTTCGTAGGCGATCGACAACCCGATCACGCCTCCGCCAATTACAATCACATCCGTCATGAGTGTTTTGTCTCGCTCAATGTTGATCTTGAACCACAGCGTGCAAGGAAATCCGCCATGTTCGAAAGCGGTCCGGCAGGCGTCTGCCATCGATTGGCCGATCGACGCGTAATCGCGACGGATGCCGCTGCCCAATTATAGCAACGAGCGCGACAATTCAAATTGACGCAGATCGCGGCTATCGACAAGCATTCGGCGTCGGTCGATTCAACGCAGAGCGATCCGCTGTCCGGACACCGTGATAACCCGAAGGACACGACAGAACAAGTCGCCGGGCTGGTCTCACGAATCGCGAGTCGTGTTTAGTGTCGCGATCAGTTCACGTTCGCGCCAGGAAAAACACTCAACCAGTACGCCTTGATGATCTCGATCGCCTCGACGTTGTAAACGGTCTTGAGACCGTCGTTCTGCCCCTGGCCGGCCTGTAGTGCCTCGATGAAACGAGGGAAGCGCTTCGCCCCACCTTTATTGATGATGAATTCGACGAGCGAATGGCCGACCGCAGCGGTGCCTACGGGATTAAACGAACCGTCATTAAAAAGGTCTCCGGGCTCGCCGAGCGTCTGTAAGTACTCGGGGACGAGTGCGCGCTGTGTTTCCAAAAACTCATTTTTTCCAACGATGTCGGCGGCCACGGTGAGCCCCGTGCCACGGAGCATCCATTCTGGCAGTGGCCCGCCGCGGCGCAGGTAGGCACCCGTAATGTGGTCGATGAGATTCACGCGCAGTCCGGCCAATTTGCCCGTCGCTTCGTCTCCAATGTCTTCCAGCGAAACGTAAGTATCTTCAAAACCGGCCGTCATAATGGAATGACCGTGCACCGTTTTGGGAATCTCCTGTCCTTCGACGACGAGAGCAAATTCGTGGTAACTGTATCGATCCGCGAACACGAATATGGCAAGCCGTCCTTTGAATAAGAGTTCCGACGAATCGTCAAAGCGAGCGCGGAGTTGCTTAGCCGTCTCCTCCGCCCATTTGGCAACCTGCTCTAGACGCGGTTTGGAAACGTTGCCCAACAAGAAGAAATCGCGTGTTTCTAATGTCACCACGTTTTTGTCTTCGTCGGGTAATCCCGTCGACCAATGGCCGCGGCAGCGCTCGATTCGCATTTTTTGGAATTCTTTTGGCGTAAGCGATGCGAGGCGCTTCATGAGTTTGTCGGACGTTGTGGGTACCAGTTTGCGAAGCGGGGCGCTGGGGTCGCCGCCGTCAAATGCCGCGCCTTCGCTGATCCACGTTTTTAACTTTTCGACATCGGATCGTCTGGCACGCGCCGGTCCTTGAGGCATCTTGATCGGATCCTGTTTTCCGACGAGCGACCACAATCGGCTCTGTTCGAGATTTCTAGGAACGATCACCGGACCGCTCTCACCACCGGTCATCAATTTCTCAAACGTGTCAATCGAAAACCCACCACGCTTGCTCTTGTCGTTGTGACAGCGAAGGCACAGATTGACCATGAACGGCGCGATGTCGGTCTTGAATGAAACCGTTTCGTCGCCGGTGGCCATTGCGATCTTGACGGGGGGCTTATCTGGTTGAGTGCTCTTTTGCTTGAGCGTTCCCAACGGTGTGTTCTCGTCCTCACCGTCGAACGGGGCGCCCTGCTCAATCCAATTGTAGATGGTCACAAGTTCGTCTTTTGGTAAAGCGTCCCCCTTCTTCGGCATTCGACGGTCGTCCTCCACAGTGAGCCGACCCATGATGAGGCTCTGTCGCGGCTTGCCACGCACGAGCAACGGACCACTTTTGCCCCCCTGCTTCATGCCGGCGAACGTATCGAGCCGAAGCTTGAAGCCGGCTTTGTTCTCGCCGTGGCAATCCACGCAGCGGCTGAAGAGAATCGGAGCGACGTCGCGGGTGAAGCTGACCGGTTTGGCGACTTTTCCCTTCTTGCCGGCGGCCTTCATTCGCTTTTCGAGAAAAACTCGCCGGGTGTTTAGCGTTCGCACCAGACTCTTGATCAGCCGGCTGTTTTCGTTGAGCCCGGCATCAGCGGCCAAGGCTTCGATGCGTTGTCGAGCATCGTTGACCGCTGCCTCCGCCTCTTCGAATTGCTTTTTGCGGGCCAAGTCTGGTATCGAACTCAAGACACTCTTGATCGAGTTGAACTCTTTCTTCTGCTCCTTGTTGAGAGCGGCGGCCTGAGCGTGCCCGAGGGACGACAATCCAATACAAAGCAGGCAACCCGTCACGAATGCGGTTTTCATCGCAACGTCTTCCACGTAGGATAGAGAAACTCAAGGTCCGCATCGCCGACACGCCCAACGTCGGCACACGCGATGATCTCTGGACGCACGGGATGTCACCATTGTGCAACAAGCCCGAACCGAATACCCGGCATTATACGTCATGGCCAACGCAAACAAAACAACGCATTCCTCGCCGCTTGCAACGCTCGATGAAAAGCGGTCGGCTCTGCTCGATCGGCTCGCCGGCTACGGTCGCGTCGCCGTGGCATTTTCAGCCGGCGTTGACAGTACGGTGGTTGCCAAGGCGGCGCAGCTTGCCTGCGGTGATGACGCCGTCGCCGTCACAGCCATCAGCCCCAGCCTCGCTTCCGGCGAGTCGGAGGAAGCCGCCCAACTCGCCGAATTGATCGGCATCCGTCACCGTACGATTGAAACCCGCGAGTTTTCGCAATCAGAGTATCTCAAAAATGCGCCCGATCGATGTTACTTTTGCAAGACGGAACTCTACACTCAGATCGAAGCACGACACGCAGAACTCGGTGTCGACGTCGTCGTCAACGGTGCCAACTTGGACGATCGCGGCGATTATCGCCCCGGTATGCGAGCGGCTGTCGAACACACTGTGCGCAGCCCGTTGATCGAAACAGGTTTCACGAAGGCCGACGTTCGCGAATTGGCGCGGTATTGGGATCTTCCCGTCTGGGACAAGCCGGCCACACCCTGCCTCTCGAGCCGGATTGCATACGGTGTCGAAGTGACGGAAGAACGCATCCGGCGGATTGATCGCGCCGAACAGTTCTTACGAAACGAATTTGGTCTGCGTGAACTGCGCGTGCGCCACGAAGTCAACGATCTCGCGCGGCTCGAGTTCCCCGTCGACGACATCCCTCGCCTGCTCGAGCCAAGTCACAGGGAACGCATCACCTCGGAACTGCGCCAATTGGGGTTTAAGTACGTCACGATCGACCTCGATGGATTTCGATCGGGCAGCATGAATTCGGTTCTGCCGCTGACCCATTTGCAGTTGCCCGAAGAAACTCGCTGACGGGCGAGTTCGCGACGCCCGGGTTTGTATTCTTCGTACGGTCGACGCTGCGGCGCCCGCGTTCGTATTCTTCGCGCGGTCGACGCTTACGGCGCGATTTCGAAATCGATGATGACCGGAAGGTGATCGGAACCGACGTCGTTGCCGATCCGCCGGTCACGCACCGTCACCTCTGACGAGACCAGCACATGATCGATGGGAATTCCCATCAACCAGAACCCACTCGACCAGGTGGGCTGAATACCGAAGCCGACGCGGCTGTCGCGCAACCGGGATTTGCGCGTCAGATCGTCAAAGTAGGGAGACCATGAACTGACGTTGAGATCGCCGGCAAGCAACAACGGCCCGTCGGTTTCGCGGGCAAGATCTGCCAGTCCGAGCAACTGCTGGTTTCGGCCGGCGGCGAGTACGGAGTTTCTTGGCGGCAGAGTATGGGCTCCAATAATTGTGAACGTCTGGTCTTCATGGGCGAGCGTCGCAACGACGACCGGTAGCTCCCACTCGTCCATCGCCTGCATGCTGATGTCGACCAGCGGAAGTTTACTGTAAATGGCGACGCCGAAGCTGTCGTCGCGGGGAACCGACTTCGAATAAGGATACGTCTGGGTCAACTCGTCGAGCGCATCGACCCAACGAACGTCGACCTCGATGACGAGCACGATGTCGGGTTCCTCGCGATCGACCAGATCGAGAAACCGATCATGCTCTCGGTTCTGCCGATAGATGTTCGCTGCCACCATTCGTAGTGGACGGTTCGCCGTTGGCGTCCCCAGCGGTTTGCCGTAAAGCGGCACGATCGCCCATACGTTCATCGCCAGAAAAACGGCGCACAGCGCCGACTGTTTCCACTTCTGCCCGGCAAGAAAAGCGATGGTCGCGAACGTTAGCGCGCCCGCGTATTGCGCCTGAAAGTGCGTTGCGAGTTCGAACACCCACCAATAGCGTGCCAGCAATGATACAACGATCACCAGACAGGCGCAGAGCGAAAGCGCCGTGAGAACCCGCCAGGCGTCGAACCGACGCTTCGTCACCGGAGCGGCTTTTTGTCTGCCGCCACTTGATTCGGACGTCGATCGAATCTCTCCGTTTTGGACGTTACGTCTCTGTTGAGCCGGCACGCTCTAACCGATTCCTGGAACGGGAAATTCTTTTGTAAACTCGCGAATCTCGTCTCGCACGCGCCGCGTGACGGCGGCATCATCGGCCGAACGGAGCACTTCGAGTATCCAGGCACCGACTTGCGCCATGTCGTCTTCTTTCATGCCTCGGGTGGTCAGCGCGGCGGTGCCGATGCGAATGCCGCTGGGGTCGAGCGGTTTTCGTTTGTCATACGGAATCATGTTTTTGTTGACTGTGATTCCCGCCTTGTCGAGTGCCTCTTCGGCGATTTTTCCGGTCAGGTCGATCGCCGTCACATCAGCCAGCATCAGATGATTGTCGGTTCCGCCAGACGCGAGGGTCAGGCCGCCGGAAGTCAATGTTTCCGCCAATCGCTTTGCGTTGTTGATGACTTGCTGCGCGTACTGTTTGAACTCCGGCCTGAGTGCTTCGCCGAAGCAGACAGCTTTGGCGGCGACGATGTGCATGAGCGGCCCACCCTGCATGCCGGGGAACACGGTCCGGTCGATGTCCTTGGCGTGTTCGTTTTTCGTCAGCACAAACCCGGAACGCGGGCCGCGAAGCGTTTTGTGTGACGTCGACGTGACGAAGTCGGCCACTTCAACCGGATTGTTGTGACATCCCCCGGCAACGAGCCCCGCGTAGTGCGCCATGTCGACCATGAACAACGCGCCGACTTCCCGGGCGATCTCTGCAAACTTGGCATGATCGATCTCGCGAGGATAAGCGCTGGCGCCGGCAACGATGAGCTTCGGCTTGTGCTCGCGGGCCAATCGGGCGACGTGATCGAAGTCGATGCGATGATCGGATTCGCGCACACCGTAGTGCACCGCGTTGTAGAGCCGGCCCGAAAAGTTCAGATGCATTCCGTGCGTCAAGTGCCCACCGTGAGCAAGATCCATCGCCAAAAACGTGTCGCCCGGTTTCAGCACGGTCAAATAGACGGCCATGTTCGCCTGTGAACCGGCGTGGGGCTGGACGTTGGCGTGTTCGGCTCCGAAGAGCCGGCAGACGCGCTCGCGGGCGAATTGCTCGACTGAGTCGACGTGCTCGCAACCGCCGTAGTATCGCCGACCGGGATATCCCTCGGCGTACTTATTCGTCAGTACCGTTCCCGCCGCTTCGATGATCGCCGCGCTCGTATAGTTTTCCGAGGCGATCAACTCCAATCCGTCGTTCTGGCGGACACATTCTTGCTGAATGGCGGCCCAAACGTCTGGATCAGATTCTGAAAGCGCCGCAGCGCCGGTTTGCTCCAACGATGGCATGTGCCTGGACTCCCTGACAGATTTTTCAAGTCTTCGTGATTCGCGTACCATCGTTCACATTTCGGCTGGCACCAAATCCAGTTGGCGCCAAAATGCACTGATGGGCGACGCAAATGCGGTGTTTGTCGAATCAAAATGCACCACAACCGTGGTGCGCTGCAACCGAATGCCGCACGGCCTCTCGGCAAACGAGTCGGTTCCGACCCGTGCTGATGACCGGATTCCGGCCCGCCGACTCGCTCAAGGGCCGGCTCAATCGCACGGTGCGGATCAATAATTTCTTATAGTCCTCAGCCGGCGCGATTGCTACCCATCGCCGCACTTCAACGGTATGATTCAGAAACGGCCGTCGCGCACCCGTCGGTCGAGGAGAGTTGCCGGCTCCCAGCGATGGGGCTGGATGATGGCAAAGGGTGGAATGGCGAATGGATGATCTGCCGGGACGGAGCAGCGTGATGTCAGACGGAGAGTTAGTGGGGCACGAGCAGAGTCTTCACGAAAGCTCCGCCTGCCTCACGGGCGAACGAGTGGCATTCACTGGTACCTTGGCATCGATGACGCATCGGCAGGCGTTCGATTTGGTCGAGCAACATGGGGGCACCGCGACGACCGACGTGAGCCGACAAACGACGATGCTCGTCGTCGGCGAAGAAGGTTGGCCGCTCGAAGCAGATGGCTCGCCGTCACAAAAATGGCAACACGCCGCCGAGTTTTTAAGCGACGGCACCGCCATTCGAGTATTAAACGAAGCCCAGTGGTTGCACCTGCTCGGCTTGAGTGAGCGTGGTGAACAAGTACGCCGGTTGTACACACCTGCGATGCTGAGCGAGCTGCTCGGTATTTCCGCCAGCGCGGTGAGGCGCTGGGAACGGCTCGGCTTGATCAAACCGGTTCGAAAAGTTTTTCGCCTGCCCTACTTCGATTTTCAAGAAGTGGCCGGCGCGCGACGGATTCTCGAATTGTTGTCCGCCGGAGTCTCCCGAAAGGAACTCGAAGAGAGTTTTCGAGCGCTCGAGTCGTTGCCATTTGGTGTCCAGCGTCCGCTTGGTCAATTGGACGTGTTGGCACGTCATGCCCGTGTGCTCTATCGAGACGGCATCGGGCTGGTCGAGCCGAAGTCGGGGCAACGTTGTTTCGACTTCGAACCGGCCCCGGCGGCTGATACCGAAGAGCTGGCTGATGCTGACCAAGTCGTGCATGCTATCGGATTCGAAGGGCGCGCTGATGAACGTGTCCACTGGTCGGCCGATGATTGGTTCCACGAAGGCTGTCGGCTGCTCGAAGAAAACGAGCCGAAGTCAGCCGCTGAGGCGTTTCGCCTGTGCCTGATGGAACGGCCCGGTGATGCCGAGACGAATTTTTTTCTGGCCGATGCACTCTTTCGCTCGGAAAACGTAACCGGCGCCATCGAGCGCTACTATGCCGCCGTCGAGGCGGACCATGATTACATCGAAGGTTGGACGCAACTCGGCTGTGCCCACGCAGAAACCGGACACCTTGAAGCAGCGCTGGAAGCCTTCGACGTGGCGCTCGATCTCCACCCCGACTATCCCGACGCGCACTGGCACAAAGCGGCGGTCCTCAGCCAACTGGGCCGGGCCGACGAAGCCTCGGCGCACTGGCAGATCTACCTGGAGCACGATCAACGGGGTCCCTGGGCGGAATTGGCGCGGCAACGGCTGGAAGAAGCCGCCGGAGAAGCCCCCTCAGATTAGCGCCGCAAAATGTGCCACTCGATTCGAAGGGCGCCGGCGAGGAATGCCCGTGACATCGGCTGTCTGAGGCGAGACGACGTCTCGCTCGGCTGTAGCGGCTCGAGACGCGATTGAACCTGAAATACGAGCAACTCTGCGGCTTGGCGTGGCGCGCTCTACCCGCTTACGCTCCGATACGTCCAATATCCGGCGATGCTCATTGCGATGAGCGTGTACAGGAAGAAAATCGAAAGCATCTTCCCGATATTCTTGCCGGCTTCTGTGTCGTCGGCTTCGAACTGGGCGATTTCGTTCGGCTCGAACAACTCGTTCAACGGCAGGTTTGGGGCCGGATGTGCGTGAGATTCCGCTGCGGCCGTCTCGGTTGCGTCGTGCTCCGACATTTCAGCTGACCTCTTCGAGTCTGAAATTTATTGTGTGAAATTCATCAATTCGATCGCAGAAGCACATTTTGTCCGATGACGCCGGAAATGTCGAGCGTGAATATTCTGATGCAGCAATGGCCGGGCCACGCCGTGCTGTGTCATTTATCGGTGTTTTGGTGGATCCGAATCGACTGCGAACGCAAACCACATGGCGTTTTGGCCGGAGCGCCGGTTCCCGACTCAATACTTTGGCCAGGACATCTTATTGCCCGCCGACCAGCATTTTTAACAGATTGTCGGCCGGATAAGGGTGCCCCTTGTACTGCCGGAAGGCTTCGCCGTATTCGACGCCGATCTCTTTTCCGCGCGTTGAGCTCCATCGGTCGCAGATGTTCAGATATTCGTCGATTCCGTGCTGTTTCTGCAGCCAGGCTCGCTGGCTGTTATGGCACTCCGCCATACGTCGTTTCAGTTCGTACGTGGCCGAAATATCGACGATGAAATCGGGCGTGATCGGGTTTTCGTAGTAGTCAACGCCTTCGACTGGATCGACATGGTACAGATGCGGGATGTGCTCGAGTGGTTGTGCCGGATCGGGCTGGAGCGTCACATAATTCGGAACGGCCGCGTTGAAACAGGCATCACGAACGAGCCGGCAGGTGACTTCGTGGTCGCTCATGTAGTCGACAAACGGCGCCGTGATGACGAGATCGGGTCTGACGCAGCGAAGTGTCTCCGTCACTCGCCGCCGAGAGTCGTTGTCGTGAACGATCGACAGGTCACGGAATTCGAGACACAGGTATTCAACACCGAGCAAATCCGCCGCGGCTGTGGCCTCGCCCCGGCGCACATCGGCGATTTCCTCCGGTCCCATCTCAGCGCTGCCGCAATCTCCGGGTGTCATCGACGCGATAGTGATCGGGCAACCAAGTTGCTTCAGCAGGGCGAGTGTGCCGGCACATTGGAACTCAACGTCGTCTGGGTGGGCGTGGATTGCGAGAATGCGGGGGCGTTCGATTGAGGCAGTCATGGAATTCGTGGGCTCCAGTGGCTTTGATCGTGCGTGAAGGTGGTTAGAATGGTAGTTAGGTGCCCTGGCGTCCGGCGACCACGGATCTCCGATCGGCAGCACCAAGCCGCTCGTTCTGTAGGCGCACGCTCCGAGTGATTCCAGAACGGGACGGCTTCTCGAGTCAGTGCGTCCCGCTGAGCTATTCTGCCCGACCGGGTGATTCTGGGGCCGACCGCCTTTACGGCACTCATCGGCGGACGCACGTCGCCGAACGACGTATGTCAACCGACGCAGGACACCTGCGGCGAGCAGGAACGCAAGTGCGGCAGGCAGGAGCACAACCCGACCGCCAAAACGAAATGTCGTCGGCACCAAACGCGGGCGCGCCTGTTCCGCTCCGCTGTCGACAAAACTGATACTTAGACATTCCCTGAATGTCGCTCATTATAAGGATTGATCACTTCAGATGGCCACCGACACGACCACGCGACACGAATCGTCAGCGACCGCGAAGTCTCTGCAGAATACGAAACTCCCCACAATTCTCTTCGCCAACTCACGTGACGTCGACAAGCACGTTGCGTTGGTGGTTGAGAGCATCATCCGAGAGAATAATTCGGCAGGACAGCCGACTGTGCTGGGGCTGCCGACGGGCTCGACGCCGATCGGCGTCTATCGAGAGCTCATTCGGCTCCATCGTGAAGAGGACCTCGATCTGTCGCAGGTTGTCACGTTCAACCTCGACGAGTATTGGCCAATGCCGCCCGGCTCGATTCATAGTTACAACCGCTGGATGCATGAAGCGTTATTCGATCACGTCAACATTCCGAAGTCGAACATCCATATCCCGCGGGGAGACATCCCGCACGACGAAATCGACGCCTTTTGCGATGAGTACGAACGCGAGATCGAGCGTGCCGGCGGTATCGACGTGCAGTTATTGGGAATCGGTCGGTCAGGACACATCGGCTTCAACGAACCGGGGAGTGCCGAAACAAGCCCGACGAGGCTCGTCACGCTCGATCCCGTGACGCGGCAAGACGCCGCCTCGGGCTTCTTTGGCGAAGAAAACGTCCCGCCCCACGCGATCACGATGGGCGTGGGGACGATTCTGAACGCGAAGAAAATCATCATCATCGCGTTTGGCGAACACAAGGCCGACGTCGTTCGACGCGCCGTCGAGGAACAAGTTAACGACGAGGTCACCGCCAGTTATCTGCAGAGACACCCGAATTCGACGTTTGTCGTCGACGAGGCCGCCGCCGGCCAACTCACATCCGTCGTCACCCCCTGGTTGGTGGAACAGGTCGATTGGACTCCGATGATGCAAAAGCGGGCTGCCATTTGGTTGTCGCTTGAAACCGGCAAGCCGCTGCTCAAGTTGGAAGCCCGCGATTTCATGGAACACCACCTGCACGACCTTGTGAGAGTCGTTGGGCCGCCCGAAGCAATTCGGCAGCGTGTGTTCGACGGCATGCACGACAGCATCCAGGTTCGCCCGGCCGGGACAACACGGCAGCGCGTCATCGTATTCAGCCCGCATCCGGACGACGATGTCATCTCCATGGGCGGCACTCTGATCTCGCTGGCGGGTCAAGGTCACGACATGCAGATCGCCTACATGACCAGCGGTAACATCGCCGTCTTCGATCACGACGCGGCACGGCATATCGATTACGTCAGCGAATACCTCGAGCTATTCGGATTGGTAACGGACCAGAGCCAATCGCTCAAACAACGTTTGCTCGCAAGTGTCGAGGACAAGCAGCCCGGTGATCCCGACATCGAGGAGATGCTGAGCGTGAAGTCGTTGATTCGAAAGACCGAAGCGGCAGCCAGTGCACTGTTGGCCGGTGTTCCCGCCAATAAATTGCATTTTCTGGACCTGCCGTTTTATCAGACAGGGCAAGTGACCAAGCGTCCGATCAGCCCCGACGACGTCGAGATCATCGCCCAACTGCTTCGCGACCAGAAGCCCGACCAACTCTACGTCGCTGGAGATCTCTCCGATCCGCACGGAACGCACCGTGTCTGTGCCCAGGCGATCTTAGCAGCGCTGAAGGTCGTCGAAGCCGAGGGGGTTAAGCCCGTCGTCTGGCTGTACCGCGGCGCGTGGCAGGAATATGATCCTCACGAGATCGAAATGGCCGTGCCGCTCAGCCCAGAGGTGATGTTGCGTAAAAAACTCGCCATCTTTCGTCACGAATCGCAGAAGGATCGGGCCTTGTTTCCGGGTCATGACGAGCGGGAATTTTGGGTTCGTGCGGAACAGCGTACGAAGAACACAGCGCGAATCTACGATGAATTGGGATTGCCGGAATACTACGCGCTGGAAGGCTTTGTCCAGTTCTCGGGCCAACTTTGACGTTCATCGGCGGGGACCATGTACTCGCTGGGCCCGCACCGCCCTGCCCGCCTTATTCCTCTTCCCCCCTGCCCCAAATTCGCGTAAAACACCCGCGCGTACACGGCGGTACATCGTCGCGCAACGATCGCACGATCGAGCAGCGCGGCGGATGGTCTTCAGTTTTTCAGGGGATGGAACGCTCATGAGCAGGATGCTCCGACTCGCAAGCTCCCGTTTGGTTTTGGTTTCGGCGATGGCAATTCTGGCTGGCTGCAGTGGGTCCGACCAAAGCGGCGACGGTCCCGATGGCGGAGCAGCCGCCGAGTCGCATGCCACACCGCCGCCGGCTGCCATCGTCGGAAAGGGAACCAGTGCCGATCAAGCACAACCGGAGATGGAGATGCCGGAGGAAGGAACGGCCCGATGGCTGGCGTTTGAGATCGTTAAACAGCAGCAGACCCCTATGAGCGCTGTCGATCCCAACAAAGACCTGAAGATCTCGGCGGAGCGGATCGAGCGCGAGCGCCACCAGCGTGCGAGAAAAATCATCGATTTGGCAACCGAGGCCATCGCGATGACGCATGCGAATCCCAAGCAAGAAGAGGAGTTTACGTTTGCGATCAAATCGCTGATGGAAGCCCGCATGGAATTGGCTCTTTCGGGCGACGTCGACGAAGTCGAAAACATGTTCGCCGACGCGGAGATGGTCTATGAGCGGGCTCCCGAGTCGAAAGCGGCCGCTGAGGCGGCTTATGTCATCGTCCGCTTTTCTCACTCAAAAGCCCGTGAATTCGCGGCAAAAGAGCCTCGCTGGCTGGAAGAATTCTCACGTCGCGCGCGGCAGTTTGCCACGACGTTTCCCCACGACGAAGCGGGCCAACGTGCCGTTTCACTGCTCTACGCGGCCGGCTGGAGTTGCGAAACGCACGGTATGATCAGCGAAGCGATAAGCTGCTACACGTTGATCCAGGAGAAGTTTCCGCAGAGCCCTCAGGCCAAACAGGTTGTTGCGGTCTTACGTCGATTGGCCCTTGAAGGGGAACCGCTCGAATTGGCTGGCGCGACGATCGACGGTGGATACCTTTCGATCGATGAATTCGCCGGACGCGTCGTTCTCGTCGCGTTCTGGTCATCGGACAACTCAAAGTTTCAGCGACAGCTTCCGCTGATCACAGCGGCCGCCCGCAAATTCAGCGAGAAGGACTTCAGCGTCCTGGGAATCGCGTTAGACAAGGACGAATCAGCTCTGGACGCCTTCCTCGTCGAGCAGGAACTCACTTGGCCGCAAATTTTTCACCCGGATCCGCGAAAACGTCGCTGGGATAATCCAGTCGTCAGCTACTACGGAATTCGCAACGTTCCCATGCTCTGGCTCGTCGACGCCAACGGCATCGTCGTCGACAACAACGTCGATCCGGCCCGCATCGAGTCTCAGGTCCGCGAGCTTCTCGCATCCACTCGGCGACGGTCGCAAGAATAATCGGCATTTGGCCCTTCTGCCGGACTCGTTGGTCGGCAGCTTTGTGAGGCCCCTTTCACCGCCTGTTGGATGCGATTCCCCGTTGGCAGATCATGGGAGTCTGATGTTCTGCCAATTGGATCGCGCACAGCCTTTCGAAGCGCCGGCGCCCGCGTCCCGATTCAGAACAGCCAGCCCGCCATTGTGTTCGCTCGGTCTCATGATTCAGTCTGCCGCAGCGGACGGACGTCCAGTCGGGACGTCTGAGGGCATCGCGGCCTTCAAGTTATGTCCCCCAGGGGTCGGCAGCCGATCAATCACGCCGGCGCCAACTTGAACACGCATCCCCATTTCGATATGCCGAAACCTCGCCAGTGTCGGTGTGTTGTCCGCGTGCGCGCGGGCAGTTGCCGCAGGGTTGTTCACGTGTGCGGATGTTGTCCCGACAGTGATTTGTCATATTTAGCGCTCCGCACGCTCATCACAATGATCTCCGATGAAGCGTGCGATGCCCGATGGGCCAGCGGGTGATCTCGGCAAAAAATGTCGAAATCTCAAAGTTGTCTCCCTCTCGTCTTTTTAGCGGACATGATCCAAAAACAATCGACTCAACCACTGTATTCATAACGTGTTATAGAATAATCTGTGTGGCCTCTCAACTCGACCAGAGGCCCTTTTTGTCGTGACTTCGCCATTGCATTCGCGACCCATCTCAATAGCTGCGCTTGTTTTATGCACTGCCGTATACTAGTATTTCTATTGACACAGGTACTCATCTTCCCGGCGCTCAGTTGTACCATCTCTACAAAATGTCATTGTAATTCGTAAGCACACTTCTGAACGAATAACAATCAGCACGTACATCGGAACAAGCATCCACTTCATTGAGCAACGGGTCATTGGGAAACGCGGTGTACGTCGCAACAACCATCTCAATTTTCGGAAGAAGGAGGCATCGATGATCATGGACCCCAAAAAGCCGACGCTGACAAATCGGCAGCGGGAGATTTACGAGTTTCTCAAGGACAAGATTTTGAACCGTGGCTATGGCCCCACGGTGAGAGAAATTGGGGCACAGTTCGGCATCCGCTCGCCGAATGGAGTGATGTGCCACCTGAAAGCCCTGGAAAAGAAGGGTTTGATTACTCGTGAGTCGCACATGTCCCGCGCGATTCAGCTGTCTGAGTCGCCCCGTTCGCGTATGAGTCTGCCGCTGGCTGGGCAGATTGCGGCTGGCAGTCCGGTATTGGCGGTTCAGGACGACGAAAAGATTGACTTCGCCAGTCTGTTCGACAACGAGAACCACTTCTGCCTACGTGTGAAGGGCGACTCGATGATCGAAGACCAGATTGCCGAAGGCGACTTCGTGATCGTGCATAAGCAGGAGACGTGCCGTGATGGGGAGATTGTCGTTGCTCTCGTTGACGGACAGGAGGCGACGCTGAAACGCTTTTATCGCGAAGCAGACCGTGTTCGGCTTGAACCGGCGAACGCCTCGATGCAGCCAATTTACTCAAGTAATGTCGACGTGCTGGGCGTCGTCACCGGCGTGATCCGGCGCTATTCATAGGCCGTCTCGGTGCGACAGCCATCCGGCTCAGCGAGTTCGCTCGATGTGCGTGACCGATTCTGATTGAATCGGTCACGCGCGGTCCGTATGAGACGATCAGCCGGCCCGTGCCGTTTGGCTTCGCAGGATCAATTCGTTCCGAGTTGGCGAGAAGTGCACGGCCCGAAAACGCCCTTGGCATGCCGCCGCGCTTCGCACCCAGTATCTCAGGAGAATGCGCCATCATCCGGCTTGGCTTTTAGTCTGGCTCTGGTTCAGCTTGTTGTAGAGCGTCTTCAGAGCGATGCCGAGTTCGCGGGAAGTTTTGGGTTTATCCCCATCATTCTTATCGAGGACGCGGTGAATTACATCCATTTCGATTTCACGCAGCGTCTTGGTTTCGTCGGTTCGTATCGGAATACTTCCGTTTCTGCTCTGCGTCAACGAACGCCCCATCACGCTTGCTGGCAGGTCAACGGCAGAGATTGTTTGTCCGTCGGCGAGAATGACGGCATGCTCAAGAGCATTTGCCAGTTCTCGCACGTTGCCGCTCCACGCGTGGCTCATTAGGGCTTCGATGGTGTCGGGCGAAAGAAAGTCGTCCGGTATCGACGGTCGTTTCAGATGCCGCGCGATGAGGAATTTCGCCAACTCGGGGATGTCCTCGCGGCGTTCCCTCAACGGCGGTAAGTGCACCTCAAACGTATTCACCCGAAAGAACAGATCCTCTCGAAATGAGCCGTCTGCCACCATGTCCTGCATGTCGCGGTTCGTGGCGCAGACGATTCGCACGTCGACATAGAACGGTTCGTTTTCACCAACGCGGCGGATTTCGCCCGATTCGAGGAACCGCAACAATTTGACCTGCATGCTCTTATTGAGTTCGCCGAGTTCATCGAGGAACAGTGTTCCCCCCGTCGCGACCTCGAACAAGCCTTTGCGTGCGGTATCAGCTCCGGTAAACGCCCCCTTGCGATGACCGAAAAACTCGCTTTCAACCAGGTTTTCCGGGAGCGCACCGCAGTTGACGGCGACAAACGGCTGTTCGCTACGATGGCTCAGGTCATGAATGCGTCGGGCGACCAACTCCTTACCCGTTCCCGTTTCGCCGAGAATGAGGACTGCCGAATCAGTTGGGGCAATTTTCTCGATCAACTTTTGCACTCGCTGCATCGGTTGAGTGTTGCCGATGAAATTCGAAACGCCCTGGGCGGCCTGCAACTGGCTCTCGAGCGCGATCGCTTTGTTTCGAAGTGCCTGCTTATCGGCAACGCGCTGGAGGACGTTTGCAATTTCGAACAGCGTACATGGCTTGGGTAGGAAGTCGTAGGCTCCTTGGCGTACCGCCCTGATGGCATCGTCCATGTCACCATGACCGCTGCTGATAATGAACTCGGTGTCCGGTGCAACCTTTTTGAGGTGATCGACAACGTCCCAGCCGCTCAGACCCGGCATTTTGAGGTCGATGATCGACGCGTCGAATACGTGCTCGTCGAGAGCCTCCAGTGCGGCCTCGCCACTCTCACAAATGGTGACCTCGTGCCCCATCTGTTTCAGCTCGATCCGCATCACGTCACGGTAAGCATCCTCATCATCGACAAAGAGGACCCGTAATTTCCGTTGTGTCATGGAACTCAAGTATGGCGCCTCCCTGTGCCGGTCGCTGACGTCCTTGTCGGCGACAACCATCGCAGTGCAGCATTCTGCTGTTGATCTTAACTGCTCATTGCAACATCCTGTCCGACAGCACTTTACAACTATTCATCCTGCTCAGGCCATCCGCTCAATCGCAAAAAACGACAGGCGACCGGTGTAGCGCCGTCGCAGCCCGCAAGCGGGGTCGGGTTGATATCAGATTTGTTGAAACGAGGCAATCTGAGTCGGAAACCAGCATTTGGTGCCGTCAGACGGCTGAAACGTGCGTTGAGTTGCCGTTGGTCGAATAGGATTGTGTCCATTTTTGCTGGTGTGCAATACACCATTGAACTGACAGAATTGATGGGCATCCTCTAAGCGGCCGCCTCGCTGCCGTGCGCAATTCGAGGCAAATGGACAATGAATGTGCTGCCCCGGTCCGGACCGTCGCTCTTGGCCTCGATCATGCCACCGTGATCGTTGACGATTCGATTGCTGATGGACATTCCCAGCCCAGTTCCCCGGCCATCTCGCTGCTGGGTAAAAAACGGTTCAAATATGTTGTCGATCACCTCGGGTGTCATGCCGCAGCCTTCGTCTTTGAATTCCAGGCAGACCAAGTCCATTTTCTCGACCACTTCGATACGCAGGATTCCGCCCGCATCCATCGATGCCAGCGCATTGGAGATGAGGTTTAACACCACTTGCGTGATCTGTGGTCCGTTGACATCGAGATAACAAGGCTCGGTCCGATTGAAGTCGATGCGCTTCCCGCGTGATTCCTTCATGTGGCGAGCCATGGAAAGCACGTCCGTTATGAGGGTCGTCAAGTCGTTTCGTCGTCTCGTTCCGTCGTCTCCTCGGGCAAGGTTGAGCAGTTTGTGCGTAATCTCCCGGCAACGCTTTGACTCGCGTTCGATCATTTGAAGATACTCTCGCACCGTCTGAGCGTTCTCGTCGTCCTCATTCTCCGGCGATGCCGACCGAGCGTGCCGAAGCGACAGCGCACCGGCAGCCACCGAGATTGCCGACAACGGATTGTTGATTTCATGCGCGACGCTCGCAGCAACCAACCCGATTCCCGCGAGATGTTCGGAACAAATGGCCTGTCTGGTTCGCTCGCGGACCTGGTTGTCGAGATGACGGGTGATTTCTTGAAAACGGGCCGTCATGCGGTTGAAGGAATTGGCCAGTTCCGACATTTCGTCGCGCGTCGCTATTTCGACACGAAAGTCGAAGTCACCTTGAGCGACTCGCTGCGCCCCTTGATGCAATGTCCGCAGCGGCTTGAAGATGGCCACGTAGGCGTAGCGGGTCAGGCCAAGAAATAACAGAATGACAAGTACACTTGACCAATAAATGATTCGCTGGCGCTTCGTGTACACACGCTGAGCTTTTTCGGCCGCCTCGTGCAACCCCTCGTCATACGCGGGAAGCATGTCCACATAAGACCGCAGCTCGCTGGTGGCTACGCGCATTCTGTCAACGGTGGTTTCTCGCAAGACGGGGTCGCTCAAATTTGCCGAATCTGTCTTGAGTTCGGTCAGGCCATGCCCAATCTCCCCCAGAATTTTCCGATCATGCTGTTGCCGATGAATTACGTAGGACGTCGACGGCAATTGATCGAACTTCTTCCGAAAGTCACGAACCCGGTCCCGCGTCTCATCAAAAGCCTTGTCGAACTCCCGCTTCTGGTATTGTGCCGCGCCTTCGTTCTCATCCGGGATCAGAAGATCCAGCGGTTTATCCAATAAGTGAACGGCTACGACGAGGTTCTGTTTGCGAGGTGCGTCGTTCACGCTAAATCGCAGATTCTCGATCAGGTCACCATACCAGCTCAGAACCGATAACCCGCTGAACGACAGCGTCAGCAGCATCGACAGCACCAGCATCAAGCCGACCATAATTTTTCGGCGAATGGTGCGAGTAAATAGCATGGCGACCTCCCTGTCGTCGACCGTCGCGTCGGTGGGCAAGCGGGCCACCACCGTGCAAGCCGCGCGGCGAAGGGCGAGTTTAGCAGCGCGTCGGGAATTGCGGCAAGAGCGGGTCAGGCGAGACGAAATCGAGCAAGGATGTGACGGGAGCTACGCAAAGCGTTGAGGAGCGAGCACCGCAATTCGCAGAGACATTCCAGATTGGCAGCACACAATACGAAGTAGCGTCAAAACCCTCTATTGCCAAATCAAGCCGCTTGTTTTCCAGGCCGAGATTCGTCCACAACCGAGTTTTGACTTGGCTTCACGCTATTTTTCTTGCCGGTTGACCGGCAGCGGAGTCTTGCCCCATTTTCGGTCACGCTGCAGCTGTCGGCGATAATCCTGTACGCCGCACATCAAAACATCGATGGTTGAAGCCAATTTGCCAAGGGCTTCATTGTAGCGGCCCGCAGAGAGGGCTTCTCGGGCGGAATTGTAGGCGGTGTCGTGCCGCTTCCAGTCAATCGTCCAGCCTTCCTGGCTGGCTGTTCGACGCAACTCGGCTTCGACCGCGACAAGATGGCTGAGGAAGTCCGAGTCGAGCTTTGCTGGCGACGAACGATATGGCTTCCAGTACACGGTCTCGTCAGGGTCGCCGGAAATGGATTCGCCGGTCTTCTCTGATTGCCTCGTATTCAGCCATTTGAGCACCAAAGCACCGGCGGCGATGACGGAGACCGCTGTGATGAGCGCACCGGCGAGAACTCCCGCCCCCAATAATCGCATTGAAATTCCGGAAACGAGTGTGATGGCTACGGCCCACATGCCAGCCAGCCACCACCAGTTGAGCCCACCGTCTGGCTCGACGGGGGCCGACTTCTCTGCGGGTGTGATTCCTTCGGGAAGTTCGCCAACGTGAACGATCAAAACGGTGATGTTGTCAGAGCCACCGCGGAGATTTGCCAAACTCACCAACAGCCGACATGCTTCCGCCGGCGGCAGCTCGCGGGCAATCGCGCCAATCTCCGCATCTTTGACATGCCCCACCAAGCCATCTGAGCAGAGCACGTACACATCACTCGGCAAGACGGAATGGGGACCCTCAACATCGACCTCGACCGTCTCTTCCGGCCCAAGCGATCGCGTGATGACATGCCGGCTTTTTCGCACTATTTCGTCGTCTGGGTCGAGTCTTCCTTGTTTGGTCAGCTCCCAATGCAGGCTATGGTCAAACGAAAGCTGTTCGATTCGGCTCCCGCGAACCCGGTAGACGCGGCTGTCGCCGACGTGGCCGATGACTGCACCTTCGGGCCCCAATACCAGCGCAGTACACGTCGTGCCCATCCGCGTGAACTCGTGATTGTGGGCTCCTCGCTCGAAAATCGTGGAATTCGCCCGCTCGATTGCGTGCTTGAGCGCGACGCCCATGTCCTTCCCACGCGACTTGTAGTAGGTGTGGGGCAGCGTGTCGGCCGCAATTTTGCTCGCCAACTCGCCGACGGCGTGGCCACCCATTCCATCGGCTACGAGGAACAAATGCCCGTACTGGGACCATGTTCCTTGATCTGAACAGATCTGGACGCTTAGGGAATCTTGATTGTTCTTGCGACGGAAACCGATGTCGCTAAGTGACGCGTACTTGACTCGCTGCTCCCAACGCATGGGCGCTCCCGCTACGCAGGCAAGGGGTCGACATCATTGAGGAAGTCCTCAAGAACGGGGCGAGATGATGAGTAAAATTGAATCATATCAGGAAATTAGGGAAACCAGATTCTACCGCGTTGCTGGCGGGAAAGTAAAGCTCCGCCCAGATGAAACCTTAGGCGAGGAATTGGCCTCAGACCGTGCAAATGGGCTTGGCAGCAATCCCGATCAGAACTAAACTCCCGCTCCTCAATCAGCATATCCAGGTCATTTGCCCTGATCGGGGCGATTCTACATGGACATTTTTTTCTCGCAAACTTCATGTGTGAGACAGCAGCGAATGGCGCGTGCGGCACGCACAAATCCGTCGGTTGCCGTGCTTACGGACACACGACAGACCAGAGACTCCATGAAGGCCTCGACGAGCCCGATTTCTCGCTTTGGGCGGCTCTCGATTGGACTATTGGCACTCATCGCCTTGGGTAGCATCTCCAGCGGATGCGTCTATCGCCGATTGAGCATTCAATCCGATCCCCCGGGAGCGCTGGTAATGATCGATGGCGAAGAGGTTGGATATACCCCCCACACGGGCGACTTTACCTATTATGGAACGCGCGAAATCACGCTGATCAAACCGGGCTACGAAACGCTGACCGTCATGCAGCCCGTCAAGGCGCCTTGGTATCAGTATCCCGGTGTCGACTTCGTCGCCGAAAACCTCTCGCCGTTTCAGGTGACCAACCGCCGCTCGTACTTTTACAAGATGCAGCCGCAACGGAACGTTCCCAGCGACGAGCTTCTCGATCGCGGGAATTCCCACCGCTCCGAAACCCAGGTCGGCCCATAATAAAGACGGCCGACCGCGTGGCTCACGTCAGACGTAAGTTTGCCGCCGCGCACTCGTCGTTTTGTCGTGACTGGGCGATGTCGATCGGCACGCGCCAGACAGAAGGCCGGCGGCAATGCTTTCGGCCATTGCTTCGCGCAATCATTTCGGCCGAATGTTGTCAATGGAGCCGCGATCGCGTCGAAAATATCTCAGCGACGTGAGCGGCCGCGTGGGACTGTGTCTCCGACCTGCGAATCTAGTCCCGTCTTGGGCACGTCCTTGAGGCCTGAACTAGGATTGATGGCGCCGCGGACTCCCATCAGTTCGGGATGTCGCGCGACTTTGTCGCTGAAGATTCGGATATCACGAACAATGGGATCCAGATTCTTCAGCAGCACAGCCAACGAAGCAGTCGATTGGTTCAGATTTCGATACAACTCCGGGTCGGACGTGAGCTTGAAGAACGTACCGTCCTTTTTCGTCACCATCTGCGCCGCGTCATTCAGCTCTTCAGCCAAACTTTCCATGCTGCCGAGCGTACGGTCGAGTTTATTGATAATCGATGCGCTCTTTTTGGCCAAAGGCTCGGTCGCCTGGCTCAGATGTGACAGCGTTTGATCGGCACTTTGAACCGACTGCTTGATAGCCGAGATCGTGTTCTGGGTCTCAGAAACCATCCGTGGCAGAGCGGCGATCGTTCGGCGCAGGTCTTCCTGGACCTGTGGATCGGCGAGAACTTTGTTGGCTTCGCTTAATGCGCGGTCGGCGTTCTGCATGGTCACCGCAAACTGTTCGAGCCCCACCGCTGCCCGTTCGATGGCCAGGCCGAGGTTTTCCCGGTTCGTACCGAGCAGGCTGTTGACGTTTTGCCCGACCTCTTCCCATTGCCGAGTCGTGTCCTGAAAGGCGTTCATCGTCACCGACATCTGTTCTTCCATTCGATTGACGATATTCATCGGATCGACGGGTGGCATTCCTTTGAGCCGATCACCTTGGCCGAAAAACTCCCTGCTCTGCCCCACGCTAAACTCGATGTTCGCATCACCCAACAACGAAACGGAGAGTTTCGGTCGCGCGTCTTTACGCAAGCGAAATTTCTCCCGAATGCTTGCCAGCACGAGCACGCCGCCATGCTCATTATCGATGACAATTTCGCTGACCGAACCGATGGGAATTCCGTTCTGACGCACGGGTGTCGACGGAGCCACTCCCGGCGCATCGTCGAAGTGGATCGCCAGTGTATATCTCGGCTCCCACAGATGCCGGAATTCCCCGAACTGGAACGCCATGATCGCGGCGACGACCAGCCCAGCCAACACGAAAATGCCGACCCGGAATTGCATTGTCTTTTCGTCGGTCATCCTGCCAACTCCTGAGTTCGGGCTCCCGCCTGGCCGGCGACAAACTGGGCCACGCGGGAATCCGACGATGAAAACGCCTCGTTTGGTGTTCCTTCAAAAACGATCTGTGATTCCCCGGGCTCGAGTCGACCGAGCGGATACATCATCAACACTCGATCGGCCACCTTCTCCACGGTTCGCATGTCATGTGTCACGACGACACTGGTCACCGTCCGGCGAGCGCGGGTCTGGAGTATCAGTTCGTTAATCACGTCGCTCATGATCGGGTCTAAGCCGGTCGTGGGCTCGTCGTAAAAGATGACTTCAGGTGACAGCGCAAGCGCCCGCGCCAAGCCAACCCGCTTTTTCATGCCACCAGAAAGTTCGGCCGGTTTCTTGTCGCAAACACTCGCCGGCAAGCCGACATCCCGCAAACGATCGTGCACGATCTGACGCACTTGGTCGTCGTCCGTACGTGTGTTTTGACGCAATCCGAAGGCAATGTTCTCGTAAACGCTCATGCTGTCGAATAGCGCCGCACCTTGGAAAAGGTATCCGTATCGCAAGCGCTGGCGGGCGAGTTCACGTTCACTTCGGCCAATGATCGTTTGACCATCCCACAACACATCTCCGCGCGATGGTTTGAGTAGCGCCATCATGATCTTCATCGTCACGCTTTTTCCGCAGCCGCTTTCACCTATTAGCACAAGCGTCTCTCCGGCACGAACGCTGAGCGTGACGTCGTTGAGCACGTCGTGCCCGCCAAACGACCTGGAGACCGATCGGAATTCAATCAGCGAATCGGTGTGCGCGTTCACATCGGTCCTTGCGGCGGCACCCATCATTCGCACTGCTTCATTCGTCGCTGCAACCATTGAATTGTCCAATATCGTTATCGATCGCCACGTTCCGCACTATTACCGCAATCAGACCACTGTGGCAGATGTCGACCAGATCATGTAGTAGAGCGTCATGGCGATCATGCCTAGGAAGAAGTCGATGATCAGGATCGCCACAAACGAATAGACAAATGCTTCAGTCGCCGCTCGTCCCACACCTTCGGCACCGGCGCCGCAGTGGAAGCCTCGGTGACAGGAGACGATGGCGATCACGGCGCCGAAGAAGATGCTCTTGAACAATCCGCTCGCCACGTCGTAAGCCGTCACAAGTTCGAGCGAGTGTTGCCAATAGTGAAAACTGGAGATATCAAGAATCTGAGAGCTGAAGAACCACCCGGCCAGAATTCCCACGCCATCGGCAACCGCGCTGAGCAGTGGGACCATCAGGAAGCAAGCCAAGAACCGAGGCACGACCAGGTAGTGGATCGGATTGGCCCCCAACGCCCTGATCGCGTCGATTTGCTCTGTAACCCGCATCGTTCCCAGTTCGGCGGCGATGGCACTGCCAACGCGGCCGGCGAGCATCGTCGCCGCGAGCACAGGGCCGAGTTCCTTGACCAGCGATATGTTGATGACGGCGCCAAGTTGGTTTTCCAGTCGCATCATCCTGAGTTGATCGTACGTCTGGACCGCCAACACCATGCCGATGAAACCACCGGTGATCATCACGACCGGCAAGCTCAGCACGCCGACTTTGTAAAGCGTTGGCAACAGGTCCGACCAGCGCGGCAAGCGCGTAAACAACCACTGAAACATCTGCAGCGCGAACAGCGAAATATCGCCTAACGCTTCGATGCTAGTGATGGTCAAACGGCCGATCGAATGAATCCACGTCTGTCGCGGACCGGTAGCCGAAACGGAGGACATGTGGTACTCGTTACCGAAGGTCGTAAGGGAGTGTTTTCGGCAGCCGGCGACGGTGACCGCCGACGCCGCTGGGGATTGCGCGAATGGCCGTTACAGTTGAGATGAGGTTCATCTCGTTCGCACAGGACTTCACGCAGTCGGTACAGGTTTTGTAACGTGAAAATCGACACCGGTTCGCGTGGCAAGACGATGGCGCTATTGACGCTGACTGTCCGCAGACGTTTTGCGGTCAGAATCGACAATGGGAGTGGTGTTTTCCGGGAAAAACCCCCCGAACGGGGGCATCAGGCGGCGAAAGACTACTTGAAAACGGCATCGGAATCGAGCCCAGTTTGGCTGTCGGCGGCGGCATGCAATTGTCCACGGCCACGATTTGATGTGGCAGATGCCTCCCACGGGCCGGTCGAAGTGGTAATATAGATGGGTTAGCTATGACGCGTACATTGCAAGTTGCCGGGTCAAACCACAATCGGGCGGCAATATGCCGCCGGACTCAAAGAATTGTGTCGGGCGAAGACGCCGCCCACGTGCCGAATTCACGACGAGAACGAGGAGGGGAATCACAATGAAGCGTACATTGATCGCCATCGCAGCCCTGTCGGTCTTCACAAGTGGGCTTGTTCCGTCGATGGCGGATGACAAAGCAGAACGCTCCGAAGCTGAGACCAAGGCGATCGAAAAAGTTCGCGAACTCGGCGGGCACGTCATGGAATTGGCTCAGGACGATTCTCGTCTCGAAATCTCCTACCATCTGACCGACGGAGACGTCGTCGACGGCCACCTTGAGCCTCTCAAAGACTTAAAAGACCTCGTACACCTGAATCTGCGCGGTACGAAAATCACCGACGCCGGACTGGCGCATCTGGCGGGCATCACCACGCTGTCGCGCCTGCATCTGGAAAAAACGAAGATCACCGACGCCGGTTTGGTAAAGCTCAAAGGACTGTCCAACCTCGAATACCTCAACGTGTACGGCACCGAAGTGACCGACGCCGGCCTCACCGATTTAGAAGGCCTCAAGAACCTGAAGAAGCTTTACATCTGGCAAACGAAGGTCACAATCCCCGGCAGCGAGAAGTTCAAGAAGGCATTGCCCACGGCCAAGATTATTCCCGATCTGCTTGTCGAACAGAAGAAGGCCGAAGAAGCCAAGAAGCGGGCCGCCGAAGAAGCGAAGAAGAAGGCGGCAGAGGAAGCTAAGAAGAAAGCCGAAGAGGAAAAGAAAAAGGCTGAGGAAGAAGCCAAGAAAAAGGCTGAAGCTGAAAAGAAGAAAGCAGAAGAAAAGAAGAAGGCAGAAGACAAAAAGAAAGACGAGAAGAAAGAGCCTGAAAAGAAGGACGATAAGAAAAAAGACGAGAAAAAGGACGACGACAAGAAAGAGGACAAGAAGGATTGACGGCTTGCCGGTCTCGAGAGCCGAGAGCCGCTTGTCTGCCGGAGCCGGATTGCGAGTCGCTTGCTAGACAACGTCTAGAAGTAGTCTTGAACCCCTCTGTTGGCTCAAAAGTACCCTTGTTTTCAAGTGTCGATTTCGCCCACAACCGGGTTTTGGGATGGGTTCTCGTTGCGTTTCGGTTGCTTCAGACGCGATTGAAGTTGAGATACGAGCCTCTGATTCGATCCCGTTTCGTCAGACTCGCCCGTACGGCGACCGGCTCATCTTCGGGAGCGGCTCCCATTCATCAGGCCTTGTTCGCATGAAGCGCGTTGTCGTTCTCTCACGTCGACTTTATCGACGAAAAAGTTGGCCGCGCCTCACAGACGCGGCGCGATTCTCAGGCCTCGCTCTGGTTGCCGTCGCCCTCTACTTGTCCGTGCAACCGTCAGTCGCGCGAGCGGGTAACGCTGTGCACACCGCCAAGCGGCCGAACGTCGTGTTGGTGATGACCGACGACCAGGGCTATGGCGACCTGTCCTGTCACGGAAACCCCCTCCTGAACACGCCCGCGCTCGATGCGCTGTATTCATCGAGCCTCAGGCTCACGAACTTCCACGTCGACCCGACCTGCTCGCCAACGCGCGCCGCGCTCATGACCGGCCGATATTCGATCCGCACCGGCGTATGGCACACGATCATGGGCCGCTCGATCCTCCGTAAAGACGAACGGACGATGGCCGATCTGTTTTCCGAAGCGGGATACTCGACGGCCATCTTTGGCAAATGGCACCTCGGCGACAACGCTCCCTATCGGCCACAAGACCGAGGCTTCCAGGAAGTGCTCATTCACGGTGGCGGCGGCATCGGCCAGACGCCCGATGCCTGGGGCAACGACTATTTCGACGATACGTACTCACACAACGGCAAGCAAAAAGCATTCACCGGCTACTGCACCGACGTCTGGTTCGACGGGGCGCTTGAGTTTATCGAAGCCAATCAGGATCGTCCCTTCTTCGCCTACTTGCCGACAAACGCCGCGCACGGCCCGTTTCTCGTAGCCGAACGATACAGCAAACCCTTCCGCAACAAGGGCGTTCCCTCACCGCGAGCCGAGTTTTACGGCATGATCGTCAACATCGACGAAAACATGGCCCGCTTGGAACGGCACCTGGAAAAACTCGGGCTGGCAGACAACACGATCTTGATCTTCATGACCGACAACGGAACGGCTGCCGGTATGCGAGGCTCAGGCGGGTTCAACGCGGGCATGCGGGGGACGAAAGGTTCCCAGTACGAAGGTGGACACCGCGTGCCCTGTTTCATTCGTTGGCCGGCCGCGGGCATCGAAGGCGGCCGCGACGTCGATCAACTCGCGGCACACGTCGACCTGTTGCCGACACTGATCGAGTCATGCCGACTGACGGCGCCGGCGAATCTGGCCCTTGACGGCCGCAGTCTTTTGCCGTTGTTGACAGGACGCGGAACCTGGAAGCCGCGAACGCTGTTCGTCGACTCTCAGCGCATCGAACATCCCGAGAAATGGCGCAAGTCCGCCGTAATGACCGATCGCTGGCGACTGATTGACGGTCGCGAACTGTATGACCGGCAAGCCGATCCCGGTCAACAACGCGACATCGCAGCGGAGAACAAGAAGACCGTCATCCAACTGCGCGCCGAATACGAAAACTGGTGGGACGACGTCTCCGTCCGGTTCGACGAATACGTGCGGATCGAACTCGGGTCGGCTCAGACGGAATCAGTCCAACTCACCTGCCACGATTGGCACGCGCCGATCGAGCAAGTCCCCTGGAATCAGACACACGTCAAACAGTTACTCCCGGGCAACGGGTTCTGGGCCGTCGATGTACACCACGCCGGCCGCTACGAATTCACGCTCCGCACGCGTCCACTCAAACTGGCCCACCCACTCAAAGCAAAGACCGCCCGCGTGAAATGCGGAAACGTCGAGCGGAGCATCAAAATCGCGCCGAAGGCGACCTTCGCCCAAATTGTAGTGCCGCTGCCAAAGGGACCGGCGAAACTACAGACCTGGCTCGAAACCAAGGAACGTCAATCACGCGGAGCCTACTTCGTCGACGTCACGCGGCTTGATTGAGATTTGAGTCAGATGGTTCGTTCCCAAGCTCTGCTTGGTAATGCACGTGCTGAATCGACACGTCTCAGCCGTCGACCAAGCGCACCCGCGCGGTAGCAGCTTCACCTTGCTCTCGTGAAGCGAGACGGTAGAATTCAAATTAACTCACCGTCGTTCGCTTCGTACACGGCGGTGGCGCTTGTGTGACACGTTGGGCGAACAACTCTCAATGATCGTACCAGACATCGAATGGGCGGCTGTCTTCGGTGAAGTCCTCGATCAGCCCGACGGCGCGGCCGATGACGAGATCGAGGAATTCCTATCTACTGCGCAACAGCCTCTTTCAGCGGTTGAGCTGGCTTACCTGAAGAAGAGCCACGCCGAACCCGATCGTTGGAAAATCCCGGACGGTCAACTGCCACCCGCCTATCTGAGTCTCTTGCGTTGGTCTAACGGCGGCGAGTTTCGTAACAGTGAAAGATTGTTCCATTTCTTCCCTGCTCTCGACGAAACGCACGGTGTTCGGGTGATGATGTTGGAGTACGGAGTCCCGTACTACACGCCCGGCATCCTTCCGTTCGCTTTCAACGGCGGTGCCGTGTTTTACGCATTCGATATGCGCCTGCGGGCGGACTCTGGGGGTGAGTACCCAATCGTTGCTGCCGAGTGTGGACACTCTCATTCACCAATGCCAGTCGCTGCATCATTCCTCGACGTGTGCAGCGGCCATCGCGACATAATTGACTTGTGGGACGAGGAAGATGAGATCACACGGCCAATGTGTGACGATTGTGGCGAGTATCTCGTGTGCCCAGAATGTGGCCATAGAGGACCGACTGTTCATGGCTGACGTTTGGCTCAAAATGTTGAATCGTCATCTCGTTCACAAACTTTGCCGGGCAACGTACACAAGGATCGTCCTCCCCGATGCACGTCTCGGTGATCATTCCTGCGCTCGACGAAGCGAGCCGTATTGCCGAGACGGTCGCATCGGCCCGCGACGCTGGCGAATGTGAGATCATCGTCGTCGACGGTGGCAGCAGCGACGAGACGCTAGCGGCTGCTCGGCAAGCCGGAGCCGACGTTGTGCTCGAGTCGCCGCGCGGGCGGGCGCGGCAACTGAACGTGGGTGCCGAAGCGAGTCACGGCGACGTTCTTTTGTTCTTGCACGCCGATTGCCGGCTGAATCCGGGCAGCTTCGAGGCCGTCCGAAATGCGCTAGCCGATGAACGCGTCGTCGCCGGCTGTTTTCGGCAGACGATCGACGCGACGGGACTGAAGTACCGTATTTTGGAACGCGGCAACGCGGCTCGTGTGAGATGCTCTGGTTGGGCCTACGGCGACCAGGGAATCTTCGTCCGGCGCGACGCGTTCACAAGAATTGGTGGGTTCCCCGACATTGAATTGATGGAAGATCTGTTGTTGATGAAGCAGCTCAAACGAGTGGGCCGAATTGTACTGCTCGAGCACGCGCTACATGTCTCGGCCCGCCGCTGGGAACACGTGGGTGTCGTGTGGCAAACGCTGCGCAATTGGGCGACCATCACCCTCGTTCAGTGCGGTGTCTCACCCAACCGTTTCGCAAAAGCCTACACCGACGTGCGATGAGGGCCGTGGCTTTTGGACGAGGGAGCGTCCGGCGGCCTGCCGGAAACTACTTGGTGATGCATCGCCTGACGGTATCGACCGGCAAGCCGGCCGTTTTCAGGCGGCGCGTCAAGAACTGATGACATCAACCGACGCACCACGGTTCAGCGGTGCGGCGGTCTGCAGCTTGTCCTCCGCGAAGCGCGAATCTTGGCGAAGGTCAGCGGTGATGCCGTTCGCTTCGAGTTCGTTCCGGCATACCGCGCACACCGTCGGCCCCCACGATGTCTGCGCGACGCCTCGCACGCCGCGCGAGCGCAACAACTCGACCAACTCCGCCGTGCGCGGCGCGGCGTACGTGCCTCCCTGGACCGGCGAAAAATAATCACCCACGGTTCGACCGAATTCGAACAATCCGTCGGCGAAGCGATCAAACTGCCCGCCGGTGATGGCCGGCCGAAGTTCTTCGTAGGCAATTCTGCGCAGCCGATCGGCCGTGGGTGCGGACATCGTCGAGAGACGCGCAAAGGCCTCTTGTTCCGCTAAACCGGAGAGACCTTGAACGCTCGACGGCGTGATGAGCACGAAACGCCACTCTTCAGGGATCGCCTCGCGAGCCGCCAGGACACCGATCGCCCCCCTGCCCTGTTTCCCTCCGTCGACTAAGAACCCACCATGCTCGAAGCCGTGGACACCAATCGCCGAGCGCGCACCTCGCCGAATCGAATTGGCGAGCTCAATCGCGCTTCGTGTGTCGTCACCGATTAGCACTGACATCGCTTTGGTGATCGCCATTGCTAATTGGGTTCCCGAGCCGAGGCCGACATGCCGCGAAATCGATGACAAAACGTCGACCCGTATCCCTGTCTTGTGGGTGGCTGCCGGAACATTCTCTTGAAATGCAGATACGGCTTGCTCGACGCACCGACGAATTTCCTGCGCTTGTTTCGGCGTCGTTTTCTCCGTGACGTGCGTTGCGATTTGTGCAGGCGCCGGCACTTTGGAATCGTCGACAGTTATTCCCAGCGTGATGCAAACGCCGGGCGAATCGACCATCAACCCAACACCGCCAAAGTGTTGACTCTGCCCCGGGCTGTACGAAAGCGGTCCGAAATGCAGCCTCGCACCAGTTGAGACCGTGACTCGACGGGTGAAGCGACTCGGCTTCGGTGAGACGTTGCTCATTTCACCCGCGCCTGTTCGATGACGTGGCGCTCCAGCAATTCGAATGCTTGTGTCTCTTGGGGGCCGGCTGTTTTCTCAACGGGCATTCGTAACGTATCGAGTTGTTGGAGAAGGTCGTCGCGCTTCAAGATGTGAATCCGCGTCGCGAGAATGGCTGCCTCGATCACAGCATGTTTGGCGCGGTTGAAGCCGAAGAAATCGCGCAGCCGGCCGACGTGAACTACATCAGCCAGGATATTTGTTCGCTCGTCGCGATCGTTGCACTCTCGAACTTCAAATTCATACCAACGGCAGGCTGAGTTCAAGACAGCACCGTCGACGCGTTCGGCAGGGAACGTTTCTGGAGTTTCGTCGAGCTGATTCACGGCGGCTCTTGCCAACAGCAATACGTCGTCCACAACGTGAAACACGCCGTACGGCCGCCGTTTCAGGTTCTGATACGTTGTCGAAGTGCGAAAAGGGCGAAGATGTAGCCGCGACATCGATTCATCAACAACCGGCCCCATCGGCGCGACGTTCGTCTCACCCTTTTCGCCGACGCTGGTCACGATTCCTTCGAGAATCATCGAACTCAAACCCGTTTGCTGCTGTCCTATCCAATGTCTCCCCACGTTCGCTATTGTAGCGACATGCAATGTCGCGGCACACGAAGCTTTCGCGACGATGCTCATATCACGGAGAATTATTGGACCATTCAGGAGCGAACGGCATGTCACGCGCCTCGGCCCGAGAACTGGCGCAGAAACATCTTGCAGCGGGCGACGCTCTCGGCTGGTTCGACGTTCTCTACCAAACGTCGGACGGCCAACCGGAAGAGATCCCCTGGGCCGACATGGCCGCTAATCCGAACCTGACGGAATGGTTCGAACAAAGCCCGTTTCGGAGACGCGGGACGGCGCTCGTTGTCGGAGCCGGCTTGGGAGATGATGCAGAATATCTGGCACAGCTTGGGTTTGGCGTGACGGCATTCGATATTTCCAAAACGGCCGTTGCTTGGTGTAAGACGCGCTTTGAGCAATCGCCCGTTCAATACTCTGTCGCTGATCTGTTTCATCTCCCGGTGGCTTGGAAGCGGGCCTTCGATTTTGTGTTCGAAGCGTACACGCTCCAGGTCTTGCCGCCGGAGTTGCGTGAAAAGGCGGTGGGCGCCCTCTCAGAATGTGTCACACCTGGCGGACGGCTGTTGGTGATCACGCGGGGCCGCGAGCCTGAAGAGGATCAAGGCCAAATGCCCTGGCCGCTCACGCGCGGCGAATTAGAACAGTTCGACGATTGCGGGCTGGAAGCGGTCCGGTTCGAAGACTATTTCGATTCGGAGCAGCCACCGGTTCGCCGATTCCGCGCAGAGTTTACCAGGACAGGTCCATAACAGTTAAAACTCGACCACGAAGCGCGCTGTCTTGATTGACCTTTTCTGAGACCGCGATGCCAATAACCACAAGTTTCCCGCGACAAATCGGCGGCATTCGTGGTCCGTTCGACTCGCATCTGTCGTCAAAATGAGGTCATTCTGCGATCTGGTACGTTTGAATTTTCGAGCAGCTCTGAACGGGCGAATTGTGGCTTTTGGCGGAAACTTCGCCGGCGATCAATCTGCGTAACATATTCTATATCATTGTTTTATGTATTACTTGGCGCGCTAACGATTCGATGGAACCCCGTGCGATCTGCGAGTCTCCTTTGCGACTTTGGCACGCGTCGTGCTTTTTGTCTCGGGTATCAAAACGATGTGCGAACGATGCCACATCGGTAGGAACTCCGGCAATCATAAAAGAAGGAGACAGAACAATGACACGCACGACTATCGAAGACTTGACCGCTGAGCGGACGGTGGACAACGAAGGCGAACTCAACATCGTTGGCGCCGGCCACGGTTGCGACATTGGATATGGGGTGGGTCATTACGACGCCTGCTATACGCCTCGCGTTCCCGTTTTCCACGACACGAGCCACTTTGACTACGTTCCCGGCGGATTCGTTCCGCACGGCAATCACTTCCACTACGTGCCCGGTCAATATCGCTTGCACCGCACCGGCCACTACCATTTCTAAATCGGCGTCGATCAACGCACGTTCAGAAGATTGGCAGCATGATTTCGTCTCCACAGGAGGCTCGGGAAACGTTCTCGCAGCCTCCTGTTTTTTCGTGCGCAATAGCCATTGCGCGCAGCGCCATGAGCCGACCCAACGAGTTTGACCATGTCTAGTTTTGTCGTAGTGGCTCGAGAAACGATTGAAACTGAAATACGAGCACTTGAGTCGCTTCCGCTTCGGCAAACGCACTCTAGAACTAACGACGGTGTCGTAATGCCGTAGCCGTGTTCAGGCCAAGGTCACGCCGAAGAAAGAGACCGCCATTGAAACACTTGGTCTTGAGTAAATCCCGTTGACCAGCCCGGTGCGAAGACGTCCGGCCACGCCAACGGCGATTTTGCCAATTTTACACATGGCATGCTCCAACGGGTTGTGGATTCGCACAATCGTCCAACTTGTTTACGCCGAACGACATACGAGACGGCGCGTCCGAAATCATTGAACCAAAAGAATGTGACCATTCCGGAAAACGAATGCCTCTTGAGAGCTGAACGAAAGTGAAGTTGTCATTGCCTGGCCTTGGCAGAATTCACTAAAGTGCTTGACAGTGCCTCCAAATTCGATCACTGTCGTCACAAGTACCGGCACACAGCGGATGAGACGCGGCTGCGAGAATTCTTCTTTTAGGCCCTCTCATCGCCTTGGTTTCCTACGATTTGAAGTGGAAAATGCCGCCACATCCGGGCAACGGGATTGCTCCGGCATGACCATTTTCATCAAAGTATCGCAGAACATTATCGGGCCACACGTCGTCAGCTAGGTTATAATTGGAGGATGGCGGATCCGTCCGACCCAACACGGGGCCCTTTATGTCGCTTGTCACGCTTGGTGCACTGGAGCCAATTTCGTCGACGAATCTCCCCGTCGGAGATCCGCAACGACTGAATGACATCGAGCAGAAACACCGCTTGATATCGGAGTTGCTCGAGTCGGGCGGTTACGATGCGCTCTTGCTTCAGAATCCGGGAAATCTCTCCTGGATGACCTCTGGCGCCGACATGTCTCGTGCCGGTTCGAACGAAACAACCGCCTCCTTATTTGTGACGCGTGATGCGCGGGTTGTGATCGCCAGCAATGCCGATTCGCCGCAGATATTTGACCGATCGCTTCCTGGTCTTGGGTTTCAGCTCAAAGAACGCCCCTGGCACGAATCGCGTGACACGCTCGTCGACGACTTGTGCCGCGGACGCGCCGTCGTGAGCGATACCGGTTTCGGTAACACGTTCGACATCGCGGCCCAACTGAAAAACATGAGGATGGTTCCCTCGACGCTCGAACGCGAACGTATCCGTGCCCTGGGCAAGCAAGTCGCACACGCGGTCGAAGCGACCGCACGACATTGCCTTCCCGGACAGACCGAGTGCGAGATCGCCGGCGAGCTTTCGCATCGACTGATCAAACATCGCGTGATTCCCGAACGCATCCAGGTCTGGGCCGACGGCTCCGCGCAGCGTTATTCGCATTGGAGCTATGGGGAAGCCGCGGTAGAGCGTTCCTGCTCGATATCGGTCGTCGGCCGCCGCTGGGGTCTGTCGGCCGGCGCCGCGAGGACTGTCTGCTTCGGCGAGCCGACAAAGGAACTCAACGACGCGTACTGCCGGGCAACGCTCATCCAAGCGACTGGCATTTTCTTCTCACAGCCCGACTGGGCGCTATTTGAAATTTGGAACCGCGTTCACCGCATCTACAACAAATTCGGCTGCGCCGACGAATGGCGCAAAACTGATCAGGCGGAGGTCTTGGGCTACGATGTCTGCGAGGTCCCCATCGTGCCGAAAAGCGAGTTTCGCCTTGCCGCACGTATGCCCGTTTTCTGGCATCCCTCGGTGGGCCCGGCCGTGACCGGAGACACCGCGCTGGTCGCCGACGACGTTCCCGAAATAGTCACGCCCAGCGACGACTGGCCACAGCTCACAATCGTCGTCAAAGGTGTCACGCTCGAACGCCCGAACATGCTGCGGCGCAACGTGTGAGTACTGCCGTCGAGCCTCGGTGTTACGGTGCCGTTTTCGGCCGGAGCGATTCGAGATGCGTCATCAGAATTTGGGTGACTTCCCCCAATAGCTTGTGCGAGACACGGCGACCGTAATAACGGCTCAGGTCGACAGGATCGCCGTAGACGACGTAGACGCGGCTCGGCGTCACGAAGGGCTCGACCATGTTCCTTCCGCCCGGCGCGTTGTCGACGAAGACCGGGTAAACCCGAACGCGAGCCTTCAAGGCCAGCCAGGCAACGCCCGTATTGGCCTCGAACAGTTGATCCGTGCGATTGATCCGGCCTTCGGGAAAAACGCCGACCGCATGACCCGAGCGCAGTCGCCGCAGTGCCTCTCGAACAGGGGCAATGTCTTTGCCACCTCGCACCAGTGGAATCGAGCGCATCGTCGTGCAGATCCAGTGCAAGCCCGGAACGTCATAGTATTCCTTAGCCGTTAGGAAGCCGATCACGCGAAAGCGGCTCGGACCTTTGCCGAGATGATGGTTCATCCAGACGAGCATGGGATCAACGGGGCTGGAATGATTCGCCATGACGAGCACCGGCCCACTAGCGGGGAACGGGCAACGCCGGTTCGCGCGCCAATGGAAGAGCAAGCCGACGTACGGCCGCTCAATGACGTACAGCAGCCATGCCCGCCAACCAATCCCTGACATGCGAAGATCGCGGTAAACGAGCACAAGGGCGACGAGCGCGTAGGCTGCTAGTGCAATCGCTGCTGAAGGTTCAGCGTTCATGCCGTCCATGATGACTGCGCCACCGACGAAGGACAATCGTCACGTCTGGAACAATCGTCATACGTGCTGAAGTCCCTTCGCAAAACCGTTTTGGATGGGACATTTCCGCTAGGGATGGTGCGTTCGAACTGCATGTTGCCGCGAAGCAACGTATGCTTCTCACGCTTTGATAGGGAGTGCGGATCGCGATGCAGAATGGATCAACAGTTCACGTTGCCGAGGTCCGGCATTGATTCGGACGACGCCGAAAAACGACCACGTGGAATATGCTGACATGCACACAACCGTAAGTGACGTCATGTCGCCCAACCCGGCGAGTGTCAGCATTGACGCCACCGCGCAGGAAGCATTGAGGTGTTGCGTGGAGTCGGGCGCGAGTCATGCGTACGTCACAACGTCGTCGGGTAATCTGTTGGGCGTGGTCCCCGACTATGAGTTGTTGAAAGCGAAACTCACAGGCACCCCGGCCGACACGCCGATTAAGGCACTTATGAGCCAGAGTATTGTCGCCACACCGGCGACGACATCCGTGATGTCGCTCGCGCCGGCCTTCCGTGCGAGCCACTGCCGCAGCCTGCCTGTTGTCGAAAACGGTCGGCTTGTCGGCGAGATCAGCCGCCGCGATGTTTTGTGTACGCTGATCGCCCTGGACAGTACTGAAGGTGATCGATTCCTCGACGCAGGTCGTGGCGACACTGGTCGTAGCCACACAGGTCGTAGCCACGCAGGGCAGACGGCAACAAGCGAGGCCGACCGGCCGGCAACAAAGAGCCTGCGCGGCCCGCGGTTCATGGAACCCCGTAAGACCGCCACCGCTCATTGACAACACGACGCTGGACCAAAGTTCGCGACTGCTTCCACATCGCTTCTCGGTGATCAGTTGTGATGACACTCACGAAAAACGGACGGTGGTTTCCCAGTGGCCTCGTCTCTGATTGGTTCCAAAATCTTCAGATGGGCAGCGCGCTGCCGTCGCATGTAACGTCAAACTGCACTTCAACGGGGCATAGTGACGGCTTCAAAGGGGAAACTGAAGTCCGGCAAATGCGAGATCAAGGTCGTTCATCGGCATGCGGTGATGGTCGTCGTCTTCGTCCTTCCTATCGCGACTCCTATCGCGATCATCATCGCGGCGCCGATCGTGCTTGTCGTCGCGCCGTCCACCGTCTCCCTGCTCTTCGACGTCGTGACCCGGTCCGCCGATGATGGTGTCATGTCCTGGACCGCCGTAGAGTTCGTCGTCGCCGGGTCCGCCGAAGAGTCGGTCGTTACCGCCAAATCCGTATATGATATCGTCGCCACGGCCTCCTTCGATCACGTCCGGTCCATCACCACCGTAAATCACATCGGCCCCAGCCCCACCCTTGATAGTGAGCGGCGGGTAATCCCCATCGACAACTTCCACGTAGTCATCACCGGCTCGCGCACGAACGACCAAAGCCTCGAACCCAGTGTACGCGACCCCCGCTCCATTGACGGTGACGTACCCGTCGTCAACCAAAATCGAATCGGCCTCGGCAGTGCCGCGAACGATCAGCCGGTCATGGCCGCCTCCCCCGTGAACAACGACTCCAGCGGCAGGCGAGTACGCGCCACTTGAAGCGTCGACGACGAACCGATCACCTGTCGAGCGGGACCCGATAGCCTTGACCTGTGTGACACTCTCGACGGGCCGGCTTTCCAGAACGTCACCGGATCGATTGTCGACGATGTCGACCGTCTCTGGACCAACCATTATCGTGACGTCGGCCGGTCCCCCACCGAAGGCAACGTCGTAAAACAAGACCGACTCATCGTAGAAGACATTCTCCTGCAAGCCGTTGATATCGGTGTTGCGCTCAATGATGTCAGCCAGCGTGGTGTTTTCCAACTCGATCAATTCATCGCCGGAAAAGACGTTCTGGTACCAGAGCCGGTCTCCGTCGCGAAGCCGCTCGAACTGGTCGACCATCACCGCCTGGATGAGTTCGCCAACGCTCGATCCGGGCAGATGATCTTCCGCCAGGCCGCCGACCCAGACGTCGACGTTATCCACGTCGCCGTAGACTTCTTCCAATTTCGCGGCGAGTTCGGGGTCGGACGTGATGTCGGCGAAGCTCGCGGCCGGATCCAGGCCGAGGTCGATGCGTGCTTGGTTATAGTCCGGTAGCCCGTGGTCGCGACCGCGCTGAATATTGAGCGACACCAAGTCGAATCCACCCGAACCAGGTTGGCCGAACAGGAAGTTGCGAACATCATCGACCACCAGCGTGTCGATTTCCTGAGCCTCTTGAGCAGCCAAGCCGCGAAGCAGCGATTCGATTCCGTTGTCGATGAGTTCATCCGGCGCGAAGAAGGCCTCTTGCAGCGACAGGTTGCCCGCGTCAATCACGTTGCCGTCGGCATCCAATCGGAGTAGCCCAGACGAGAGCAGACTGTGCCCCAGCCGATAGGAGGCCGTTGAAAATATGTTGCTGATTCCAGGATCGACGGTCGGATCGTACCCGGCATAGTCGAGCAGCGCGTCTTCTCCGAGCAGCGCGGGCAAAAACTCGTTGTAGGTGATGGACTGGATTTCCGCGGTGACGATCGCCCGTGCCCTCAGGTAAATCTGTTCGTCAACATCGGGATCGGTCAGGTCGGCGCCGACGAAGTCCTGAGCCGCGATCTCCGCGGCGATTCGGTTGTGCTCGCGAACCCACAACGTTTGCATCGCGGTCAGTGCCGCGTTTTCGTTAGCGCGCACGTCGCCCGCCAAGAACAGTTCGTTGCCCGGCCCTCCGGCGTTGGGCAGACCGGCAGTGTTAAACGGAAGCAGGTCGCCCTCGGACGTCGCCAACTGGCCGCCTTCGAATGTGCGCAGTTCCGCCGCGCGCACGTCATCAGAACCATAGACGACCGAACCGTCGAGAAAAGCGGTGATCTGGTTGATTTGCTGCCGCGGATCATCCACCGAGCTACCGGTTTCAGGATCGTAGACCGAGCGATTCAGGCCGATGACGGCTGTGCCAGTTCCGTCAGGGTCAAAATACATGTCGCCCTCGGGAACCTCGATATCGAACGCTTCGGCGGGATCGGCGTTCTCCGTCAAATCGATGTCGTGGTCAATGAACTGGCCCCAGACCCAAACCCAGTCGGTGAGGTAACGATCGTTGACGACCGACTCGTCCTGGGCGGCGACGGCATTGCTGACCTCCCGCGCGCTCGGCCGATCATCGCCGGCCGGTTCGGAAACGCCGTCTGCGTATTCAACACTGGTCAGTCGCAACAGTTGCTCGTCGACGCTGCCGTAATCCGGGTTTTCCACGTTGTTACCCGTTCCGTCGATCGAATAGAACTCATCAAGTCCGGTACCCGAAACGGCTGACAACAACACGCGGTCCTCGAGCGCTTGCACGGTGGAAACGTTTGGTCGCAGGCGACGTCGTTGTGAACTTTTTCGGCGGCTGGAATTTCGAAATGTCATAATGTCGTCTCCACGAATTGACGTGAACGGGATGTATTGTCAAAACTCGCCGAGCTTCCGAACAACGTCCACACGACCGGGCGATTGCCGAAGTCCCATCGGGTCTTGAAATGAGTTCCGGGAACGGCATCTCATGTAGGGTGTCGATCCGCAAACTCACACACGCGCGGCCCGCCGTTCGGCCTGCACTGTGCAGTGCCGATTTCTGGCAAGGGATGTGACGACGAGACGCGGCCGAGAAAAGCCGTCCCATCGTTGTTGGCTCGCTACGTAAAAGGCTGCAATTTTGAAATAGAATGACTGCGGAGTCGCGATCAAATAGAAATGTTCAGCATGCCTCGGAGAACAGCGCGCGGCAGCCGTCTGCCAGAGGGGCATTCGTTTGATGGCCGTCGCGCTCTGATCACCTTCTTAGAGTGAGATAACGGTCGCGGGGCCGAAGTTTACACGGCGTTGACGCGTTTTTTTGGCAGACGCCTCAAATTGGGCCGGAATAGCGGAATGCCTGCAACCTCCGTCGAAAACCGCCGTTTTCGCGAGGTAGAACTTGTTGATAACCGCGAACCCAAACGTTCGTGGGACCGTTGGGGACGCGCATCCCGGTACAGCATCTTGACTTGGCGTCGGGAGCAAGGAAGAATACCTGATAAGGACGTTGTGGTTCGCCAGACGAGCAATCGTTTACCAGTTTCATTGGCGCGATAGGCGTGACATCGGCTTCCGTGACGTCTGACATTCAATATTCTCTGCGTGGGGCTGAACCGAGATACGGGCCGACGATTCCACTTTTTCTGGAGGGTACGGTCTGATGTCTCATGATGAAGTTGATCCTTTAGTCCAGTCGCTCCGCGCAACCGGTGACAAGCAGGCTTTGGCGGTCCTGTTCGACCGGCATCGTCCCGGCTTGCGACGGTTCGCCAATCGGCAAATCGACAGACGTCTGATGAGCCGGCTTGATGCGTCGGACGTCGTGCAGCAAGCGTTTCTCAACGCGCAAAGCCGCATTCAGCATTATGTGGAGAATCCGGCGGTTCCGTTTCTCGTCTGGCTACGCACGATCACGCTGCAAACACTCATCGACTTCCATCGACGTCATCTGAACGCGAAAAAACGAAGCGTCAGCCAGGATGTTTCGCTTAACCAGCCCGCCATTCATTCGGGCCGCGCGTCATTTCTGGCGGATCGGTTGGCCGCATCTCTCAGTTCTCCCAGTCACCTTGCCATGAAAGCGGAGACGCGTGCCCGACTGCGGACGTCGATTGACCAATTGGACGAGCTTGACCGAGAAGTGCTCCAGCTAAGGCATTTCGAAGAACTCAGTAACAAACAAGTCGCCGAACGTCTCGGCCTCGGACAAGCAGCCGCCAGCAATCGCTACATGCGAGCGCTCACGCGGCTCAAGGAACTGTACGACGTCTCCCCGGCATCCAACTAAGAAACGTCCCGGGTTGTGTTGAAGGACGATGTGCGACGATGCGTCACGTCGTCAACCTGCACGACAATCAGGTCCGGGAAGACCTAAAAAAACACGGACAAGACCAGAGTGGCAATTCCGCAAATGCACCAAAAACGGACTCTGTCGAACGGGAAATCATCCGTGCGGTACATGGGGTCCGCTCGAAATCCTGTCGAAGTGCTGGCCGAAGAATTCTCTCGGCGCCGCCGTGCTGGAGAATGTCCGAGCCTGGCCGAATACAAGAAGAAATATCCTCAGCATGCGGAGGCGATCGACAGCCTGTTCCCGGTGGTGGCGATGATGGAGGATTACGGGCCCGCCGGCCCGGGTGACGACGCGAATTCACCCGGCGACATGAGCCTCGCCGGAATCACGCTGCTGAGCTTCGGCGACTACGACATCGTCCGTGAAGTGGGCCGCGGTGGAATGGGCGTGGTCTACGAAGCCAAACAACGATCTCTCGACCGGACTGTTGCGCTCAAGGCTCTGCCGGCCAATTTTCTCCCGTCGGCGAAACACGTTTTACGTTTTAAGCGCGAAGCCCAATCAGCGGCGAAGCTATTGCACGGGAACATCGTTCCGGTTTTCGGCGTCGGAGAGCAGGACGGTACACATTATTACGTCATGCAGTTCATTGTAGGACGAAGTCTTGACGCGGTCATTCGAGAACTCCGAGGAGATCGCGCGGTGACGGACGACGCTGATCGAGACACCAATGACGTGCACGACACGGGAATCCGGGCCGCGGAAATTGCCGGTCGGCTGCTGACGTTCGATCTACCGCCAACGGCCGGCGGCAACCATCGTCATCCCAACTCGGTTTCGCGCCACGTGAATAGAGCGTCTCAGAACAACGGGACTCGCTCCGCCGTGCATGAGAACCGCGGCGCCGTGGGTGCGTTAGTGAAATTTGCATCGCTGCCACCGAAACAGCGTGACTATCGCCGGTATTGGCGAAATATCGCGCGCGTCGGCGCACAGGTGGCCGATGGGCTTCAATACGCACACGACAGCGGCGTCTGGCACCGGGATATCAAACCTTCAAACCTCATCCTCGACCAGAACGGGACCGCCTGGATCACGGATTTCGGGTTGGCGAAAGTGGTCGGCGACAGTGACCTGACGGATTCCCGGGACACGATCGGCACCATGCGATACATGGCTCCCGAGCAGTTCGCCGGAGACTTCGACCACCGCAGCGAGATATTCAGCCTGGGACTGACCCTTTACGAACTCGCTACGTTTCAGCCCGCGTTTGACGATTCGGACGGCAAGTATCTCATCCGTCACTTGGCCTCCCCGTCTCCACGGCCTCCCCGGACGTTCAACGCGATGATCCCCCGCGACCTGGAAACGATCATTCTCCGCGCCATCGCCATTGCGCCGGAACAGCGCTACCAGACCGCCGGTGCATTGGCCGACGACTTGCGGCGATTCCTCGCGGGCGATTCGATCCGAGCTCGCAAGACACCGCCAATGGAAAAGATTTGGCGCTGGTGCCACGACAACACGGCCGTCGCCCGGTTGGCAAGCGCCGTTCTCATCCTGCTGTTGATCATCACCGTTGTTGCTAGCCTCGGCTACATTCGAACGGCGGACGCTCTGTATGAAGCGGCCGTCGAACGCGACAATGCCGTTTTGTCCGCTAACGAAGCTGAGCGCGCCAATGAGGAAGCCGAAGCCGTCAAGGCCCGGCTCACGCGCCGTGTCGAGCAGTTAGAACAACGACTTCGGCAGGTCGAAGGCAGCGAAGCTCCGTGAATATTGCCGTCGTGTCGACATGCCGGCCGCCGAGATGTCCGCGATCGGTCAACAGCCGCCGCCGAGACGACTCGAAGTCAAAATTCCCGGCCGACCGATCGGAGCCAGTACTGACGGTGCCGCAAAAGCAGCGATCGTTGCGCACTCAAGGAGCCGTCCCGAAACCCGGTTGTGGTGGAATTTGAAGCTGCAAATATGGTCACGCGAAACCCATCAGAGGGTTTCGTGACCGCTTCTACAGTGGCCCGATTGCCGGCAACGTGAATCGGAACACGCTACCGGACGGAGACTCTGGGTCGAACCATATTCTGCCACCGTGCGCCTCGACAATCGTGCGGCTGATGGAAAGCCCGATTCCCAGACCGTGCGGTTTCGATGTGACGAACTGTTCGAAAATCTTCTCGCGATCACCATCGGGAATGCCACTTCCGACATCCGCAACTTCTATGCGGACCAACTGATTGTCGTCAACCAGCGTGCGTACGGTGAGCCTTCGCCCTGCCCGATCAACGTCGGTCATCGCCTCGATTCCGTTGAGGACCAGATTGAGCACGACTTGAACGACCTGAATTCGATCGGCTGTGACCTGGGGTATGTTTTCTGCGAGGTCCTCTTCGACGAAGACACCCTCGTTGCGGACGGCCAGCTTCGCAAGTTCCAGCGCATCACGGACGGCCTCGTTGACGTCCAGTTCTCGCGGCTCGAATTGTTCTTTCGCCACGAAATCTCTGATGCGTCTGATAATCTGGCCGGCGCGCATGGCGGCCGAGGCAATCTGCTCCATCGAGTCGACCATCGCCTGTCGATCGAATTTCTCCTTTTGCAGGCGGCGCCGGCAGCCGTTGGCGAAGTTGGCGATAACGGCCAACGGCTGATGGATTTCGTGCGCAATTCCGGCGGCCATCTCTCCCATGACGCTGAGCCGCGAGGCATGTTGAATGTCCGCGGTCAATTGCCGCACCTGCTCCTCGGCCCGTTTCCGCTCGGTGACATCGCGGGCGATTCCAACCAGACCGATGACGTCGCCCTGATCATCTTTAAGCGGTGCCTTCGTCGAGAGATATGTGCGCGGAGTATCGGAACCGGCGGGCGCTATTTCCTCCTCGAGAGTCTGCGGCGCTCCGGAAGATGTCACGGCGCGGTCCGCCTCAATAATGCGCCGTGCCACGTCGGGTGGAAAGAGTTGGGTGTTGTCCCTCCCAACGATTTCATGAATAGATTTACCAATAACTGCGGCGCAAGCCGAGTTGACCATCAAATGCTGACCTTCGAGGTTCTTTACGAAGATCACATCCGTCGTTCCCTCGATGATCGCGTTGAGCAATTCGACCGAACTCAGCACGTCCTTGAGTTCCCGGTTCGCCAATTCGGAAGACTCTTCGGCCAGTGTCTGCCCCGTGATGTCTTGAACCACGGTGCTGACGCCGAGTACTTCTTGCTGCTGCGACAACAACGGGATATAGCTCACCAAATAGTGACGATCCCCGTCGGATTCTGCTCGCGTTTTGCCCGACACGCGAAACCCGAGAGCAGGAAGAGCCGTCTCAATGACGCGACGATAGACGGGTTCGACCTGTTCGGCGATTTCGGGGATCACCTCCCGGAGCGACCGCCCGATGTGTTCGGCGACCGGCAGGCCGTTGATAGCGGCCAGCATTTCGTTGATGTGAACGAAGCGGAGTTCGGCGTCAACCAAGCACAAGCCGACCGGTGCTTCGCGGTAGAACTGTTGAATGTCCTTGGGCCAATGTGATGCGTGGCGACCGCGCTGTTCGCCTCCAAGTTCTGCGACGCGGGCACGCAACGCCTTGACTTCTTCAATCAACTCGTCTTTCGTCATTGCGGCTAGGGGCATCGCGGTGTTACGGTCCAGAGTGGTTCGAGGCGGGATTACACGTAGCGGGAATCAAAAAAGTCCGTGGCGATTGCGCGCTGGCAAAAAACACATTCTCAGGCAGGCAACCACGGGCCGCGCGGCTGCGAGATCAAGCAGCCGACGCGCGCTCGTTAGGCAAGGTCGGCAGAGGATGCTCGTGCCGATCACATCAGTTTCCGTCGGCGTCACCAAAAGCACAAGTGTCGCCAAGCGAAATTGGCAAGCACCGGTACGCCAACGATACCGCCGAGCGCATGATCTGCTCATCTGTGCAGCGCGTTTTGGGAGCCGGCCTGCGCGGCGAAGCCCGTCTTGTCCGACGCGACGCCTCTGCCCCAAGAGGTTCCGATGTCGTTCCATTCGACAGTCGTTGCAGGTGTCGACCGTCTGTTCGAGGCGGTTGCCGGCTCGTCCGATGATATTCTTCGCAAGCAGCTTGAAGTTTCGACGGCACACGTCGTTGGATTTCAGTGACAGTTCGCGACTTGAAAATCGGGATTTTCGACTGCGACGTCATCGTCGCTTCAATATTTGCTCGTGAAACGATGGCGAACACGATAACATCGACAAGTTCAATCAGAATGAGACAACGTGCCTGGGGCACCGGGTCGCAACGGGCCATTTGTGAAACGTCGATTAGAACGTCCGACAATGAATGATTTTGTTGAAAAAGTTGTCGTGGTGACCGGTGCATCGCGCGGCATCGGTGCGGCAACGGCGATCGCTTTCGCCCTGCGTGGGGCCACCGTGATCGCAAATTTTCCGCGGGATGATGCCCCGACGCACCGGCAAGCCGTCGAAACCTGGCGAGACGAGGCGGGCATCGATAGAGACCTCATTCTACCGATGGCGGCCAATGTCGATGAGGCTCACCAGGTGGCCGAGATGTATGAGGCGATTGGCGAGCAGCGTGGCGGTCTCGATATTCTTGTAAACAATGCCGGTATCAATCGGGATCACACTGTCGCCAAGATGACCGACGCCGAATGGCGCGATGTGATTGCCGTCAACCTCGACGGGGCCTTCTTTAACAGCCGAAGCGCCATTCCACTTCTGCGGGACGATGGCCGGATTATCAGCATCTCATCGGTCGTGGCGCATACGGGCAATTTCGGTGTCGGCAACTACGCTGCCAGCAAAGCCGGGCTGCTCGGCTTAACGAAAACACTGGCGCTGGAACTGGCGTCCCGCAACATTACCGCAAATGCGGTCTGTCCCGGTTTCATCAACACCGACATCATCCGCAGCATGCCTAAAGATGTTCTCACACGGATCAGCGAGTCGATCCCGCTCAAGCGTCGGGGAGAGGTCGAGGACGTCGTCGCCTGTATCTTGTTTCTGGCGTCGGGGCCGGCCGGCTATGTGACCGGCCAGAGTCTGGGCGTCAACGGCGGACTCTATATGGGTGACTGAGAAGCGCCGATGAACAATAGGCCAACCGACAATTCGGGCATCGTTGCGAATGCGTCGTGTTTCACGCTGCACGAGAATCTCATGCACCACGTTTCGGTTCGCCCCGATAAGGTCGCAATGGTCTACGAAGAGAAGACCACAACCTTCCGTCAGCTTTACGAAACGGCCTGCCGAATTGCAACAGCGATCAACGATCAAGGTGTCGGCCCCGGTGATCGCGTTGGAATTTATCTCCGCAATCATTGGTCCTACATTCCAATTTATTATGCGTTGTCGATGTCGGGTGTCGTTGCTGTTCCGGTGAATTATATGCTCCGCTGTGAACAGTTGGCGACGCTAATGGAACTAACGGAGTGCAAGTTTCTATTTACGGAAGCGTCCCAGCGCGACGAAGTCCAGAAACTTTCGACAAGCGCTGTTGGAGAAATTCCGCTCTGCTTTGTCGACGACGGGGCGGAAGGTAGCAGTCACCGGCTGGTCGATTGGCTCAAGCCGGATCGACCGTGCCAAATGCCGACCGTGAACGTCGCGATCGACGATCCGATGATGATTCTGTTTTCATCCGGCACAACCGACCTGCCGAAAGGGATTGTGCTTTCTCATCTGAATCGGGTGCTCTACTTCTTCGAGTTGGGCATGGAGTACGGCATCCGCTACGACGAGGTCAACCTCTGTACAACTCCACTGTATCACAACGCCGCTATTTTCTTTGCGTTCAACAATCTCTACTTCGGCTCGACGACCGTCGTTCACCATAAATTCGATGTTGAACGGACATTTCAAGACATCCAGCGATACCGCGTGACGAACGCGTTCTTCGTGCCAACACAGCTTCACCAGCTCATACAGAGCGACGCAAGAGCCAACTACGACTCATCCTCATTGCGGGTGATCGTTTCGGGGGCTGCACCGCTGGCGACGGCAACTAAAGAGGCGATTCTCGAATGCTTTCCTGGAATCGAACTGCACGAACTGTACGGGCTGACGGAAACCGGGCTGATCACGAATCTGCGACCCGAAGATCAGCTTCGGAAAGTCCGCTGCGCCGGACAGGCGTTTCTCAACATGCAGTTCCGCGTTGTCGATGAGGAAGGAAGAGATGTGAAAACGGGCGAGGTCGGCGAGATCGTCACGCGGGGACCAACGCTGTTTGATGGTTATTGCGGAAACGACGAAGCCACCAACGCGGCATGGAAAAACGGCTGGTTTCACACGGGCGATTTAGGAAAGACCGACGACCAAGGATACTTGTACGTCGTCGATCGCCTGAAAGATATGATCCTCTCCGGCGGCGTGAACATTTACCCGAAAGATATCGAAGACGTCATCTACACTCTCAAAGAGGTCGCGGACGTCGCGGTGATTGGCATTCCGGACGACAAATGGGGAGAAGCCATTCATGCGATCGTCGTTCGCCGCGACGATGCCGTCCTGACCGAGGACAACGTGATTTCAATGTGTCGGGCCAGATTGGCTGGATTCCAGATTCCGCAGTCGGTTGAGTTTCGGTCGGAGTTACCGCGCAACCCCTCCGGCAAGCTGCTGAAGCGAGTCCTCCGCGCGGAGTTCACATAGAAGTGGGCTCAGAACCCTCCGACGGGCTTCGCGTGCGCTCTATTTGTCGCATCAAATTCCACCACAACCGGGTTCTCGGACGGGCTCTCGTTCGAAAACGTTCGGTTCAACCGCGAATCGTATTCTCGGCAGACCGTTCGTGTCGCGGGCTGATGACGGAAAGCCGCCGGGTTTCACTCTTGCGCGACGTGGCAGGAGACACACGTGGCAGTCAGAGCCAGTTGACTGAGGTGGTGATCGTCCCGGTGATAGGGGGCGAGTTCGGCATGGCATTGGCGGCAGTCCGTGCCACGCTCGAGTACGACCGCGTGTGACTTTTCGAAGTGCCAGTAGCCCGGACGAGGCTTTGCCAGCAACTTCTTGATGTTGTGACAAGACATGCAGCGAGTGTCATCGTGCGTCGGCACCGTTCTCGCCGTTTCAGTCTCGTTGAGCACAAACCGTGCGGCAACTCGCCCCGTGACGATACAGGGGCCGAGAAATGTTCCCTCCAGTGCCGCCTTACCATTAATTCCCGCCAAACCCGTCAATTCGCCGACGGCGAAGAGGCCTGGTATTGGATTTTGTTTCTTGTCCAACACGCGGCAGTTTCGGTCGATGGCCACACCTCCCATGCTCTTGCGCGTCAGCGGGAAGGCCTGCATCGCATAGAACGGCGGTGTTTGGATCTTTGGCGACGCCGAGTTGGCAAAGTCCGGCTCATTGGGACCGAATCGACCAAAGTCATCGTCCTCGCCCTGTTCGACCAGCACGTTGTAACGGCGAATGGTTTCGATCAGGTTTTCTTGTGGAAGCCCCGCCATCCGGGCCAGTTCGTCGAGTGTGTCGGCCGACTTGACGAGTTGAGGATTCTTGAGGATGAGCCGCTCGACGTGTTCGAAATTCGCCCAATCCGATCCGGAAACCACAAACTCTGGCTTGCTCGGTTCATCAAAAACGAACCACAGTGTGGCCTGTTCCTGCTGAAACAAAGCCGGCATGACTTCCTTGGCCCAGCCGTGAAGGTTGGCAAACCGTTTGCCATGCGAATTCACGATGATGCCGGACATGTTGGCCGCGCTCAAACCACGATTACTGTTTCGATAGCGCGGATCGGGAATGCCCGTAAAATAGTTCCATTGGTGGTCCATTCGTACCAGGTCTGCGCCAAGGTCTTCAGCCAACTTGTGACCGGAACCTACGGAATTGCGTCCCGAACCGACTAAGATCCGCTCGGGAAATCGAACATTCTGCGGCCAGAACTCGCGGACCATGTCCAGATTGCTCTGAAATCCGCCCGTGGCCAAAACGATGGCACGGGCTCGGAATTCGCGTTCCTGTTTATCGCGCATGCCTTGAGCCAACACACCGACGACGCGTCCTTCATCGGCAAGCAGTTGCGTGGCCTTAGTGTTCCAAACGAATTCGATATTGTCCCGCTCGAGGCACTCTCGATAAATCGGACTGACGAGCCCAATCCCACGGCCCAGTGGCTGATGAACGCGGTTGACCGAATTGCCCGGAGCGGTTTCAACGGCTTCGAATTGCAGACCCAGTTCCATCAACCAATCGTAGATCTCTCGTCTCGAATTCCCGGCATAATATCTGACCCAATCGACGTCGGCGTCTTCACCCCAACTAACGAAGTCGTCATATGCCAATTCCGGCGTATCGATGATTCCTAGCGCTTTCTGAAGCGGCGTCTCGACGATTGATACCCCGCCTTGCGACATGACGGCGTGACCTCCAAACACCGACGACATCTCGATGACGGTGACCTTGGCTCCACCCCGTCCTAAGTCCAATGCTGCCGTCAGCCCGGAGATCCCCGCTCCGACAATGACCACGTCGATTTCGCGGGCCTTCGTAGATGTCTTGACTTCGTCTCTGGATTGGTCTGCCGCCTGAACCCGGCGTTGCCGGCTTTCGTGTTCTGCGCGCGTCCGGGGCGCTCCGCCCATTTTCACCAGCCAGAGTATCGCCATTGACGCCGCGAAGATCCCAATGATGGTGATCACTATCTCTCGTCGAGCTAGCATTACGTTGCCCTTTGAATACAGCAGTTCGTTTCTCGTTCTTCGTGCATAAGCATGCGTTGATTAGCCACGAAACATGCAGCGGTCGTCTGACAGTGGACTTCAATCCATTCGCCGTTGTCGTGGGCAGATCATCGCCTTCTCACGCGTCGACAGATTTTGCATCAACATTGTCGATACATTGAGGCAAAGCTCATAGGTTAGGCTTCGTGACCTGCTGTTCGGTTGCGTTGATGATACGTTCAATCCGGTCGCGGCTCTACGAAATGTCCTCGAAATCGTTCTTTCCGCGAAACTCCGTTCACCAGATTCCGCACCGCCGGATTCAGGGAAGGACATCTCGTTCGGAGGTCTCGACGTTGGTTTAAGTCGAGTATCGCCCACTAAGTTGTTTTTCTCCGTCCGTTCATCTATCAGTGGAGCGGATCGCTCGGGTAAGCCGGGCCGGATTGCTCGGGATTTACTGAGGATCGATTGGAGATCTGCAGCCGGTCGCCTTCGACGGCAAAGTGCTGCGGTGTACCATAGCTCAGCACGCACGAGCTGTTGCTTTGTTGGCGGATCCCGTCTTCAGTTTGTTGAGATACCTGGATTTGGTCTGGATAACCCCGGTTGAATGGAGCCGAGCAAGCGTCACATCTCCGGCTGCTGTAGAGAGACGCCAAACGAACGCGCATTCTCAAAGATCGATCGACCATGGAAACTACGAGCAGCTCGAATCGCGTCTCGCTATTGGAGAACATTCAACGTCGTGTGTTGTGGTTGTCCACGCTGCAGGTGCATTATGCGAACAACGTGCGTCCCAAAACTGAGCCGTTAAAGGTCGGCGGGCATCAAGCTTCTTGTGCGTCGGTCGTCACGATTATGACCGCGCTGTTTTTTCGGTTCATGCGTGCCGGCGACTTGATTTCGGTGAAGCCACATGCGTCGCCCGTGCTCCACGCCATTCACTTCCTGCTCGGCAATCTCGACCCGTCATACTTGAAGCGATTGCGGGAGTATGGTGGATTGCAGGCGTATCCCAGTCGTACGAAGGACCCCGATCCGGTCGACTTCTCCACTGGCTCAGTCGGGCTCGGGGCGGTGGCTCCAAACTTTGCGGCGCTCGTCGAGAAGTATCTGCGGACGCACGATCTCGGCACGGCGGACGGGCACCGGCGGTTTATCAGCCTTGTGGGTGACGCGGAGTTAGACGAGGGCTCCGTCTGGGAAGCGATCGCCGAACCGGCCATGTCGGGAACGGAGAACGTCCTATGGATTGTCGATCTCAACCGACAAAGCCTCGACCGGATCATTCCAGGAATCCGTGTTCGTTGCTGGCGGGAGATGTTCGCCGCGAACGGGTGGAACGTGATTGACGTGAAGTATGGGCGGCGGCTGCGTGCGGCGTTCGAAGAGCCCAACGGAGAGCTGTTGCGAATCTGCATCGACGAGTTGTCGAACGAAGCTTACCAGAGTCTGTTGCGGCTGCCGCCGGCCGAACTACGGCAATGGCTGCCGACGAAAACTCGTTACTCGCAGGAACTGCGGCGACTGTTAGATCGTTGGGACGACGCCCAGTTGCATGACGTGTTCTGGAACCTGGGCGGTCACGATCTCGACGAAATGGAATCGGCTCTGGCCAACGCCACCCATCACTCGAGCCCGACGGTGATTTTTGCATACACGCTCAAAGGGTGGAAACTGCCGACCGTCGGGCACGCCCAGAATCATTCCGTGCTCCTCTCTGAGGAGCAAATGACCTCGCTCCGGGACGACCTCGGGATCAGCGAAGAGGAACAGTGGTCGCGGTTCGCACCAGGCAGCGCGGAACATGAGTTCTGTGAAGACGTCGCACAACGGCTGCGGTCTGGGAACAAAGAACGCTCAGATGTGTCGCACCTGCGAATTTCGCACGAACTCCCTACCGTCCACCGGGGTGTGCGATCGACGCAAAAAGCCTTCGGCATGATTCTGAACGTGCTGTCGCGCGAGTGTCCCGATATTGCCGAGCGGGCTGTGACAGTCAGTCCCGACGTGGCCAGCTCGACGAACCTCGGCGGTTGGATCTCGAAACACGAAGTCTGGCAGCTTCGCGAGCCAGAAGCCCTGCCCCCCGATGCAGAGGCCGGACTGTTGAAGTGGGCGGAATCGCCGCGAGGACAGCACATCGAGCTGGGAATCTCGGAGAACAACCTCTTCTTGATGCTTGGTCAACTCGGTCTTTCGCACGAACTGTTTGGACAAATGCTGCTCCCACTCGGCACGTTGTACGACCCCTTCATTCGCCGCGGTCTGGATGCCATGTTCTATAGTGCGTATGCGGGAGGTAAGTTTATCGTCGTGGGGACTCCGTCAGGCGTGACCCTCGCCGGTGAGGGGGGGATTCACCAATCGATGCTGACGGCCTCCATCGGAGTGGAGTTTCCGGAGTTGGCCGCCTACGAACCTTGCTTCGCCCAAGAGCTCGAATGGATCATGCTGGACGCCTTTCGGCGCGTGGTCCAGCGAGACAGTTCGACCTATCTTCGGCTGACGACAAAGCGTGTCGACCAAGGTCAGTTACAATTACCCGCCGACGTGCACGAACGAGAAGAATTACGGCGGCAGGTGCTCGCCGGTGCCTACCGGCTGCGCGACTGCCGCGACAACTCCTCGTATGACCCCCGGCGAAACGTCGTCCAATTGTTCGCCTGTGGTGCAATGGTGCCCGAAGCGCTGGCCGCGAATGAGACGCTTCAGAATGAAGGGCTTTTCGTCAACGTGTTCAACGTCACCGGCCCGGGACCCTTGTATGCCGAGTTCCAACGCGCCGCACTTGCCGACACGCGCGGAGACACGCGGCAACCCAATCTGTTCGATGAGATCGTTCCGCTGCAGGAACGCACGGCTCCGGTCGTCACCGTCGCGGACGCCCATCCGCACTCGCTCGCATGGATCGGCAGCGCATTGGGAACCCGCGCTTGGCCCTTGGGAGTGACGAACTTCGGTCAATCCGGCGGAATGCGCGACATCTACCGGGCGTACCACTTTGACGCGGACAGCATCGCTGCCGCCTGCAGAGCAGCGGTGAAGTAGGAATCCGTGGATGATTTGAGCTGTTTTCCCTGGCTCACTCGTCCTGCTGCGGCCAGTCGAACGCCTCGAACCAAGTCCCGTTCGCCCACACCTCCCTATCCATCGAAAACAAGGATCGAGTTGACAGGAACCGGAACGAAAACCATCCGCGTCGAGTCTACCGGAACTCAGCGCTCCGCTTTACGCTCTGTTCGAGCGCTGCACGGCGCTGCTGCATGACTCCGCCGATTGTTGCGGGAAGGACGGCCGTCCCGTAGTCTTTGCCTTGCTCGTACGGCTCCACCAGAAACGCTCCCCAGCGTATGGCTGGAACGTGTACGAGAAGTCCTGTTGCCAGCTCTTCGGCCGACAGCGCCACGCTCCCCTCGGAATTGGCGTAGGCCCGGTTTTGCTCGGGTTCGGACAGCACGTACTTATTGTCGGCATCGAGGTCGAACGCTTTCAGCTTTATGAAACAATCGCCGAAGATCCAATTGTTTCCGAGCACGACGAGGCGCGAGTCGTCCTTTTCGTACTCGAAGCTGAAAAGATATTCCGGCTTGCCCCACAGGCCGGCCGTGTTTTGGTCGGCCGGTGTGACGGTCTCGGGGATCGTTTGTGGATACGGGCTGACCGGAATCACGACGTGTTTCGTCTGCGTCTTGCCTCGCAGTAAATGGTCCTCCCAACGGGCGATACGGGTGTTGACTCGCGCCATTTCCGATGCGTACCGGCCATCCCAGATGGTCCACTCCGCATAGTTGATAGCCACGTTGCCGCCGGCCATCACGCTGCCTAAATGTCGCCATGCCAAATCCTCGGGCACGAAATATCCAGCGCGGCCACCGGTTTGAGCATGGCCGTAAACGCAGCTCACCAGCGACTTACGGTCGGCACCGAGTTGCTCGTCGGCATAGCGCCTCAGCCATCCGGCACGAGCAACTAAGTACCAGCCCATGCGATCGTTGTAGGGAAACCGCGCGTCCGATTTCGGCACGTGGTGATAGCTCCACGTCTGAAAGACTGCCGGCAGGTCACCACCACGCAGCATTTGAAACGGAGAGTCTTTGTAGGTGTCGTAGTTGATATAAGCGTCTTGCGGCGCGGCCATCGTGAACCAGGCATCTCGGCCCGCTTTCTTGCCCGCGTTGCGAATCGTTTCCGAATAGAGCTTCGCACACTGGCCGAGTTCCCAGTTGCGGAAAGCGTCCCATTTCTCGCGATACTTGTTGACGAGATCATCCAGCCAGAGCTGTTCCACCTCCTCGGCCGGCAGCTTGGAATGCTTGATAAACTCCCGCCGCGTCTGTTCGGAATAGTCCCATTCCTTCAGTAGAGTTTGAGGCTCCCAGTTTGCCCACAGGCCGTCGTAGTCGCCCTTTTCAACACTACGAGCCATTTCATCGAGAACGTTTTCCTGGATCCACTCATGACACCGATAGATGGCCCAAGGAGCGACGTGCGCTCGCCGTTCGCCGTTTTTCCCGATCGTCCGAATTTCTTCCGGCGCAACGGGATCACGATCGACGCGAAAGCCATCACGAACGCCAAGCGGTTCGCCCAAGTTATGCCACGAACCGCGACTCAACTGGTTGTGATTCCGGCCTTCCGACCACCGCGCGAGGCCGGGTGGAGATGGGCTTTGCCGCAAGCCGCACATGTGAATGTTGCAGCCCATGTTTTTGATGTAATTGGCGACCAATCGAGCATGTTCCACGTGTGCGTCATTCTCGTACGGGCCGATGGCATTTGGGCTGCGTCCCATTACGCCGCTTTTAGCGATCTGGGGCGTTTTCGCGTCGAGCTCTGGCAGTACGGCCAATTCGACTGATGATTCCGGACTGTTTGTTGTCTCTTCGCTGCCGGCCTGTTGATACTCGAACCGCAGGTAGGCGCGTCCCGGTTGGGAACCGGGTGCGGCGTCGGTCGACACCCACATCGTCGGAGGTTGGTAGCGAGCCCACCAACAGCGCTGCAGCTTGCCTTTGGGAATTGTGTGGCGTGACCAGCGCGTGACGATCCGATGTCGCGTGTAGGGACGTCCATCGCGCTGGACTTCGGTCGTCTTTTTATAATTCCAGAGCAGATTGGCATTGACGGCCTTGAGCTCGACCCCTTGGGGAAGATCGCAAACGAGCATGCCTGCGACGATGTTTCGCGCCTGCGGATTGGCGACCGCGACGATCAGAGCCGTCAGGTTGTGTTGATTGAGGTAGTGTACTTGCTCGGCATCAATAACCCCGGTCGGCCAGACGGCGACAGCCAGATCGTCAGGCTTTTGCTCGGCCTTGACCTTCATCAGATTCAAACCGCCCGGGTCGAAAACTTGGGCCTTGGCCGTGGAGGCGGAGCCAATTGCCATCATCGCGACAACTACCGTGATGGCATTGCTCGACGCGCGGGTGAGGAGGCCAGTTCGCGGATGCTGAAATCGGTTCACGACAATCTCCCTCTCAAGATGGTTGGTTTGAACAATTCAGAAGCCTCATTCCTTGTCCGGGGTGTCGACCACGTTCTGGAGCCTCATGATTTCCTGGGCAATCGCCCGACGATTCTGATCATAAGCTTCATAGTCCCAGCCAATTGCCAGACGAAGTTGACCAGCGATTGTGGGTGTCTTCCCCTCGGCTCCATTCACCTCATCCCAACGGCTCCATAGATTGCGGCGGTTGTTGTCGAGCGCTTTGTCGCTGAAGTTGAATGATTCCAAAATGTTCTTACGCGTCGCGGCTGCACGACGAGCGGCCTGTTGCGCGCCGGGGGAACCGGTTTCGGCTTTTGCCTGTTCGATCAACGAATTCAGTGTATGCAGATACCGCAGGTCGTCGTAACTCTCGCGTTTGGCCGCCAACGACAGCGACCGCCCACCTAGTCGGCCTGCTTGCTCGCGTGGCGGGAAGAACCACAGTCGCTCATGTGACCAGAGCCGCTTGTTGTCGGCAGCATTGAAGTCATCAATGGGACTGTAGGGATCGCCCTCGGGACGGAAGTAGATGTAATCGATACTGCCGCGGACGCCCTTGCCTAAAGTATGAAAGAAAAATCCCCCGGTGAATCGGACAACGCTGGGATCGGGGAATACGCCGCCGGCTTGACCGCTTAAGCTGTAATTATAGGTTGTGATTCCTTCCTTGCCGAAGGCTTCGACGAGTTGACCGAGTGTTGCGTTGTAGGGCGACGTATGGCTTCGCTCCAACGACAATCTTCCGCCCGGCATGGCGATGTCCAAATACTTCATCGCGGCACGGACGTAGGCGCTGTACTCGCCCCCCAAAAATGGCGAGCAGTGATTGAGAATCGTCATCGCCCCGCCTCGCTTATCCAACTCAAGATGCCGGACCACAAACGGATACGCGGTCCGGCCGTGGATATGATGGCCGTAGGCTTCGTCCCACGTAGAGAACAGCAACGTCGGCCAGTTGCGTTTCTTCACTTCCTTTAAGAGTTCGCGCACAATTTCCACGTAGAGGTCGGCGTAGGCCTGGCTGTACATCGGGTGATAAACTTCACTGGCGTTGGCAATTTCCTTCTTGATCATCTCGTACTGTTTGCTGTCTTCAAAACGCGCCGTCACGTTGGCAATCTCAGCAGCGATTTGCCGATCGAGCCTCTGCTTGTCGTAGCGGGCTTTCACCTCCTTGGTCACAAAGATAGAAAGATGGGGAGTGTAGATGACCTGTTTGAAACCCGCCTTGCTGGCGGCTTCCAGAGTTTGTGCCAGGGGCGAACCATCGAGGGTCACCGTTACCCGGCCGGAATCATCGACCGAGATGTACTTACTAAAATCGTACGTGTCCGTTTTCTTGTCGTATTCGAATAATCCGGCTCGTGCGAAAACCGCGTTCGTGCCGTGCTCACGCATCATCTGATAGAGTTGGTCGTGAGACCCAATCTCGCCCTCGTACGGGCGTTGATAATCCCAGAACCCCAATGTGTGAGGCGGCTCCAGCAACCTGACCGGCAGCACTTCCACATTGATTTCGATGTTCTGGGTCGTCCCTTGCTCGTGGCTGATCTGAACCTCACCCCGGTACGTTCCCGGCGTCGCATCGTCGCCTGTTTTCAAAGTCAGCCAAAACTGCACCGTCCGGCCGGCCGCAACGTGCAACAAGCGGGCTTTCTCGAGGTACGTGGGCATGTTCATCACACCCACCGGCCCGTTCTTGTAGAGCCACTCCTCGCCCTGCCAAGTCCGGGGCGCGCACCGCACGAGCTGAACCTCGGGCGCCGCGAGCCGGTCGCCGTTTTGCGAGATCAGTTCACGGACGTTGATTTCAAGGCCACGAAGATCGCGCAGCGTTCTCACGCAGAATGTCAGCGGCTCGTATTCGCCCGGCGCCGCGAAAGCTTCCAATTTATCAGTGATTTCCGCTCGCTGGGGAATGGAGTTGGGGAAGACGAGGTCCATCCAATGTCGGCGGAAGACGACGTATCCCCGCTGCTCCTCATCGGGACGCAGCTTGGGCAGGGGCGTGTCGTCAACGTATCGCGTTTCCAAAAAATCATCCGCGTTTCCGCTTTCGCGAATCGAGCGCGCGACCTCGTCGTCGTCGTTGGCGTTCAATCGGAGTGGCGCGGTCTTGGCAGTCTCGTCGGCTTTTGCTGTGAAACCGCATGCAAAGGCAACGATTCCTGCAATGACCGATGTCGCAATGAGTCGACGTGGATATTCGCTCACGAATCTATTCCTTCTCTTCAATTGCAGATTCGACGTCGAGGACGAAAATCTCGAATTCCTGGGCGACCAGGTTCTCGGTGCCCGTACTTTTCGTGAGTCGTAACTTGAGTTCGTTGTCCCCCAGCACCATCGGTGGCGAGGAAAGCGGGATTTGGTAGAGGTAGAAGGCGGGGATTTCGCGACCCTCTTGTTTCGACTGGCCATCCGCGTCGAATTCGCGGCGGACGTCCTCTGCGCCGACAACCTTCCCATTCAGCGTGACTGCCAAATGATCCTCTTCGACCATGCCGGCCACCTTGAATTCCAGCGACGCTGCCAACTGTGAAGACGCTAAGTCATCTGCGATCCGCAAACGTGTCGAACCGCTTGCCGCCGCCTGATCCCGCGCAAGCTCGATGACTTGATGCTTGGGGGCGCCGGTCGGCGTTTTTCCCGGCCACAACGGGTAATACAGGTAGTGCTTGTCACCGCCTGCGACGGCGTCCGGGTCGCGAAGCGCGGTCAGATAGTCCAGCGAACGGGGCCATTCGTTCAACAAGAACTCCGGCGGCGCTTTCCCAAATTCGTTGCCGGGAAAAATCATGAATTGTGTGTAGAAATTGTACGGAGAAACGCCGTGGGCTCCAAAGGTGTAGTAGTTGTGCGCGGCCGCACGGAACTGTTCGTGAGTGAGGCCGCGACGACTGGCGCCGCCGATGCTGATTGTGCCGAAAATTGACGGATACAGTTCGCAATCTGTGCCCTGGGTCAACTTCGCGAAATCCTCAACTTTGATGTTGAAGTCGATGCAGAAGAAATCGGCGGGGCAGATGTAATCCACGCCACTTTGAGCCCAACCCTGTAGATCGAAGCCGAGCGTTCTGCATTCCTCGACCGTCTGCGGTACGCGTACCCCAAGCAGCAACTTGTCGCGACCACGTCTGCGAGCAGCGTCGTCCACCACCTTCCGCATCTTCGTCATGAAGTCCACAAGCAGCGGGGCATTTTCCTCTGCCTGGGAGGGCTTGAAGACATGGCAGTGACGCATCCAATCGAGTTCGATCCCATCCACGTCGTAACGCTGAAGAACTTCCTCAGTGAAGGCCAAGACCGCGTCGCGCACTCCCTCATGCTTGTAGTCCACGGCGCCGCGCATACCCGGACCCAGGTGCCACTGGGGATGTTCGGTGAAGAAGGGTTGCTGATCCGACTTCGGATGCCGATCGTTCATCCGCAATCCCGCCAAGAACTGCATCCCGTTCTTACGAGAACGCTCAAGCAAGAATTGCACGACATCGTTCCCGTCATCTTCGAAGCCTGAGAAACCAGGAATCGATCCCAAAAAACCACGATCGGGAGCCCGATTGAAGGTTTTGAAGTTCGCAGTGCTGGCGCCCCACGGAAGCGAGAAAATGCATTGAACGAGCCGATCGACCTTGGCTTTGGCATGCTCGTCGACGACGTGTTCGAGCATCGCCTTGACCTCGGCCGTGTTGGGATCCCGCCCCAACTTCGCCCTGAGCCATCTGAGCTGGTATCTGAACAGGTTGATCTCATCGCAGTTGAGAATCACTCGGCATTGTTTAGGCTCGCCTTCCCGTTTCGCCGATTCAGCACTGCAAACGGTCGCGCCGAGCAGGACGCATCCTAGTACGAATACGAATGTGCGCCGTGTGATTGCCGTCTTGTTGTTGAAATCCATGCGTCGGCAGGCCTTTCCGCTGGTCTGACACAATGTTGGACTCGCTATTGAGAGTGAATTGATCAACGGCGACGAATTCCCCTTGTACCTCACGTCGAGACGAACTTGGTTGATCTTCGGCGAACGGGGCGACTTCTGCTTTGACCGCCGCCGCGACGAATGGGTCTAACGGTCGCTTTTTCGATAATGCCTGCTTCAACCCCAGTTGTTTCATTTCGCAGAACGACAAAACTCCATTGACTTTATTCGGTAACATGCGATTATTCAAGGATGTTAGGCATAAAGTCTATTACGAATGGCGGATCTTCATGAGCACATCCACGTCCGAACGAGCCTATCAAGGCATTCGAAAGATGCTGGCACAGGGCGAATTCCATCCCGGGCAACGGGTCTCGCAGAGCAAACTCGCCAGGCGGCTCGGCTGTAGCACGGTTCCCGTTGTCGAAGCCATGCGGCGACTCGAAAGCGACGGGCTACTGGTCAAACAGCCGCGCAAAATGGCTAAGGTTCGCGAGCTTTCCGCAACCGACGTGGAAGGTCTCTATCTGTTGCGTGAAGGCTTGGAAGCGGTCACCGCGCGACTTGCTGCGCAGAGAATCAGCGACGAGCAGGCGGCCGACCTCCTGGAGCTGTCACGCGGCTTCGAATCGGCTTGGGAAGCGGAGCATCATGAGGGAGATGCCGACATCTCCATTCACCGGCACATCGCGCGTTGCGCGGGCTGTCCGCTATTGTGCGATGAACTCGACAGATTGATGTTGATCGAACGCACCGCAGGCGTCGTGAAGCACGATTCCACATCGCGTCTCGGCCACGTTCACATTCACCGGGCGCTCGTAGCGGCCATCACCGATCGAGATGTCGACTCAGCCGAATACTTGATGAAGAAACACATCCAAAACGGGTACGGAGAAGCGATGTTGGTGCTTGGAAACAACGAAAGCGAGAAGTGATTGCCGACGACTCAAGACGTGGTCGCACAATCGTTTGATCGGCAACGAGCGTCTGCCCATCGTAGCACCAACGCGAAGCACGACCAACTTATGGGATGGATTCTAGTTGGCGGCAGCTTTCTTTAAAGCCTGGACGAAGTCGCGAATGCGTTTGCTTTCGACGCGTGGGGATTTCCAGGCGGGCCAACTCGGCGATTCCTCTCGCACCTCGCGATGCAATGTCCGCAGCTTGGCCGACATCTCGGCGAGAATTGTCGGCTCGCTTTCCGCACGGTCGGTCGTTTCGCCAATGTCATCATTCAAATTGTAAAGTTCAAAAGTGTCCAACTCGGCGGATTTCAGAACGCGTTGATCGGCGGGGCGGATGTCGGCGTAGGGTCCAATTCTCGGCCCTGTTAACGTGGCGAGCAGCTTCCATTCACCGATGCGCATCGCGACCTTTGGCCGGTTTTCACGCTCGCGGGACTGGTGGAAATGCCAATAGAGGGGCGTCGCGCGCCGAATGGGTTTGTTCTCGAACAGCGGCAGAAAACTCGTACCGTCAATCGGCCGGTCTTGTGGAGCGTCGACGCCGGCGATCTCGCACAATGTCGGCAACACGTCCACGCCGCTGATCGGGATATCGCTCTGGGTACCGGGCTGGGTGTGCCCCGGCCAACGAATGATGCCCGGCACGCGAATGCCGCCTTCGTAGACGACTCCTTTCTTACCACGTAGCGGCCCCGCCGAGCCGTGCGGGTGAGATTTGATAATGGCTGGTCCGTTGTCGCTGGTGAAGAAAACCATCGTGTTCTCACGCAGGTTCTGTTCGTCGAGCGTTTTCATGAGCCGGCCGAAGGCGTCGTCCATCTGTGTCACGTTTCCATGATGGGCGGCCAACGTCGAGACATCGAGATCGTAGATGCTGCGCGGACCTTCGTCGGAATAGAGATCGCTGAAACGATGATCGCTGGCAATCGGATCGTGCGGCTCGTGGTAACAGACAAACAGAAAAAACGGCCTCTTTTTGTCGCGATTATTCGTCAACCAAGAAACCGCTTCATCCGTGACCAACTGTGCGGAAAACCCGTCCAGCTTGCCGACGGGCTTCCCGTTGCGCACGAAGTTGTCCGGATTGCGATGACAAGGTAAGGCGTTGTTTTGAGTCGCGAACCAATGGTCGAAGCCATGGTCGGACGGTTGCGGCTGGCCGGGCAGATTGAAACGCCCATTTAGATGCCATTTTCCCGTCTGACACGTGGCATAGCCGGCTTGCCTCAACAGCGTGGCCACCGTGATCTCTCGCTCGCGGACGTGCATTGGGGAAAGCATCGGTATCCAATTGTGAATGCCGACGCGCATCGGAGTGCGGCCCGTCATCATCCCCGTTCGCGATGGAGAACAGTTCGGATGAGCGGCGTAGCAACTCGTCAGCCTCAGGCTCTCCTTGGCGAAGCGATCCAAATGGGGCGTTTGGATGACTTTGTGTCCGTAGCAGCCGATGTCTCCGTATCCGAGATCGTCGCAGAGAATGACAACGAAATTGGGCCGTCGGTCGGATTCTTGTATCGATGCCGCAGTCGCCGTCGCCTTGTCAGCAGAGAATGCCAAGGACGCAGACAAACCAACTGCGGTGATGATGCCGGCAGTGCCGCATATTCGAAGCGCCAAAGCGTTCATCTTTTTCCTCGATCGTTGGTCGTCGTTCTCAATTCGCCTATATCAATTTGCACAGCGACAATCGCGAAATAAGAAATCCGTTCGCCCGCGATCTGCAAGATTCCATGCTCGACTGTCGATCGTCCCCACTCAACTTCCGGAGCAACTTTTGATGGGGTCCGTCGTCAACCGGTAATGCTTGATTCCACGGAACCTCGTAAATTCCATTGACTTTATTCCCAATCATGCCCATCTTCAAGGTGCGACGGCATAAAGTCTATTCAAAAGTAATCGTTTTTTGGGAGCACGACCACATCCCTGACGCCCGCCGTATCGCGAGCGGATATGGGAATTCAAAGCCCGGGGAGAGTCGGAATGAATAGCAATGGGTCTCATTGTGCGGGAATTGTCCGGATCGCCGCGCTGTCGGTCTTAGTGATCGGCATGCTGACGATCACCGCGTCGAGAACGGGTGCGGACGAGGGGCTCCTCTCGCCAGTCTTTGAAGAGCAGGCGCTCTTCCAGAATGGCGCAGATGGATATCACTGCTACCGCATTCCGTCCTTGATTGTGACGAAACGCGGAACAATTCTCGCTTTTGCCGAAGCCCGCAAGACGAATTGCGGCGATCATGGCGACGTCGACCTGGCGATAAAACGAAGCGAGAACGGAGGCCGCACCTGGAGCAAAATGCAAATCATCGCCGACGACGGTGACCACACAATCGGGAATCCCTGCCCGGTCGTAGAAAGAAACACGGGAACAATCTGGCTGCCCTTGTGCCGGACGAACAAGACAATCCTGATCATGAAGAGTACCGATGATGGAAAAACGTGGTCCAAGCCCGTCGACATCACGCAGCAAGCCGCTCACCCGGCGTGGCATTGGTTGGGAACCGGGCCGGGGCACGGAATTCAGATGACCAGCGGGCGGCTGGTGATACCGTGTTGGGCCGACGCAACACCAAAGCTCGGTGAAATTCAAATGTCGTACGTCTTTTACAGCGATGATTCAGGTGTGACCTGGAACGTCGGCTCCCCACTGGATGCGAACGCGTCGGACGAATGCGAAGTCGTCGAACTTGCCGACGGTTCACTCTACATGAACGCGCGCAGCCGGCGGCGAAAGAAGCAACGAGCTTTTTCAATTAGTAAGGATGGCGGTCAGACCTGGTCGCCGGTCAATTTCGACGCACGTCTGCCGGAACCCTCATGTCAGGGCGGAATGATTCGCTTCACAGACTCGAAACAGTTTGAGCGAAGCCGCGTTCTGCTATCCGTTCCCGCCGACCCGAACGCACGAACCAGGATGACGGTCCACCTCAGTTACGATGAATGCCAAAGCTGGCCTGTCTCAAAACTCGTCCACAAGGGCTCCTCGGCATATTCTGATTTGGCTGTCGCCGACGATGGACACATCCTGCTGCTGTACGAGGCCGACGGTTATTCGAAACTCACACTGGCCCGTTTCAACATCGAGTGGCTGACCGACGACAAGGACAGCCTGCATCCGAAGAGAAATCCGTAACGGCCGCCGCCTTTTGTCCCTTCGACGCGCGAATTCAGAATGGCGTGTAACGCCGATGAAACAGACCTCAGACGTGATCATTATTGGCGGCGGCGTGACGGGGCTTCTCACGGCCGTCCATCTGAAGTTGCTCGGTGTGGAACACGTGATCCTGCTGGAGCGGCATCATGTCGGTTCCGGCCAATCCCACCGCGCGGCGGGAATTGTGCGAGGTTTCGTACGAGATGTGGCTGTCTCGCGAGCACTGGTTGAATCAATCGAGTTCTTCGCGACGTTTGAACGTCGGTTCGGCGACGTGATTCCCTTTCATCGAACGGGCTATCTGCTGTTGGCAGAACGTGAGCAGTCTGCGGTGGTCGATGAAACCATCGCGACGGCAGCACGCGCAGGCTGCGAAACGCGGCAGATCGATGCCCACGAAGCACGGCAAGTACAGCCGGGCCTGCGCATTGACGACCAAACGCTGTACGTCCACGAGCCGGGTGCCATCCATTTGGATCCGATGCCGGCCGTGCAATCGATCGCGCGAGTGGCCCGGCGGCTGGGTGTTTCGATTGTCGAAGGCTGCGAGACGCGTAGCATTCTCGTAGAGGGTGAGAAAGTCGTCGGCGTGGAAACCTCGATAGGTCGGTTTGACGCACCGCAGTTGATGGTGGCCACTTCGGCGTGGGGGACGGCCCAACTCTCGCAAATTGGGATCGATGTGCCCGTCTATCCCCACCGGGCCGAGATGGCCTTCTTTCAATCTCCAGCGCAGGAGGCTTTTGCACTGCGGTGCATCGTTTCGGATGCTCGATCGATGCTCTACCTTCGACCGGAAGGGGACTCGCAAATGTTCGTCGGATGGCGTGAGGGAGATCGCGCGCATAGCATCAACGACATGCTGGCCGAAGACCCTGACGACTACAAACAAACGGCTCATTACGAATCGCTGGTCGACATGCATCACCGCCTGGCGATCACGCTGCCACCCATGGCCGACGGTTTCGTTCACCGTACGTACGCTTGTGTCTATGACCATACACCCGACGGCATGCCGATTCTGGATCGCGCCGACTGCGTGGACGGTCTCTACTTCGCCTTGGGGTTCAGTGGCGGGGGGTTCTCCCTCTCACCGTGGGTGGGTCGATCTATGGCCCAGTTGATCGCCGAACGACAGACGCCTGCGCAACTCGAACGCTTCGATCTGAAACGATTTGCCGAGAATCGGACGTTCAACTGGGCAAACGTGGATTCAAATAGCCAAGGCATCAAGCCATGACATCGTCTGTCAAAACGCGCTGGCGGCGAATCGAGACGCAAATTCCGGTGCCCGAATCGTTGCCGGTGATCAAACGGTTGCGGGCGGCTGAGCCTCGCAGCATGTCGGGAATGCCGCCGATCTTGTGGCACGAGGCGGACGGGTTTCTGGTGCGCGATGCATATGGCAACCAATGGATCGATCTGACGAGCGGCATCGTCGTCGCCAATGCGGGTCATTCGCATCCCCGAATTCTCGATGCCATTCGACAGGCGACCGACCGGCGGCTCTTGGCCACGTATGTGTTTCCATCAAAGGCGCGCTTAGGTCTGCTTGAGAAACTCATCGCACTTTCGCCGATCCCGGACTCGAAGGCGATTCTCTTTTGTGCCGGCACCGAAGCGACCGAGTGCGCTATGACAATCATGCGACGCCACGGACGTCAGCTTCACCCCGACAAGATGGGGATATTGAGTTTCGAGGGCAGTTTTCACGGACGGACGCTCGCCGCGAGCCTGGCCGGGGGATCCGAACAGCCATCCGACTGGATCGACCGCGAAAGGGTGCACCATTTTCAAATGCCATTCCCCGACTGCCCCCGCTGCCCTTGGGATCGGCCAGAATATGAACAGTGCGGCGAGGCCTGTTTTCAGAAATGTCTGGAGTCACTCGCCGAGCGAGGCATCGAGCCGAAACGAATCGCCGGTATCATTTCGGAGCCCGTGCCTGGCTGGAGCACGCGCGCGATGCCGCCTGATTTCGCGGCGGCGATGGCTGCATGGGCTCGGACGAACGACATTCTCGTCGCCTTTGACGAAATCCAATGCGGCTGCGGACGCACGGGCAAGTTCTTCGCTTCTGAGCATCTGGAAGTCGTTCCGGACCTGATCGCGTTGGGAAAAGGTCTGACGTCGAGTCTGCCGGTTTCGGCGGTCATTGGCGGCGCCCTGTTGCTCGATCAGGCGACACCCGGCGAGATGTCAAGTACACACGGCGGCAACCCCGTATGCGCCGCGGCGGCATTGGCCAACCTGGACGTGATCGAAGAAGAGAATCTGGTCGAGGCCTCGAGTCTGACCGGTGCGCGGGTTTTAGATAAGCTGCGGTCGCTACAGACGGCGTTTCCCGAACGTGTACGCTGCGTCGATGGTTTGGGCCTATTCATCTCGATCCACCTCAAGCGCCCCGCTGACGGTCAGCCCGACGTTGAACTCGCCGATGCGATCGCGATGGAAGCGGTCCGTCGAGGCGTGTTGATGTTCACGACCGGTCGCGGCTATTTGAAGTTTACGCCGCCGTTGTGCATCGACGTCGAAGCTGCGCTCGAAGCGGCTGACGTCATCCACGAATGTTTTCAGCACTTAACGTGAAAGACTTGTGGCGGGGCGCCTGAATCCGGGCCAGTGAAAACGATGCGAGTTGCCACGGTTGCCGTCACTTCGCGATCTTCCAAATCCCCCTCTGGCCTTCTTTAAAGAGTGCTTCGCAGAAACTGCGAGGGTCGCTCCGTCGGCCTGAGCCAGACATTGACTGAATCAACACGTACACAGCTTCGAGCGGTGTCGCGGAAGTTATGTTGAGCCATCGCGATCCACGTCTTGCATCGCCCTGGCGTGCCGCTGGGCTCGGCTGATGTCCATGCGAGCCGCAAGCCACATGGTACCGATCAGAAGGGGGAATATTGCCAGCGGCAGCAGGAACATTGCGATCCAGTTGATTTCACGAGTTTGAGGGGCCGTGGATTTCATCCACAATATAATCGCGTAGGCGGCGACGAGTCCAATGACGCACGCTGCGACCGCAAACCGAAGGTGTCCGCGAACCGCTCGCTCGAGCTTCTCGAGCCGCTGCACGGCTTCGTCCGAGGTTGTGAGGCTGCCTTCAAACAGATGGTGCTCGCAATGCGGACACTTCCCAGTTGCCAATACATGGTTGTTGGACTGGAAATTCGCAACGGACTGATCGCAATACGCGCAATGCAGAATCGGATTCCGCCTTGCCCGCCGCACGACGACAATCAAGAACGCGATGGAAACAGCCGCCGACACAGTTACCAATGCCAGTGGTCCGGTGAACTCGGGAAAGGGCCCAGCAAGCAAATGTGGCCCAAACCAGACAATAGGCAGCCACAGGCATAGATCAAACAGGCCAAAGGCGCACAACGCTGCAATGGCAACAACCCAAGCGTATCGCTGAACCGCCTTTTCGAAATCCGAGTGAGTACGTGGAATGTGGCTATCACTACACTCGTCATTCATAGTCGCACCTCATTCGCTTTCGATCCGACAATGTTCTCTTCTCTACTGATTCGTTTGAGACAACGACGTTCAGGCGGCTTTGGATCATTTTCGAATTCATCGCCCATCGACGGCGATTGGTTGAAGTCGCGTGCGTCGGGGGCAACACCAGCCTCCAGGCGAAAATTGACTAATTTTGCAACAAATGGTGATCTCTTTGCGCTCGGCTCGCGTTATTGGCTTCGGACAGGCCGTCTCTTGGCAAAACGGGAGGAGATCCGCCCATGTTGCGAATGATTTCGTTGTTGATGGTGCCGCTCTTGGCTTCCCCGCTCATTGTGCATGCCCAGCAGCGGGATGAGCCGATCATCGCCGAGAAGCCTTCGCGGGTTCAAACAGTGAACGACGCGTGGGCTAGAGCGATTTGGCAGTCGTTCGCCTTTGAGGACGCGAGCGAACAACAAATCATGGCGAATTTCGCCGCCGCGCTGTCACGAGCCGCGAAGAAGGCTCCGATTTACGTTTCGCTGGGTGACGCACAGGACGGCCCCGCGTCGCTAAAAATGATGTTGGACAAAACTGTCGCGACCGTTGAGAAGGAATTGGTCAACGATGTGGAATCGCGCAAGTCCGGCGATGACTTGAACAGTAAGGATGCCATTCTGCGCTCGGTCCAGAAGAACATCGAGGCGTGGCGTCGCGAATCGGTCGTGAAAAGGACGGTGATGGATACGATCGACAAGCTATTGGATGCGCGAGACGATCGCCAGGATGCTGCGATTGACTTTTACCTCGCGGCAATCGCAGAGGATCCAAACTATTTGCCGGCCTGGCATCGACTGGCGACACACGCCGAGGGCGAGCAACTTGACTACGCCATTAGGGGCTTCATCGAACGTGACCCCGACAACGCCCTACCGCTTTATATGTTGGCCGCCAGACAAATCGAACGGGGCGATTACCAAGCCGCTCGCAAATCAGTTGAAGCGGGCAACCGAAAGCCTAAGTGCCAGTGGTATCCGGCACCAATTCCGAAGACGTTCCTAATTCGATTCGTCGACAGCGAATCGACCCGGAAACTTGGCGTTGCCGGACAGCCGATTTCTTATGAGGCTCTTCTTTTTTTGGCCGACAGTTTCCAGACTTTGTTTTCGGACCACCTGCCGGGCACACTTCGCGGCGTCGGTTTTGATTTCGCAGATGAGGCAGAATGCCTGTATGCCGCCGGAAACACTCGCGAAGCCATCGCACTCATCGAGGCGGCACAAGGCATGGGGATTCGCGTGATTTCATCCACACCCCGATCGAGCAGGATGATGGTCACCGGTTTGATCATCTCACGCGGTGGAAACGAGAAAGTGCTGAGACAGATTTATCAGGCAGAGAACATGACCGAGAAATTGGCCGACCTCGAGAGGCGCGCCGAACGTGTTAAGCTGTTGGGGGAAGAATTCACCAAACTGCTCGAAACTCGACGGCGGACTGATG
>Ga0315336_1000700_pt1 | contig 82370 bp, 74 predicted proteins | sample ASW5metaG_FD_204512 | JGI IMG/M metagenome (GOLD analysis project Ga0315336, IMG submission 204512) | Ammonia-oxidizing marine archaeal communities from Monterey Bay, California, United States - ASW #5 | ecosystem: Environmental > Aquatic > Marine > Intertidal zone | place: USA: California... | reverse complement strand
CTGCCTGGCGCGACGCCGTACCAACGTCCTTTACGCACTGATCCGTGACAACCGCACCTGGCAACCTGATTCACCCCCCGTCACCACGACGACGGCGGCTTGACTTCTTCATTGAGAGTCCTTTCAGAGGGTTGTAGGTCAGGCTGGTACGAAGAGGTTTCGCAATTCGGCCTTCTTGAACTTGCCCGTGGCCGTGCACGGAAGGGTTCCCATGAACTCGAAGCGGTCGGGCAACTGCCACTTGGCGAAATCCTGGGCCAGGTGCTCACGCAGCTCGCCGGCCGATGCTTCGGCGCCCTCTCGAAGTGAGACGACCGCGAGCGGCCTCTCGCCCCAGCGGTCGTCGGGGATGGCGATCACCGCCGCCTGTGCCACGGCTGGATGAGACATGAGCTGGTTTTCCAGGTCGACAGAAGAGATCCACTCGCCGCCGGACTTCACGAGATCCTTTGAGCGGTCACAAATTCGGATGCACCCGTGGGGGTCGATGCGGACCACGTCGCCGGTCTTGAACCAACCGTCCGGCGTGAAGCTGTCCGCACCTCGACCGCCGTGGTAGCTCGCCGCCACCCACGGGCCGCGCACCTCGAGTTCGCCCATCGCCGCGTCGTCCCAGGCGATGATCTGGCCGTTGTCGTCGCGAGCACGGACGTTGAAAAACGGGCTCGCGACGCCCTGCCTGATGCGGTAGCCGTACTGCTCGTCGCGGCCACCATCGTCCAGGCGTGCGGGCTGACGGCAGACTGCGCCCAACGGTGCGGTCTCGGTCATTCCCCACGCCTGAACGACGGTCAGGCCGTGCCTGTCGAACCCCTCGAACATCGACCGCGGCACAGCGGCGCCACCGACGATCAACCGATCCAGTTCGGACAGTTCCCATCGGTCGGGTTCGGCATCAAGTGCGGCCAGCATGCCCATCCACACGGTGGGAACGCCTGCCGTCATGGTCACGTGCTCATCCGCACACAGGTCGAGCACACTCTCGGGGTCCAGGCGCGGGCCGGGCAGTACCAGGCGCGCGCCGGCCAATGCGGCGGCATATGGCAGGCCCCAGGCATTGGCGTGGAACATGGGTACGACGGGAAGGACTGTGTCTCTTGCCGATACCGCCAGCTGGTCGGGCAGTGCCGCGACGAGTGAGTGCAACACGAGCGCCCGGTGGGAGTACACGACACCTTTGGGTCGCCCGGTGGTCCCGGAGGTGTAACACATCGCCGCGGCGAGATTCTCGTCGAGCACGGGCCAGTCGAGCGGTTGCGCCTCGGTCACCAGAGACTCGTAGTCCAGCATCCCGGGCGCAACCACTCCTGTGTGTGCGACGACGATGACGTGACTGAATTCGTCTCCGGTGGAGAAGCTTTGGAATACCTCCAGAAGTGACTCGTCGACAATGATCACACTGTCTTGCGCATCGCTGACGATGAACGCGAGCTCCTCAGGGAACAGTCGCGGGTTGAGGGTATGGACGACCGCACCCATCGCCGGAACCGCGAAGTACACCTCGAGGTGTTCGCTCTGATTCCACAGCAGGGTGGCGACTCGATCGCCGTTTCCGATGCCGAGACCCGCCAGCGCGCTCGCCAGGTGTCGGGCCCGACGGGCACACGCACCAAAAGTGGTGCGGGAGACCGCTCCCGACGGCCGCCGCGAGATGACTTCCTGATCGGCATGGAATCGCTCCGCCCGCTCGACGATGCTCGTCAGAGTGAGCTGATAGTCGTCCATGCTGGTTCCGCTTGGCATGTTTGTCGTCATGACGTGGTCCTCCTTCGGTTCACGGGCGCGCGGCCAATCGGGGTTTCGGAAGCGTGGGCCTCGGCCGCCCGGTGCAGGTCGTCCATGCCGGTACGCATCGCATCGAAGATCGACCACGGATCGTCGAGCACCTCGCGGTCGACGACGATCCCGAATTCGAGTGAGTCCTGGTAACTCATCACGGTGATGTTGATGCCGATTCCGTCCAGCACACCGGAAACCGGGAACTGGGCGCGTTGACGCGCTCCGCCGAGATACAGAGGGGTCCCCGGCCCGGGGACGTTCGAGATCATCACGTTGGCGGGCTGCCTCAGGCCGCGCACGCCCGCCAGCCGGGATGTGGCGCGGGCTGCCTGCGCGAAGAGCGCGGGCGGAATGAAGTGATTGGCGTCCTGCAACAGCGACGCCGGCAGCGCGCGTTGACGTTCCTTGGCTGAACGCATCGCGTCGTTGATTCGGCGCAGCCGCTCGACCGGATCGGGGATATCGGTCGGCAGCTCGGTGAGCATCACCGAAACCCGGTTACCGAACGTTCCCTTCTGTTCGGGCGTACGGACCGACATCGGGACAAAGCCGGCGAGCGGTTCGGCGGGAAGCTCGCCCCGCTCGTCCAACCATGTGCGAAGGCCGGCGGTGCAGATGGCCATCACCACGTCGTTGACGGTGCAACCGAACGTGTTCTTGATCGCCTTGACCGTGGTCAGTGACAACGAGCCGAATGCGACGCGTCGGTGTGGCGAGACGCGTGCCTGGAAACGGGTCTGAGGGGCTGAGATGTCGGTGCCGTGTGGGGCTTTGCCCGCACCGTGGCGGAGAGACCTGCGGATCAGGCGGCTGCTACGTGCGATCGCCTTGACGCCGGGCAGGTGCCTGATCGTCGGCACGTCGTCGAGATGGGGCAGCGCCGTTGGCCCGGCGCGCATTACCCGCAACGGCTGGCTCATCAGTCCGACCAGACCGCGGCCGAGCATTTCCATCTCTGACGGAAAGGGTTCAGCGGCAACCGTGCGGGCGGGTTGCAGGTCTTTGCCTGTGGTGTCGTCGAGGAGGATGCTCATGACCTCGGCACCGGATACTCCGTCGACGGCGGCGTGGTGCATCTTCGTCAGCACGGCGACGCCGCCGTCTTCGAGGCCGTGGATCACGTACACCTCCCATAGCGGGCGCGACCGGTCGAGCTGGCGACCGATGATTCGGGCCACCTGTTCTGCGAGTTGTCGCTGGTTACCCGGCGAAGGCAACGCGAGCTCGCGCACGTGGTACTCGACGTCGAAGGTGCCGTCATCCACCCAATACGGGTAGTCGAGTGAGAACGGCACCTGGGCGAGGCGCCACCGGAAGGTCGGCAGTAGGTGTAGACGTTCGCTGATCAGTTCACGGACACGCGCGGCATCGAGCGGTCGGCCCACGGCGGTCTGGGGGTCGTAGATCCCGAGCACGCTGACGTGCCCTTGAACGCGGTCGTTCTCCATGGCCAGGAACTGGGCATCGAGGCTGGTCAGTTGTCGCATGCCAGAAATGGTCGCGCGTCGCGTCTGCCCACCGCTTGTCTGTAACCGCCAACGTCGCTCCGCGCGGTTGTCCAATATCCGCACCACCGGTACGGCGCGGCGATAGCGTGCCCTGCATGGAGCCCGACTGGGCAGGCGCCGCCAGCGACGACCGCCGCCGCGTGTGGTCAGCGGTACTGCGTCCCGCAGCCGCCGAAATGATGCAGCGCGCCGCCGAGTTGGCAGCGGCGGTCAACACCTACACGAGCGAACGATTGCCCGAACTGCTCGCCAGCCCCCAGGCACTCGAAGTGAACCGCGCAAGCACAGAAGCGAGCATTCGCGATTTCGCCGAAGTATTGCTGGCCGGGGCTGACCCGGTCGCGGCGGCTCGGCTCGGTTCGCCGACCCTGGCCTATGCGCAGGATGGTGCGCAACGCGGCATATCGCTCACGACATTGTTGCGCAGTTACCGGCTCGGCCACGCGGCGACGTCTGAGCAGGTCAATGCGATCCTGGGCTCTCACGCGCGGAACGCCGGAGACCTCAAGCTGGCCACCGAGTTGTGTTCGGCGTGGATGTTCGCGTACGTGGACACCGCGCTGTGCCTCGTCGAGGAGGTGTACACCGCCGAGCGTGAACGATGGATACGCAGCGCCGCGGCCAGTCAGGCCGAGACCATCGGTGCCATCCTCGCCGGCCAACCAGTCGACGCCGATGTCGCGACTCGCCGCCTTCGCCACGAGGTCGGCCGCGTCCATGTCGCGGCGATCGCCTGGCTCGACTCCCACGAAGAAGGGCGTGACACCCAGGCGATGCTCGAAGCCGCGATCCGGGACCTCGCCGCTACGGTCGGCAATCAGAAACCGCTCATTCAGCCGTTGGGCATCCTGTCGGTTGCCGCGTGGATCAGCTCCCATAGCGACGTCCCCTCGAAAGTGCTCGACGAGTTGAGGTTTCGGACCGCGAGTGCGCCCGGCGTCCGGGTCGCGGTCGGCGAACCGGCGCGCGGCCTCGCCGGCTTTCGCACGAGCCATTGCGAGGCGCGCGAGGCGCAGCGTGTCGCGGTGCTGGCCGGTCGTCCCATGGGCAGTGTCACCCGTTACCACAACGTCTCTCTATCCGCCATCGCCACAGTGGATTTCGAGCAGGCTTCCGCGTTTGTGCGACGCGAACTGGGGCCGCTGTCCGCCGATGACGAGACCACCCGCCGTCTCGCCGCGACGTTGCGGGCCTACCTCGACGAGAACTGCAGTCGGGGGCGAACCGCAAAACGACTCCACGTTCACGAGAACACCGTCGCCTACCGCATCCGTCAGGCCGAGGAGATCCTGGGCAGGCCACTGGAGAAGCGCACCCTCGAGTTGCGCACCGCGCTGGCGCTGGCGGACCTCGTCACCGTCGCGGCCGGCGCATCGGCGGCGGCAGTCGCCGACGGCGAAAACGGCACGGCGGCAGGCAGCGGTCTGCTTGGTGCCGGCTGACACCCGTCGCTGCTAGCGCTGGGCGCGGTCGAGTATCGCCTCGCGGACGCGTCCGGCTCCGGCCAAGCGGGCGAGTTCGCCTATCAGTACCGGCGCGACCGCGCCAAACCCCACCAACATGCGAAGACCGGCCGATGCGACCGTCGTTTCGGGCCGGTTCTGCTCGATCGCCCTCGCCACTGCCTTCGCCACGTCCTCGGGAGAACTCGTGCCGAATGCACGGGGGAGGGCGACGCCGGTGTCTGCCAACATTCCGGCGTCTCGGATGGGTCCGGGAAAGATCGTCGAGACACCGATACCCGTGCCGTGCAGTTCCTGTCGCAGTGCCAGCCCGAGGCCACGCAGACCCCATTTGGTGGCGGTGTACACAGTGCCGTTTCCCGGCGTCGCGACCAGTCCGGCTCCCGAAGAGATCAATACGATGTGACCCCGGCCGCGACTTTGCATGGGAGCCAACGCTGCCCGTGCCAGCATCATAGGGGCCAGCAGGTTCACGCGGATCGCGTGCTCGATCTCCGCATCGGTCAGCATCCCGAGATCTTCGGGTATTCCGATGCCGGCATTCGCCACGAGTACGTCCACCGGAGCCGCCTCGACCATGAGATCGTGCACATCGTCGATCTTCGTGAGATCGGCGGTCAGACCGCGGGCGGACACACCGAGTTCGCCGACCAATCGTCGAAGTTCTGGTTCTCGGCGACCCGTTACCGTGAGTACACACCCGCGCGCTGCCAGATCGCGTGCGATTGCCTCACCTATCCCTCCGGTGGCGCCGGTGACCAATACGCGTCGACCCTCGAGTCGCATCTCAACTCCTCAACTTCGTCATGTCACTTCGACAGATCGGCCAAACGCGCGGCCAACCATCGAGCCAGCGGCGGGGTGGCGCGAGACAATGCGTACAACAGGTGCGCCTCGGCGGCGACCGGCGCGACCGCGCGGTTGCGCTCGACAGCGCGAAGGATGTTGTGTGCGACGCGATCCGCCGGATATCCGCGCTTCTGGTAAGCCGATGCCAGGCGCTTGCGACGTTCCGCTGTGTCACCGTCGCCGCGGATGGGACTGTTCTGCGTGATCGCGGTGTCGATGATGCCGGGGCAAACCGCTGTAACGCCGATTCCATACGGCTTCATCTCCATGCGCAGCGCCTCAGATAACCCCAGCACCGCGAATTTCGTTGCACTGTAGGCGCTTAGCTGCGGGTTGGCCAGCAGACCAGCGGCCGAGGACAGGTTCACGACGTGTCCCCCGCGACGGGACCGGATCATGATGGGCAGGAACGCATCGCAGCCGTGCACCACACCCATCAGGTTGATGTCGATCAGCCACTGCCAATCCTTGCGATTTGTGTCGAGGAATCCGCCGACAACCGCGACGCCGGCGTTGTTGATCAACAGATCGACTCGTCCGAACCGGTCAGACGTGGCCTGTGCGAAGCGGTTCATCGCGTCCCCATCGGACACGTCCACTTGGGACATCAGCACCTGAGCGCCCCGCGTTCGCGCAGCCTCGGCGGTGCCGGCCAGCCCGGCACCGTTGATGTCGCAGATCGCCAGGAGGGCGCCGCGCTGCGCGCACAACAGCGCCAGCTCGCGACCGATGCCGCTGCCCGCTCCGGTGATGACGGCGACCCGATCGGCGAGCTCGGTGCTGTTGGAATTGCGGCGAAAACTAGGCATGACGCAAAAACTAGGGTGCGGGCTGAGGGTCCCGCTCGTGCGCTTGCGCCAAGATCTCTCCGGCCGATTGTGGACCGGAGACAACGGCGTGGCCGGATGGGTTGACGTCGACGTAAGTCTGCCGCAAAACGGGTACTACGGGCACATGACGGTTATCGGATTCCACTGTTCGCACGAGCAGATCAATCCCGCTCAGCTCCTGCGGGATGTCCAGCGGGCTGAACAAGCCGGCTTCACCGCCGGAATGTCGTCCGACCACATCAGTCCGTGGAGCGTCCGGCAGGGCGAGTCGGGCTTCGCGTGGTCTTTCCTCGGCGCCGCCCTCGCGACGACCGACCTGCCCTTCGGCGTCGTCAATTCGCCCGGCCAGCGGTATCACCCGGCCGTCATCGCGCAGGCGATCGCCACGCTCGCGCAGATGTTCCCTGGACGCTTTTGGGCCGCCCTCGGATCCGGCGAGGCGTCCAACGAGCGCGTCACCGGCGACGTATGGCCGCGAAAGGACGTGCGCGATCAGCGCCTACTCGAGTGTGTGAGCGTGATCCGCCGACTACTGCAAGGCGAGGAGGTAACCCATGAAGGCCTCGTCCACGTCAATCGGGCACGTCTGTGGACGCTGCCGGCGTCGACTCCGGACCTCGTAGGCCCCGCGGTGACGCCCGAGACCGCTGCGCGCCACGCCGCGTGGGCGGACGGACTGATCACCGTCAATCAGCCGCAGGACATTCTGCGAAAGGTGATGGGCGCATATCGCGAGGCCGGCGGACGAGGACCCGCACGTCTTCAGGTTCATCTCAGTTGGGCCCCCACCCGTGACGAGGCGCTGGCAGTCGCCCACCACCAGTGGCGCAACAACGTCTTCGCCCCGCCTGTCTCCTGGGACATCGAGACGGTCGAGGCGTTCGACGTCATCGGTGAGGCCGTCAGCCCGGAACGGGTGGCGCAATCAGTGCGCATCTCCAGCGATCTGGGTCAGCACGCCCAGTGGCTCCACGAATACATCGAGCAGGGCTGGGACGAGTTGTACCTGCACTTCGTCGGTCAACATCAAGCGGACTTCATCGACGCATTCGGCGAGCATGTGCTGCCGCAACTGGCGCCGACGACTCCGCAGCCTTCAGCAGCGCTCGCATGAGGAAAATCGAAACCGGCGACGTCTGGTGGAAGAACGCCGTCATCTACTGCGCCGACATCGAGACATTCTTCGATTGGAACGGTGATGGTTGCGGTGACATCCGTGGCATGACCGAGCGCATCCAGTACCTCAACGATCTCGGAGTGACCTGCCTGTGGTTGATGCCGTTTTATCCGACAGCCCGCAAGGACGACGGATACGACATCATCGATTTCTTCGGAGTGGACCCACGTCTCGGTAATCTCGGCGACTTCGTCGAACTCGTTCGCACCGCTCGGTCCAACGGGATCCGGGTGATCGTCGACTTCGTGATGAACCACACGTCTGATGCTCACCCATGGTTCAAGTCCGCGCGTCGCAGCAAGGATGACCCGTACCGCGATTACTACGTCTGGAGTGCGACCAAGCCCAAGTCGGGCAAGGCGGATGTGGTCTTCCCCGATGAGGAAGACAGCCTCTGGGAGCTCGACCGCAAGACCAACGAGTGGTACCTGCATCACTTCTACAAGCATCAACCCGACTTGAACATTGCCAATCCAGCTGTCCAGGAGGAGATCTCGCGCACTCTTGGATTCTGGCTCGAGCTCGGGGTGTCGGGGTTCCGGGTCGATGCGGTTCCATTTCTCTTCGCCAGGGACGGCGCGCCCGGCGATCCCGGCGTGTTCGACCCCAACAAGTACCTTGGCGACGTCCGAAACTTCGTCACGCGCCGACTTGGGGACGCGGTCTTACTCGGTGAAGTGAACGTGCCGTTCAAGGACCAGAAAGCATTCTTCGGTGGGCCTGACGGTGATGGTCTCAACATGCAGTTCGATTTCATCGGCATGCAAGCGATGTACCTCTCGCTTGCCCGGGGCGATGCCCGTCCGCTCGCCAAGTCCTTGCGGCAGCGGCCGGCGCTCGACATCACCAGCCAGTGGGCGAATTTCGTACGCAACCACGATGAGCTCACGCTCGACAAGCTCACCGACACCGAGCGCCAGGAGGTCTTCGACGCGTTCGGTCCCGATCCCGATATGCAGCTTTATGCGCGGGGGCTGCGACGAAGGCTGCCCTCGATGCTCGGCGGAGACGATCGCCGGATGCGGATGGTCTACTCGTTGGCGTTTTCACTGCCGGGTACGCCAGTGCTGTTCTACGGCGAAGAGATAGGTATGGCTGAAAACCTCGATGTGCCAGGCCGGTTCGCGGTCCGCACGCCGATGCAGTGGACGGACGAAGACAACGGCGGGTTTTCCACTGCGCCGAAACGCCGGCTGCCCCGCCCGCTTCCGGACGGCCTCTACGGTCCCGACCGCGTCAACGTTGCGGACCAGCGCCACGACCATCGTTCGTTCTGGTGGTTCATCCGAGACCTCATCTACACATATCGTCAGCAGCCAGAGATCGGGTGGTCCACGCCAGAGATCCTCAAGCAGCCCCACCGGGCGGTGCTCGCCCATGTGTGTCGTGAGAAGTCTGGGTGGGCGATGGTGGCATTGCACAACTTCGGATCGGAGAGCTGCATCGTTCCCGTCCAACTCGAGGATGCGTTGCCGGGGTGCGTCCTCGTCGATTTGCTCGACGGCCTCACCGAGCACCCGCTGGATGACAACGGCCGAATCGAGCTCGGCTTGGAACCCTATGGGTATCGATGGTTGCGACTACGGCGACCGGAGGATGACCCGATCATATGAGTTGGAGTGGCTTTCTTTCGTGACGACAGGGCGATCGCGAGCTACCATGGGTGCACTGTTGAAGTCAGGGCCAGTCGGGGGCCACTGCATAAGTTGGAAGGTCCCCGGATCATGCTCACACCATCATTGAAATCCCTGGTGATCACCGCTGTCGGTGGTACTGCCCTGTCGTTGACCGTTGGACTCGGGGTGGCTTCCGCCGACCCGATCATCGATACGACCTGCAGCTATCCGCAGGTCATGGCCGCGCTGAGCAGCGAGAATCCCGCGCTGGCGGAGAAGTTCAATGCGAACCCGCTTGCGGGCGTCATGCTGAGCAATTTCCTGTCTGCGCCCCCCGGTGAACGGGTACAGCTCGTTCAGGAATACCAGGCCACGCCGTGGGGGCAGAAGTACTTCGGCGCCATGGCGTCGATCGCCAACACCTGCAACAACTACTGACCCGAACTTGCTGAATACGGCAGGTGCGGGGACCTCGTCGGGTGGGGCCCCCGCACCTGCTGGCAGCAGCGTGGCGTTGAGGACTTGGAAAATTCTTGTATCGGCAGTGAAGTTCTATCTGGGCAGCGACCACTGCCCGAAATCCGGTGCGAGGACCAGGTCCACATCCACGCTGGTCCCGCCCAGGATGACGCCCGGATCGGTGGGTGTGACGATCACGTCCTGATACAGGACGGCGGCCGGCTCGCGCACGCCGTCAGACCATGCCCTCGTCTGCCACGCCCACGCGTGACCGGCCGTGGTCGAGGGTCCGATGACGCCGTCTTGGATCGCCCACGCACACGCATTCGCGTGACCGTACATGCCGGTGCGGGCTACGCCCAGGACGGAGTTGATTCCTCGATACCACTGCACCGCAACGCTGTTCCAGGTATCGAGGTCGATGTCCTCGTCGACGCTGAAGAAGATCGGCGCGGAATCGGGTCCGCCGGCGGCGTTGTGCAACCGCATCGCCGTCTGTCCGTCGGCCACGCCACCGTCGAAGCCGCGGGTGTAATCCGACGGCGCATTCGGCCAGTTGGGTTTTCCATACTGGTAGCAGCTGACGACCTCTAGGCCCGCCGCACGCAGGCCGTCGGCATACTCACGCGTGACGGGTTTGAAGTCGAAGTCTGCGCCCGGCCGTAACTCGGACACGTAGACGAGGGCACCGTCGAAGCCCGCCTCCTTGATCAGATCCGGCGCGACCTGCCGGTGCGTGAAATCGATCAACTTCGCGGGAGCGGCGGACGCCTCTGGCCCGCTCATTGTCGCCGCGGCGGACCCGGCAATCAGAAAAGCCGGTGCCGAGAGGGCGTATTTCAGGACGTCGCGACGTGTCGGCGCGACATCGCGACCGGGTGGCGCACTCGAGTCGACCATGCGCGATGGTAACAAGGTGCTGACTACATATGCTGAGGGTTGATCCGACGAGGTGGTCATGACAGCTTTGGGCAGGGCGTGCGCTGTCAGCGCTGTCCTGCTTGCGCTCGCAACGTTTTCGTGCGGCGAAGCGCGCCGGCCGGAGGCGCCTGAAAGCACGCAGGCTACGCAGATCAATCCGTCGCCCACGTCGTCGACATCACCAAAACCGTTCCCCAACAAGGAATTCAACACTGTCTCCACGCTCATCAACGACGCGATTGCGGCCCGCCAATTGCCGGGCGCGGTGGTCGTGGTGGGGCACGGCGGCGCGATCGTCTATGAGCAGGCGTTCGGATTGCGCAAGCTCGCCGGCGAACCAGGACCGGATGGGGCGCCCACACCCGAAGAGCCGATGACCGACGACACGATCTTCGACTTGGCGTCGTTGACCAAATCACTCGCGACGGCGACGGCCGTCATGCAGCTCTACGAACAAGGCAAGGTGCAGTTCGACGACGCCGTCGAGAAATATCTCCCCGACTTCAACCCCGGACGTGATCCCCTGCGTGCGGACGTGACGGTTCGCATGTTGCTCACGCACACCTCGGGTTTGGTGGGAGAACTGGACCTGCGCGACCCATGGGGGCTGGATGGCCCCGACAAGGCGGAGGGGATCCGTCGTGCACTCACCAAGCCGCTGGAGGCGTCTCCCGGCGCTAGCTTCCGCTACTCCGACGTGAACTTCATTCTGCTCGGCCTGATGGTGGAGAGGATCACCGGCCATCCGGAAGACGTCTATGTTCAGCAGAACGTCTTCGAGCCGCTCGGTATGGGAGACACCCGCTATCTCCCGCCAGCCAAAGCGTGTGGGCCGCAACAGATCAGGGGATCTGCGGTCGCGTTGACCGCGGGACCGCCAACCACATGCGGCGCGGGCGAATGGGACGCCGCACTGTTGTCGCGGGTAGCGCCGACCGCGCGGGACGAGGAAAGCCGGGCCGATCCGGGCGCCAACCCCGATCTCGACTTCCTGCTGCGAGGCACCGTGCACGACCCGACCGCGCGCCGTATGGGCGGGGTTGCCGGCAGCGCCGGCGTGTTCTCGACGGCCCACGACATGAGCATCTATGCGCAGGCGCTGCTGGATCGGCTGGCGGGCCGGGCGAGCACGTTTCCGCTCACACAATCGACTTTGCAACTGATGACGAGTCCCGAGCAGCCAGGGCACACGCCCGAACAAGTCGACGCTGCGAATGCCGCGAACCGGGAAGCCATCGCGACGACGCCGAACGCCGAACATCCGCTGCTGGCTCCGCACTATCCGGCGATCGCGGGCCAGAATCTGCGCGGTTTCGGCTGGGATATCGACACCGGCCATTCCAAGCCACGGGGCATGGTGTTCCCGATCGGCAGCTTCGGTCACGTGGGGTTCACCGGAACGTCGCTGTGGATCGATCCGGCCTCAGACACCTACGTCGTTCTTCTGACGAACGTGATCCATCTGCGCGGCAGCGCACCCATCACGAACCTGCAGGGCGAACTCGCTACGCTGGCCGCCCGGGCCCTGCATCTGTACGGAAGCTAGGACGCGGAGCGGCGCCTGCGGCGCCGGCGCTGGCCAAGGTGCAGAAAGGTTGAACACCGATGAAGAGCGTCGTGATCGATATGCCCGGGCAAGTACGCGTGGAGACACTGCCCGACCCGACCCTGCCCGGCCCTGACGGTGCGGTGATCCAGGTAGGTGCCGCAGCGATCTGCGGCTCGGATCTGCACTTCTACGAGGGCGATTACCCGCTCGGCGATCCAGTGGCGCTCGGGCACGAAGCGGTCGGCACGATCGTCGAGATCGGTCCTGACGTTCGGACGTTTGCCGTCGGAGACGAAGTTCTCGTCTCGTCTGTCGCCGGATGCGGATTTTGTGCGGGGTGTGACACACGTGATCCGGTGACATGTGTCGGTGGGCCGCGGATCTTCGGCACCGGTGTTCTCGGTGGGGCGCAATCGGAGCTGTTGGCGGTGCCCGCAGCGGACTTTCAGTTATTGCGCCTGCCCGACGACCTCGACACCGAGGAAGCGCTGCTTCTGACCGACAACCTCGCCACTGGGTGGGCGGCCGCGCAACGCGCCGACTTCCCGCCTGGCGGAACGATCGTCGTCCTCGGTCTGGGGGCCGTCGGCCTGTGCGCGGTGCAGAGCGCGCTGACCCTCGGCGCAGGCACCATCTTCGCCGTCGACCCGGTCGAAGGTCGACGACTCCGGGCGGAACGTCTCGGCGCCACTCCCATAGCGCCGCCCGCGCTGCAGGCAGTCCTGGACGCGACGGGCGGGCGAGGCGCTGCTTCGGTCATCGACGCGGTCGGCAGTGACGGGTCGATGTCGGACGCCCTCAATTTGGTCCGGGCGGGCGGCACCGTCTCGGTGGTCGGCGTGCACAACCTCGATCCGTTTCCGTTTCCCGCCACGATCAGCCTGATTCGCAGCATCACGCTGAGGATGACGACCGCACCCGTACAGCGCACCTGGCCTGAACTGGTTCCGCTGCTCCAGTCGGGTCGTCTGGACGTCAGCGGCATCTTCACCGACACCATGCCGCTGTCTGACGCGTCGGCGGCATATGCCGCGGTGGCGGCACGGACCGCGGATTGCGTCAAGGTCGCCTTGACGATGTGAGCCGCCGCGGTCGAAGGAGGACTAGATGAACACCACAGGTCAGGCGATAAGGCCGTTCCCAATCGCCGTTGCGCAGGCTGACCTCGAGGACCTTCGTCGTCGCCTGGACTCGGCGCGATTCCCGGCCGAATTACCGGACAGTGGCTGGGATTACGGGACGGAGCAGGAGTTCCTTCGGTCAGTTGTAGATCGGTGGCGCGGCGGATATGACTGGCGGGCGACCGAAGCCGAGCTCAACGAGTGGGGATCGTTTATTGCCACGGCAGCCGGGCAGCGGGTACATCTGCTGCACGTACGATCCGACGCCGTCGATGCGATCCCGCTGGTGCTGGTCCACGGATGGCCGGGATCAATCGTCGAATTCCTGGACGTGCTGCCAATGCTGCGTGAACGCTTCCACGTGGTAGTCGCTTCCATGCCCGGCTACGGATTCTCGGGGCCGACGACCGAGCGCGGCGTCGATGTCGCGAAGGTGGCCGCCGCGGTCGCCGACGTGATGGCTCAACTGGGCTATGACCGATACCTCGCGCAGGGTGGGGACTGGGGTGCTCTTGTCGTCCGTCATCTCGGGCAACACCACGCACCACAGGTGGCCGCCATCCACACCAACATGTTGTTCGCACCCTTCGACGGTGACGGCGCCGAGGCGATGACGGGGGTGACGGAAAGCGAACTGGCAGCCATCGTCTCGTCCGCCCAGCGAATCGCCGACGGCACGGCCTACATGGACATCCAGTCGACGCGGCCACACTCGCTGGGTTTTGGACTCGACGATTCACCGCTGGGCCTGGCCGGTTGGATTCTGGAGAAGTTCCATGCGTGGTGCGACATCCGCGGGGGCATGCCGATTCGGACCGACCGCCTCATCGACAATCTGATGATGTACTGGCTCACCGGCACCGCGACATCGGCGGCACGACTGTACTGCGAAGCCACGCGCGCAGGTAAATCGGCGTTGAGCGAGTGGAACGGGCGAGTTGACGTCCCAACGGGATACGCGGTTTATCCCTACGAACTCCTTCAGACGCCGCGCGTGTGGGCTGAAGCACGCTACAACGTGGTGCACCACAGCGTGCAGGACCGCGGCGGACACTTCGCCGCCTTTGAACAACCAGAACTATTCGCGGCGGACGTCAACGCGTACGGCAACAAACTTCGTGAACTTGGCGTGTTCTGAGCGCAATGCGCTTGTGAAGCGCCCACTTCACCTGCTGCAGATCCGCGAAGTCTTCGACCAGCGGGATGGGTGACACCGCGGGCGAGGATCATGGGTCGGGTTTCGTTGTGTTACTAGGGAATAGGCGCACGGTCTCTTCGTCTTGCTGGCGCGGCCTTGCAATGTCGACCGTGTCGGGCTCGGGTGCGCGTCGAGGTGGGAGTCGGACGGTCTCTTCGTCTTGCTGGCGCGGCCTTGCAATGTCGACCGTGTCGGGCTCGGGTGCGCGTCGAGGTGGGAGTCGGACGGTCTCTTCGTCTTGCTGGCGCGGCCTTGCGATCTCGACCGTGTCGGGCTCGGGTGCGCGTCGAGGTGGGAGTCGGACGGTTTCTTCGTCCTGCTGAGATGTCGGTGATGACAAGTCGGCTTCGGCCGGGCTTTCACTCAAACCGATGCGCGTGTGCAGCCTCTTCAGCAGCGGTGGTGCCCACCAGTTGAGTTCGCCTGCGACGCGCAGAAACGCGGGCACCACGACACCACGGATCACCGTCGCATCGATGACGATGGCTAGTGCAGTACCGATGCCGAACATCTTCATGAAGGACAGTCCGTTGGCGAAGGACAACAACGTGATGGTGAGCAGCAGCGCAGCGCTGCTGATGATTCGCCCCACCCGGCCAAGCCCAACGATGATGGCGTCGTTGTTCGACAGCCCCGAGTCGCGAGCCTCCTTGATCCGGCTGAGCAGAAAGATCTCATAATCGACGGACAGGCTGAAAGCGATGCAGCACAGCAAGACGACCATGGACAGGTTCAGCGGTGCCGGAGTCACGCCGAGCAGCGGGGCCAGGTTCCCGTCCTGGAAGATCCAGACCATGGCGCCGAGCACCGCGCTCAGCATCAGCAGGTTCAGAACGAGCGCCTTCGCCGGCACCACGATGCTGCCGGTGAACAGGAACAACAACACGAACGTGGCCAGTGCGATCAACAGAATCGCGACGGGAAGCCGGTCGCCGACGGCGGTGCTGGTGTCGATGAGTGTGGCGGTCGGACCGCCTACCTCGACTCGATGATCGACGATCCGCGCGCGGATGGAATGCACGACGTTTTGTGCAGCGTCGCTCTGAGCGGCCACCGACAGATACGCCAATCCGTAAGCAGCGCGGTTATTTTCCAATCCTGGTGGCGGGTCGGCGACGACCTTCCCCTGCTGATGGATACCGCTGGGGGCGAGCACCTGAACCACTCCCTCCATCATCGATACCGGGGCGGCAAGGTCGTTGAGTGCGCGGATATCGTTGCGGGCCAGCAGCGTTACCGCCTGTGATGAATCCTTCGCATAGTTGTTTCGCAGCGATTCGGCCACGAGTCGGCCATTGGAATCGGACGGTAGCGCCCGTTCGTCGGGCATGGCGAGCTGCACCCCGAGGAACGGGATACCGAGCACCAGTAACGCCGCGATCACCGGCAGGGCGCACAGCAGTGGCCTTCTCGTGACGATTGCGGCGGAGCGTCGCCAGAACGCCGAATCCGCCGAAAGGGGAGTTTTGCGGCGGAGGACTGCCAGCGAGTCGATCCGCTTTCCGGTCATCGCGAGCAGGGCGGGGAGCACCACGATCGCGCTGAGTGCTGACAGCATCACGACGGCGCTCGCGGTGAGTGCGGTCGACCGAAGGAAGTACAGGGGGAAGACCAGAAGTCCGGACATCGCCAGGGTGACGGTCGCTGCGCTGAAGACGATCGTCCGTCCAGCGGTTGTGACGGTCGCGACGATGGCCGACTCGTGGTCGCTGCCCCGGGCGCGTTCCTCACGAAAGCGCGACACCATAAGCAATCCGAAGTCGATGGACAATCCGAGGCCGAAAGCCGTTGCGACCGTGAGTGCGTGCACCGACACGTCGGTGATGGTGACCATGAGTGCCAACACCAGCAGTGTCATGACGATCGATGTGATACCGATGGCCAGCGGCACGAACGCCGCAACGAGACCACCGAAGACGATCACGAGCACGGCGAGCAGTATGGGCAGCGAAATGCTCTCGCTGATCACGAGGTCATGAGCGACCCGGTCCTCGATCTCCACCGACACCCCCAGCGGGCCGCCGGCGCGCACCTCGACCGCCGGGTCGTCGGTGGGCACCGTGTCGATGATTCGGATCGACGTCTTCGTGGCCTCGTCAAGGGTCCCGCTGACGTGCACGAGGATGAGACCCGAGCGCCCATCCCTGGCGCGTAGATCGGCTGCATCCGCCTGGCTGAACGATCCGACCACCTTCGCGGCGGGTTCGGCTTCGACGAGCTGCCGCACGCGATCTGCGGCGGCCTCGACGTCGGGACTGTCGACAACACCGCCGCGGGCGACGACCTCGAGCACCAGGTTGGGTGTCGTGGGGAAGTTCTGGTCGAGGTAGTCGGCGACCTGTGCCGACTCCGAGGCCGGGTCAGTGAAGCCGCCGACGCCGAGTTTCTGGGTCACCGTTCCGCCGAACGCGATGCTGACCACAAGCAGCAGGAAGACGGCGGTGAGGATCACCTTAGGCCGCCGCACCGTGAAAACGGCCAACCGGCTCAACATTGTTCGTTCACCGCCGGAAGTCTCGACAGCAGGGGCAGCAGAATCGAGAACAGTTGTGGCCCGTCGCTGAGATAGAAGTGGCCGCCGTGCAGGACGTGCACGGAGAACTCGCCCGATGTCCGCGTGCGCCATTCGTAGAGATCGGATTCGTTAACAAGGGGATCGTCCTCGCCGCCGAAGACGTGGATCGGGCAGGCCACCGCCACCCGCGCCCCGTCGTCATCCGTCCTGCACAGGCGCAGGTCGATGCGCGCCGCCGCGACGGCGTTGTCCCGCAGAACGGGCCACTCGGCGAGCTCCGGCGGGATGCCACCCAGATCGGAGAGCAGCGCCGTCAACTGGTGATGGTCGAGGTGGTCCACCGCGGGTATCGGTGCTGGAAGATGTGGTGGTGCAAAGGAAGACACCAGCAGCGCGCGGGGGAAAACAGAGCCCGAGGCCGCGCGCAAACACGTCAACCTGTATGCCACCAACGCGCCGAAGCTGTGGCCGAAGAACGCATGTGGACCCTCGAGTGCCGGTCGTAATCGGACGTCGACCTCGTCGACGAGCTGGCGCAGCGTGGAGAATCGCTCGCGGTCGAGAATCTCGACAGGAACTACCTTCACTCGAGGGCCGAGCGCCTTGTGCCACGTGTCGAACATCCTCGCGCCACCGCCCGCGTGATGGAAGCAGAACAGCTGCACCGGTTCTGCGCCTTCAGGAGGCTTGCGTGAGGAGCGCGAGCTCCTCGGCAAGTGCTTTTACTGTGTAGCGAATCTGCTCGTCCGAATGGCAGCTGGTCACGAAGAACCGTAGTCGCGCCTTGTATTCCGGAACCGCCGGATAGATGATCGGGTTGGCGTTGATACCGCGGCCGAGAAGGGCATTGGACAGTTTCAGCGCCGTGGCCGAGCTGCCGACGATGCATGGGATGACTGGGGTGCCCTCGCTGTCGCCGGTGTCGAGCCCCGCCTCGCGTGCCAGTGACAGGAACAGCGCGGACAACTCGTGCAGCCGCCGTAGGTGTTCGGGCTCGCTGCGGATGGTGCGGATCGCCGCGAGTGATGCAGCCGCGGTGGGTGGTGGCATCCCGACGCTGTAGACGAAGCCCGGCGTGGTGTATTTCAGGAACTCGACGAGCGTCCGACTGCCGCCGACGTAGCCGCCGCATCCGGCGAGCGCCTTCGACATCGTGCCGGACCACAGCTCCACATCAGCGCGGTCCACGCCGAAGTGTTCGCCTATGCCGCCGCCGGTTTCACCGAGCACGCCGATGCTGTGTGCCTCGTCGATCATGAGCAATGCCTGGTGCTTGCGCTTGACGTCGATGAACGCTGGCAGGTCGGGAATGTCACCGTCCTGGCTGTAGATCCCCTCGACGACGATCAGCACCCGGCGGTATTGGTGGCGGATGTTGGTGAGCAGCTCGTCGAGTGCTTCATGGTCGTTGTGGGGGAATGGCCGTCGCGTTGCGCCTGACAGGATGCAGCCCTGCATGATGCTGTCATGCGCGAGGCTGTCGTGTATGACCAGATCGCCTTCGCCGAGCAGGTGGCCGATCACGGTGACGTTCGTAGCGTGTCCGCTGACCAGTGCGATCGCGTCCTCGGTGCCGAGCAGTTGTGCCAGTTCGAGTTCCAGTTCGCGGTGGACGGGTTTTTCACCGGAGATCGGGCGCGACGCGGAGCATGAGCTGCCCCATCTGCGCACCGCATCCGAGACCGCCGCAGACACCGCCGGGTGACCCGACATGCCCAGGTAGTTGTAGCTGGAGAAGTTGATCACCTCGGACCCGTGGATGATCGAGGTGTCTCTGGTGACGCCGTCGTTGACGATGAAATAGGGGTTTTCGACACCTATCGCCTTGGCGAAGGCGAACCGCTCGGTCAGGGCCTTGACCTCTTCGAACTCACCGATGTCGAACTGGGGGGTGACCGCTGACGTCTGTCGAGGCTGCGATGGTGCGGCCTCCTGTGGCCGACCGCCCGCCATGCCGATAACGTCGGCGATGGTGGTGTCCGGGCTGAACCCGGCGGGGTCGATCGCCACTCCGGGGATCTTGCGGGTCAGCCCGGTGAATACGTCGGCCACCATGATCGAGTCGAATCCGAGGTCCCCGACGATGGTCTGCGTGACACGCAGGTTTTGTTCAGGAAATCCGCTGACTCGAGCGATCTCGGCACGCACGATCGCCGTCGTATCGGCCGACGGTTGCATTTGCGGTTCGGCCACGTTCGGTGCGACGGTTGGCAACGTGCCCTGTCCGTACGCGGCGAGCACGGCGGCCTGTTCGCGGAACAGCGCGATGAGATTGTCCATCGTCGAATCCTTCGTCGAGCTGACCGGGGCGACTGCGGCCCGGGGGGTTGTCGCGGAAGGGGCGGTGGTGGCACCCTCCTTGATCCAGAACCGGTTGTCGGTGCTGAACACGTAGCCACGGAGGCGGTGGGCAACCCGAGCTTCGTTGGGGTAGAGCCGGTTCCAGTCGGGATTCAGGCCGTCACGGTAAAGCGCGGCGACGACGGCGGTCAGGTCCGTTGCGACGTCCAACGCCGGCGGCGTGCCCTGGTGCGACCGCGCGATCATCGGGCCGAGCGTGCGTTTGGCGCCGAACTCGACGAGGTGTGTGGGTTCGGCCTGCATGGCTTCGGCTGCTGCGTCGGCGAATTGGACGGTGGCCCGAACGTGGGCGGTCCAGTAGTCCGCGTCCATCGTCTCGTCGTCGCCGAGCAGTCGGCCACGCAATGTCGAGAAGATCGGGAATGCGGGCAGCTCGTACGCACACTGCGCGGCCACCGATGCGAACTCGCGCGACATCGGCTCCATGAGCGTCGAGTGAAAGGCGTGCGAAACGTTGAGCCGGCGCACGGTGATCCCTGCTTGTTCGAGCGTGCGCGCGGCGTCTTCGATCGCGTCCGTTGTACCCGACAGGACGACTTCACGAGGACCGTTCACCGCGGCGAGATCGAGGGGGAAGCCGGCCACCTCGTCGGCGGTCGCGCGGACCGCGAGCATGCCGCCACCCGCAGGCAACCGCTGCATGAGGCGGCCGCGCGCAACCACCAGCCGACATGCGTCATCGAGGTTGAAAACTTCGGCAATAGCGGCCGCCGCATACTCGCCGATGCTGTGGCCGAGCAGCCAGGCCGGCTCAGCACCGAGCCGACGTAGCGCTTGGGCTTGCGCGTACTGCACCGCGAAGATCGCGGGCTGGGCGAACTCGGTGCGATCGATGCCGGCGTCGTCCATGACCTCGCGGATCCGCGCTCCCAGGTGCGGCGCCATCGCCGCGTCGACCTCATCGAGCGCGTCGCGGAACACCGCACTGCTCTCGTACAGCTCCGTCGCCATGCCCGGGCGCTGCGTGCCTTGGCCGCTGAACAACCAGCCCGCCGACATCCCCGCCACGATGCCCGTCTCGAAGTCGCCGCGAAGTGCTGCGACGGCCTCTTTACGGCCTGTGACGACAACGGCCATGCGCGCCTTGCCGGAGGCCTTGATCCGGTTCGTCGACCAACACAGCTGCATGAGTGGCGCTTCGCTGCTCTCGATGTCGTGGGCCAACTGTAAAGCGTTGCGGCGCAGACTGTCCGGTGAGTCCGCCGACACGGTGAGGACACCCCAGTCGGGCAGGCGGATGGGCGTCGGCGCGGACTCGGGTGCCGGGGCGCTGGCGAGCGCCATGTGGCAGTTCGTGCCTCCGATGCCGAAGCTGGAGACGCCGGCGTGAACGGTGTCCGTCGGCAGGTCCATCGGCTCGGACAGCATCCGCAGTCCGCCGTCGGCGAGCCGTAGCTGTTCGTTCTCCGTTTCGGCGAAGCGGGACGGCGGTACGACTCGATGGTGCAGGCTGAGCACGACCTTGATCAGACCGGCGATCCCGGCGGCACCCTCGGTGTGGCCGAGGTTGCCCTTGATCGACCCGATCGCGCACGGCGCGTCGCGATGCGAACGATGCGCTTGTGCAAGGGCTTTGGCCTCGATCATGTCGCCGAGCAGTGTTCCGGTGCCGTGCGCCTCGAGGAAGCTGAGCTGGTCGGGCGCAATCCCCGCGGACCGGTACGCCGCGGCGGTGACCTGTTGCTGCGCCCAGCGGTTGGGCGCGGTGATGCCGTTGCTGCGGCCGTCGCTGTTGACGGCGCTGCCCTTGACCACAGCGTAGATCGGCAACCCCGCGGCAATCGTATCTTCGAGTCTGCGCAGCACCACGACGGCGACGCCCTCGCCGCGACCGATTCCATCGGCCTTGCCGCTGAACGGTTTACAGCGGCCATCGGGTGCCGCCAAACCTGCCTTCGTATAGAAGACGTTCAGGGCAGGTGTCAGAGTGAGGTTGACGCCCGCGGCGATTGCCTGGTCGCACTCCGCATTGCGCAGCGACTGCGCCGCCAGATGCACGGCGACAAGCGATGACGAGCACGCGGTGTCGACGGCGAGGCTCGGTCCTTTGAGGTCGAGTTGGTAGGAGAGCCGATTCGCGGTCATGAAGTAGCCGTTGCCCGAACCGGACTGCGCCGTGATCTCGCGGTAGTCGCTCATGTGCAGGTGGGCCCATTCATTGGCCATCACACCCACGAACACTCCGGTGGCCGAACCAGCCTGCCCACGCGGGTCCAGGGTGGCATCCTCCAGTGCGCGCCACGCCGTCTGCAGGAGCAGTCGTTGTTGCGGATCCATTTCCTCGGCCTCGCGGGGGGTGATGCCGAAGAAGTCGTTGTCGAATGCATCGGCGTCGCTGATCATGCCGCCGGCAAGGTGATTGATGGAGCCGTCGCGGCGCAATTCGGCCGCGTCCCAGCGCTCGGCGGGGATCTCGTCGATGGCGTCGGCGCCGTCAAGCAGCAGTCTCCACAGGGCGGCGGGGTCGTCTGCCTTCGAGAAGCGACAATCCAGGCCCACGATTGCGATGTCGCTCATCTCAGTGACTCCTCGTGGACGACGTCGGTGAGTTCGCCCTTCAGGAACGCACATCGCATCGATGCACGCTGCACTTTTCCGCTGGTGGTGAGGTGAATTCCGGAGCGGTTGACGAACACCACAGTGGGGGCGGGAATTTCGAAGCCGCGCGCGACGGCGATCTTGACAGTGGCGGCGAGTTCGTCGCAGGTGGTGTCACCAAGCAGTTCGGTCTTGATGGCCTGGATGAGAACCAGGCGTTCGGTGTCGTCGGCTTCGACCGATACTGCGCATCCGCGGGACCCGGCCACTGCCGGATGCACGTCCTGGACGAACTCTTCGATGTCCTGCGGGTACAGGTTGCGGCCGTTGGCGATCAACAGGTCCTTGATGCGCCCGGTGACGTAGAGCTCGCCGTCGTGGAGCAGCCCGAGGTCGCCCGTGCGCAGGAAGGGGCCGTCACCGTTGGAGGTCTGAGCGTGGAAGCGTTCGAGCGTCTCCTCGGAACGGTTGTGGTAGCCGCTGGCGACGCTCGCGCTGCGCAGCCAGATCTCGCCGACTTCGTCTTCGGCCAGCTCGTTGGCGGTGTCGGGTTCGACGATTCGCACCTCGACGCCGGGTGCCGGTTCGCCGGAGCTCACCAGGCAGACGGTGCGGCCTGCGGCGGGTGCGTAGCGGTGCTGTTCGAGGGCGTCGGCGTCGGCGTCGAGGTGGCGCGGGACGCCGCGGCACACGGTGGCCATCAGCGTCACCTCGGCCATTCCGTATCCGGGGCGCATCGTCGACGGTTTGAAACCGACCGGCGCTAGCGCATCGGTGAATCGCTCGACGGTGCGGCGACGTACAGGTTCGGCGCCGTTGAGAGCGATCTCCCAAGTCGACAGGTCGAGGCCGATGAGTTGCTCCGGCGTCACGCGGCGTGCAATCAAGTCATAGGCGAAATTTGGTGCAGCGGTGATGGTTCCGTGGTAATCGCTGATCGCTATTGGCAACCTGATCGGTTGCTTGAGAAACGCCAGGGGTGACATCGCGACGAGGTTGGCGCCGTTGAAGAACGCCATCAGTTGGCCGATGAGGCCCATGTCGTGCCAGTGCGGGATCCAGCCGACAAGCACCGATGTGTCACCGGCTCCCAGCGCCTTCGACATCGCGGCCTCGTTGCTCATCACATTGCCGTGGGTGACGGCGACACCTTTTGGGTCGCCCGTCGATCCGGACGTGTACTGAAGGAAGGCGACGGCGTCGGGAGCGAGATGCGGCATGGTCCACGAGTCCGCGTCGGCGAGCGGCTCATCGTCGACGGCCACGCACTCAAGCGGCCGCTCGAGATCGAAACCCTCGATACCCGCGGTCAGCAGGGCGCGCAGCTTCTCGGTGGTCAATGCCAAGCTGCTGTCCGCGTCGCTGAGTATCCGGGCGACCCGTTTCATGCTCCGCTCGTCGACGGGTACCGGCGTAGGCACGGCGACGACTCCGGCATACACGCAGCCGAGGAAGGCCCGCCAGAAGTCGATTCCCGGTTCGAACAACAACAGCACCGGTCGCTCGGCCTCCGGACGTGTACTCAGCCACGCGGCGATCTCGCGCGCAGCCTGGTCGAGGTCGGCGAAACTCGTCGCTTCGGGGACGAGATGTCGCCCGGACTCGTTGAGGAACGTCAAGCAGCGGGTCTCGGCGTGCAGGTCGAATTGCGACCTCAGATGCGAAACGAGGTCGCTGTGTCCGGATTCAAAGCCCCCCATCGTGAATGCCGTCCGGAACTACGCTGGACCGTGACGAGGCCGCGGGATGATCATGGCTGATCTCCTTGTCGGAACTGGACGGCAGCTGACCCACAGCCGCCGATCTCAGCAAACCGGTGTAAGACGATAGTGGTCCTTGGGGCGTCGTTTGACAACCACTAATTTCTTGTCGGAATCGGGGGAGCCGCCCGCTGAGAGAATGACGGCTCGGCAAATTTTGTACGGCTGGCAACGATCGACGGCGGAGGCGAGGCGATGGGCCGGTCTACGCCACGTGTTGCTGTTCGGCGAGCGCGCTGCTGATGAATTCGGCGATGCGGGACAGCGTGGGGTAGTCGAAGATCATGGTGGGGTCGACGTCGATGTCGAAGCGCGCTTCGACGTCACCGACGAGGCTGATCGCGTGCACCGAGTCGATGCCCATTTCGGCGAGGGGAACCATCGGGTTGATGGTGGCTGCCGGGACCTCCAGATACGAGGCGAGCTGCGTGCTGAGCCAGCCGAGAATCGGATGGCGGTTTGCATTCATCGGGCTTCTCCTTGGTGGGTCGCTGTGAGTGGCGTGGGTTCAATGGTCGAGGTCACCCGGGTGCGTCCGTAATCGCAGAGAAGTCAGATTTCACTCGTCAAACGGGAAGAGTTTCCTATCCGCCGGGCAAGGTGGCCGGCGTCGATGTCGCCGAAGACCGCCGCCGCTGTCGCCGACGCGATCGCCCAACTCCTAGGACCGTGTCCTCGCCCGGGGCGGGGACCGGGGTGACGGAAGGCGCACTGGCGGCGATCGGGCACGACGATTCACCGCTGGGTCTGGCCGGCTGGATTCTGGAGACGTTTCATGCGTGGTGCGACATCCGGAGGGGCATGCCGATGCGCACCGACCGCCTCATCGACAACCTGAAGATGTACTGGCCGGCACTGCGACGTCGGTCGCCCGGTTGTACTGCGGGCCACAGGCGTGGGTAACTGCGCGCGGGGTGAGTGGATCGGACAGGTCCAACGGGTTATGCGGTGTATCCGACGAGCCAGCTCAGAGCCCGCGCGTGTGGGCTGAAGGGCGTTACCGCGATTCTCTCGCGGACTGGGGGCGTTCTGAACAACGACGTGGCCACGGGGCCGAGTCGCGATGGGGCCTTAGACCCAGCTATTCCACCCCACGCAGATGCAGTGAACGGCTGAATTGAGGCCGGTCATGTGCTGGCACACGTATTCGCCTTGACCGTAGAGTCTGTGAGCGTCTTCCGGGCCGCCCTGAAAGTCCAGATTGTGACTCTCTTTCGCGTGGCCACAGGTACGGCAGTACTCCGTCAGTGGTTCAACAACGTCTTGCGATTCCATGCTGTCTGTCATGATCGTGCGCTCCTCGACGATTGGTTACCGTCAGAATGTGCGCCGACAACGCTGGCATGTAGGGCCGATTGGCCCTCATTGACAGTGGCATTGTGCTCACGCCAGCCATGAACAAGTACGTCTCGCGCTAGCGGCGTGAGACCGCGAGTGCTCCTGGTCCGATGAACGTCAGAAGAAGGAAGACGAAGCAGTACAGGACCGCGGTCTCACCGCCGTTGATGCTGGGCCAGAAGCTATCTGGGAAGTGCATCCAGAAGTAGGCGACCGCCATCATGCCAGATGCGACGAAAGCCGCGGCCCGGGTGAAAAGGCCCAGCGCGATGAGTCCGCCGAGCACGACCTCGAGCGCGCCTGCCCACCACATCGGCCAGGCGCCCAGTGCGGCTGGGGCACCGGCGGGCCATCCGAACAGCTTGGCCGTCCCGTGTGTCATGAACAAGAGTCCCACCAACATACGGAAGGCGCCGAGCGCGATCGCGGACGCTTGCAGTGATTTCACCTTGGTATTGCGGGTTGACGTCGAGGTCATCACTTCATCGTGCTTGAGGCGCACACCGACGTCACTTCACTCATAGACGATTCAAATCTTGTGTGTTCGGTATGAGCATCTGGTGGCGGTCCGTCGCGGACATACATTGGATGCACAAGCGGAACAACAACTTTGGAGGTTCTCCCATGAAGCACGTCATCTTGATCGGCATTACCGCTAGTGCTCTGGCGATTTCGGCGCTCTCCGTCGTCGGCGCTGCCTCGGCGGCACCGACCGGTCCGTCCGATGTCGACGAGACCGTACGGTCGCTCGAGGCAAGTGGTTACACCGTGATCATCAATCGGACCGGCGCCGCGCCGCTGTCGGGGTGCTCTGTCACATCGGTCCGTCCCGGGGTTACCCACCAGACGACTGACGTCCGAGGCAGCGACATCGAGCCGCTGATCGTCTCGGATACGGTCTATGTCGATGTGACGTGCTGAGCCACCGCCGCGACGGCCGGTATTTGGACGCTGAAAGTGGTTCTCCCTGAATCGGATTGGGCCTGTATCGTCCCGCCGTGTGCCTCCACGATCGAGGCGGCGATCGACAGGCCCAATCCGAAACTGCCGCCTTCCCGGGATCTTGACTTGTCGGCGCGCACGAACCGCTCGAACAGATGGGGGAGAAGTTCGGAATCAATCCCCGGCCCGTCGTCTGATACTGCCACTTCGGCGTAGGCGTTGCCGTCATCAGCTCGACCGGTCGCGACGATGGTCGTCACCGTCGTTCTTTCGGGTGTGTGCACCCGCGCGTTGGACAACAACACTGCCAGCATCTGATGCAGTCGGGCTCGGTCGCCACGAACCCACACCGCACCGTCGGGGACTTTGATCCGCCACTGATGGGTCGGTGCCGAAACCCTCGCATCGTTGACTGCGTCGGTCACCAACTCGGTGACATCCACGTCGGCGTTGTCAAGATCGTGACCCTCGTCCAGACGTGCCAATAGCAGCAAGTCGGCAACCAGGGAACTCATTCGATGCGCCTCGGCCTCGATTCGTGCCAGCGAATACTCAGTGGTCTCGGGAAGTACCGAACTGTCCTGCCGGGTCAACTCGGCATAGCCATGGATCGCAGCCAGCGGTGTGCGCAGTTCGTGACTGGCGTCGGTGATGAACTGACGCATGCGCCGATCCGACGCGGCGACATCGGCGAGGGCGCGTTCGACATGATCGAGCAGACGGTTGAGCGTGTCGCCGACGAGCCCGACCTCGGTGCGGGGATCCGTGTCACGGGTTGGAACGCGCGGTGTGATGGCGTAGTTGTCGCGGTCGAGCGGAAGGGTCGCCACCTCAGCTGCCGTCGACGACACACGCCGCAGTGGGCGCAGCGCGTACCGCACGATGGCCACCGTGCTCAGCGCCGTGACCAGCAACGCGAGTGCGGTCATCGCGGAGACGGTCACGGTTTCACGCACCATCGCGTTCCATGCCGGCGTGCGCGATACTCCGGTCACCAGGATCTCGTCGCCGTCACCGGGGCGGCTGACCATCCGGTACCAACCCAGCCCGGGTAATTCGACGGTGTGTGGTCCCACTCCGGCCGCAGATGTCTCGGCGATCGCCCCGATTGCTATCTCCGGTGCGGGTCGTCCCTCGCCGTCGACGAAGTAGGCCGAATCGACGATCTTGCCCTCCTGAATCAAAGCGACGACGTTGCCCTCGGCCTGCCCGATGAGTTGCGTGAGTGGCTTCATCGCCCCTGGCGGTGGAACGTCACCTGTCTGCAGCGGCGTGACGCGGTATTTCGTCACCGATTGGCTGAAACCGTCTGCGGCCCCGGATAGTTGGCTGTCGATGATGCCCAGTACCGAGGATCGCAGCGTCACCACCGACATGGTTCCCACGGTCACCAGGACGACCATGACCACGGCGGAAACACCGATGACCAGTTGTCGCAGCAGGCTCCACTGCCGCCATGCTTGCTTCATTCCGGTTGCCGCAGCATGTATCCCACGCCGCGTACGGTGTGCAGCATGGGTTCGTGGGCAGCGTCGATCTTCTTCCTCAGATACGAGACGTACAGATCGACGATGCTCGATCGCCCGCCGAAGTCGTAGTTCCACACTCTTCGCAGAATCTCTTGACGAGTCACCGCCCGTCGCGGATTGCGCATGAGGAACCGCAACAGCTCGAACTCGGTGGAGGTCAATGAGATCGGCATACCGCGGCGGGTCACTTCGCGGCTGGCTACGTCGAGTTTGAGGTCGCCCACCGTCAGCGTCTCGTCATCGGTGGGGGTGAGATACGCGGATCGGCGCACCAGTCCGCGCAGCCGCGCGACGAGTTCCTCCAGTGAGAACGGCTTCGTCATGTAGTCGTCGCCACCGGCGGTCAAACCTGAGACGCGGTCGGCGACCGAATCGCGTGCGGTCAGGAAAAGGATCGGTGTGTAGGTGGCGGAGTCACGTATCTGCGCCAGCACACCCAGGCCGTCCATGTCCGGCAGCATGATGTCGAGGACGATCACGTCGGGCGTGTTGGCGCGATATTTGTCGACCGCTTCGGCGGCATCGTGTGCGACGTCGATCTCCCAGCCCTCGTATTGCAGGGCCATCCGCACAAGGTTGGTCAGCGCACGTTCATCGTCGACCAGGAGCACGCGAATAGCTGACCCGTCGGCGCGGTACATCCGGGGCAGTTGGCCGAGGACAGCGCGACGTGGCTCCCGGTTTCCGACTGGCGCAGACGTCACCCGACCATTCTCGCGGTCTTGCAGGCGGGCCGTCACCGTCCTCATAGGAATTTCACATGTACGGTCGCACGGGCCGTGGCCGATGCAAGTCGACTCGGTCGAAGGTGGCGCCATGACCTGCAGTGACGCCGGCACCGGGGAAACGTCGCCGTGGTCTCGACCGCCCAGGGTGATGGCCGCTGTATGTGCCGCACCCGGCGTCGACGGTCCGCGGTGCGGGTCAGTGACATAAACCGCCACCACATGGGACCTTCGGCCCTGGGATGCGGATTAGGTGAGGGGTGGTATTGGCGTCGAGATCGACAGATCTCGTGAATCATCTTCGAATCGAGGAGATCATGAGTGTGCAAGTGCAACACCGCACCCGGATGTTCGCCCGCGTGCTGGGTCCGTACTTGACGATCATCGCCATCATCGCCGCAGTGCGCGCCCCCGACATGCGGCAGCTTCTGTCCGAGTTCACCGCCAGCGATGTGTGGCCCTGGGTCATAGGGGCCTTCGTCCTCATGGGTGGCGTCGCGATCGTCGCGTTTCATCAACTCTGGCGCGGCCCCGCCGCGATCATCGTGTCCATCCTCGGATGGCTGCTCGTGGCGCGCGGAGTTTTTCTTCTCGCCTTCCCCGACACTTTCGCCTCGGTGGCCGATCGCGTCATCGGAGCGGCCGTCGTATGGCAGGTGGCGTACCTTGCGTTCGCGGCGATCGGTCTGTATCTGACATACGTGGGGTGGAAACCCGTCGGAAAAGATCAGCGGGAATCGAATCTCCACATCAGTATCGATTTTCCCAACGCTGCCTGACGCGCTGACCGGTGGTGCACAGCATTGCGCAACCTCGTCGAGCATTCGTTCGGGCAAGCATCGAAGTGACCCTAGCCGCCGGTTTCGGGACTTTGGTCCGTAGATGATTGGCACTTCTTCGACGCAGACTCCAAGGATGACCACCTTCGCGGCACCGTTGGTGCGCGACGAACTGGACAGCGTCGTGTCGACACTGTGCACTCGACTCCCGGACCGCACGCGAAGTGAAGTCGAAGCGGTCGTGGCAGCGGTGTACGCCGAGTTGGCCGCCGGAGCGACTGTCACCGCCCATTTGATCCCGTTGACGCTCAATCGAAGTCGACGCCTTTTGAGCTCGGGGCCAAGCGAGACTTCGGATCGGCATTCGCCTGATCCGATTCTGATCGAGGCGAACACCGGAAGAAGCCTTCGGGCAAACGAAAGGAACGCGAAATGAACTCTGCCACAGGTTCTTCAGAGGCGAAATATCACGGAATCATCGTCGGAGTTGACGGCTCGCCTGCCTCAGACGTGGCGACGGAGTGGGCTGCACGGGACGCGGCTCTACGCAACGTGCCGTTGACGATCGTTCACATTCTTCCGGCGACGTCTATCGGGCCGTGGGTGGACATGCCCATATCGGCGGACTATTGGTCGGAGTGCGACCGACGCGCCGACCAGATAGTCGATGACGCGATGCGGGTGGTCGCCGAGGCGACCTCCGGCGCACCGGACCTCGCCACGGCGCGTCGCGTGGTTTCCGGATCTGCGGTGCCGACGCTCGTGGACATGTCGAAAGACGCGGAAATGGTGGTGGTCGGGCGCCGCGGTCTCGGCGGCGTGGAGAGGCTTCTGCTGGGCTCAGTCAGCTCCGGCCTGCTGCACCACGCGCATTGTCCGGTGGCGGTGATCCACGACGAAGAGCCGGTCACGGACTACTCCGTCGCGGCGCCCGTGCTCGTCGGTATCGACGGGTCGCCGGCCTCCGAGCAAGCGACGGCCATCGCCTTCGACGAGGCGTCGCGGCGTGGCGTAGAACTGGTGGCGGTGCACACGTGGATGAACAACGCGGATTTCCCCCTCGATGTGCCCCCCGAGGGTGTGGCCGAGCAAGCCGATGAGGAACTCGCGCAACGGCTTGCAGGCTGGGGCGAGCGCTATCCGGATGTCACCGTCCGCCGCGTCATCGGTCAGGACAACCCGGTGCACCGTCTGCTCGCGGAATCCGAACGTGCGCAACTACTGGTGGTAGGCAGCCATGGACACGGAGGGTTCGCCGGTCTTCTCTTGGGTTCGGTGAGCTCGGCCGTGGCGCAGGCGGCACGCATCCCGGTCATCGTGGCACGCCGGTCCTAAGACTACGATTTCGACTCCGCAAGTCATATGTGTCTGGGTCTTTAGACCCTCTCGATGTTGACCCATACAGCGGCACTCTGGAAAGAACACAAGAACTTCTCCTATCGAGGTGGTGACGAGATGAGCGCACATTTTCCAGATGCCGAGACCATCAGGTCGGCGTTGCTGCTGGCGCTTCGGGCGCCGTCGGTGCACAACTCGCAGCCGTGGCGTTGGGTGATCGGCGATCGAAGTCTGCATCTCTACGCCGACCGCGATCGGCAACTGCCGAACACCGACCCCGACGCCCGGGACCTGTTGCTGAGTTGTGGTGCCGCGCTTAATCACTGCGTGACCGCCTTCGCTGCACTGGGATGGGCGGCCAGGGTCCACCGGTTCCCCAGCCCCGCCGATGCTGACCACCTGGCTTCGATTGAGCTTCGCCGGCAGGCGCCGGCCGATCTCGACATCGCCCTGGCGGCGGCGATTCCACGCCGACGCACTGACCGCCGAAATTACAGTCACTGGCCGGTCGCGAAGGGCGATCTTTCGTTGGTGGGCGCGCGCGCTGCACGTGCGGGTGTGACCATGCGCCGGATCGACGACCTCTCACATCTGAAGGTCATCGTGGCCGAGGCCGTTTCGCGCCATTCGGCCGACTTCGCTTATACGGCGGAATTGGCAGCGTGGAGCGGGAGGTACGCGTCGGAGGCCGGGGTTCCTGCTCGGAGCACGCCGGTGCCGGATTCGACAGCGGTGATTCCTGCGCGGTGGTTCGCTGGCCCAGCGCTCGCTCAACCGCCCGATCTGGAAGCAGCCGAGGACAACGCCACGGTTGTCGCCCTGGGCACCTCGAGTGACGACGACCTGTCGAGGTTGCGCGCCGGCGAAGCGACGAGCGTGGTACTCCTCACGGCGACTGCGCTGGGCCTCGCCACTTGCCCGATCACCGAGCCGCTCGAGATTCCCGAAACCCGAGAAGCAGTCAGGGCGGACGTGTTCGGTGAGGAAGGCTATCCCCAGATGCTGTTGCGCATCGGCTGGGCTCCGGTCAACAGTGATCCGTTGCCCGCCACACCGCGCCGCGAACTGGCAGAAGTGGTTGCCAGGTTGGACAATTCACGGCTCGACTGAGCAGTGTGCCGTGAACGTACTTCGGTCACGTCGACTTCGACGTGTCGGGCAAGCCGGTTTGGTGGCGTCCGCACGGCCGGCACCCGGCCGCCGTTGAAAACCTGAAGAGAGACGTCATGCAACAGTTCACGATCACGTGGGGTAGGTATTGGTTCAGCCGGATTGCGGGGCGCAATCCGCTGGTGCGGCGTGACGACCGAATTCAGGCTTGGCTAGTCCTTCTCGCTGCCCTCGTCACCGTTCTGGCATTGCCTGTCGCTGCTGCCATCGGAACATCGGTCTACGACGCCCGTAGCCGGTTGTATGCGGAAGAGGCCAAGCACCGACACGCGGTGACCGCCACTGCGCTCGAGAACAGCACGGTCGAGGTGGGTCCAGGCTCCGCGGATGTCTCCATATTTGTCCGGGCCTCGTGGACTTCGGCGGGTAGCGATCACGTCGACGTCGTCAAATGGGCTGACGAGGCGACGGTCGGAGATCAAGCCGAAATCTGGGTTGACGACATCACCGGCGGACCCGTCGACGCGCCTGTACGGCCGAGTCGTGCAGCCGGCGATGCCGTGGGCGTTGCGTTGACCGTCTGGTTCGCCGTGCTGGCAATCACCGCCAGTACTGCGTATCTGACCCGGCTGCGAATCATTCACCAACGAGGCATCCAATGGGATCGCGAGCTGGAAGCGCTCAAGTACCAATCATGATCAAACAGAGGACCTTTGACCTACCGAGTAGGTGACCACCGCCCCCCGACTGGACTCATCGATGAACGTAGCGTCGTAGTCATTGTGGCCGAAGACGTCCGGCCCTGGGCAGAAGGAGTCTGCAAATGTCAACCTCCCCTACTCATCACGGCATTCTTGTCGGCGTCGACGGTTCGCCTCCGTCGAAGGTCGCCGTTGACTGGGCAGCGCGGGAAGCCTCGATGCGCGGGGTTCCGCTGTCGATCATCCACGTCATTCAGTCACCCGCTGTCCGAATGTGGCCCGAGGTCCCCATGCCCCGCGAGGTCGTCGCGCGCATGGAGAGAGACGGCCAAGAGATGCTCAGTGACGCACGCAGAACCGCGGAAGAGGCGACCGCGGAAACCCGCCAGATCCATATCGAGACGGAGACCATCGCGGGCGGTGTCCTGCCCACACTGATCGATCTGTCCAAGGACGCGGAAATGATCGTCGTGGGATGCCGCGGTACCGGGCCGATCAACCGGCGACTGCTCGGGTCGGTCAGCAGAGGTCTCATTCAGCACGCTCATGCCCCAGTCGCGGTCATACATGATGAGGTCCCGATGACGGCGTTCCCCGCCGCGGCGCCTGTCCTTGTCGGCATCGACGGTTCGCCGGTATCCGAGGCGGCTACCGCGGTCGCATTCGAAGAAGCTTCTCTCCGTCGCGTCGACCTCATTGCCTTGCACGTTTGGAGCGACTTCGCGCTGTTCGACGTGCCCGAAAACGAGTTGGCGGCTGTGCACCGGCGCGCGGACGAGACGCTGTCTGAGCGCCTGGCCGGCTGGCAGGAGCGTTATCCCGACGTGCACGTGCGGCCCGTCGTCGCCCTCAACCGTCCCGTGCATCAGTTGCTCGAGAGGTCCGAGGCGGCACAGCTGACCGTCGTCGGCAGCCACGGCCGAGGTGGGTTCGCAGGCATGCTGCTGGGTTCTGTCAGTCTGGCCGTGGCAGAGTCGGCGCGCATGCCGGTTCTGGTGGTACGCCCGACCTGAGATTGCTCAGGCGGTGGCCTACTCCTCGGGGCGGCGCTGGGACTGATCGAGTTTCGACACGAACACCGCCGCCTGGGTGCGGCGTTCCATACCCAGTTTGGCCAGTAGTCGTGATACGTAGTTCTTGACCGTTTTCTCCGCCAGAAACATCCGGGCAGCGATCTGCTTGTTGGTCAGGCCCTCGCCCAGCAAATCGAGCAGTACCCGCTCTTGGTCGCTGAGGCCGGCCAAGGGATCGGACTTCTCTGCAGCTCCCCGGAGTTTGGCCATCAGCGCTGCCGCAGCCCGGTTGTCCAGAAGTGAACGGCCGGCCCCGACCTCTTTGATCGCCTGAGCGAGCTCCATGCCCTTGATGTCCTTGACGACGTACCCGCTTGCACCGGCCAATATCGCATCCAACATCGCCTCGTCGGACGTGAACGACGTGAGCATCAGACAGCGCAGATCCGGTAGCCGAGACAACAGATCGCGGCACAGTTCGATGCCGTTGCCATCGGGGAGCCGCACGTCGAGGACTGCGACATCGGGCTGGAGGGCGGGAATACGCGCCAGCGCCTGGGCCGCAGATCCGGCCTCACCGATCACCTCCAGCTCCGGATCGGCGCTCAACAGGTCGATCAGCCCGCGCCGCACGACTTCGTGGTCGTCGACGAGAAAGACTTTCACCATGTGAAATCCCCTCTCCGGAATGGCAGCCACGACGCAAAAATCACAATACGGCGTGTGGTTGACAGATCAGGACCGAACAGCCTGCTTCGTGCAATGACGCGTAGCCGGGTGGCCCTACCAAATCCCTTATCCCGCGTGCGCGCTCACGACCGACGACCAGTAACTGGACTGAGTCGGCATGTTCCGTCAGGTAGTTGAGGGTGTTCCCGTGCACCACAACGGGCTCGACGTCGAGGTCGGGGTAGCGCTTCTTCCACTTCGCAAGTTGACGGTCCAGCTGCGCCTTGGCGCTCCTGTTGCCCTCGGCCACGGGGCGATTGTTGTACACGTCGGTGAACCGGGTCTGCCAGCTGGTCAACACCCGCAGCGGTGCCTGCCGAAGCCGTGCCTCCTCGGAGGCATGCTGCAGGATGCGGTTGCCGACGGGCGACCCCTCGATCTCGGCAACCACCCAGTCGCCACGCCGAGGGCGCGAGTTATGGCCGCGGACAATGGCCACGGGGCAACGGGCGGAGGCCGTGACTTCTGCGGCCGTGGAACCGATTCGGCCCTGCGCGCAGTGCTCTGGGCCCGTGTCTCCCAGGCACAGCATTGCGGCCGCCGCGGACGCATCGATCAGCGCCCGAGCCGGGCGGACCCGCAGGATTTCCATCTCGATCTTGACGGGCTTCGCGGTGGATTCGACGGCTGTGACCGCACAGCGAACCGTGGTCTCTGCGGCGGCAAGGTCCTCCGCCGCATCTCCCAGCTCAGAGCCGGAGGTGTGTTTGGGGTCGATCGCATAGACGAGGCGTAGGGGGATATCGCGGCTAACGGCTTCGTCAACGGCCCACAGTGCGGCATCGAGCGCTGAGTGCGTACCGTCCAGACCGACCACGACTGAGGCCGGCGAATGCGTCGGGTCTCGCATGGTGGCTCCTTGGGCTTGGCGTTACGGCGGGAAATTCAGAAACGAAAGCCGCTGCCAGGTCAGAGATCCTTCGCCCGAACATCGAAGACTTCGTCGATCGGCCGCCGCGGCGTCGGCGGTGGCTTGTCGTCGATCTCCGGAGCTGATCCGACACGGATCAATACCTGGGGAGTGGTCGGCTGGTCGATCAACGATGCGACGATGTCCCGGCCCGGATAGAGCTCGGTGATATTCGTCAGCGTGCACGTGGCGAGGCCCGCCATCGTGGCCTCCAGCAACACCGCGGAGAGCATTTCGCCGCACTGCAGGACAGAAGTGCGGTCGATGTCGTAAGTCGAAAGCACAAGAATCTTCGCGTGGTCCCGGCCGACCTCGAAGCGCCGATCTGTGTCGTGGGTGACTGGGAAGTTACGTCCGACACCGACACGGTCGCCTTCGGAGGCAGACACCAGCGAACTGTGGGGTATCCCGTCCGTCGCCTCGAATGGTCCTGTCCACCATGATAATTCCGAGTGGTAGGACGAATCGTAGAGGCGCAGCGACTCGGTGAGCTTGGCCGCGCTCGCAAGTTCGGCACGTAATTCGTCGGCGATCACGTCGAGGCGGACTGCATCGGAGGTGACGTTACGGCGCAACTGTGATTCGGCCGTCGCCCAGTCTGGCGGCTCAGCGTAGGGGAGGCGATCACTCCGCCGCAGCAGAATCGCGTCGGCACGACGGATGTGCCCCTCGGTGACGAACTCCATCGGGCTGAAATCGACCGACGCCAAATGCAAAGAGTTGTTGGGATTCGGATATCGGTCGACGTGAGAGGCCCACCCCGCCGCAGCCATGGCGACGCGAAAATGGTCGAGTACGGCACCACAGCCGATCAGGGCGTCACGGCCGGTGTGGTCGGTCGAATGCAGGACGCGTTCCTGGTCGAGGAACAGATGGACCGCTTTGCCTGCGGCGACCCAATGCCACGGTTGGCTGTTGTGCAGCGATGGTGCGCGGCACGCCAATTGCACTGCATCCTTGATCACTTTGGTGTCGACCATGGTGTCACGCATGTTTCTAGCTTGGGAGCTGGTTCCGCCCACAACCAGGGTAAATGGTCCTTAAGCCTGGGCCTTAGGACCCTGGCCGACCGGACGCCGCGGGATGAACCATCTGGGTATGGATGGCATGACGGCCGAAATGAGCGGCGTCGAAGCTCCCTGGACGATCGCGGGCAACCTGGACGCCCAGGTGCGCGAGACGCATACGGGTGTGGTCGTCCTTCTTGGTGACAAGGCGTACAAGGCAAAGAAGCCGATCGCCACCGACTTCCTCGACTTCACCACTACGCAACAGCGGGAGGCCGCCTGCGCGCGTGAGGTCACACTCAACAGCAGGCTCGCCCCGGGCAGCTACCTGGGGGTTGCGCACTTTGCCGGCCCGGGTGATGGCCCTGCCGAACCGGTGGTCGTGATGCGGCGCTACGCCGACTCGACGCGCCTGGCATCGCTGGCCAGAGGTGGTCGCCCGGTCCACGATCACTTGGAAGAGATCGCGGACAAGCTGGCGCGTTTCCACGCCGAGGCGCTGAGAAGCGCCGCGATCGACAGCTTTGGGACAGCCGAAGCAGTTTCAACGCGATGGCGGCAGAATCTCGTTGAACTGCAGCGGTATGCGGACACCGTAATTCCCAGCGAGTTGCTCGATGAGGTCGAACGGTTGTCGGCGCAATTCATCGCAGGCCGGGGCGAACTGTTCGCCGAGCGCATCAGCAGCCGCCGAGTCGTCGACGGGCACGCGGATCTGTTGGCCGATGACATCTTCTGCACACCAGGGGAAACGGCCATCCTCGACTGCCTCGAGTTCGACGACAAACTGCGATATGTGGATTCCATCGACGACGCAGCATTTCTCGCGATGGACCTCGAATTTCTCGGTCGCCGTGACCTCGGCGAGTTCTTTCTCGAAGCGTACTGTCGCTCAGCTCGCGACCCCGCCCCAGATGCCCTCAAACACGCCTATGTCGCATACCGCGCACTGGTCCGCGCCAAAGTCGATTGCGTTCGCTTTGCGCAGGGTCATGAGGAGGCTTCTGCCGATGCGCGGCGGCATATCGACATCGCGCTCGATCATCTGCGGGCCGGTACGGTTCAACTCATCGTCATCGGGGGAGGTCCCGGTACTGGGAAGACAACTCTGTCACGTGGTTTGGCTGAACAGTGTGGGGCAGAGGTCATTTCAACCGATGATGTGCGCCGTGAGCTCGAGCAAACCGGCGTCATCGCCGGAGCGATCGGTGTTCTGGACTCGGGTCTGTACACACGCGAAAACGTGAATGTCGTGTACGACGAGGTTCTTCGGCGGACGCGGATGTTGCTGGGCCATGGCGTGTCCGTGATTTTGGACGGGACTTGGCGCGATCCCGGGCACCGTGCTCGCGCCCGGCGACTAGCCGGCGAAACGCATTCGCCGATAGTGGAACTCACGTGCACCGTACCTCTCGACGAGGCCTCGGAGAGAATCGAGAACCGGTCTGTGACATCCTCTGATGCGACGCCGGAGATCGCCACCGCGATGGCAGAACTCACCGGCGTTTCGAGCGATGGTCATCCCATCGACACCACTCGCCCGCTCGCCGACTCGATCGCCGAGGCCCGCCAAATCTGCTGTCTCGCGATTTGACGACGCTGACCGGAGAAAGGCGAGACATCATGGAAAACAGCGTAAATCCCGTCGTCGTCGGAGTCGACGGCACGGACAACGCGATGCGCGCGGCCCGTTGGGCGGCGGGCGTCGCGCACAAGTTGGGGACCCCACTGCACATCGTGCATGCCCGGCCCTCTCCCGGTCACAATCCTTCAGATGTCATCGCCGCTGTGCGGGCCTGCGAGATGTCCGCGCAACAGGAAAGGGCCTCGGCCATTCTCGACGCTGCCAGCCGAGCGGTCCATGGCGATCACCCCGACCTGCGCATCACCACTGCACACGTGTCTGAAGCTGTCGATCGATTGCTGGTCGATTTGAGCCAGCATGCGAGGTTGATCGTCCTGGGCTGTGACGACCTCTCGGTCGCCGCGGCTGTCCTGATCGGCTCGACCACCGTTGCGGTGGCGGCGAACTCGATGTGCCCCGTGATCGCCTGGCGGGGAGACGCGACGGCGCCCACCGGTCAGCCGATCGTCGTAGGCGTCGACGATGACGACCCTAGCCGGGTGGCGATCACGTCAGCCTTCGAACTCGCCGATCGATTCGCGGTGAACATCGTCGCCGTCCATGCGTGGTCCACGCGTCGATCAGCCGGCGATGTCACTCTGCCGTTCATGATCGACTGGAATGCGGTCCACGCCGACCAACGCGAGCACCTCGTCGACGCATTGGCGCCGTGGACACGGCAATATCCAGACGTCGATGTGACGTACGTCGTCGATCAGGACAAGCCGAGTCGAGCCCTTCTGAATCACTCTGACGGTGCGCAGCTTGTGGTCATCGGCAGTCGTGGGCGCGGTCCGTTGGCGGGTGCGGCGTTGGGTTCGACAGGGCTCAACCTGCTCCACCACTCCTTGATTCCGACGATGATCTGCAGATCAATGGGCGCACGCGGTGACGTCTCATTCGAGCATCAATTCAGAGAAAGAGCTCAAGAATGAACAATGCGGCGAGATTACCGGTGGTTGTCGGGATTGATGGCTCGAAACATGCAGTCCACGCGGCACTTTGGGCAGTCGACGAAGCAATCGATCGAGACGTACCGATGCTACTGGCCTGCGTCGTCAACCCAGACGCAAAGGATCTCGAGCGCGAATACGCCTATGCCAGGCATGCGATACACGAGGCGTGGATCGCCGCTGAGGCCACCGGCCAGCCCGTCAAACTCGAGTCAACGATATTGCAGGGCGATGCCACCGAACAACTCAGGGAGGCATCGCGATTGGGGCAGCTGATCTGCGTCGGATCACGAGGGACGGACGACTCACCCCACGATGAGCGCGGATCGACGGCCGCGGCACTGGCGCAGGTCGCCTTCACCCCCGTAGCGATCGTCCGTCGCCGGCACCCCCACAAGCCATTGACCGACCCGCTCTGGATTGTGGCTGCGGTGGACGAATCACCGGGCGGCAGCGCGGTGCTGCAAACGGCGATAAACGAAGCGACTCTGCGAAAGGCACCGGTGTTGGCGCTGACGCGATGGCGGTCGGCGGTGACAACCGAACCCGACGACAAGCGCGATGTGCGCACGCGGCTCGCCCAGTACCTCGCTGAGGCGAGGGAAGACGACGACGCAGATGTCCAAATCCATGCGCTGCCGATCTCGGATCACATCGGCGGGGTGTTGGCGCAGAGCGCCAACATCGATCAACTGGTGATAGTGGACGCAAATGACCCGGTGCTGACGGCTGAGGTCGTCGGTCCTGAAGCGCGAAAGGCGCTTCGCCACACCAACTGTTCTGTACTGGTTCTGCGCTGACTGACGAGGGGACGCACAATGGAGCGCTTGACGCGGTATGCCGAGTTGGTAGCGCTGTGCTGAGTCTCGTTGCCGATGCACGATTGGGTGGTGACGTACGAAAGGAGACAGTGTGATGAAGGCAGAGGTCGGGGATTGGTTGGTGATGAAAGGCCTCACCATCGACCAACACGAACAGCGCGGACTGATCATGGAGGTGCATTCCACCGACGGGTCACCCCCGTATGTGGTCCATTGGCTGGATAACGACCACGTGGCGACCGTGTTTCCGGGCCCGGACGCACTCGTCGTGACGGCCGCGGAGCAACGGGCGGCCGACGAGCGCGCCGAGCGGCGCATCGCGGCGGTGCAGGCCGGCATCGATCATCAAGCCGACAGCAAATAGTGGCCGATTCCGGGATCGTCGTCGGCACTGACGGGTCACCGACGGCAGACGCGGCAATCCGCTGGGCCGCCGAGGATGCCGCGATCCGCAACGCTCACTTGACCATTGTGCATGCGATGCCGCCTGTCGTCGGGACGTCGCTTGCCACGCCGGTGCCGCCCGGTGTCTTGGAGTGGGAGCGTGAGAGCGGTCGACAGCTCCTCGACGACGCAACGGCTACGGCGAAAGCGGCTGCGGGAGAGCGCCTGTCGGTATCGACGGAAGTATTGGTCTCCGGGGCTGTTCCGGCGTTGGTAGAGCTCTCGCGAGAGGCGCAGCTGGTGGTCGTAGGCAGTCGAGGAAAAGGCATGCTCACCCGAACCGTACTCGGCTCCGTGAGCATGGGGTTGGTGCATCATGCGCGCAGCCCCGTGGCGGTCATCCGCGGCACCGAGCGACCCGCGGGCGATCAGCCGATTCTGTTGGGATTCGACGGCTCTCGCGCTACGGATTCAGCTACCGCGCTCGCCTTCGACGAAGCCTCTCGACGCGGTGTCGAGCTGGTGGCGCTGCATGCCTGGTGGGGTTCTGGGGCGTTCGAATTCTCGCTGGACTGGGACGACCTGCGCGCCGACGTGGAGGACTCCATGGCCAAGCAATTGGCCGGGTGGCAGGAACGCTATCCAAACGTGCCTGTCCGACAGATTGTCGTTCGGGATCAGCCGGCACGCAGGCTCGTCGACAACTCGAGCTCAGCCCAACTGATCGTGGTGGGCAGCCACCGCGCAGGAGGTTTCGCCAGCACCCTTCTGGGTTCGGTGAGCACCGCGGTGGTGCAAGCAGCCCAGATCCCGGTGATCGTCGCGCGGTCATAGATTCATATTCGCGTTGCGCTGAAATTCGGCCCGAAGAGGTGTGTAGTGACGAAAAGTTATGTCAAACAACGAGTCTCATTCGACTCGGAAGGATCTGTCATTGCCGGTGTGCTATACGTGCCTGACGGGGAAGCCGGGAATTGGCCATGTGTGGTGATGGCACACGGATTTTCCGGGACCATGGATTGGATAGTGCCTGATTTCGCCGACAGGTTCGCCGATGGCGGATTGGCGGTCTTGATCTTCGACTACCGATGCTCGGGTGAGAGCGAAGGTGAACCGCGACAGTGGATCGATGCTGGTCGCCAACGTGACGACCTGCGTCACGCCCTCGAGTTCGTGCGCTCCCGCAGGGACATCGATGCGAACCGAATCGCCCTGTGGGGCACGTCGCTTGGTGGGAGCCATGTGGTTCAGGTGGCGGCGGAGGACTCACGAATTGCGGCTGTCGTCGCGAATGTCCCGGGTTTGGACCTGGTCGCCGGACTCCGTGGGCGCCACCGTCCGCCGGGTGCGCGATCGAGCCCATGGCAGATTGTGATGGCGACAGGAAACTTGCTGGGCGCAGCCATCCTCGATGCGGTCCGCGGTGCTGTCGGATTGCCGCCCCACTACATCGCCATCTACGGACGCGCTGGGCGAGCGGTCTTCAGCGACCCGACCCTGGCCCCACTCTTCCGGAACGTGGAACAGAACGCGCCGTCGTGGCGCAATCAGGTGGCGCCACGGTTCTTCTTCCACGTACCCCGTTACCGGGAGGGCACGATCGAGCGCATCACTGCGCCCCTGATGGTCACGGTGGCCCGCGACGACGAAGTGATTTCGACTGCGTTCGTCGTGGAGAAGGCTTCGAGAGCCCGGCGTCACGAGATCCGCGAGTATCCGGTGAGGCATTTCGACATGTACCACGGTGCTGTACGGGACCAGGTGGCCGCCGATCAGCTGGCGTTCCTCCAACACCACTTGGGAAGCGGGTTCTGCGACAACCAGACCGCGCATGGGCACTCGGCCACCGATGGGGGACCAAGGTCGCCATCCGCGTGACCGAAGACCCTCGTATCCGCACCGGCTTGCGGCGTATCAACGAGGTCATGACGCACAACGTTGATTCGCCACCCGTCGACGTCGACGTGACGACGCACGGCGTACTTCCGGGCGCAGCCGATTACGCGCGGAGCAAGATCGGAGGGCTGGGCAAGTTCGCGCATCAACCCGTGTTGCACGCCCACGTGAAGCTGACAAGGCACCGCGATCCTGCGATCTTCCGCCCGGTTGTCGCACAGGCAAATCTAGATGTGCAAGGCCGGCTCGTCCGGGCGCAGGCCGAGGGTGTCACCGCGCGTGAAGCGATTGATCGCCTGGCGGCGAGGCTGCGTCACCAACTCGGGCACGCCGCCGAACACTGGAAAGCGACACGGGGCGCGATTCGGCCGACGGCCGCCTATCCATGGCAGCACGGCTCGAGGCCGACTCGCCGGCCGAGCCACTTTCCACGCCCGGTGGACGAACGTCGTGTCATCCGACGCAAATCGTTCGCCATGGCCCCTTGCACGGTCGACGAGGCGGCCCTTGAAATGGACCTGCTGGACTACGACTTTCATCTGTTCAACGAGAAGGCTTCCGGGGTCGCCGGTGTCCTCTACCGCGGTGGCCCGACCGGGTATCGCCTGGCGCAGGTGGTGCCGCCCACCTCCCCGGACGTGCTCGCACCTTACGAGCTGCCACTGACGATCAGCCCCCATCCGGCCCCGTGCATCACCGTCGAGCAGGCCGCCGAGCGTCTCGGACTCCTCGGACTGCCATTTCTGTTCTTCATCGATGCTCGCCAAGGCCGCGCCGCCGTGCTCTACCTCCGCTGCGACGGGCACTACGGATTCATCACTCCGGCCGGTTAACGCCTGCTGTCCCGCCGGCGTACCCAAGATCAGGCGGCCCCGGACCTACCCCTAGCGGCTCCGGCGCCGCTGCCTGCGCTCGGCCGAAACCCGCGTCTGAGAATCCGATTATTGCTTCGAGGGCCAAATGGCCGATTCTTCCGGGACCAACGCCTCCTGCAGCGGGCACGCGATGTTCGTAGCGTCACCTATGTTGGTCGATTCCTAGGGAGAACGAATGTCCACGCGAATCGTGCATCACGGTGTGGTCTTCGGCGCGGACGGGTCTGCGCCATCCCGAGGGGCGGTCCGCTGGGCCGCGCGCGAGGCAGTGATGCGCCATACCCGCCTGACGATCGTTCATGTTGCCGACTCCATCTCGGTCCCGGCATCGACGTTGGCGTGGCCAGGCGGCCGCGTCCCCGACGAAATGTTCGAGATGCGGGAGAACGACGCCCGCAACGTCATCGCAGAGGCAATCAGCGCCGCGCAGGGCGCCGTTGCCGGCGAACGTCCGGAGATCGACAGCGAGCTGCTCTTCGGAAGACCTGTACCGTCTCTCGTGGACCTCTCCAAGGACGCCCAGATGGTGGTGGTCGGCCGCCGCGGACGCACCGGACGGCATCAGCGCCTACTCGGGTCGGTCAGTTCAGGCTTGATCCACCACGCCCACTGTCCCGTCGCGGTCATCAACGACGAGGATTCGTCGTTGTCGCCGTCCTCGGCCCGACTGCCGGTTCTGGTGGGGGTCGACGGTTCGCAGGATTCCGAGTCGGCCCTGGCGATTGCGTTCGACGAAGCTTCCTGGAGGGGAGTGGATCTGGTCGCACTGCGCGTCCTGTGGAATGCCGACGTTTCGCTATTCGGTATGGGATGGTCGGATCTGCGACGTGTGGCTGAGAAGACCCTCGCCGAAAGCATTGCCGCATGGAAATGCCGGTACCCGGAGGTCAACGTGCGCGTGGTGGTCGAATTCGAGGACCCGGCGCGCCGTCTGCTCGAGCAGTCTGAAACAGCGCAACTGGTCGTGGTCGGCAACCGAGGGCGTGGCGCGGTCGCCGAGATGTTTCTCGGTTCGGTCAGCTCCGCTTTGGCGAAGGACGCACCTACTCCGGTTCTGGTCGCCCGTCAGCGCTGACGAGAAGACAAGTCCGGCGCACCATTTTGGCGCAAACGCGCACACAACCCGAGGGCCGCCACGCTGCTATTGTTCCTCAGGTTCGTTGTGGCACAACATCACCGGTACAGGACAGTGGTGCAGCAGGTTCAGGCTGGTGGAGCCAAGGAGCGCACCCGCCAGGGCATTGCGACCTCGGCTGCCGACCACGACGAGTTGTGCATCCACCACATGTTGCATGAGGGCCTTGCCGGCACCATCGGTCTCGACGAAGAGTGTCACCGCGACGTTCGGATACAACTCGGTCCAAGGGTCGAGCACGTTCAAGAGGCTCTGCCACCGGAGGCCCTCCAGAGCATCCCAGTCGACACCGTATGGGGTGATGGCGTCCACCGGTGGGCGAAACGCCGACCATGCGTGCACGGCGTTGAGCCCCAACCCGAATCGGTCCGCGAACTCGAAGGCGGCCCTGAATGCTTTCGGCCCGGTGTGCTCACAGTCGACGCCGAGCACGACGGGCTGGTCGGTCGGCACCGCATTGCTCCCGCGCCACGCGATCACGGGACAGGCTGAATGTGCCGAGACGGCAAGCGTTGTCGATCCGATCATCAATGCGGCCGCTGGAGTCACATCCTCGGACCCGAGAACGACCAACCGCGCGTGACGGCTCCGCTCCGTCAGGAGAACGTCGGTGGGTTCGCCCGAAAGAATGGTGGTGATGTCGAGCGAACGGAAGTCGCCGCGTATCTCCTCCTCGACGGATTTGAGCATTGATTCAGCTGACTCGCGCTGGGCGGTGACCGCTGCTGCCAACAGCGCTGCCGCCGCGTCGGTCAGTGGACGGCCCGTGGCGTGGCGCCCGTTGACGATCTCGAGAGGCGCGCCGAACTTCTCGGCGACCGCAGCCGCCCAGCGCGCCGCACCCCTCGATGCAGTCGTGCCGTCCACGCCGACGACGACGGGCGCTGTGACGGTAGGCATCTCGGGACTCACCGGGACCGGACGACGATCACCGGAGCGTGGGAGGCCTGGGCCACCTTCGAACCGACGGAGCCCAGCATCATCCCGCTGAAGCCGCCGCGCCCGTGGCTACCGACCACGACGAGCTGAGCCTCCTGTGATTCGTCTACCAGCCAACGCGCAGGTTGATCGCAAACGATTCGACGCTGGATGTGGACGTCTGGATACTGGTCCTGCCAACCGGCCAGCCGTTCGGCCAGTATCTCGTGTCCTTCATCCTCGTACCGGTGCCAGTCCATTCCGAGGACGGGGAGGACGCCCACGTCACTCCATGCATGCAGCGCCACAAGATCCACACCTCGCCGTGATGCCTCGTCGAAGGCCAGTGCCGTCGCATCCTCCGAACTGGGCGATCCGTCGATGCCGAGTAAGACAGGAGAGTCATCGTCGGGCGCCTTGACGTCGTCGGCATGGATGATCGCGACCGGACCGTGCCCGTGGTGAACCAGACCGCTGCTGACTGAACCGAGCAAAGCGCGGCCCAGAGCGCCCATACCCCGGCTACCGACGACGGTCATGAACGCGTCGCGCGACCCGATGACCAACGCCGATGGGGCGTCCGTATGTCTCGTCTCCGTTCGGACAGGTGGCGGCTGCGATTCGCCCGCGCCCGCCTGAACTATCTTCTGCGCCTTCTCGATCACCTCACGGGCGCTTGCCTGTTGAGATTCGACGAAACTCGCCTCCAGATAAGCCACCGGCCAGCTCACGCGTACGGGCGGGATGGCATGCATCAGTGTGAGGGGTTGGTCGCGCAAGACGGCTTCTTCGGTCGCCCAGCGTATGGCGGCTTCGGACTCCGGCGATCCGTCGACTCCTACCAAGATTCCGTATCGTGTTCTGTCCCGCGACATTGGTGTTCCCGTCTACTTGTTGGAGTAGCGACTGGTGAATTTCGGACGTGTCTGTTCTTGACGCTATGTCCGGTGTACTCGCGTCAGCAGAGTCGTTGGTCCCTTGCCGGGTGCCGGAGGACCTCGGCACCACAGCCCGCGTTCAGCTCTGCTGGAACATGCGGGCTTCGACGTAACGCACTACGTCTGGCAGGGTGCGAAGCGACGCATAGTCGCGCTCCGGGATGTCGACATTCAGTCGTTTATGCACGCCGACAAGGAAGTTCAGCCAGTCCATCGAGTCGAGATCGACCTGGTCCCGCAGCAGCGCGTCATCCGTGATGTCGCCGGCCTCGACCTCGGGGGCGATCGTCGTCAACACCGACAGGATCTCCCCGCGGACATCAATCTCGATAGTCATGGGACGCTCACCTCTCCAATAGCTCCGGCTGTTGCAGCAATTCGTTGATCGCGGCGAGGAACAGCGCCCCGCGGTGCCCATCACTGGCCCGATGATCAGCCGCCAAGGTGACTTGCACTGTCGTGGCGATGCGGATGCCGCCGTCGATCGCTATCACCCGTTGCGCCGGCTTGCCGAATCCCACCAGCGCGACCTGCGGCGGGTAGATCACCCCGAATACCGCGTCGACTCCCTGGTCGCCGAGGTTGGTCACGGTGATGGTGGGATCGGACATCTCCGAACTGCGCAGCGAGAACGTCCTGGCACGGGCCACTAGATCTGTGAGGTCGGCCATCAACTCGTCGACCTTGTGGTCGGCGACGTCGTGTATCGCCGGGGCTACCAGACCACCGCCCCGAAGCGAGATCGCAACACCGACATGGACATTCGGCGCGGGTTCGAATCGCTCGCCTCGCCAGAAGCCGCTGAATTCGCCGAATCGTTGCGCTGCGAGGGCGACTGCCTTGAGCTGCAGCACTGCCGGCAGCACGCGCTCGGTGATGGGTCGCTGCGCGTTGCGGTCGGCCAGCCAGGCCAACGCCGGGTCCATCACGATCTCGTCGGCGAGGTAATAGTGCGGAATCTCTCGTTTGGATCGGCTCATCGCCGCCGCGATGGACCTACGCATCTCGGTGCCGCGTTTGATCGCAAGCTCTTTCGGCGACAGTGATGTCGTCGATGTCACGACGGTTTTCGGAGATTCGGGTGCGGCTGATTCGAGATGGGCGGCGGCATGCTCCACGTCGTTGATGATGACGGCCCCTTGCGGGCCGGTGCCGGTGACGTCATCGATATTGACACCGAGCGATGCCGCGAGCCGACGGGCCGCGGGTGAGACCCATCGGCGCCGATGCTCGAAGGGCGGCGCCGGCGAGGGGACGGGATTCACTGGGGCGATCGGCTCGAGTAGGGGTTCGACGGGCGCTGTCGGCGAAACTGGTTCGACAACCGCAGCGACAGCGGGCGGCGGTGTCGGTTCCACGGGCTCGCCCGGGGCCGCCAACCGCGCCAACGGCGTTCCGACCTGGACTGTTTGACCGACCGGCACCAGCAGCTCCGCGACGGTGCCTTCCTGCCAGCACTCCACCTCGACCGCAGCCTTGGTGGTCTCGACCACTGCGACCACCTGGCCACGGGTGACGGAGTCGCCGGGTTTGACGAGCCACTCGTTGAGGGTCCCCTCGTCCATGTCCGAGCCGAGGGCCGGCATCGTGAACTCGATCATGAGGATTGGCCGAACAGCGATTTCACTGCCGCGACGATCTTGTCCTTCTGCGGCAGCGCAGCCTCTTCCAGATGCTTGGGGTAGGGAATCGGCACTTCCTCGGTACACACGCGAGCGATCGGCGCGTCAAGGTCATAGAACGCGTTCTCCACGATGCGTGCGCTGATCTCACCGGCCAGGCTCCCGGTGTGCCAGGCTTCGTCGACCACAACGACCCGGTGAGTCTCGCGCACCGAGGCGAGCATCGTGTCGTCGTCGAGGGGGCGCAGCACCCGTAAATCGATTACTTCACAGTCGATTCCGGCCAGTGACAGTTCGTCGGCGGCGTCGAGGGCCTTGGGTACGCAACCGCCGTATGCGATCACCGTGACGTCCTTACCGGCCCGCCGAACCGCGGCACGCTCGATGTCGGTGGGCGTAAGAGTGTCGACGTCTATCGAGGTGTTGTACAACTGCACGTGCTCGAAGATGACCACGGGGTCTGGATCGGCCAGCGCGGTGGGCAGCATCCCGTAGGCGTCGGCCACCGTCGCCGGGGCCACCACCTTGATTCCCGGAATATGGGCATACCAGGCCTCCAGGCTGTGAGAGTGCTGCGCCGCCAGCTGGCGTCCGGCTCCCGTCGCCATCCGGACCACCAGCGGCACGGAGAACTGGCCGCCGGACATATGCCGCAGCGCCGCAGCGGTATTCACGATCTGGTCCAGCGCCAGCAGGCTGAAGTTGACCGTCATCACCTCCACGATCGGGCGTAAACCGCCCAACGCGGCGCCGATACCCACACCGACGAAGCCCAGCTCCGACAGCGGGGTGTCGCGGATCCGGTCGGGTCCGAACTCCTGCAGGAGACCCTTCGACGCGGCGTAGGTGCCACCGTAGGCGCCGACGTCCTCGCCCATCAGCACCACCCGCGGATCGGCGAGCATGGCGTCACGAATCGAGTCGTGGACCGCAGTGCGGTATGCCGTCTTGCTCATCGAAGGGCCTCCGCCGTCGCAGGTGTCATCACGTCACGGCCGAGATCCTCCACAGGCTCCCAGGTCCCGGCCTCAGCATAGGCAACCGCCTCGGCCAGTTCCTCATCGGCGGAACGGCGGATTGCGGCGATGTCATCGTCGGTGAGCGCGCCGTCGGCCAGGCATCGTTCGGTGAAGGTGCGGATCGGGTCACGCTCCTTCCAGTGTTCGACTTCGTCCTTGCTGCGGTACAACTCGGGATCGAACATCGAATGCGGGCGGAACCGATATGTGCGGAATTCCAGGAAGAACGGACCGCCGCCGTTGCGGACGTTGTACACGGCCTCCTGGGCGGCGGTTTGGCAAGCCAGCACGTCCATGCCGTCGACCGCCAGCGCCGGTATCCGGTACGACGCCGCCTTGGCGGTCATGTCGGTCTGCGACTGCTCCACCGCGATGGCCGTCCCCATCGCATAGAGGTTGTTCTCGCAGCAGAACAGCACCGGCAACTGCCAGAGTTCGGCGAGGTTCAGCGATTCGTGGAAGGCACCTTCGGCTACCGCACCTTCGCCGAAGTAGCAGGCGGTGACCCGTGGTTTGCCCAGTTGCTTATCGGCCAGCGCGAGACCTACCGCCAGCGGGAGGCCGCTGCCAACGATGGCGTTGCCGCCGAAAAAGCGGGTGCGCGCATCGAACAGGTGCATCGAGCCGCCGCGCCCGCGGGAGCAACCCTCCTGCTTGCCGAACATCTCGGCCATGATTCTGGTCATCGGGACACCCCGGAGCAGGGCGTGCGCGTGATCGCGGTAGGTGGCCACCACCGCATCCTCGGCTTCCAGCATCCGCAGCGACCCGGCGGCCACCGCTTCCTCACCGACGTAAAGGTGTAGGAATCCGCGGATCTTGGCCGCGCTGTAGAGCTCAGCGCACTTCTCTTCCATCAGGCGCACCCGCACCATGTCCGACAGCAGCGATGTCGCCGTGTCGTGGTCGATCATGACGACACCCCCTGATGATGCACGACCGGCGCTTCGACAGTTGACGTGTCACCTTCGGGCAATCCGAGTTCGCGGGCTTTGAGCAGGCGCCGCATGATCTTGCCGCTGCGGGTGTGCGGTAGGGCGTCGACGAACTCGATCTCCTTGGGTGCCACCGCTGCTCCCAGCCGTTTGCGCGCGTGACCCAACACTTCCAGCCGTAACGCCTCGTCTGCGGCGAACCCGTCTTTGAGGGTGACGAACGCCTTCACCAGCTCGCCGACTGTTGGGTCGGGTTTCCCGATCACGGCGGCCTCGGCCACCGCCGGGTGGTCGGTCAGCGCGTTCTCCACCTCGAAGGGCCCGATCAGGTGTCCGGCGGACTTGATCACGTCGTCGGCGCGGCCGACGAACCAGAAGTAGCCGTCCGCGTCGCGCTTGACCAGATCCCCGCTCAGGTACAGGTCGTCGACGAAGCACTTCCGGTAGCGCTCTTCCTGATTGAGGTAGGCGCGGAACATCGAAGGCCATCCCGGTTTGAGTGCCAACTCGCCCTCGACGTCGGGTTCTTCGATCACCGAGACGGTGCCGTCGTCGCCATGCCTGACCACATATGCGTCGACGCCTGGCAATGGCCGCCCCATCGAACCTGGTTTGATGTCGAAGGCCGGGGTGTTGGCAATCATGATGCCGCCAGTCTCGGTCTGCCACCAGTTGTCGTGTATCGGCAAGCCCAGCACGCGTTTTCCCCACCAGACCGCTTCGGCGTTGAGCGGCTCGCCCACACTGGCGATGAATCGCAGATTCGGAAAGCAGTATCGCTGCGCGACTTCCGGTCCAGCCTTGATCAGCATTCTGATCGCGGTGGGGGCGGTGTACCACACAGTGACGCCTTCGTCCTGCAGGATGCGGTACCAGCGTTCGGCGTCGAACTCGGCTTCGTCGATGATCGAGGTGATCCCGTGGAGAAGTGGCGCGATGATGCCATAGGACGTGCCGGTGACCCACCCGGGATCGGCTGTGCACCAATAGATGTCATTGGGATGGATGTCCAACGCGTAGAGGCCGGTGAGGTAATGCATGGTGACCGCGCCGTGCACGTGCCGTGCCCCCTTGGGCGTGCCGGTGGTGCCGCTGGTGAAGTGCAGTAGCGACGGGTCATCAGCGTTGGTGGCTTCGATCGGAGCGTCCTCGGAGGCCTCGGCCATCAGCTGGGCCAGGTTCAGCGTGCCGGGCTCGTCGCCGTCGACCAGTAACACGTGGCGTACCGATGTCAGTTCGTCGCGCACCTTGGCGATCTTGCGTTTGTACAGCGCCTTCGTCGTCACCAGTACGGTTGCCTCGCCGATGGCGACACGGGTGGCGATGGGTTCGGGCCCGAACGCCGAAAACAGTGGCGACACCACACTGCCGTTGCGCAGCGCACCCAGCATCGCGACGTACAGCTCGGGGATGCGGCCCATGATCAGAAACACCCGGTCGCCCTTGCCGACGCCGAGCCCACGCAGCACATTCGTGAACCGGCGGGTGCGGCGGCCCAGCTCGGCGTAGCTCAGGTCGGTGGCGACCAATTCGCCCTCCGAGCCGACGTCGGTGATGAACCGCAGCGCGGTGCGATCCGCTTGGGGACCGTCGGCGTGCCGGTCGACCGCCGCATACGCGATGTTGCAGCCGCCGGATGGCATACCGGCGCACGGGTCCGGCACCGTCGACCAGTCGAACGCCGCGCGCGTCTGCTCGTAGTCGGCGAAATTCGGGGCGACTTTCCAGTCCTCGGCGGCCTTGCGAATGATGGTCACGGCAGGTCCGATGAGCCCGGTGTCGGAAGGACACCGTCGCGGACGGCTGGACCGATATTGGCCATCACGTGTTCCAGCAGGAGGTTGTAGGAAGAGCCGTCGGTCAGGAACGCAGAATTCTCGTGATGCCGAAGATAGGCTTCGATCCGTCGGTCGATCGGCCAGTCGGAATAGATCTGACTGGCGAATTCGGATCGCAGGAACCGACAAGCGACGGCGTCGACGTTCTCGGCAATCCGCTCAGCAGGCTCGGTCGGCGTCATGTGCATCCTCCGGTCGTGTTCGCGTCCTCATCTTTTGCGAGCCGTCTTCGCGACACTAGAGACGAAAGTCACCAACGCCACGTCGATTTCGCCGCCGAGGAGACGGTTCCGCACCGCGCGCGGGAGTTCATATGCCATAAGTCCTCGCGTGATTGATCCGGTCGGCCCTTTTGACGAGGTGAGGCGGGAGACGAATATCGGGACATGCTCACCGATACGCCACTCATCAGGGGCGTAGTGCGCCGCTTCAACAAGCACGCGCTGAATCCAGCGATGATGCACCTGGCAGGCCGCAGGCATTGGTATGCCGCAGTCATGCGGCATACCGGGCGTCGGTCGGGGCGGCACTACGCGACGCCGGTGGTGGCCGACCGGGTGGCGAATGGCTTCATCGTGCCTCTGCCATACGGAACAGATGTCGATTGGCTGCGCAATGTGCAGGCCTCCGGGGCGGCCGCCGTCTCAGTAGGCGGCCACACCTATGACGTTGTCGAACCCGAAATCATCGATGCGGCAACGGCAGGTCCTCAACTGTCGCCGCGTCGTCGACGAGTCTTCCAGGCCTTCGGCATCAAGCGGTTCGTCAAACTGAAAATGGACAGGAGCTGACATCGTGGTGGAATGTCCTCAGGGTCACCCCAACCCGGCCGGGTGGCAGTTGTGCGGAGAATGCGGTAGCCCGATCGAGGTGACGCCGGACCTTTCCCATGACGTCTGGTATCGCGCCAACTGGGCGATCGTAGGAGCGAGTGTTCTTGCAGTCATTGCGCTCTCGGCTGCGATCGTCGCTATCCTGGCCACGGGTGGCGATGGGCAACCCGGTCCTCCAGCCGAGGCATCGACCGACAAGGCGACCATTCTGGAATGGTGGTCGCAGGCACGCGCACCCTTCACCGATCTTCAGGGGTCGCTTTCTGACGCGCAGCGTGCACTGGCCACTGTCGACCGCACGGCGATGGATGAGGCGTGCCGGCAGATGCACGACAACGCGGCGGTCGACCTTCGGGCACATCTGCCGGCGCCAACCCCAGAACTGACCAGCGAACTGGAGGCCGCGACCGAGGATGCGCATGCGGCCGCCCACATGTGCCGGTCGGTTTTGGCAAGGTCTACGAACAGTTATGACGGCGAGTTTCCCGTCGGCGTCGAGGAGGCGGAGGAGCACCTGCTAGCGGCCCAGGAACTGGTTCGCCAGGCGCTGGTCGGAGCACCCTAGGCCGCCGCGATCGTCAATGCCGCACTATCAGCACCGAAGCCGCTCTGCGGTGAAACAGAGGGTGCCCCCGGGGGCCGAGAATCTGCATGACCTGATCCGCGTCTGAACCGCCGATCACGGCGAGTTGGACCCATTCGTCATGCTTCTTGAGAAATCGGGCGACATCGGCCCCATCGGATACGGGGTAGACGTGGACGTCGGGATAGCGTTCCTTCCATTGCTGGACAACGTCGTCCAGGCCGTCCGAACCGTCCCGACCGCCGAGCATCAGAACCGGCGTTCGACGTAACCGCGCTTCGCCCATCGCCCCCTCGATCACCGACTCGTTGTCGATCTCGGCGGTCACCGCGACGACTATCCAGCGAATGTCGACCTCGTCGCGTGGCATCTCGTCCTGAGGACGGATGATCGCGACCGGACACTGCGCCTTCTCGGCGAGCTCGGTGGCGACCGACCCCAGTATCGCCCGCGCGGACCGGCCGATGCCGACCGAGCCGACGCAGATCAAGTCGGCAGATTCCGACTCTTCGATCAGGTTGAAAGCCGGTAACCCTGAGAGGATTGCGGTCTCTACCTTGACGGGCCGACCCGTGGCCTCGACAGCATCCTGCGCCGCACGAATCGAGGCTTCGGCATGGTGCTTGTCCGCGTAGTAATCCTCCGCAGAGGGGTGCTTAGCCTTCATCACGCACACGAGGCGCAATGGCACGCTTCGGGCGATCGCTTCGTCAACCGCCCACAGCGCGGCGTTGATCGCTGTGCCCGAGCCGTCGATCGCGGCGACAACCGGCTTGAGGGAGGCGCTTTCAGTCATCGTGCACTCCTATTTGCAGTTGATGTATCGACGCTATTGAGTTCCACCACCCGACCGGTGGGGCACTAGGTCCCTCAGTGTTGGACATTGGTCCTCAACACGGCTGCCAGGCAGTCCGGGGGCGACATCGGTCTGTAGCGTCTGCTGCCATGGTCACTGATGTCACAACCGATTTCGGCGGTCTGCCGGAGACGGCGTTGTCGCACGCCTATACGGAGGTACCGAAGGCGTCGCCGGACGATCTGGTGGGCACCACGCTGGAACGAATGCGGGGCCGGCGCTTCGACAGTGCTGCCGCCGTGGCGGTCCTTGACGGGGATCGTCTCGTGGGTGTCGCGACCATGGAGCAGATGTTTGCGGCAGACAGCGACGCGATGTTGCGTGATGTCATGGACCGGCAGCCGCCCGTGGTGACGCCGGACACCGACCAGGAGCGCGCCGCCTGGCAGGCGGTGCAGGATAAGGAGCCCGGTCTCGCGGTGGTCGACGACCAGGGCCGGTTCTACGGGCTGATTGCGCCGCAGCAGCTGCTCGCTGTCCTGCTACATGAACACGACGAAGACATGGCACGACTGGGCGGGTTTCTGCACACAGTCGAGTCGACGAGAAGGACAACACTCGAGACTGTGACCAGGCGGCTGTGGCACCGCCTGCCATGGTTGGTGGTCGGGTTGATCGGTGCGATGGTGTCGGCGGGGTTGATGGCGGCCTTCGAAGACCAACTCAGCGCCGTGCTGGCGGTTGCGTATTTCGTGCCGGGGATCGTCTATTTGGCTGATGCCGTTGGCACGCAAACGGAAACGGTCGCGATCCGCGGTCTGTCGGTGGGTGTGGGCATTCGCCGCATCCTGGCTCCGGAAAGCCTGACTGGGCTGATCGTCGGTTTGTTGCTGGGCCTGCTCATGCTGCCGGTGGTGGCCCTCATGACGAACGACTGGAGGCTGGCGACGGCAGTTGCGCTCGCGGTGCTGGCGGCGAGCACGATCGCCACGGTGGTGGCGCTGATACTGCCTTGGTTGCTGCAGGCGCTGGACAAGGACCCCGCGTTCGGTTCCGGTCCGTTGGCCACCGTGATCCAAGATCTGTTGTCGATCGCGATCTACCTCGCAGCGGTCTCCCTGTTGCTCGGTTGACAGCGCCCGCCGGGAAGGCTGAAGCGCGCGCGACGATGGAGGCGGTGCTCGCGTCAGAGGCCAACGCCTCCCCGCCGCGGGACTTCGGTCCCTACCGTCACGATCCGCGATGTAGTCGGATCAGAGTCGGCGTCTGAAGCGAGGAGGCTGTGCCATGGATTCAATCGTCACCCTGACGATGAACCCGGCGCTCGACATCACCGTCGCGGCGGAGGCCGTGCGTCCTACCAGCAAGATCCGCTGCTCACGCGCTCGATACGACGCCGGCGGCGGAGGGATCAACGTGGCAAAGATCGCCCACGTCCTGGGCGCGCCGGTATCGGCCGTTTTCCCTGCTGGAGGTGCCAGCGGCGATCTCGTCAGCCGGCTCGTAGTCGAGGCGGGTGTGCCATTTCGACGGATCGACATTGCCGAGCCCACGCGGGAGAGCCTCACCGTCGATGAGACCGCCACTGGTCTGCAGTACCGCTTCGTGCTGCCGGGTCCTCGGCTGACTCCGTCCGAACAGGCCCGGTGCGTGACTCAGCTGCTTGTTGAGGCGAGCTCGGCACAATTCGTTGTCGCCAGCGGGAGTTTGCCTCCGGGTGTGCCTGCGGACTTCTACCAGCGAATCGCGGACGTGTGCGGTGAGGCAGGGGTCAGATTTGTCTTGGACGCCTCGGGCGCCGGTCTACAACACGTCAATCGTGGTGTGTTTGTGCTTAAGGCAAGCGAGCGCGAACTCCGCGAATGCGTGGGACGTGACCTGACGAGTGAATCCGAACAGCTGGACGCCGCGCACGAACTTGTCGAATCCGGCCGCGCCGAGGCCGTTGTGGTGTCGCGAGGAGCTCAGGGCGCATTGCTGGCTACCCGGACCGAAAGCTGCCGATTCACCGCCATTCCGATGCGTGCGGTAAGCGGCGTTGGGGCCGGGGACGCGATGGTCGCCGGCATCACCGTGGGTCTGACTCGCGGATGGCCGTTGAGCACGGCGGTTCGTTTCGGCATGGCCGCCGGCGCGGCAATGCTGATGACCCCCGGTACCGCCCCGTGCACGCGCGCGGACACCGAGCGGCTCTTCGAAATCGCTGAAGAGCCAGTAGAAGTCGCTGTCGTTTGCGGATGAATCTGACGATCCTCGATTGCGCGGCGGGATTGTTTCGACCTCGACGGATTGATCACCGAAACCGCGTCATTGACACGCCTGATGTCGGCGATCGCATGGTGTTGTCGCCGAATTGGCCGAATCGCTTGGTGCACTCGGCCTTTTCGATCCGCTGCCGCGTGCACCACATGTATGTACGGGTCAGCGGAAATGGGCGCGAGGCTACGGTTGTCGCGCGATGATCACCGGCATGCGCGCTGACTGAACCACCGCGGCGCTGACCGAGCCGAGGAGCATGCCGGCGAAGCCGCCACGGCCGTGGCTTCCGACGACAACCAGCTGGGCCTGTTCCGAGTGCTCGACGAGCGTACGAGCGGGGTGATCGCAGACCACGATCCGTCGGACCGTCACGTCCGGGTAGTTTTCCTGCCATCCAGCCAGTCGCTCAGCGAGCGCTGCATCCTCCGACGACTTCATTTCCAGCCAGTTCATGCCGAGAAAATCGCCCACCCCGAATTCGGTCCATGCGTGCAGGGCGATGAGGTCAACGCCTCTGCGGGACGCCTCATCGAACGCGATCGCGGTGGCCAGCTCGGACGCGGGGGAGCCGTCGATCCCGACCAGGACCGGTGCTTGCGCCGGATGAGGCATCAACGGATCTTCGTCGTGAATGACCGCCACCGGGCAGTGTGCGTGCTGTACGACGCCGGCGCTGACCGAACCAAGCAGATTGCCGATTGCTCCGTGGCCGCGACTGCCAACCACGACCATCCCTGCCCCCTTCGACATGTCGACCAGCGTGGGAACGGCGGACGAGTAGTAGATGTCAGTCCGGACTTCCAGCGGTCCGACGTCTCGCTGTACCGATGCGACGACACCCATTGCCTCGTCGATGGCTTCGTGGGCCTTCTGCTGTTGCCATTTTCCGATGCCGGTCGGCAGGGGCGTGTGGGACAACGAGCCGAGGACACTGCTGACGACATGGACCAGGGTGAGCGTTGCGCTGCGTTGCGCGGCGTCGCGTGCCGCCCAATCGACGGCAACGTTGGCCGCGGGTGACCCGTCGACGCCTACCACGATTTCCGGAGGAGCAATCGAAGACATACGGCACGTTAAGGCAGCAGCGCCGATCCAGGCGTGAGTCTTTAGTCCCCACCCGTTCGGCCAAAGGGCCCCGCCCGACGCCCGGAGCCCAGGCCCAAAGCACCGCGGGGACTGTGCCTTTGCCCCTTCGCCGGCAAAGTCGCCGGGTGGTCTGATCACATGGTCGCAGCCAACGAGGAGGCCACCCATGAACCCGCAGAGGGTGAAAACCTATCAGCTCACCGACCGTCTGCACGCGGGCCGGATTGCCCGCGTATCCGCTGATGACATCGTGCCCACGGTATCGGCGTGGTTGGCCGAGTTGGACACCAGCAGCCCGTTGGTCGACGACCTTGCCTGCATGCTGCGCACAGGCGATTGGACTGCTGCCCACGCCATCGCTGAAATCCTGTCGGTCGACGTGACCGGCACCGCGTAGCCATGGCCGAATTCCTCAGCAACACCGACACTTTCACCTGGTCGATGGAGAGTGACCCTCGACTGCGGTCGACCATCGTCTCGCTTGTCCTCCTGGACCGGACCCCGAATTGGGAGCAACTCGTCGAGCGGTTCGATCTTCTCAGTAGGAGCATGCCCATCTTCCGGAAACGGGTCACGGCGTCGCCGGCGCCTGCGCCGCCTCGATGGACGCTTGATCCCGACTTCGATCTCGCATTCCATGTCCGCCGCGTTACCGCACCGCAACCGGGCACGATGGACACCCTTCTGGACATGGCGCGGGTGGCCGCAATGGCAGATTTCGACCGCGCCCGCCCCCTATGGGAGGTCACCTTGATCGACGGGCTGGCCGATGGGGGTGCCGCGTTGCTGTGCAAGCTGCACCATGCGCTGACCGACGGTATCGGCGCGATTCAGGTCGCGATGACCCTTTTCGACCGCACCCAGGAGCGCGATGACCGTCGCCCCATGCCGAGCGTGCCGATACCAACTGCTGCCGGACTGCTGAGTGGCGTTCGGGACATGGTGTCCTACGACACCGAATTGGCCACGACGATCCTGACCGCTTCGTTGAAGGCCGCGCCCGCGCTGCTGGTCAACGGTATTCGACGCCCAGCGCAGACGCTGTCGGCGGTCGGCTCGGCCATGGCGTCCATCTATCGAACGGTTCGCCCGATCAGCCAGCCCGGATCGCCGATCATGCGCGATCGTGGCAAGATTCGTCGGCTCGCGGCGCTCAACGTATCGACCGACGCCCTTCATCGGGCAGGCACCGTTGCCGGTGGATCGTTGAACGATGCCTTCATCGCCGCCATCACCGGTGGGCTGCGGCGCTATCACGAGAAGCACGGCACGGCGGTCGGAGACCTGTCGGTGTCGATGCCGATCAGCCTGCGCACCGACGACGACCCAGTCGGCGGAAACCGCGTGACTCTGATGCGGTTCGATCTGCCTTCGGCCGTCGCCGATCCTGGCGAGCGCATCCGGGCCATCCACGAACTCACTGTCAAGATGCGCAACGAGAAGTCGCTCTCTTACACCCAAGCCATCGCCGGAGTCCTCAATCTGATGCCGCGCTGGTACATCGGGTCGGCGTTGAGGAACGTCGACTTCGTCGCCAGCGACGTCCCCGGCATTCCGATACCGGTCTTTCTCGCCGGTGCCGCGGTGCGGATGCAGTATGCGTTCGCGCCCACCATAGGAGCGGCGTTGAACGTCACGTTGTTGTCGTACGTCGACACCTGCGCGATCGGGATCAACATGGATACCAGTGCCATCCCGGACCCCGAGGTTCTCTACGACTGTCTCGTCGCCGGCTTCGACGACGTGCTCGCCGTCGCGAATTAGTTTGCTTCTCACGAAAACTGCCCGAAGGCGGATGCCAGGTCCTGAGTCCCCCACTCAGCAATGGTTTCCGGCCTTCGGGCAGATCGCCGGTTGCCCGGCACCACCAACTATCGCACCGTCGGCGTATCCGACCGGAGGGCCGAAGGGCCCCTGTCGACGGTCGAAAGTCATATCAGTGTTGGCGGTGAATTGAACTCGTCGACGTCGAGGACTCGTCAGCTGGGTACCGGCCGTTGCCGCACGCAGCGGTCGCGTCTTCAGGACAAGCGGTAATGGTCACGTTCTCACCCGGGTGCCGGCGTCCCCGGCGACTATTTTGGCGATGTCAGTGAGCGAACCTATGACAGCTTCGTTGCCGGTGCTTTGCGCGAAGTCGCACGCGGCCTGAACTTTCGGCCCCATCGACCCGGCGGGCAGGTCCAGGCCGAGAAGCTCAGCCGGCGCGACTCGCCCGAGCCGCGCCTGTCGCGGCGTGCCCCAGTCGGTGTAGACACCGTCGACGTCGGTGGCGATGACCAAGAGCTGCGCGTCGAGTTGTTCGGCCAGCAGGGCCGAGGCGAGGTCCTTGTCGATGACCGCCTCCACGCCGTGTAGCAGGCCGGCCTCGTCATACACCGTCGGTATTCCGCCGCCGCCCGCACAGATCACGATAGTGCCCCGTTCCACTAGGCTACGAATCGCCCGAATCTCGAATATCCTCTTTGGTTTTGGGCTCGCGACGACTCTCCGGAAGTTGTCGCCATCCGGTGCGATGGCCCAGCCTCTGGCGGCTTTGAGGCGCTCCGCTGTCTCCTGGTCGTAGATCGGCCCGATTGGTTTGGTGGGGCTGGCGAACGCCGGATCGTTACGGTCGACCTCGATCATCGTCAACAGCGTGGCGAGCGATTGATCGGAGGGCAGTAGGTTGCCCAGTTCCTGTTCGATGACGTAGCCGATCATCGCCTCGGTCTGCGCCCCGAGCACATCGAGGGGATACGGCGCGACCTCGTGATAGGCCGCCGCCTGCAGCGCCAACAACCCCACCTGCGGGCCGTTGCCATGCGCTACGACGATCTCGTTCCCCGGCACCACTTGAGCTATGGACTCAGCCGCGGCACGGATGTTCGCCCGCTGATTCTCCGCGGTCATCGGCTGCCCTCGTCGCAACAGCGCGTTGCCGCCCAGGGCGATCACAATTCGCACTGCACCCCCTTTGCGCTCAGGCCAGCGCGGACACGAGGACCGCCTTGATCGTATGCATGCGGTTTTCGGCCTGCTCGAACGCGATGTTCGCGGCAGACTCGAAGACGTCCTCGGTGACCTCGATGCCATCGGCCAACTGGGGGTACTGCGAGGCGATTTGCGCGCCCACGCCGGTCTCGGAGTTGTGGAAGGCCGGCAGGCAGTGCATGAACTTCACCCGCGGATTGGCCGCCGCCGCCATCAACTTGGCGTTGACCTGAAAGGGCAGCAGCAGGTCTATCCGATCTCCCCACGTCTCCATCGGCTCGCCCATGGACACCCACACATCTGTGTAGATGAAGTCGACACCGCTCACCGCCTTGAGCGGATCGTCGGTGACCGTGATCCGAGCTCCGGATGCGGCGCCGAACTCCCGACACTGCGTCACCAGGTCATCGCTCGGCCACAGGTCCTGTGGCGCACCGATGCGCACGTCCATACCGAGCTTGGCGGCCACGAGCAGGAGCGAATTGGCGACGTTGTTGCGACCGTCCCCGACGAACGTGAAAGCGATGTCGGTCAACGATTTTGGACAGTGCTCGGTCATCGTGAGGATGTCGGCGAGCATCTGGGTGGGATGGAACTCGTCGGTGAGCCCGTTGAACACCGGCACCCCTGCGTACTCCGCCAGCTCCTCGACGATCTGCTGTCCCGCGCCTCGGTACTCGATCGCGTCGTACATCCGTCCCAGGACGCGGGCAGTGTCCTTCATCGACTCCTTGTGCCCGATCTGCGACGATGCGGGATCGATGTACGTCACGTGGGCGCCCTCGTCGTATGCCGCCACCTCGAACGCGCAGCGGGTGCGCGTCGAACTCTTCTCGAAGATCAAGGCGATGTTCTTGCCCTCCAGGCTGGTCCGACGGGCGCCGGAGTACTTGGCGCGTTTGAGGTCTCGCGACAGGTCCAGCAAGTAGAGCAGATCGCGATCGGTGTGGTGGACGAGGCTCAGCAGACTGCGGTTGCGGATGTTGAAAGCCATGGTGAGTTCCTTCGGGTGTGGTCACGTATACAGGGGGTCGCGCAGGATCGGGCAGGTCATGCAACGGCCACCACCGCGGCCGCGGCCCAACTCGCTGGCGTCGATGGTGACGACCTCCACGCCCGCCTTCCGCAGCGCTGTGTTGGTCAGCGTGTTGCGGTCATATCCGATGACGACACCCGGTTCGAGCGCGACCACGTTGTTGCCGTCGTCCCACTGCTCACGCTGGATGCCGTAGACGTCGCCGGCCGTTGTGACGACCCGGAAGTCCACGCCGACCGCGTCGCCGATCGTTGCGATCAAGTTTTTCGGTTCGCGACGGACATCCAGGCCCGACGGTGACTTCTCGTCGGGTCGCAGGCTGATCGGTACGATCCCGTCGACGACCGGGGCGTAGGCCGTCACCAGGTCTCGGTCGCAGAACGTGAACACCGTGTCCAGGTGCATCGCAGAGCGGGTCTTCGGCAGGCTGGCGATGATGACTCGGTCGGCCGCCTCGGCCGCGAACAGGTTGCGTGCTACTTGGGTGATCGCCTGATGCGATGACCGCTCGCCCATACCGATCACGACGAGTCCCTTTCCGATCGGCATCACATCCCCGCCCTCGAGGCTTGCCATGCCGTGGTCGGTGGGTGATCCGTCGGGATCGCCCAGCCACACGTCGTACTCCTCGCCCGCGAACGCCGGATGGAACTTGTAGACGGCTGTGGTCAACAGCGTTTCCTGACGTCGCGCCGGCCAGTACATCGGGTTCAGTGTCACGCCGCCGAAGATCCACGCCGAGTTGTCACGCATGAACTGTGTGTTGGGCAGTGGCCGGATGACGAAGCCCGCGGGGTCCAGCTCGTTGAACAACGAGAGGAATCCGCAGTCCAGCTCGTCGACGACGTCCTGGTACGCGACTCCGCCAATCAGCAACTCGGCCAGGCGATCCGGGGCCAGTGCCGTCAGCCAGTCCCGGATGTCGTGAGTGAGTCCCGGTCCCACCAGGTCATCGGTGAGCTTTCGATCCAACACCCAGTCGCGGGCATCGGGTTTCGCGACCACGTCGGCGAGCAGGTCCTGCAGTTCCAAGACCTCGACGCCACGATCGACCATCTTGGCGACGAAGTCGAAGTGATCGCGGCGAGCCTGCTGCAGCCAGATCACGTCGTCGAATAGCAGCTCGTGGCAGTTGTCGGGGGTAAGGCGCTGATGAGCCAGGCCGGGTGCACACACCATCACTCGCCGCAACCGGCCCGCTTCCGACCACACGCCGAGCCGGGACGCGTCGGCGCTCACAGGACCGCGAGGTGGCCGGTGGCCATCATCACGACGGCCGCAACGGACGTCACTGCCACCACTGCGACGATGATCCGCTCAGGCTTCGTGAAGACCTGGAGGTGGTCCTCCCTGCGGGCCCAGACGAACATCGCGGTGCCAACGAGGTAGAACAATGCCGCGATCAGCAGGTACTCGAGGCCGCCCGCGTAGACCAACCAGACGGCGTACACCAACCCGATCAGCCCGACGACCAGGTCGCGCGTCCGCCCATGTCCCGACTCGTAGGTCTCACCGCGCACGGCCAACAGAAGCTGATATGCGGCAGACCACAGGTAGGGGAGCAGGATCAGCGACGTCGCGAGCAGGATCAGGTTCAGGTAGGTGCTCTCGTTCGCCAGTGTCCACAGCAGCATCGCCTGGACGCACAGGTTGGTCAGCCACAACGCGTTGGCGGGAGCACCATGCGCGTTCTCTTTGGCCAGGGCTTTGGGCATCACGTTTTCGATCGCGGGCAGGCGCAGGATCTCGACGCACAGCATCACCCACGCAATCAGCGCGCCAAGGAGCGAAACGATCAGTCCGATGGAGATGAACGCCGCACCCCAACTGCCGACCTGTTGTTCGAGCAGACCCGCCATCGACGGGTCGGGCACACCGGCGAGCTCCGCCTGGGTCATCAGGCCATACGAGAGCAGGTTGACCAGAAGCAGCAGCGCCAGCACGCCGGCGAATCCGAGCACTGTGGCGCGGCCGACGTCGCGGCGCTTGGCGGCCCGCTGCGAATAGACGGCGGCGCCTTCGATTCCGATGAACACCCAGACGGTCACCAACATCATGTTCTTGACCTGAGACATCGTGTCGCCCAGCGGCACACCGTCGATGTCTGTGGTGCGACCCCAGAAGTCCGCTGTGAAAAGTCCAGCCTTGAACCCGACAGCCGCGATGGCGATGAATGTCAGAATCGGGACCACCTTCGCGATCGTCACCACGACGTTGACGAACGCTGCGGTCTGGATGCCGCGTAGCGTCATGCCGTGGACGATCCAGAGCAGGATCGACGCGCCGATGATCGCGGGCAGCGTCGCGCCACCTTCGAACGCCGGGAAGAAGTAGCCCAGCGTCGAGAACAGCAGCACGAGGTAAGCGACGTTGCCGACCCACGCCGAGACCCAGTATCCGAACGCCGACGTGAAGCCGATGTAGTTGCCGAAACCCGCACGGGCGTAGCCGTAGACGCCGCCGTCGACGTCCGGCTTGCGGGCGGCCAGGGTCTGGAAGACGAATGCGAGCATCAGCATCCCGACGCCCGTGATCACCCACCCGATGAGGAGCGGACCGGGTGCGGCGCTGCCCGCCATCTGCGATGGCAGCGCAAAGATACCGCTCCCGATCATCGATCCGACCACGATGGCCGTCAGTGCAGCCATGCTCAGCCCGGGTTTGACACCACCCGGATCGGCCGTGGGGGGCTTGTGCATGAGGTCTTCTGACATTTTTCGCTCCAAGCGCCGTTTACCGGGGGCGTGAAATCGCCTCTCCTCACCGAGGCTATGGACGAGACTCACGGTGCTGAGGAGGCTTTGGTCCTTGATCATGAGCCTTAAGTCCCACTACAGCCGGGATGGGACCTTTGGATGGCGTATAGGGCCCAACGGCCTCATCGAGCCGGCTCCTGTAGTGGATAGATTCGAACCCGCCCCGACCGCGAGGAACGCGAAATGTCCCGACGTGCAGACCATCTGAAAGTGCGTCCTGGTGTCGGGCCGTACGTGGTCCGGCGCGGACTGTTCGGGGTCGCGGCCTCCCGCTCGGTGCCGTTCGCCGCGACGACGACCGATCCTGCTGTCCAATGCACTGTGGGCGAGCAGCGAGTTTAGAGTGAGAGGTGTAGTGATTCGGCATTGTGGGCGGTGTGATCAGCGGGGTCGATGGACCGGTTCGACGGGTTCACCGATGACGTTTGCTGCACCGGATGTGCAGCCTCGGACCGATGCGGGATGAATACAGACGTCGAGACGGTCCTGCGGCGTTACCGCTACGACGGAACGCGGCTGATCGACATCCTGTGGGATATCCAGCGCTGGTACGGCTACATCCCCGCGGAGCATCTGCCGCAGATGGCGGCCGCGCTGAATCGGACTCCTCTGGACATCGTGGAAACAGCCTCCTTTTATCACTTCTTCCACGGCACGCCAACCGGACGCCACCGGATTTACTTGAGTAACACCGTGATTGCCAAGATGAACGGGTATCAAGAGGTGTACGAGGCGCTCGAGCGACAGACCGGGGCGCGCTTCGGGGAAACCGACGCGGATGGGATCTTCGGTCTGTTCGAGACACCGTGCATCGGGCTCAGCGACCAGGAGCCCGCGATGATGATCGACGACGTGGTGTTCACGCGACTGACGCCGGATACCGTCGCGAACATCATCACGCAGTTGAAGGCGGGGAAGGTCGCCGCCGACATCGCGAACCCGGCGGGGCTGCCCGATGATGACATCGCGTACGTCGAGGCCCTCGTGGAGTCCAATGTCCACACGCGGGGGCCCGTGTTCTTCCGCGGCGAGCCGGATTACCAAACGTTGCTCAAGAACTGCCTCGCCCATACGCCCGAGCAGACGATCGGCGTCGTCACTGAATCCGGGCTGCGGGGATACGGCGGTGCAGGGTTTCGAACCGGGTTGAAGTGGCAGTTGTGCAGGGACGCACCCGGCGACGAGAAGTACGTCATCTGCAACGCCGATGAGGGCGAACCGGGCACGTTCAAAGACCGCGCACTCCTGACCCGATCGCCGAAGGACGTTTTCATGGGGATGGTCATCGCGGCCTACGCGATCGGCAGCTCCCACGGGATCGTCTATCTCCGTGCTGAATACGTGTATCTCAAGCGCTATTTGGAAGGCCAGCTTCAGCAACTCCGGGACGACGGGTTGCTCGGACCCAGTGTCGGCGGACGATCGGGATTCGACTTCGACATCCGCATCCAGATGGGTGCCGGTTCCTACGTCTGTGGTGAAGAGTCCGCGCTGATCGAGTCTTGCGAAGGCAAACGGGGCACACCCCGGCTGAAACCGCCCTTCCCCGTTCGAGAGGGCTACCTCGGCAAACCGACCAGCGTCAACAACGTCGAGACTTTGGCTGCCGCAACCCGCGTCATGGAAGAAGGCGCCGAATGGTTCCGCCGCATGGGTACCCCCGACTCGGCGGGCGCCCGCCTGTTGAGCGTCGCCGGGGACTGCAATCGTCCGGGAGTTTACGAGGTCGAGTGGGGCATCACCCTAGATGAGGTGCTGAGAATGGTCGGTGCGGCCGACGCCCGCGCGGTCCAGATCAGTGGGCCATCGGGGGAGTGCGTGTCGGTGGCGGCGGACGGCCGACGCCGTATCGCGTACGAGGACATCCCGTGCAACGGGGCTGTCACCATCTTCAACAGCACCCGCGATCTACTGGCCTGCGTCAGGGATTACACCAGGTTCTTCGCCGACGAATCCTGCGGCATCTGTGTCCCGTGTCGGGCGGGCACCGCCGATCTGCACGACAAAGTAAGACTCGTCATCGCAGGCAACGCGGTACCAAAGGATCTCGACGAGGTCGCCCGGTGGGGTGCCGTGGTGCACGCGACCAGTCGGTGCGGTCTCGGTGCGACTGCGGCCAATCCCATCCTGACCACACTCGAGAAGTTCCCCGAGATCTATCGGCAAAGGTTACGCACCCAGGAACACACCCTGTTGGCATCGTTCGACCTTGACGCCGCGCTGGCCGGGTACGAGAAGGCACGGACCGAACTGCAGACGGGTGAGACGACATGACCATCCGAATCGAGATCGATGGAATATCGGTGTCGACCGAGGAGGGCGCAACGCTGGTCGATGTCGCCGCGGACGCCGGTGTGTACATCCCGACACTGTGCTATCTCAGAGACAAGCCGTGCCTGGGGACATGCCGGGTGTGCTCGGTCAAAGTGAACGGCGCCGTGGTCGCGGCGTGTACGGTCGCCGTCTCGGACGGGATGACGGTCGAGGTCGATGAACCGGAAACCGCCGATATGCGAAAGGCGCTGGTAGAACTGCTGTTCACCGAAGGCAACCACAACTGTCCGAGTTGTGAGAAGAGCGGGCGCTGCACGCTGCAGGCGGTCGGTTATGAGGTGGGCATGCTGGTGTCTCGCTTCCCGTACCGGTTCCCGGTTCGAGAGCGTGAACACGCGTCCGAACGGATCTGGCTCGAGCGGGATCGTTGCATCTTCTGCCAACGCTGCGTCGAATTCGTCCGCGACGAAGCAACCGGACAGAAGATCTTCAGCATCAGCCACCGCGGCGCCGAATCCCGGATCGAAGTCGATGCCGAACGTGCCAACGCGATGCCGGTCGAGCAGGTCCGCTATGCCGTCGAGATCTGTCCCGTCGGTGCCATCCTCGAGAAGCGGGTGGGATTCGACGTCCCGATCGGCCGACGCAAGTATGAAGTGAAATCCGTCCGCGACCGGGCACTCGACCAGGCAGACGGATCGGACGCACCGTGACTGACGAGACCAGATCGGACGAACTCCCCTCAACGCCAGCAGATCCGGCGTTATCGGCGGGGCGCGAGGGCAAGATCAACGTGGCGATGATCGGCTTGTGTGGCTGCTGGGGATGCACGCTGTCCTTTCTGGACATGGATGAGCGGATCGTTCCGCTCTTGACGAAGGTCACCATCCACCGGTCCTCGCTCACCGACATCAAGAGAATCACCGAGCGCTGCGCAATCGGCTTCATCGAAGGTGGTGTCGCGAATGAGGAGAACATCGAAACGCTGCGACATTTCCGAAACAACTGCGACATCCTGATCTCCGTCGGAGCCTGCGCCGTCTGGGGCGGGGTGCCGGCGATGCGCAACGTCTTCGAGCTGAAGGATTGCTTGGCTGAGGCGTATGTCAACTCGCCGACCGCCGTTCCCGGTGCCGAACCCGTCATCCCCTGCCACCCGGACATCCCCCGAATCACCACCAAGGTCCACCCCTGCCACGAAGTGGTGAAGATGGACTACTTCATCCCTGGCTGTCCACCGGATGCGGATGCCATTCTCACCGTGCTCGAGGATCTGATCCATGGTCGTCCAGTCACGCTGCCCCGCTCGCTCAATCACTACGACTGATCTCGGAGGCTTCGCGTGAGCAGAAAGCTCGTCATCGACCCCGTTACCCGCATCGAGGGCCACGGCAAGGTGACCGTGAACCTCGACGACGACGGCAACGTCGTCGACGCCAGACTGCATGTCGTCGAATTCCGCGGTTTCGAGAAATTCGTTCAGGGCCACCCGTTCTGGGAGGCGCCGATGCTGATGCAGCGCATCTGCGGAATCTGCTTCGTCAGTCACCACCTGGCTGGCGCCAAAGTGCTCGATGACATGATCGGCGCTGGCGTGAACTCAGACTTCAAAATAACGCGGACAGCGGAGAAGATCCGTCGGCTCGGCCATTACGCGCAGATGCTGCAGTCTCATGCGACGGCATACTTCTACTTGGTGGTCCCCGAGATGATGTTCGGGATGGATGCCGCGCCAGAGCAACGTAATCTTCTCGGCCTCATCGAGGCTGACCCGGCGTTGATGCGAAGAGTGATCATGCTGCGCAAGTGGGGCCAGGAGGTCATCAAGACCGTCTTCGGCAGGAGGATGCACGGCATCAACTCGGTGCCCGGAGGCGTCGACAAGAACCTGAGTCGCGCCGAATGTGACCGTCTGCTCAACGGTGAGGAGGGACTCCCGTCGGTCGACGAGATCATCGACTACGCGCAGGACGGACTTCGACTCTTCTACGACTTCCATGAAAAGAACCGAAGCGCGGTGGACGGGTTCGCCAACGTTCCCGCGCTCAACATGTCCCTGGTCGACGCCGACGGCAACGTGGACTACTACCACGGCGCTCTGCGCATCGTCGACGAGAACAAGCGCACCGTCAGAGAATTCGATTATCACGACTACCTCGGTCACTTTTCGGAAGCCGTCGAAGAGTGGAGCTACATGAAGTTCCCCTTCCTCAAGGAGCTCGGCAGGGAGAAGGGCTCGGTCCGGGTGGGACCGCTCGCGCGGATGAACGTGACCAAGAGGCTGTCGACCCCGCGCGCTCAGGAGGCGCTGGAGCGGTTCCACGCCTACACCGGCGGCGCACCCAACAACATGACGCTGCACACCAACTGGGCGAGGACCATCGAGGTGCTCCACGCCGCGGAACTGATCGAAGAGTTGCTGCGCGACCCCGATCTGCAGGACGAGGACCTCGTCGTCACACCCGCAGCGGGCGCATGGGTCGGCGAGGGCGTCGGTGTCGTCGAAGCGCCTCGCGGCACGTTGCTTCATCACTACCGCGCCGGTCCGGACGGGGACATCACCTTCGCCAATCTCATTGTGGCCACGACACACAACAATCAGGTTCTGAACCGCACAGTGCGCTCGGTGGCCGGGGACTACCTGGTGGGTCGCGGCGAGATCACCGAAGGGATGATGAACGCGATCGAGGTCGGAATCCGTGCCTTCGATCCCTGCCTGAGTTGTGCGACGCATGCCTTCGGCCAGATGCCGCTGATCGTGACGGTCCGCGATCCGGCGGGAACAGTGATCAACGAACGCGTCCGTTCGGCATCCGGTTCATGAGACTCAGCGACCTCGACGACGATTCTTGCCTGATCTATGGCATCGGCAACGTGGGTCGCCAAGACGACGGCTTGGGCTGGGCATTCGTGGATTGGCTTGAAGCGGAAGGTCTTTGCCCGAGAGCGGAGATGCAGCGCGGTTATCAACTTCTGCTCGAGGACGCTGAACTGATCAGCAACAAGGAACGGGTGTTGTTCGTCGATGCCACCAAAGAGGCTTTGGTGGAATCATTCACCTTGGGTCGCGCGACGCCTCGAATGGACTTCACCTTCACATCGCACGCCATCTCGATCCCCGCCATCATGGCGACCTGCCAGCAGTGCTTTCAGCGCCTGCCGGAGGTGCACGTCCTCGCGATCAGGGGATTCGAGTTCGAACTCGCAATGGGGTTGACGCCGGCGGCGCAGCGCAACCTGGATGGTGCAACAGCCCATCTTCTCGGGGAGCATCGTCGGCAGGCGTGATGTCTCTGAAATTAGCCATCAGCCGGGGAATCGGACGGTGGTGCCGGGCATCAGCTCGACAACCTTGCCGTGGCACTCCACTTCGATCCCGGCGGCGTTTCGCGGATCAACGCTGATGATCACGCCCTTCCCGCTGACCCGCAGATGCAGGTGCAGGCCGCGGTAGAGGATCGGTATCGCCAGCACGCCAAGGCTTTCCGGCCAATGTGGCGAGAGGATGATGCGGTTGGACCGTGTTTCCAGCCCGGTGAAACACCGCTGCATCAGGTCGACGGTTCCAGCCATGGCCGCCAGATGAATGCCTTCGGATGTGGTGCCGCCCTGGATGTCGGAGACGTCGGCCTTCAGCGCCTGGGTGAAGAACTCCATGGCCCGGTCGCGGTTGGCTCTGGCCAGCACCCAGGTGTGCACGACACCACTGAGCGTCGATCCGTGCGAGGTGCGGGCCAGGTAGTAGTCCACCATCTTCGGTACCTGTTCCGGGGCGAAGCGATAACCGAGCCGGGTGAGCAGCTCACGCAGCTCGTCTGCCGACAGCAGGTAAAGCAGCATCAGCGCGTCGGCTTGCTTGGACGCCTTGTAGCGGTTCACGTCGTCGTGCTCGGCCTCCAGGATGCGGTCCAGCCGTTGGATGTTGCCGTACTGGCTGCGGAGCCGGTCCCAATCCAGATCCGCCAAGTCGCCATAGCCCTCGAACTGGCTGATCACACCGTCGTGGAACGGGACGAACATCCGCCGGCTGACGTCGTTCCAGTGCGCGAGCTCGGCACTGCTGAGGCCCAGCGTCTCCATCAGGTCCAGACGGTTCGGCAGCGGCAGCAGGTTCAGTGCGTCGATGGCGCGCATGATGACCCAGACCGCCATGACGTTGGTATACGCGTTGTTGTCGATGCCGTCGTAGGGAGCGTCGGGATAGCCGGAATGGAACTCGTCGGGGCCGATGACCCCCTTGATGCTGAAGCGTGCGCGCTCGTCGTCGTAGGTGGCCAAGCTGACGAAGAACCGCGCGATCTCGGCGAGCAGTTCCGCGCCGTAGTCGATCAGGTAGGCGAGGTCGCCGGTGACCTGATAGAACTTCCACGCGTTGTAGCCGACCGCGATACCGATGTGGTGCGCGCGGGCGCTGGCGTCGGGGTTCCAGTGGCCGCTGCGCGGATTCAGGTGCAGCCGTTGACTTTCCTCGCGACCGTCGCTGCCGGACTGCCAGGGAAACATCGCGCCGGTATGGCCTGCCGCGCGGGCGGCGTGCCTGGCTTCCGGCAAGCGCCGGTAGCGGTAGCCGAGCAGGGACCGGGTGATCGTCGGAATCCGCAGGTTGAGCACCGGGAAGATGAACAATTCGTCCCAGAAGATGTGGCCGCGATACGCCTCACCATGCAGTCCGCGGGCCGGCACTCCGACGTCGAGGTCGGCGGTGTTCGGTGACACCGTCTGTAGCAGGTGCAGCAGGTGCAACCGCAGAATCCGCACTTCGTCGGTGAAGTCGTCGAATTCGATGGACAACCGCTCCCACAGATGCGTCCAGGCGGTTCGATGCCCGTCGAGCAGTTCGGCGAACCCGCCGAGCCTGCCTACCCAACGCTGCGCGTCGACGCCGGGTTCCGAGGTAGCCACGTCCCGGCCCGTGTAGACGGTCACGACCTTCTCGATCGTCACCGACTCTCCGGCCGACAGTCGAACAGCGATGTCATGACCGATCTCGGCGTCGAGGTTGAACAGCCGAATTGTGGCGGGGACCGGTTCACCGTCGCGCAGCGCGGTGTTTCGCGCGGCCATCGCGACGGGGATGTGGGACTGGTTGGTCTGGACCGTCAGCAGGACTGAGTTGTTCGAGATTTCGCGGGTGACCGGCGACCCGAGATGCTCGCTGGCCAGGTCCCGATATCGCTCGACGAGGGAGTTCGTCACGTTGCCGTCCACCGTCGAGCGGAATTCGATTGTCCCGGACCAGTCCTCGGCGAGGATCTTCGTCTCGAGAGCGCCGACGTGGGGCAGGTGCATCGCCACGAACCGTCGTTGCCTCAGGGAGCTCGTCCGGCCCGCGTCGTCGCGGAAGCGCACCTCCCGATGCAGTACCGCCTCGCGAAGATCGAGCGTCTGCCGGTACGACAACACGGTGACCGCATCGATGTCGAACCAATGGCCGCCGTCGATGCGGAAGGTCAACGACAGCCAGTTGGGCAGATTGACCAGGCTCTCGTTGTCGATCTCGGTTCCCGACACGTCGTCGACGAGCCGGTTGAACACCCCGGCCGCGTAGGTGCCCGGGTAGTGCACCTGCCCGGCCTTCGACTCGGGTGCTGCTCCCCGGGTGGCGAAGTAGCCGTTCCCCAAGGTGCACAGAGCCTCACGGAGCTTTTCGTTCGTCGGGTCGTAGCCGTCGAAGACGTAATCCCACGCCTCACCTGAGACCTGGTGCTTGTAGGCCAGCCACTGGGACCCACGCTGCATGAACTCGCGCACCTGATCGGGACTCTGCAGGGTGAAGTGGGCAGCCGTCTTGCGGTCGCCGTCCTCATCGTGTCCGACGACGATCCCGATGCCGTCGAACTTGACCGCGTCGAACGCGTCCTCGTCGGTGAGGTCATCGCCGATATAGATCGGCAGCAGCGAGCCGGAGGCGTCGATATGGTCGCGGATCCACGCCAATGTGGTGCCCTTGTCCCAGTCGAGGTCGGGCCGCAACTCCACGAGCATCCGCCCACCGGTCACCCGCAGGCCCGCCCTCGCCCCGACTTGATGGGCTGCAGAGACGATCTCACCGACTCGATCCGGCTCCACCTCTCGGTAGTGGACCGCGACGGCAAAACGCTTGTGCTCGACGCGTACTCCCGGAATCTTTTCCAGGTTCTGGCTCAGTTCCGCGGCAGCGTGTTCGAGGAGAGGGACGAACTCGGCAGCCGCGTCGTTGCAGTGGTAGGCGCCATCGGGCGACGTCAACTCGAAGCCGTGGCTGCCTGCGTACCAGACGCCGGGAACGCCCACTCGGCTGCGGACATCCGCGAGGTCGCGACCGCTCAGTATGGCCACGGGACATACCTTGGCGACGAGCTCCAACGCCTCGGCGGCGCCGTCGACGAGCCTGGCCGCAGCGGGATCCGAGACGATGGGGGACAGCGTGCCGTCGTAGTCCAGGAACAGCATCGACTCGCGTGCGCTCGTGATGCCGATCAACTGACCGTAGGACGTCAGCGCATTCGGGAGTTCGGAGATCCGCTTGTCACCGGCTCGTACGGCGACGTCGTCCAGGTCAGCGAGCACGACGTCGGCGCCGCGGTGGGCCAATTCATCGGCGCGTCCGGTGCCGTCGATACCGATGACGAGCGCGAAGCCCCCATCGCGTCCTGCGGCCACGCCTTCGGCGGAACTCTCGACGACGACACACCGTTGAGGTCGCACACCGAGTCGACGCGCAGACTCCAAAAGAACCGTGGGATCGGGGTTCTCCGCCGTCCCGCGTTCGCCTGCGACGCCGTCGATGCAGACCTCGAACAGATCGTCGACCCCGGCGGCCTTCAGCGCCCGTTGGCATTGCGGGCTCGACGAATAGGCCGCCGTGGCCATGCCGATGTCCTGCAATTTGCGCGCCAGGTCCACCGTTGCCCCGAAGAGCGGCGCGTCGGTGGTCAGCGCACCGTCGAGGTCGAAGAGGACCGCGTCGTGACGACGCGGGTCGATGGTGATCGGCAGCTTCATGGCGCGGGGACCAGCTGTCGTTCCAACTCCAGGACCCGGCGGGTGGTCTTCACCACGGTGTCGGGATTCAGGCTCATCGAGTCGATACCGATCCGGACCAGGAAGTCGGCCATGTCCGGATAATCCGAGGGGGCCTGTCCGCACAGCCCGGAGTGAATTCCGTTGCGGCGGCAACCATCGACGGCCAACCGGATCATCTCCTTGACGCCCTCGTCGCGTTCGTCGTAGTCGAAGGCGACCATCTCGCTGTCCCGGTCGACGCCGAGCGTCAACTGGGTCAGGTCGTTGGAGCCGATGGAGAAGCCGTCGAAGCGCTTGGCGAATTCGTCGATCAGGATCACGTTGTTCGGGATCTCGCACATCGCGTACACCTTGAGCCCGTTCTCGCCTCGCCGCAGGCCCAGTTCCGCCATCGTCTGCAGGACCAGGTCGGCCTCGGCGAGCCGGCGGACAAACGGAAGCATGAGGATGACATTGGTCAAGCCCATGTCATCGCGAACCCGCTGCATTGCACGGCATTCCAGTGCAAATCCCTCGGCGTAGGCCGGATGCGCATAGCGGGAGGCGCCGCGGAAGCCGATCATCGGGTTGCTTTCCGACGGCTCGAAGCTCTGCCCGCCGATGAGGCTGGCGTATTCGTTGGACTTGAAGTCCGACATCCGCACTACGACGGGCTTGGGCCAGAAGGCGGCGGCGATGGTGCCGATTCCCTCGGAGAGCCGCTCGACGAAGAACGCACTGCCATCGGTATAACTCTGAGTGAGTTGATCGATGGTCTGGCGTGCGTCCAGGTCGTCCACTTTCTCCGGGTGCAGTAGGGCGAGCGGGTGAACCCGGATGTACTCGCTGATGATGAACTCCATGCGGGCGAGTCCCACGCCGTCGTTCGGTAGGAACGACGTTTTGAACGCGAGGTCGGGGTTGCCGAGGTTGAGCATGATCTGCGTCCGGGGCCGCGCCAGGTCGCCGACTTCCGTGCGGTCCACGTGGAAACCCACAGCGCCCTCGTATACCCGGCCGGTATCGCCCTCGGCGCAGGACACCGTCACCACCTGGCCGTCGGGTACGGAGGTGGTCGCGTCACCGGTGCCCACCACAGCGGGGATGCCGAGTTCGCGGGCGATGATCGATGCGTGGCAGGTGCGGCCGCCGCGGTTGGTGACGATCGCCGCGGCCGTCTTCATGACCGGCTCCCAATCGGGCGTGGTGGTGTCGGCAATCAGCACCTCGCCGGGCTTGAATGCCGTTAGCTGCGTTAGGTTCTCGACCCTTCTTGCCGCCCCCGAGGCGATCCTTTCACCCACCGATCGGCCCTCGGTGATGATCTCGCCCTTGCCCTCGAGCACGTAGGTTTCCAGTGCGGTCACGCTGTGCTGCGAGGCCACCGTCTCAGGTCGGGCCTGGACGATGTAGAGCCTTCCGTCGAGACCGTCCTTGGCCCACTCGATGTCCATCGGCCTGCCGTAGTGCGCCTCGATGGAGCAGGCATAGCCGGCCAGCTCCAACACGTCGGCATCGGTGAGGCAGAACCGGGTGCGGTCGGCCTTGGGGGTCGGGATGTTCCTCGTGGTGTTCTTGGTCTCGCCATCGACGAGGATCATCTTCACGGCCTTGTCGCCGAGCAGGCGCCGGAGCACGGTGCGGTGGCCGGCGAGATACGTCGGCTTGTGGACGTAGAACTCGTCTGGGTCGACGGCGCCCTGAACGACGTTCTCGCCGAGGCCGTAGGCACCGGTGATGAAGACGGTGTCGCGGAATCCCGATTCGGTGTCCAGTGAGAACATCACACCGGATGACGCGATGTCGGAGCGCACCATCTTCATCACGCCGATCGACAGCGAGACCTTGAAATGGTCGAAGCCCTGGTCGATTCGGTAGTGAATCGCCCGGTCGGTGAACAGGCTGGCGAAACACCGTCGACAGGTGTCGAGGAGACTCTCTTCGCCCTTGATGTTGAGATACGAATCCTGCTGTCCAGCGAAGCTGGCGGTTGGTAGGTCCTCGGCAGTCGCCGAACTGCGTACCGCAAGGCTGACCTCGTCGCCGTATTCCCGCTGCAGAGCGCGGTATCCGTCAAGAATCGCGGCGGTCAGATCGTCGGGTAGTCCGGCGCCGTAGACGATCTCTCGGGCGCGCTTGGCTTTACGCGCCAGCGCGGCGACGTCGGCAGGGTCGATGTCGTCGAGTTCGGCATGCAGGCGGCCCCACGCCCCGGCCTCGTCCAGCATGTGGCGATAGGCGGTAGCGGTGATGGCGAATCCGTGCGGAACGCGCACGCCCTGAGCGGAGAGCTTCTGGAACATCTCGCCGAGTGAGGCGTTCTTGCCGCCGACGAGCGGCACATCATTGATTCCCATGTCTTCGAAAAAGCGAACGTATTCAGATGTACCCATGACGTGTCCTCTCGTCGCACGGCACCACAGCCGCCCACGTGCCCAACCTCCCACTTCGGTAGGTGGGGACACAGGGCCGAAGGTCACTCGAATGGGTGACGAGCCGACCTGACGCGACCCCCAAAGTCCGACCGCGGATCACCGGTCTGGGTCGAGTTCGACTGTCACAGAGCGCGTTGCGACCGGTATCGCGTCATCCACAAACCGGTACGGTCGTGATGGGCATCAGTCACCGCGACTACGACGGACGGCGACGCACCGCGAGTGGTAACGACATTGTCCCCACGGGTTGAGGACTTGCGACCCTGCCGCGGCAACCGCCGCACCGCGCAAGGTCGACGCATGGAGCACCTCACGACGCTGGATGCGAGCTTCCTGCAGGCCGAGGATTCCGATTCCCACGTGAGCCTGGCGGTCGGCGGCGTGTCGATCGTGGAAGGACCGCCGCCCGACTACGGCGATCTGGTGTCGGCGTTCGCCGCTCGAGCGCAGGCCATCCCGCGCTGCACCCAAGTGCTGCGCACGCACCCGTTCGACCTCGGCGCACCGGAATGGGTGCACGACCCCCACTTCGATGTTGCGCATCACCTCCACCGAATCGCGTTGCCTCATCCGGGGGATGACTCCGCGCTGTTCGGGGCGATCGCCGGCATCATGGAACAACGGCTGGACCGCGACCGCCCGCTGTGGGAGTGCTGGATCATCGAGGGACTCACCGACGATAGGTGGGCGCTGTTGATGAAGATCCACCACTGCATAGCCGACGGCATCGCCACCACGCAGATGCTGGCAAAGCTCAGCGACGGTGGCGCTCAGGAGACCTTCGCGACCAGTATCCGCGCAGCGCGGGAGTCCGGCGAATCCATCCTCGATCTGCTGCGGCCGAGGCTGAACCCGCTGAACTGGATGGGCGGCATTTGGCAGGCGACGCTCGCAGCGACCAGCGCCGCCGAACACGCCGTGGTCGGGGCGGCCGAACTAACGGCTCGTGTGCTCACCACCGCGCAGGATTCTTCACTGAACGGACCCATCACGAAGATGCGTCGCTACAGCGCCGCGCGCGTCGACCTGGCCGTGATGAAGCAGGTGTGCCGGGATTTCGACGTCACGCTCAACGACGTGGCGCTGGCGGCAATCACCAGCGGTTACCGGACGATCTTGCTCGACCGCGGCGAAACGCCGGGACCCCATGCACTGCGCACGCTGGTCCCCGTCTCGATGCGTTCGGTGGACGACTTCGATGTGACTGACAACCGGGTGTCGGCGATGCTGCCCCTCTTGCCCGTCGATGAACCCGATCCCGTCAAGCAGTTGGAGATCGTCCACCAGCGACTGGTCGAGGCCAAGGGAAGCGGTCAACGGGAGGGCGGCAGTGCCGTTCTCGCCGTGACGGGAAGCATTCCATTTGCATTCTCGGCGTGGGCGATTCGACTGCTGACCCGCCTGCCGCAGAAGTCGGTATCCGCGTTGGCGACGAACGTGCCGGGACCCCGCACCCGGCAGCGGTTGATGGGTCGGGACGTGTTGGAGATCCTGCCGGTGCCGCCGATCGCCCTTCACCTGCGCACCGGTATCGCGATGCTCAGCTACGCCGACCGCTTCTTCTTCGGCATCACCGCAGATTTTGACAACGCACCCGACGTCGACGCGCTCGCCCGGGGGATCGAGGACGCCGTAGGACACTTGGCGACGCTCGGTGGCTCGCGAGGACAGACACGAGCTGTCGGTGACCACAAATGACCGAATTCATGCGAAGCAGTGATGCTTTCACCTGGGCGATGGAAAGCGATCCTCGGTTGCGATCCACGGTGGTCACGGTGATCATGCTCGACCGATCGCCGGATTGGGACGAAGTGCGCGATCGCTTCGACGTCATTTCGCGCATGGTGCCGATGGTGCGCCAGCGTGTCGTTCCATCGCCGCCGCCCGCACCGCCGAGGTGGGAGCACGCCCCAGACTTCGACCTCGACTTCCACATGCGCCGAGTGACGGCACCCTCGCCCGGCACCATCGACACGGTGCTGGAGATGGCGCGGGTCGCGGCCATGGAGGACTTCGACCGGGCCCGCCCCCTGTGGGAGGCCACGTTGATCGATGGACTCGAAAACGGCGGCGCGGCAATGCTGCTCAAGTTCCACCATGCGCTGACCGACGGAGTCGGAGGCATCCAGATCGGAATGATCCTCTTCGATCTGTCCGAGGTTCCCGATAAACACGGTTCGGTCGCGGCACTGCCCGAGGAGCCGCCGCCGCCGTGGCTACGCAGCTACCGTGACACCGCGCGATACGGCGCCGGCTTGGTGACGGAGGCGGTGACGGGCGCTCTGAGGACGGCTCCGAAGCTGATTGCCAACGGCATTCTGAACCCGGTGGAAACCGTTTCGTCGGCAGCCGAGTTGGCCGCCTCGGTCTACCGCACCATGCGCCCGGTCAGCCGGACCGGCTCGTCGCTGATGAACAACCGCAGCCTTGTCCGCAGGCTCGGCGTGCTCGAAGTCCCGTTCGGACAGCTCAGGGCCGCCGCGCACCAGGGCGGCGGTGCGTTGAACGACGCGTTCGTCGCCGGCGTCGCCGGGGGACTGCGCCTCTACCACGAAGAGCACGGCGTCACGGTCGGCGACCTTCACCTGACGATGCCCATGAGTCTGCGCGAAGAGGGCGACGACATGGGCGGCAACCGAATCACCATCATGCGGTTCGACGTGCCGGTCGGCACCGCCGATCCCGAGGAGCGAATCCGCCAGATCCACGACAGAACCGGAAAGGTGCGTCACGAGAAGTCGCTGCCGTACACGCAGTGGATCGCCGGCGCTCTGAACATGATGCCGCGCTGGTACATCGGCTCGATCCTGCGCAATGTCGACTTCCTGTGCAGCGACGTGCCGGGGATACCGGTGCCCGTGTTCCTTGGTGGCGCCAAGGTGTTGACGCAGTACGCATTCGGCCCGACGATCGGCTCGGCGGTCAATGTCACGTTGTTGACATACGTGGACGTGTGCACTCTCGGCATCGACGTGGACACCGGCGCGATTCCCGACCACGACGTATTCATGGATAGCCTCGTCGCCGGTTTCGACGAGGTGTTGGCGCTTGGCTTGGGCCATGTCTAGGAGGAACGGTCGAGGCATCGCGGTCGCCGGCATCGTCGGCGCCGCCGGCCTCGCGATGCTCGTGCTCGTGCCGGGGTTGCGCCTCGGCACGGACGTGCCGTGGTTGGGTGCCCTGGTGATTCTCGCTCCCACGGCGACGTTGTTGGCCGCTACGGGATTCCGGCACTATGGGCTTGGAACCGCGGTGGCCGTCGCGGCCGTGGTCGCGGTCGTCGCAGGCGGCGTCAGCTGGCTCGTCGCGGTCTTCACGTTGGTGAAGGCGCTGAGCGGGGTGGGCGTCGGGCTCGCCTGGGCGATACTGCTGTTCCTCACTCCTGCGGTGTCGGTGCTCGCACTAGGTGCGCTGGCATTGCGCGTTGTTCCAGGGCGGTCGGCGCCGGGCGAGCCGTCTGACGCGGTACAGCAGCCAGGGGCGTCGGCGCGCGTGAACCGACGTCACGATGTACCGGGATGACGAACGAAACGGGCTGTCAGCGACGTCGACGCGTAAGCCGCTCGATCGGCTCAACGCGCCGCGCCCGCTCCGGCGCCGACTGACGGAGTGGGACGAATGGCCGACGAACCTTCGGTAGTGGCGAAGTGGGACCGGGGTCTCACCCGACGCGTCGTTGACCTGCACCGCCCGATCGTGAAGAGCTACTTCCGTTCTCAGGTACTCGGATTGGAAAACATTCCGCGTGGGCCGGCGCTGATGGTGGCGAATCACTCGGGTGGGCTCATCACAGTCGACCTGTCGGTACTGGCCGTCGACTACTACAAGACCTTCGGATACGAGCGGCCGCTCTACGCGCTGGCCCACGACAACATGTTTCGCGGACCGGTGGCCGGGTTTCTCGAGCGCACCGGTGTCATCCGAGCCACCCCCGAGCACGCCGCCGAGGCGCTGGCGACCGGTGGCCTGGTGCTCGTCTTCCCTGGTGGGGACTACGACGTCTACCGGCCCACCCGGCGGGAGAACGTCATCGATTTCGGCGGGCGTACCGGGTACGTGACGACGGCGATCGAGGCCGGCGTCCCCATCGTTCCCGCGGTATCGATCGGCGGCCAGGAGAACCAGTTCTACCTGACCAGAGGACGGTGGTTGGCACGTGCGCTGCGGCTGACGACGTTCGAGCGCAATCTCTTTCGGACCAACATCCTTCCGATAACCATCGGATTCCCGTTCGGCGTCAGCGTGGTGTTGCCGATCAACATGCCGCTGCCGACAAAGATCGTCACGCAAGTGTTGCCGGCGATCGACGTCGCCGCGGAGTTCGGGGACCAACCCGATGTGCACAGGGTCGACGCCCACGTGCGCGCGGTGATGCAGCACGCCCTGGTCGCATTGGCGCGCAAGCGTCGGCTGCCCATCATCGGGTGACTCGTGACCTGCGAGCTGCCGCAACTGCCATCCGCTCGAGGAGCGTTCGATACGAAGTCGTGGTTAGGCGGGCTGTAAGGGTGTCATTCCGGCGCTGCCAGATGTCCACGTCCTTTGAGTCCTGAATTTGTGGGACTTTTGGCCGCATTCTCGGGCACAGACGTTCGGTAACGTTGCGGCCATGACCACACCGACTCAACCGATCTCCATCCTGTCGGAGACGGAATGCTGGAGCCTCATGTCTAGTGTCTCCCTGGGACGGCTTGTCACGAGCGTCGACGGTCAGCCGGACATCTTTCCCGTCAACTTCGCCGTCCAGCACAAGACGGTGTTGTTTCGCACAGCTGAGGGCACCAAATTGGTCAGCTCGGCCATCAACAACAACGTGCTGTTCGAAGTCGACGACCACAACGCCGTCGAGGGCTGGAGCGTCATCGTCAAGGGGATAGCACGGTCAATGCGTACCGATGCCGAGATCGACGAGGCCGAACGGGCACAGCTGCTCCCGTGGACCGCCACGGTCAAGCAGCACTACGTGCGCATCCGCCCGCTGAGCATCAGCGGCCGGCGCTTCACCTTCGGCTCTGAGCCGGACCGCGAGTTCACCATCGCTTGAGTCGCCGCGCCCACGCCCACCTAGACGATCCGGTGTAGGTCGTCGCTCGCTTTGGCAGCCGCGGTTTCAGCCTGGACCTGTTGTTGCACCCTGCGTTTGATGCCGAGCAAGATCCCCCGCGTCACAAAAGCCGTTACCGGCCCAGCGAGCTCGGTGACCAACGCCTGGCCGGGACGACGCAACGGTGATCGGATGCGAATGAGAAGCCGGCAGCGATCATCCCAATGCGGAATGACATGGAACGACCACACCACGTTCCATTCGCGGTCAGTTCCTCGGCCCGCAGAAGCTCGCAACACGATGGATTGCTGATCGGCGACCTCCACCACCTCGAGCACGAACCCTTCGCGTAACCCCATCCAGCCCTTGGGAACAAGCCTGATCGTGTCACCCGGCGCGAGGTGTTGCCATTCGGGATGAATGCGGTCTGCGTTGACGTACCGCAACCCGGCGAAGTTCTCCAACTTCTCGAAGGTGTAGAGCCCGCCGCGATCTTGGCCCATCTGAACCAGCCACGGCCAGATCGCATCGGGCGGACCGTCAATCCACACCGCTTCGGTGCTCCGCACACCGGGTCCGGCGATGAGGTCATCGCCGTCGAGGAACATCTGGCACTCTTCCTTCGTGGTGCCCCAGTTGCGGTAGTACCGCCGCGCTGCGTACAGGAACGCCAGTGTTCCGGCGAGCCGCAGTCCGTTTTTGATCATGACCTAAGGGTGCGCTGGCCGGGTACAACCCGGCTAGGGTCGCTAGTCCCTGATCCGATCGACGTTTCGCCGCAGCACTTCTTCGCACGTCGGCGACGACGACGCCGGCCGTCGAGACACGCAGGGTCACTCCGTCGACCGATGGATGTGCGTGTGGCCTCCGAACGGCCCGCTGGGCGGGGTCTTCAGGCCCTACCGGGACCCGTCGTCGGGTGGTCGGATGCATGTTGGGAGTGACGTTGTGAAGGAGATGACTGCGATGACTGGCGAACGATCGGATGTCGTGGAGAAGAACTGGACTGTCGACGTGTCGATCGACGAGCACATGGGACTCACCAGAGCCAAGGCGCGGCTGCGCTGGCGCGAAAAAGAAGAAGTCGGTATCGGTACCGCGAGGCTCAATCCCGATGACCGGGATATCGCCGAGATCGGTGACGAACTCGCCGTCGGACGTGCCTTGTCGGATCTGGGGAGGCGGTTGATGGCGGTGGCTGCACACGACATCGAGTCCGTTACCCATCAACCGGCGAATTTGCTGTACTGACAATTATTGACGACGGAGGGCCGAAATGACGCGTGCCTCAGAGGTTTTGAATAGCAAACCCAGACGCGTCTTTCGCGATCGTCGCGAAGCTGGTCGTGTGCTGGCCGGCATGCTCGGCGCATACCGTGGACGCGAAGGTGTCATTGTGCTCGGCTTGCCTCGCGGCGGCATTCCCGTCGCATGGGAAGTCGCGGCGGCCTTGGCTGCGCCCCTTGACGCCTTCGTGGTGCGGAAGCTCGGTGCGCCGGGTCATGAGGAGTTCGCCGTCGGCGCCTTGGCCAGCGGCGGGCGCGTCGTCGTCAATGACGACGTACTGCGGGCGCTACGAGTCACGCCGCAACAGCTGCGGGATGTCGCCGAACGCGAGGGCCGAGAGCTCATCCGGCGTGAGACCGCCTATCGCGGCGGTCGGCCGCCGTTGGATCTCACGAACAAGACCGTGATCCTCGTCGACGATGGTCTTGCGACCGGCGCCAGCATGTTCGCTGCAGTGCAGGCCCTGCGGGAGATGGAACCTGCCGAAATCGTGATCGCGGTTCCGGCTGCCCCTGAATCGACTTGCCGCGAGTTTTCAGCGATCGTCGACGACGTCGTCTGTGCAACGATGCCGACGCCATTTCTTGCGGTCGGAGAGTCGTTCTGGGATTTCCGGCAGGTGAGCGACCAAGAGGTGCGTGACTTACTCGCCACTCCGACAATCGGTTTCGCTACCGTTGGTATACGCATCGAGGAGACCGCCGCGGAAGTGATCGGTCGCGTTGCGATTGACGCGCCCGGCGGCGTTCCGCCGTTTGAAGTGCTCGACGAAGTCATCGGAGACGCCCGGATCGTACTGATCGGCGAAAGCTCGCACGGCACAGACGAGTTCTACCGGGCGCGTGCCGAGATCACCAGATGGCTGATCGAAGAAAAAGGCTTCAGCGGCGTTGCCGCCGAAGCCGACTGGCCCGACGCATATCGGGTCAACCGATACGTACACGGTTTAGGCACAGATCAGTCCGCAGACGAGGCATTGCGAGGCTTCGAGAGGTTTCCCGCGTGGATGTGGCGCAACGTGGTGGTGCGTGATTTTGTCGACTGGCTGTACGACCATAACGAGCGCAATCGGACGGTCGGCGGACACCAGGCGGGTTTCTACGGCCTTGACCTCTACAGCCTGCATCGGTCAATGCAAGAAGTGATCGCCTATCTCGACACTGTCGACCCGCAGGTGAGGGGGACCCGTTTGGTGGTCCAGTCGCTATGCGGCTTGGGGTTGGTGGGTCGTGGTCCACTGTAGGGCGAACTCGGATGGGGTGAGTTCGCCGTGGGCGGAGTGGGGTCTGTTGGTGTTGTAG